>Ga0265325_10001419_pt1 | contig 16872 bp, 15 predicted proteins | sample 41420metaG_FD_202090 | JGI IMG/M metagenome (GOLD analysis project Ga0265325, IMG submission 202090) | Rhizosphere microbial communities from Carex aquatilis grown in University of Washington, Seatle, WA, United States - 4-14-20 metaG | ecosystem: Host-associated > Plants > Roots > Rhizosphere...
TTCCTCTCTGGCGCGAACTCAGGCGACCCGGCTGCGCCCGCTTCTGATTACGTTTATGGCGGGATATCTTGCGCTGGCTGTTAACTCCTTTCGATATTTCTTCGCAGGGCCGGTGATTGGCGAGATTTTGATTGCGCTTTGCCTGGGACTAGCGATTCTCACGCACCAACGGGGACAAGAGGAGCTCTGAGCTCGTTCGCTGTTTCCGCACCCAATGAAAGAAGGCCGCTTGCAAATCGGCCATGGGATGCAATCCTGCCCCACTGCCGGATCAGAGCGTGCTGAGGCGCTACACTGGAGGCTTGGCCCTCATCTGGACCGAGTTGCACCATGAAAATCCACGAATATCAGGCTAAGGCGATCCTCGCCCGCTATGGGGTTCCCGTGCCTCGCGGCGAAGTGGCTTACAGCATAGAAGAAGCGGAAGCGGCGGCCCGCAAGCTGGGCGGCAGCGTTGTTGTGAAAGCGCAGATCCATGCGGGCGGACGCGGCAAAGGCGGCGGCGTCAAGGTAGCGAAGGACGCCGCGGAAGCGGCTGAGATCGCCAAACGGATGCTCGGTATGAAACTGGTAACGCACCAGACGGGGCCCGAAGGACGTATCGTGCAGCGGTTGCTGGTGGAAGAGACGCTGCCCATTGAGCGCGAACTTTACCTGGGAATCGTGCTGGACCGCAATTCACGGAAGGCTGTGTTCATGGCGTCGTCGGCGGGCGGCATGGAGATCGAGCAGGTGGCAGCGGCGACACCGCATCTGATTCTTCGCGAAACCATGGAACCCGGCTTCGGGCTACAGCCGTTTCAGGCGCGGGCGCTGGCGTTCGGGATTGGCGTTCCGGCCGCGAGCGTGCGTGCAGCGGCCGACGCCATGATGGCGCTGGCGAAGGCTTACGATGACATCGACGCGTCACTGGCCGAGATCAACCCATTCATCCTGACCAGCGACGGCAAGGTGTATGCGCTGGACGCGAAGATCAATGTCGACGACAACGCGCTGTACCGCCACAAGGACTTGATCGAACTGCGCGATCTGAATGAAGAGGATCCGCTGGAAGTGGAAGCGTCGCGACACGGGCTCAACTACATCAAGCTCGATGGCAGCATTGCGTGCATGGTGAACGGGGCGGGTTTGGCGATGGCCACTATGGACATTGTGAAGTATGCCGGTGGATCGCCCGCGAATTTCCTGGATGTCGGCGGCGGCGCGAGCGCCGAGCAGATCCGTAATGCCTTTCGCATTCTCATTTCCGACACCAGCGTCCGCGCGGTGTTCATCAATATTTTCGGGGGCATTCTACGCTGTGACACGCTGGCTACGGGCGTAGTGGAAGCGGCTCGCGAATTAAAACTGGAAGTGCCCATCGTGGTGCGCATGGAGGGCACCAACGTGGAGAAGGGTCGTGAGATTCTGACGTCGTCGGGATTGAACTTCACGATCGCCGACGGGATGCGCGACGGCGCCGAAAAAGTTGTGTCTTTGGCCAATGGAAAGGGGCGCGCATGAGCATTCTGGTGGATCGGAACACAAGGGTGATCGTGCAGGGCTTCACAGGCCGCGAGGGCAGTTTCCATGCACAGCAATGCATCGCGTATGGGACGGATATTGTCGGCGGCGTGGTTCCGGGCAAAGGCGGCCAGACGCATCTGGACCGGCCGGTGTTCAATACTGCCGGCGAAGCAGTAAAGGCCACGGGCGCGAATGCGTCGTTGATTTTCGTGCCGCCGCCGTTTGCCGCGGATGCGATTATGGAGGCCGCGGACGCCGGTGTCGCCCTGGTAGTTTGCATTACCGAGGGAATCCCGGTTGAGGATATGGTGCGCGCGTGGGAATTTCTACAATCGCATCCGACTCGGCTGATTGGGCCGAACTGCCCGGGAATTATCTCGCCGGGGCAATGCAAGATGGGCATCATGCCTGGGCATATTCATCTGGAGGGGCATGTCGGCGTGGTTTCGCGCTCGGGCACGCTGACCTATGAAGCAGTCGGGCAGTTGACGCGGCTGGGAATCGGGCAATCCACGTGTATCGGGATTGGCGGCGACCCGATTATCGGCACGCCGTTTCTGGATGCGATTCAGTTATTCAATGACGATCCGGAAACGCATGCCATCGTGATGATCGGCGAGATCGGCGGAAATGCCGAGGAGCAGGTTTCGGCATTCATCAAAGAGAATGTGAAGAAGCCGGTCGTGGGATTCATCGCGGGACAGACTGCGCCTCCCGGAAGGCGCATGGGGCACGCTGGCGCGATTATTTCGGGCGGTTCCGGCAAGGCCTCGGATAAGATCGCGGCTATGCGCGCGGCAGGCATCACCGTGTGCGAGACACCTGCCGACATCGGCGACAAGGTGAAAAGCCGCCTGTAGCCAAGGCCGCCGTGCCAAAATCGAATCAATGGCTATTGAACAAACGTTTGCGATCGTCAAGCCCGACGCCGTCGCGTCAGGGCATACGGGAAAGATTATTGAGCGGGTGGAAGCGGAAGGCTTTCGCATCCGGGGACTGAAACTTCTGCGTCTCTCGCGCCAGCAGGCCGAAGGTTTCTACGAAGTCCACCGCGAGAGGCCGTTTTACGGAAGCCTGGTGGAGTTCATGTGCGAAGGTCCCGTGGTGGTGATGGTACTGCAACGCGATAACGCCATCGCGCACTGGCGCGCCACGATGGGCGCAACCAACCCAGAAAAAGCTGCGACGGGCACGGTGCGGAAGCTTTATGCGAAGAGCATCGAGCGCAACGCGGTTCACGGATCGGACGCTACGGAAACGGCCGCAGTGGAGATCGCGTATTTCTTCAGCACAGCCGAGCTCCTATAGATTGTGCGCATTGGAATTGACGCTACGCCGGTGTTGCTGCGCAGTGCAGGCGTCAAGACGTGGATCTGGCACTGGGTGGAAAACCTGCGCAGAGCCGCCGGCGTCGACGATGTTGTCGAATCGTTCCCCTCTATCGGCCTGACGACGCGCCTGGTGCATGAAGGCTCGGTGCTGGGGCCGCTGGCGACATGGGTGCATCTCGGGCTGCTCTACGCGGTGAACGCTCCCGGCAATGTGCTTCTGGATCGGCTCGCCCGCCCGTTCGATGTCGTTCACCTCTCAAACCAGGTTCGCCGGTTGCCTCGCGGAACGCGAGTGACCGCGACGGTCCACGACATGACCTGCTGGCTGATGCCGGAGTTGCACACCGCTGCGAACGTTAAGGCAGACCGCGAATTTGCCGAGCGAGTGCTGAAACAGGCCGACCGCCTGATTGCGGTCTCAGAGAACACGCGGCGCGATGCCATGCGGCTGCTGGATCTTCCGCCGGAGAAGATTGAAGTGATCTACTCCGGTGTTGCGGATGCGTTTTTTGACGCGAAGCCGCGCGAGTCCAGGCGCCCTTATGTCTTGTTCGTGGGCACCATCGAGCCGCGAAAGAATGTCGAGACGCTGCTGGATGCCTGGGCGCAACTGAAACCATCGCTGCGCGAGGAATTCGAGTTGCTGGTGGCTGGGCCAGAGGGATGGGGCGCTGAGCGCACCATGGCCCGGTTGCGCGCAATACCAGAGGGCGTCCGATACCTGGGCTACGTGAGCGAACAGGAACTGCCTTCCCTGACCGCCGGCGCAACGGTTTTTGTGTACCCATCCTTATACGAGGGGTTTGGGTTCCCGGTGGCTCAGGCAATGGCTGCCCGTGTGCCAGCCATCACGTCCAACTTATCGTCTCTGCCGGAGGTTGCCGCGGCAGGCTCGGTGCTGGTGGATCCGCGCAGCGCCGAAGAGCTCCATCGCGGCTTGGAGTTACTGCTCACATCGCCGGAGCTGCGCAGAAAGCTCGCCCGCGATGGCTATCGACAGGCGCAGGAATTTCGCTGGGAGACGTGCGCGCGTAAAAGTCTGGCGTTCTTCCACGGGCTGCGCTAGCGTCAGACTTCCGTCGCCAACGCTCCAGCCCGCCGCCAGTGGTTCTCGAACAGCCCGCGCATCGCTTCGCCGAGCGCCGCGTGCTCGAAGACCACTGAGGTCCACGTCGGTTTAGTGATCACCGGGTCGAGCAACGCGATCATGCCGTGCTCGCCGTCGAATACCGCCAGCTTCATGGGCAGCGATTCAATTTGGCGGACCTCTACGCCAACAGAGGAATAGTCGGCGAGGCGCTGGCGATGATCTTCATCCAGTGTTCCGCCTTCAATCAGCAGCCGGCACAGAACGCCGCGGTTGCGGGCCTGTTTCACCAATTGCTCATCCAGAGGGTCAACTGCATAGGGAGGCCGCGAGAACTCCACGTACTCGGTCTTCACGTCGGCCAGCATGCGGCGATACTGCATCGCGATCTGGCCGGGATCGCCGACGATTTTAAGATAGTCGAGGGTGCCGCGACCGCCCTGGCCTTCCGAATACGCCGAGGCCAGATCGTCGATGAGACCGGTACCCATGCGGCTTTGTTCCGTGAACTCCTGCTGCAGCATCTGCGCACGGCGCGAGAGGTAGCTGGGGACGGCGAGGCTCGGCTCAACGGCGGAAAAGAGCTTGGTCTTCTCCTGCACCACCTGGGCGAAGCCCTTTTCCACGAGGCTGTCGAGAACCTCGTAAATCTTCTGGCGCGGAACGTGGGCGCGCGCTGCCAGTTCCAGCGCCTTGAACCTGGGGTGGCCGATCAGAACCAGGTACGAGCGCGCTTCATAAGCATTCAGGCCGAGCTGCTGGAGCCTCCGCCAGAACCGCTGAAAATCCATCTCCGGCAGGTCTTGGGTCATCGTGACGTCAGGATCATATCAAATGCTGCGCTGGATGGCGCGGTTGGGTATTCCGTCAGCTTAGCGCAGATGGTCCGATGCGCGGAGGCGGCCTTTGATAAGATGAGGGACGTCTCAGGAAATCAGCCATCATGACCGGCGTAAAGATCGTCGTAATTTATCCACATCCCACCGATGAAAAAGCTTTCGAGAACGAGTGGACACAGAAGCACAAGCCGCTTGCCGAAGAGAAGCTGAAGGGAATGACGCGGTTCGTCGCGAGCAAGGTGCTCAGTTCTCCCGCCGGGCGGGTGATGGCGTATCGCATCGCGGAAGCGCACTTTTCGAACATCAACGACTTGAATAAGTGCCTGGAGTCGGAAGGCGGCAAAGAAGTTCTGGCGCACGCGGCAGCGATGTCCAGTGGCGGCGCGCCCATTGTTCTTGTGTGTGAAGAAGAGTCGTTCATTTACTGGTAAAGAGCCGAGGGGGTCGCTTGCCGGAACAAAGCTACGCTAACCACACCAGACTGGTGCCGGGTTTCATCGGGCTGCTGCTCGCCATCTTATTGACTTTTATCGGATCTTTGGTGAATCTCTGGCTCTCCTGGGGAGATCACCATCGGCTGTACAGCGCGTCGCTGATTGTCGTGCTGGACGTGATTGCCTTGTTCCTGGGTTACTTCTGCCGCACGTTTGCACTGAGGGCGCAGGACCGGGCCATCCGCGGCGAGGAAAACCTTCGTCACTTTGTGCTCACCGGCAAGCTTTTCGATCCCCGCATCACCATCCAGCAGATTATCGCCCTTCGGTTCGCTTCCGATGCCGAGCTTCCTGCTCTCTCGGAGAAGGCAGCGAATGAGAGCCTTAGCGCCGATGAGATCAAGCGCGCGGTGAAGAACTGGCGCGCCGACACCTATCGCGTATAGCGACATCCGCTACCCTCGTAGAGGATGGATCTCCACACGGTCAGTGCGACCGTTATCTTCCTATTCACCATCGTGGTGGTTGCGGCCGGAAAGTTTCCCGGTCTGCGCATGGACCGTACCGGCGCCGCGGTGATTGGCGCCGCCCTGATGTTGGGCGCTGGCGTTCTCTCTCCGCAGCAGGCGTATGGAGCTATCGATCTGGACACCATCGCGCTGCTGTTCGGAATGATGATCGTCGCAGCGAATCTCCGGCTCTCCGGCTTTTTCGGCTTAGTCAGCGCGTGGGTGGTTCGGCATGTCCGGCGGCCGCTATGGCTGCTGGCGGCGATTGTTGCGGTGAGCGGAGTTTTTTCGGCGTTCTTCGTGAACGACACCATTTGCCTGGTGCTGACTCCGCTGGTTTGCCATGTCACCAGCCGACTCAAGCGGAATCCCGTTCCTTACCTGCTGGCCGTCGCGATGGCCGCCAACATCGGCAGCACGGCGACTATTACCGGCAATCCGCAGAACATGCTGATTGGGAGCATGTCGCATATTTCATTTTCGGCGTTCGCAGCCGCGCTCGCGCCCATAGCGGGAATCGGACTGGCGCTCACGGTGCTCGCAGTCTGGTTGCTGTATCGCTCCGAATTCGCGAGCGGCGCCAGGCTGGAGGCGGTGCAGGAAACAGTGCGGGTGAGCCGCCCTCTGCTGTGGCGATCGGCTGCGGTGTCCGCGGCAATGGTGGCATTCTTCTTCTGGGGCCAACCGGTGCCCAAGGTGGCTCTGCTGGCTGGAGCGGTGTTATTGATCACGCGCCGCGTGCATCCGGAGAAGATCTATCGGCAGATCGATTTTCCACTGCTCGTCATGTTCGCAGGCCTTTTTGTGGTAGTGGCCGGCATCGAAAGAACACCGTGGCTGTCGGATCTGGTAGCCATCGCGCAACGGATGCAACTGGAACGCATCCCCGTGCTGAGCGCGTTCACTGCGGTACTGTCCAACATAGTCAGTAATGTGCCTGCTGTGCTGATGCTGCGTCCTTTCGTGACACACTTTCACGATCCTCATCGTGGCTGGCTGGTGCTGGCTATGGCGTCCACCCTGGCAGGGAACTTCACTATTACCGGTTCGGTGGCGAATCTGATCGTGGTGCAGCACGCTCGTAAGGAGGGCGTCGATATAACATTCGGCGGGTATTTCCGCCTGGGCGCGCCGCTAACGGTGATTACGATTATCGTGGGCGTGCTTCTTCTGGGTGTCTGGGGATGACGTCCCTGCGTAAATTCACAGTTTTGATTGCGGTTGTTGTGCCGCTGCATTGTTTTGCGGACGACCCAGCGCCGGAGGATCAGGAAATGAGCACGGACAGGCCTGGTTACGGCGAATCGACTGACATTGTGCCAAAGGGAGTTCTCCAGATCGAAACAGGCCTCGTATTCGACAATACTGCTGCTTCTGGCTCCGGCACACACAATTTGACGGGGCCAACTACTTTGATCCGCCACGCGCTCGCGCCATGGATGGAACTCCGGGCGAGCACCGATGGAGTGCAGTATGAACGCGACGAAGCGCCGCACATGGCTGATGTGAGCCATGCCGGATTCTCGGATATCGGAATGGGAGCGAAGTTCCACTTGATTCAGGAAGGCGGCCCTTGGCCCGCGGTATCGCTGATCGCGGAAGTGGCACTCCCGACGGGTAGCGCTGGGTTTTCGGAGGGCGGTTACAACCCCGAACTGGAGCTGATCTGGAGTAAGCCGCTTCGATGGGGCTTTGGCGCGAGCGGAAACCTGAATCTATGGTGGCATCCTACCGATGCTGGAGGTTCGCCGGGTCACGCACAGAGCCTGTCAATGGGACATTCGCTGCCAGGGCGATTGCAGGGATTCTGGGAACTGTATCACGTGGCTCCGCCGCCCGGCGTCGACACCCCATCGTGGAATACCGATGCTGGGTTTTCGCGGCTCCTGGGCAAAAACGCGCAAGTGGATCTGGAAGCCGGGCACAGCCTGCTGGCGCGAACATCGGACTGGTTTGTGGGCGCCGGTTTCTGTGTGCGCTTCCGTTAACTACGGCTCCACCTGATAGTTCGGCGCTTCCTTGGTGATGATGACATCGTGAACGTGACCCTCGCGCAGACCGGCGATGGTGACCCGAAGGAATTTGGCATGCGCCTGCATGTCGCGAATCGATGCCGTGCCGCAATATCCCATTCCAGCGCGCAGCCCGCCCACAAGTTGATAGACCAGTTCCGATAGCAGCCCCTTGTAGGGGACACGGCCCTCGATGCCTTCTGGCACCAGCTTGCCGTTGGCCTCCTGCGAATAACGATCCGTGGAACCGATCGCCATGGCTCCCAACGAGCCCATGCCGCGGTAGCTCTTGAAGGTACGGCCTTGGAACAGAATCGTTTCGCCCGGGCTTTCCTCGACGCCTGCCAATAGGCTGCCGATCATGACGCTGTCCGCGCCTGCCGCAATGGCTTTGGTGACATCTCCGGAATACTTAATGCCGCCGTCGGCGATGAGTGGCACAGAGTTTTCCCGCGTTGCCCGCGAGCACTCCGCGATGGCCGTAATCTGCGGCACCCCAGCACCGCTGACAACGCGTGTGGTGCAGATGGAGCCGGGCCCCATGCCCACTTTGATGCCGTCCGCGCCAAGGCGAATCAGGTCGAGCGCGCCTTCGTAAGTGGCAACGTTGCCGCCGATGAGATCGACTTCAGGCAGCTTGGTTTTGATGGTGCGGATCGCGTCCATCACACTCTGGCTGTGTCCATGCGCTGAATCCACGCAGAGGACGTCCACCTTACGCGCCACCAGTTCCTGCGCGCGCTCCAGAAAATCGCCTGTGGAACCGACGGCGGCACCAACGCGAAGCCGGCCCTGGGCGTCTTTGGCGGCGTTCGGATACTTCAACTTCTTCTGGATGTCTTTTACCGTAATCAGGCCCTTCAGATAATACTGGTCGTCGACCACGAGCAACTTCTCCACGCGATGCTTGTGAAGAATCTTCTCCGCTTCCTCCAGCGTGGTGCCGACGCTGACCGTGATCAGGTTGTCCTTCGTCATCACGTCGGAGATCGGGAGGTCGAAGCGCGTTTCAAAACGCAGATCGCGGTTCGTCAGGATGCCTACCAGTTTTCCGTTGCGCGTTACGGGCACGCCGGAGATGCGATAGCGCTTCATCAGTTCCAGCGCATCGTGGATCTTCTTGTCCGGGTCGATGGTGATGGGATCGACGATCATGCCGCTTTCACTGCGTTTCACGCGATCCACTTCCTCGGCCTGCCGGTCGATGGTCATGTTGCGGTGAACGATGCCGATACCGCCCTGCTGCGCCAGCGCAATGGCCAGGTGCGATTCGGTTACAGTGTCCATGGCTGCGCTGACCACGGGAATGTTCAGGGCAATATTGCGCGTCAGGTTGGTTCGCGTGTCCACGCTTGCCGGCAGAACAGCGCTGCGGGCCGGTTGGAGCAGCACATCGTCGAAAGTTAGGCCTTCGGGGATCGTTTCGGGGATCATCTTTGGGTTAGATCCATCATAGCGTGGGCGCCTCAGCGCCCCACCCCCACAAACACCCGCTGCTACAATGAGAAATCTACCCTCATGATTGCCGCAACACAGCTACGCCCCGGTATGGTCATCAAGTTCAACAATGACCTGTACTCCGTTTTCAGCATGACCCACCGCACGCCCGGCAACCTGCGCGGATTCGTTCAGGTGAAGATGCGCAACCTGCGCAGCGGGTCGCAGACGGAACACCGGTTTTCCTCCGAAGATCGCGTCGACAAGATCTCGCTGGACGAGCGCGCGATGGAGTACATGTACGACGACGGCGAGTTCTACTACTTCATGGACATCGAGAACTTCGAGCAGATGAACCTGCCGAAGGAACTGCTCGGCGACGCGGTGGATTATCTGATTCCGAACCTGAAGGTGAACGTGGAGTTTTACGAGGGCAAGCCGATCAGCGTGGAGCTTCCCGCCACCGTGGACATGACCGTCATGGAAACTGAGCCGGGGTTGAAGGGCGCGACGGTTTCGAACGTCACCAAACCGGCGAAGATGGAAACCGGTCTGGTGGTGCAGGTGCCGGCGTTCATCAACGAAGGCGAGAAGATTCGCGTAAACACGTCGGAAGGCGCTTACCAGGAGCGGGCTTAGGAGTTATTCCGGATACTGAGCCCCGGCTTTCACCACGCGAATGAAGTGATCGGTCCAGTCGCGGTGCGTGGGCGGCAGATTCACCTTTGGCATATGGCATCCGATGCAACCGGATTTCGCCACTTGGCATACCTTCGCCGTGGGCTTACCCCTCGCGGCTGCGGTTGAGTGGCAGGCCAGGCATTTCGTCTCATAAGATGCATCGTTGTGAGTGACCACGTTCTGATGCGGATCGTGGCAGGCCAGACAACTAATTCGGGGATCGCTTCCGTCATAGCACTTGCTTCGAGCCAGCCGATAGGGCTGAAATCGAGCGTTGGCCAGCCCGTATGCCTGTCGCCGGACAACTTCGCCGAACGTACGATGGCATTGGCCACAGAAATTTGATATGTCCTCCGCGGTCATGCGCCCTAGTTTCGGCGGAACTGACTCGAGCTTCCCGCTCACGACATCGCGGAGATGCTGGTCCGCGCCCCGATGGCAATGGACGCACTGCAGCCCGGGAGTGGAGTGGGCCGGTTGCAGGTCGCCGTCCACCACAGCACCGGTGGAGTGGCATTCAAAACAAGCCTGACGTTCGCGCCGGAACACTTCGCGGCCGAGGGCTTCCAGAATACTGTTCAGGTGATCGGTCTCATCGCCGGGCGTTATGTCCAGCTTGTCCAGTTCCGGAAAATACGAGACGCGGCTCTCGTAAGAGTGGCCGTTGTAGTCCAGAACGTACGTCTGGGTGTCCTCGCCGAAGATCCAGCGGACAGGCACTGTGATCGAGCTGGCTCCCTCGGTGACCGTGTAGGTGACGTTGGCTCCCTGCCTCGCCACTTGCCACGTGTAAGGACCCCACGCGAACGTAAGGCTCGGATGCTTCTGAAACACCGGGTCGGTGGATGGGGCCACCATGGCGTGCGCCATCGGAGTCTGCGGCTGCGATCGACACTCCTTTTCATGACAAGTCGCACAGGTTACGGCGGGAGAAGGAAGATCGGAGGCGAAAACCGCGACAGCCAGGAATGCCAGGCTAAGGCTGCGCATGAATCGCAGTTCCGCGGGAAAGCGCCATGGTGCGGCTGCGCTCGGCTCTGGCATCCATGGTGCGGCCGGCTTTGGAATAAGCGCTGGCGAGAGCGATATGATCGTCGAGGTTTGCCGGATCCAACTGCACTGCCGTCTCCAGATGTTTCGCCCCATTGGAAACGTCCCCGGTTTCTGCCAACGCCCGCCCGAACGCATACTGAGCCACCGACAATCGGGGCGCTTCTTCCGCTGCCTTCTGCGCAAACGGTAGCGCGGCAGCCGGGTCGCCGTGATTCAACAACAAACATGCCAGCATAGCGGCGGCGGCCGGGTTCGTGGGTTCAGCATCCAGTTCGCGCCGAAACTCCGCGGCAGCCTTTCCAGCGGGCGCGGCCTGCAGATAGACTCCAACCAGCGCGTGAACACCGGGTGAGGCGGGGAAGCGATTTAGCAGTTGTTCAAACGCGTTCGCGGCGTGCGCCTCATCCTGCGACATCGCGGTCCACAGTGTGCGGCCGGCAGATTCAAATAAATCGCGGCGCTCGGCGGGAATGTCGGAAGGAAGCAGGGGCTCACGCAAAGCAGCAATTCCGATGCCCTGCAACATCGACGCAGGCGGTTCCGTGTCGCTGGCAAACCACGCATATTTCTGGATGGCCTGATCATAGTCGCCTGAGTGGGCCAACAAAACTGCTTCGTGATAACGGAGGACTCGCACCATTTGCGGTTCCAGACGCGTATCCGCCAGGCTTTGCTGAATGTGCCTGAGTGCCCGATCGTACTCTTTCGCTTGAAACTCAGTCAGCCCAAGAAGGCCGAGCGCCGGAGACATGTCCGGCTTCTGTTCCACGCAGTGAGCCAACGCATCGCGGGCGATATCGTAGCGGTCCGCATCATACGCCAGTGAGCCAAGATACCACCAGCCTTCCGTCCAATGTTCGTTGAGCTGGAGTGCCTGTTGGTACAGCTCGATTGCGCGAGAAAGGTCATTGGCGTCGCGAGCCTGAGCAGCACGCGCGGCGAGATCGTCAAAGGCCTGTCCCTGGGCTTCCGCGGAGATTAAGAAAATCGGGAAGATCAGGACCAGAAGAATACCCAGCATCACCCTGCCCACTCAGCACTCGTCCGTCGCGCACACGGCTGGCAAATCTGTTATCGCACAAAGACTATAGTGAAACGCCGAAATGATAGTGAACGTTACCCCGCTTAACCCGTGTATTCGTAACAGAATGTAAAGAACATGTAAAACGAAATTATTCGAAGATTTCACTGAGAATTCGCCCGATGGATCCGCTGGGCTCCTGCACACGAAGAATAGCGGACAACGTTGGCGCGATGTCATTAACCGCAACCCTGCCGTAGTATTCATCTGCCCGAATGCCTTGTCCCATAAAGATTAGAGGCACATGCGAATCGTAATTGAACGGCGTGCTGTGCGAGGTGCCGCTCGCGCCGTAAAGGTAATACGGATCCTGCACCAAAACAACGTCACCGGAGCGTCTTTCAAAAAACCCGCGGAGCACGGCCTGGCTGACATCGTCGCTGGGCACCTCACCATGCATCAGTTGGCTGCTCGTGTAGACGCGGAAAACGTGGGGCATTTCTCTCAGCGCCTCCGCGACGGTATCTTCAACGGCTGCCCGATCCAGGTTCTTCTCGCGAATGAGTTTGCGGTTGAGATAGATGCCGCTCTCCGATACGCTGGCAATCCACTTGCCTTCGCCGTATTTCGACACCAGTGCCGCGGTGACCCCACCCAGCATCGCTGCGTCCGACAAACGTCCGCCAATCATTCGGCGCGCCTGGTTTACCTCGGGTACCGGCGCGACGCCGTGGTCGGCCGTGAGCACCACCAGGGTATTTCCGGCGCCGATGCGCTTGTCGATAAAGTCGAACAGCTTACCCAGCAAACGATCGGTGCGTATGGAAATGTCGCGAACTTCTGGCGCATCGGGACCCACGGCATGGCCCACGTAGTCATTCGAAGAGAAGCTGACCGTCAGAAGATCGGTATCGTCGTGCTGGCCCAGCTTTTCCTCCACCAGAGCTCGCTCCGCGAACTCTTCGATCATTTCATTGCCCCACGGAGTCGCTTCGATCCTGCCGCAGAAACGCACTTTCTTATCGCCGTTCACCATGGTGCAGAACGGCGCAGCGGCGTCCTTCGCGTCGAAAGGAAGCCAGTCTCCGCCCAGATACTTCATGAACGGCCTTTCCCGATTCACGTCCTTCACCCAATCCGGCAGCGCCGGCATGAAGTAACTGCTGGTCACCCAGTTGTTCGAATCGGAATCCCACCAATAGGCCGCGTCGGCGGTATGCCCAGCGGGCAGGATCGCGCTGCGGTCCTTGATGGAAATGCCTATCACCTTGCTCGTTCGGCCCGCCATCTTCAACTCATCGCCTACCGTGCTCACCAGCAATCGATGGGGCGACGAACCGGGCACACCGGGCGCGCCGCCCAGAAGCTTCGTGGCCGAGTCGGAGACGCTGGTCACCGATTGCCCGCTGTCGCGGTCGAACCACTCGTTCCCAACGATGCCGCTGGATGAGGGGATGGCCCCACTCAGGAAGGTGGAGTGTCCCACTGCGGTCACTGTCGGATAGTGAATATGATGCGCATCGTCAAATACCGCGCCGTGTTCCAGCAACCGTGCGAGGCCGGCGTTGTAATCCTTGCGAAAACGCAGCAGGTAATCGTAACGAAATTGATCGATCACGACGGCCAGTACAAGCTTTGGCGGCTTCGGAGCGGGCGCGGCAACGGCACAAACAGCTAGCAGAAGGGCGGCAATGAGTTTTCGCATGAGCTTGTTTCTATTATGAAAGCTGCGTGTGACGAGCCTATGAAGCCAGAGCCGCAATGGCTGCTGCGAACTCGACGTCGTCTTCCGGCAAAACAGTACGCAGATCGAACACGAGGAGGTCATGTTCTATGCGGCCGATGACAGGTGGATCGTGCTCCCGGCATCGTCGCTCCGCTTCATTTGGATTCGCGCAGGAAACTGCGATCAACCACGTTGGGATGCTCTGATCCGGCGTGGAACCGCCGCCGATCAGGGATTCGCCCGCGATGAGTTCGACGAAAATACCATGAATGTTCGACAGCAGCTTCTCCGCCCGCGCACGAATCTCATCGAGACGCTGAACGATCATGCGCAGCGCGGGAATGCGATCCCAGCGTTCCAGAACTATGTTCCTTAGCGTGTCTTCCAGTGCCGCATAAATCAATTTGTCGACGCGCAATGCGCGAAACAGAGGATTCCTGCGGATGCGCTGCACCAGTTCGGCATCGCCAGCGATAATTCCGGCCTGCGGTCCGCCCAGCAGCTTGTCACCGCTGAAGCTCACCAGATTGGCGCCCGCACGAATGCTCGCTCCCACCAGCGGTTCATCGATTCCGAAGCCCTTCAAATCGGCGATACAACCACTCCCCAGGTCCTCATAGACAGGAATCGCGCGTTCGCGTCCCAGCGCTACCAGTTCGTGCAATTGAGGGCGCCCGGTAAATCCAGACATGCGGAAATTGCTGGGGTGCACACGCAAGAGCAACCGTGTGCGATCGTTGATGGCCTCCGCGTAGTCCTCGATCCTCGTCTTATTCGTGGTGCCAACCTCACGCACCACGGCCCCCGAACGCTGCATGATGTCGGGAATCCGGAATCCGTCGCCGATTTCGATCAGTTCGCCGCGCGAGACTACTACTTCGTGGCCCGAGGCCAGCTCATTTAACACCAGAAAAACCGCCGCGGCGTTGTTATTCACCACGATCCCCGGCGCACCAGCGATGCGTTCAATAAGAGAAGCGACATGAACATCGCGCTTGCCACGATGGCCCGTCGCGAGATCGTATTCCAGATTCAGATAATCCGGCAGCGGGGCTCGGCCCAGGTTCGTATGCAACACAACGCCGGTAGCATTGATGACACGCCGTAGGGAGGGTCTCTCCAAACGCGCCAGCGATTCCTTAACGTACACATCAATTTCGACTTTCGGCTCCTCCCCCGCCATAATCTGCCGGCGGGCGTCGGCTACGGCCGTCCGAACCTCACTCACCACCAGGGCTCTCGGCAGATGCGGATACAACGCCACCATACGAAGTGACACTTCTTCCACCGAAGGTAGTTCGCGCAACCTCGAATCCGTACTCAAGTCTGAATTGTAGTTTGATAGACTGGCGGACGCAATTTCATGCTGCGAGCCGTGCTGCTCATCCTCTTCGCCTTTGCCACCAATGTTCTGGCAGGGGTCACTGTCTTCCCGCTCCCGCCCGAAATAAAGTCGGACCATTTCATCGTCACCGTCAATGGACAGCCTGCGCCGGTGGCCCACGCAGCATCCAATTACTATTTCGTCAGTTTTGAACTGCGCGGCGCCGCCGTTGTTTCCATCACCGCACCCACGGACGATTACTGGACGAAAGGCGTGGAAGTGCAGCCATGGCGGCACAACATTCGCCCTTCTCGACACGGCCGCACTATCGCTTTTCGCATAGCTGGACCCATCAAGCTCTCCATCACTCGTCCCAACGATTACTCGGCCACTTCGGAGATGTTGTTCCTGTTCGCCAATGCACCGGAGACGAATGCGCCGCGGTCAACCGATGCGGGCGTGCGCTACTACGGACCCGGTCTCCACCGCGAGAACATCGACGCGAAGTCCGGCGACACCATCTATCTGGCTGGTGGTGCAGTCGTCTACGGAAGCGTGAACGTGTGGGGCGTCGACAACGTAAACATCATTGGCCGAGGCATCGTTGTCTATGACGGTCCGCAAAACGGGCTCACTGACGACGGCTGGATGCACCGTCCCAACTGGCACGCCCTCGTCATGGACAACGCGCATAACATCAACGTGAGCGGCGTCACATTTATCGTGCGCAGCCGGACATGGATGATTCAGATGCAGGATTCGCACGGCATCCACTTCGATAACGTGAAAGAAATTGGCGGCTGTCCCGGCAATGCCAACCAGGATGGCATGGACTTTATCGGCTCCGGTGACGCCACGGTTTACGACTGCTTTATCCGCGCTTCCGACGACGATTTCGCCCTGCAGGGCAACTGGCTGGGCTACGGCGAGGACAACTGGAACACGCCCGGCCACGATGCCGCCAATATCGTAGTCGAGAATTCCGTTCTGTCCACCAGCATCTCCAACATCGTGCGTGTGAACTGGCCACGCAAGGAATTCAACAGCGGCGGGTTCACGATGCGCGATTCGGACGTGATTCACATGGGCATGGGCGGCTGCGTTGTGCCCTTCGCTCTGCTCGAAATCTGGGCCGATCCCGGCGGGCGCGGCAATCACGCCGGTTACCTCCTCGACAACATCCGGCTGGAGGATTGGTATTCCCTGCTCCAACTCCGCCAGCCCGATGGAGCAATCCGCGATGTGAAACTCCGCGATGTGTGGGCGCTCGACGGGGAGTCGCTCGTGCCCTCGGTCCTGGATGGAGCCGTGGACGGCGTCACGCTTGAAAACGTGATGGTGGGCGATCTTCCGATGGAAGTTTCCTCCGGAGCCGCACAGCCAACGCGCATCCCAGGGGACGGGCCGCAGGCATCCTTCAGTGTCACGCCCAGTGTTATCGTTCCGCATCGGCCAGCTCAATTCACCGCGGTCGCCGGAAAGGGCGTGACTTATCAGTGGCTCTTCGGCGATGGCACTTCGGCGCAGGGACGCGTCGTGAATCATGCTTTCCCCGACGCTGAAGGCACAGTTCGCGACGGCTCCGGGCGCTTTCGCGTTTTGCTAAGAGTAATCGATACCCATGGCCGGTCCGACTGGGCCTCGCACTCGGTAACCGTCACCACGTCCCTCCAGGCTCCCGTAACTGCTGCTTCTACCGCGCCGGGTTTACACTACCGCTATTACGAAGGCACCTGGAGTCATCCGCCTAAGTTTGACGCGCTTACAAGGGTCTCCAGCGGGATTGCGGTAAACCTGAATCTCGCGGTGCGCCTGCGCGAGGACGATTACGCGATGGCCTACGAAGGCTACATCGCGATTCCAGCCGATGGCGGTTATACATTCACTCTGCTATCGAGAGACGGTGGTGAAC
>Ga0265325_10001421_pt1 | contig 16859 bp, 19 predicted proteins | sample 41420metaG_FD_202090 | JGI IMG/M metagenome (GOLD analysis project Ga0265325, IMG submission 202090) | Rhizosphere microbial communities from Carex aquatilis grown in University of Washington, Seatle, WA, United States - 4-14-20 metaG | ecosystem: Host-associated > Plants > Roots > Rhizosphere...
CCGCGGAGTAATATATTCCCGGGTGTCTTATGACATTACGCCCGACATCAATATCTACGCGACTGTCAACTGGGCGCAGGTCGGAACCGAGAACGTCCCCAATCCGGATGCGTGGCTGAGCTCGCTTCCAGGCATCAACGCTGGCACGACCCCGGCCGGGCTGGCGACGCCGCCCGCCGGCTACAACAATGTCGGCGCGGTCGTGAATGGCACGGCGGTCAATGTTTACCAGGCGCAGCAGCTTCCTGGCATTCAGTGCGGCACCGGTCCTACCGCGGCCCAGCTGACCGCCAACCCGACCCTTTTGGGCGGGCCGAACGCCTACCTGCCTGCCTCGATCAACGCGGCTTGCCAGACCGCGGGCGTCACGAACTTCAGTTTCGGCTCCGACTATGTTGGCCTGGGTCCGCAACAGGTCTACACCCTGCGCGACAACCGGCGTTTTGCTGTGGGCGGCGACGGCGCCTTCAGTGTGTTCGATACCGACTGGACCTGGTCGAGCTACTACACCCATGGCGAGAACGACACGCATATTTTTGTGCGCAATATCACCCTGAAGCCTTATCTGTATGCCGCCATCGACTCTGTCGTGGCGACGACGGGCGACGGCTCGGGCGCGGTGCCTGGCACCATTGTCTGCCGCTCATCGGTTGCGCGCGCGGAAGGCTGCGTGCCGTTCGATCCGTTCGGCAATGTCACCCCGACCCAGGCTCAGTTGAACTGGCTTTATGGCGGCAGCAAATGGGGTCCCGGTCCGGGCCAGTACTCGCACCAGATGCAGGATGCGGCCAGTTTCAGCGTCAACGGCACGCCGGTGGAGGACTGGGCGGGCAAGATTTCGATCGCCAGCGGCGTCGAGTATCGCCAGGAAGCCTATGACGTGCATGGCGACGGCGCCGGCAACGGCACGATCTCGGGCGCCGACGGCGCGCCGGGCAGCCCGTGCAACGATCCGCTGCTCAACTGCTTCACCGGTACCAACTGGTATGCCGGCAGCTTCCACAATGCGCGCGGCAACTATCATGTGATCGAAGGCTTCGTCGAGGCGGGCGTTCCCCTGCTCAACGACGCCCAATGGGGCAAGGCCGATCTCGACATTGCCGGGCGCTTTGAGCATTACAGCACAGCCGGCCAGGCCCTCACCTGGAAGGTCGGTCTGACTTATGACACGCCGATCGACGGTGTGCGCCTCCGGGCCCTGCAGTCGCGCGACGTGCGCGCTCCCAACCTGTCGGAACTGTTCGCGGCGCCCACCACCGCCAACGGCACCGCCAACGACCCTTGGCTGCCGGGGCAGATTCAGGTGATTAACGGAACCTATGGTAACCCGCTGCTGAAACCCGAAAAGGCCATCAATACTCAAATCGGCGCCGTGTTCCAGCCGAGTTGGCTGCCGGGCTTCAGCTTCTCGGCCGATTATTACCGCGTCTATATCAGCGGCCAGATTTCCACCGTGCCGGTGCAGACCTCGATCAACAATTGCTTCGCAGGCCTGGCGCAGTTCTGCTCGGCCATTGTGGTCAACGGGGTGCAGGCGACCAGCCCGGCGCTGCCGGCAAGTTCGTCGAACTGGACGCAGGTGCAGACGACCTTCATCAACATCGCCTCGACCGTCACAGATGGCGTGAACTATGAGGCGAGCTATCAATTCGATCTGCAAGACTGGGATATTCCCGGCAATTTCACCCTCCGCACTCTCGCGACGAATGTCAGCAAGTTTATCGTCAATCCGGGGCTCACTGGCACGTTCCCGCTCGAACAGGCGGGCAACAATACCGGCAACACGCCGCACTGGAAGATTTTCGGGGTGCAGACCTACGACACCGACAAGTACGAGCTCACCCTCTCCGAAACCTTCATCAGCCAGGGCGTCCAGAACAAGTCCTGGATCCAGTGCACTCCTGGCTCTTGTCCCACGCCGACGCTGCAGAATCCCACGGTCAACGACAATCATGTGCCGGCGATCGTCTATTTGAACGTAGGCGGCTCCTATAATCTCGACGAGCACTGGAAAATGTATTTCCAGATCGACAATGTGATGAACAAGAACGCGCCGCCCTACTACGCCAACTCGCAGAACCCGACCGACGACGGGGTGAACCCGGCGCTGTACGACGATATCGGCCGCATGTTCCATTTCGGTGTCCGCGTCCAGAACTAACCGAAGCATTCCTTGCGACACCGCCTTTCCGCCAGAGCGGGGAGGCGGTTTTGCTTTGGGCCCGCGTCAGTCCAGCACGTCGGCCGCGTCCGGATGGCGCTTGAACCAGGCCAGCGCGTAGCTGCAGCGCGGCACCAGGATGAGCTTGTTCGTCCGGGCATGCTCCACGATTGCCGCCATCAGCCGCGCCGCGGCGCCGGTGCCACGCAGCCCGGGATCGGCTTCGACATGCGGCAGCAGATATTTGCCGTCGCGGACGCGGTAGTCGGCGAAAACGGTAAGCCCGTTCTCGACCAACTCGAAACGGTGCAGCTCCTGGTTATCGATCATGCTTCACAGGCTCGCGATACATCCAGGGCAGGGCCAGGCCGATGGGCACGATCCACAAGCTGCCGGCCAGGGCGTAGAACAACAGGCTCACATACCAGGCAGCGTGGGGCAGCACATGGCGGGCCAGGCCGGTGACGAACAGGGCATAGCCCGGCAGCCAGAAAAACACGATGACAATGGCGGCGATCAGGGTCTTGGCTCTGCGGCTCATGGAATTCCGTGGACGCTGGACGGGTGGAACGCTATCAGAAGCCCGCGATGATACGGGAGAGTTTCTGGAAAAGCCGGACGGCGGCGGGCCTGTGGCTGCTGGCGGTGGCGGCGATCATCCTGGGCATGGTGGCCATTGGCGGGCTGACGCGGCTGACCGGCTCGGGGCTTTCGATCACCCAGTGGGACCCGATCATGGGCGCGATCCCGCCGCTGAGCGACGCCCAATGGGCCGACGCCTTCGCGCAATACCGGCGGATTCCCCAGTACATCGTCGAGAACCGCGGCATGACGCTGGAGGGCTTCAAGGGAATCTTCTGGTGGGAATGGACCCATCGATTGCTGGGCCGCCTGCTGGGGCTGGTTTTCTTCGTGCCCTTTGTCTGGTTCGCCGCGACCGGCGCGATCGCGCGGCGCGACTGGCCGCGCATGGCGCTGCTGTTCGCGCTGGGGGCGCTGCAGGGTTTCATCGGCTGGTGGATGGTGCAGAGCGGGCTGGAGACACGGCTCTCGGTCAGCCAGTACCGGCTGGCGATCCATCTCGGCACCGCGATCCTGTTGCTGGGCGCGATGGTTTGGACGGCGCTGGAATATCTGCGCCCCGGGACAAGCACCGGCGCCTCGAAGCGCGCCTCCGCCTTTGTCGCGCTGGTCTATGTCCAGATGCTGCTGGGGGCCTTGGTGGCCGGACTGCATGCGGGGCTGGTCTACAACACCTGGCCGGACATGAACGGGCATGTGTTTCCGGAAGGCGCATTCTTCCATTCGCCCTGGTGGATCAACTTTTTCGAGAATGACGGCCTGGCGCAGTTCGACCACCGCATCGGCGCCTATCTGGTGGCGGGCTTTGCGGTGTTTGTTTATGCGCGTGGCATCAAGCTTTCCGGCTGGGCGAAAAAGAGCGCCAAGCTGGTGGCGGCGCTCACCGCGCTCCAGGTCGGCCTCGGCATCGCGACCCTGCTGATGATGGCGCCGGAAGACCTGGCGGCGATGCATCAGGTCGTCGCGGCACTGCTGTTCTGCGCCGCGGTATGGCATGCCTACGAGCTCCGAATCTTCACACCATCCCCTGTTCCAGATCGGCGATGATGTCCGCCACATCCTCGATGCCGATCGAGAGGCGCACCACATCCGGTCCGGCGCCCGCCTTCACCCGGTCTTCGTCGTTCAACTGGCGATGGGTGGTTGAGGCGGGATGGATGATGAGGCTCCTAGTGTCGCCGATATTGGCGAGGTGGGAAAACAGCTTGACGCTGTTGACCAGCTTCACGCCCGCCTCGTAACCGCCCTCCAGCCCGAAGGTGAAAACGCTGCCCGCGCCCTTGGGGCAATATTTCCTGTGCAGCGCATAGGAGGCATTGTCCTCCAGCCCCGCATAATTGACCCAGGACACTTTCGGATTGGCCTTCAGCCATTTCGCCACCGCCAGGGCGTTGTCGCTGTGGCGCTGCACCCGCAGCGGCAATGTCTCGATGCCGGTGATCACCAGGAAGGCGTTCATCGGCGACAGCGCCGGACCCAGGTCACGCAGCCCCAGCACCCGGCAGGCGATGGCATAGGCCATGTCGCCAAACGTCTCCCACAATTTCATGCCGTGATAGGAGGGGCAGGGCTCGCTGAGCGAAGGATACTTGCCGCTGCCCCAGTCGAACTTTCCGCCGTCGACGATCACGCCCGCCATCGAGTTGCCATGGCCGCCGAGGAACTTGGTCGCCGAATGGATGACGATGTCGGCGCCCCATTCGAGCGGGCGCAGCAGGTACGGCGTCGCCAATGTGTTGTCGATGATGAGCGGCACCTTGGCGTCATGGGCGATTTTGGCCAGCGCCTCGATGTCGGTGATGATGCCGCCGGGATTGGCGATGCTCTCGGCGAACAGCGCCTTGGTGTTGGCGTCGATCTGGGCCTTGAAGCTGGCGGGATCGCGCGTGTCGGCCCATTTCACATGCCAGTCGAACTTGGCGAAGCCTTGGGAGAACTGGTTGATCGAGCCGCCGTAAAGCTGGCGCGCCGACACGATGTTGGCGCCGGGGCTCATCAGGGTGTGCAGCGCCAGCAGCTGCGCCGCATGGCCGGAAGCGCAGGACAATCCCGCCCGCCCGCCTTCCAGCGCCGCGACCCGCTCCTCCAGCACCGCATTGGTCGGGTTCATGATGCGCGAATAAATGTTGCCGAAGACCTGAAGATTGAACAGGGCGGCGGCGTGATCGGCGTCCTCGAACACGAAGGCGGTGGTCTGGTAGATCGGCGTCGCCCGCGCCCCGGTGGCGGGATCGGGCTGGGCGCCCGCATGAACGCTCAAGGTGTTGAAGCCATAATCCGCCATGTCATCCTCCGGCATGTTCGATATTGAGATCGTCCTCGACCCGCCGCACCCAGTCTTTCACCGCGGGATGGTTGGCCAGATCGTAGCCGCCCTCATGGGCGAAGCGTGTATAGGCCACCAGCGCGATGTCGGCCAGCGAGAGTCTGCCGCCGGTGAAATAACGGCGTGATTGCAGGTGATCGTTCATCAGTCCCAGCACTTTTTCGCCGCGCGGCTTGAGGCTGGGATCGATCTCGGCATCGGTTTTCTTCAGATAATGCTTGTGGAAACGCCGGACCGCGATGATCGGCTCGTGGCTGTACTGCTCCCAGAACAGCCACTGATACATCAGGGCGCGCTCCCAGGCGTTTTCGGGAATGAGGTCGGAGTCCTCCGCAAGGTGCAGCATGATGGCATTGGACTGGGCCAGGATGCGGCCGACGGCGAAGCGCACCAAGGGCACCTGGCCGGCCGGATTCATCGCCAGGAATTCCGGGGTGCGGGTCTGCTTCTCGATAACGCTGGTCTCGACCCAGTCGAACGGGATGCCCAGCCGCTCGGCGACGAATTTCACCTTCAGGCAGTTGCCCGAGATGGAGTCGCCATAGACCGTCATCGCGGCGTTATCGAGGGACACGCATTCACCTCTATTGCTGGGTTGGACAGGCGCGGCCGCCGCAGCATGTTGATCGTTGTCTGACAGGGAAGGGGCATCATCGCCCTCCCGCCCGCGTTCGGCGTGAATTCGGGACGGGGAGGTTAGCCAAAACGCGGCCACCGGCAAGAGTGCAAATCCGCCATTCAGCTATGCTTGAGGGTACCGCCCTTGCCGAACAGCGACGGCTTGCGGTTGTCGATGACCTTGCGGTTGACGCCCATCCAGCCGATCTCGCCGGAAAAGCGGCCATGCTCGATCTTGGGGCAGCGGTTCATGACGACGGTGAGGCCGGCATCCTCGGCCAGCTTCGCGGCTTCCTCGGAGACGACGCCAAGCTGCATCCACACCACCTTGATCCCCAGCCGGTCCTTTTCCGCCAGCGCTTCGCGCACGATGCCAGGCGCGTGCTCGGATTCCCGGAAGATGTCGACCATGTCCACTGGCGCGGGCACGTCCTTCAGCGACGCATAGACTTTCTGGCCGAGGATCTGCTTGCCCGCCATGCCGGGGTTCACCGGAATGATTTTGTAGCCCTTGTTCAGCAGGTACATCATGGCGAAATAGGACGGGCGGATATCGTTGCCGCTGGCCCCCACCATGGCGATGGTCTTGACGCTGCGCAGGATCGCCTTGATGTGGCTGTCGGCGTAGGTGAGCATCAGCGCGAATCCGTCATCGAGCGGATGAGGCGGCGGTTGCGCGCATCGGCCCTGGAATTGTTGATCGTCAGCACGGCGTGCAGAAGCGCCAGCGCCCACAGCGCGAAGCCGATGCTGTGCAGGATGATGGTGATCCAGAACACGATGGAAAGAATATAAAGCACCAGGTTGAACAGGGCCTGGATCGGCTTTCCGGCCAGCAGCAGCGCCAGAGGGGAACAGAAAATCGCCACAAGATAGATCATGTCATTCCGGCCATTTCGGTTCACGCTTATCCAGAAAGGCACAGATGCCTTCCTTCGCCTCGGGGCCAAGCATGTTCTCGGTCATGATGCGGGCGGTATATTCGTAAGCTTCGGCCAGCGGCATTTCGAGCTGGCGGTAGAACGCCTCCTTGCCGGTGCGCAGGGTGGCGCGGGGCTTGGCGGCGATCTGCGCCGCCAGCGCCATGGTCTCGGCCTCCAGGATTTCCGGCGCCACCACCCGGTTGACCAGTCCGATGCGGCGGGCTTCCTCGGCGCTCGCCATCTCGCCGGTCAGCAGCATCTCCATCGCCGCCTTGCGGGACACATTGCGCGACAGCGCCACCATGGGGGTGGAACAGAACAGGCCGATATCGACCCCCGGAGTGGCGAAACGGGCCAGCGACGAGGCCACCGCCAGATCGCAACTGGCGACCAGCTGGCAGCCCGCGGCGGTGGCCACGCCCTGCACCTCGGCGATGACGGGGGCGGGGGACCGCACGATGGTCTGCATCAGTTTCGAGCATTGGGTGAACAGCGCCGCGAAAGCCGCCTTGCCGGCGTCGCCATTGGCGCGCAGGGCGGTCATTTCCTTGAGGTCATGGCCGGAGGAGAACACCGGCCCTTCGGCGGCGATGACGATGGCGCGCGCGTCGGCTGCGCCGTCCAGCGCCGCCTGCAACTCCGTCATCAGCGCCGCGCTGAGGGCATTGCGCGCCTTGGGGCGGTCAAGGGTCAGGCGCAACACCCCGCCATGGCGGCGGGACAGAAGCAGGCGCTCGGGGTTCGGCTGGTCCATGGGGTATAATGTAGTGCGGTGGCGCCGCTTTTGCACCGCGCCGCAGCCCGGAAATCAATCGAGAAACCGGACGAAGGCGCGGATGCCTTTTTCGTCGGGCGGCGCCAGTTCGACCGGGCGGGCGCGCTCCCGGTCCATGGCGTAATGCTGCCGGCCATTGCCGAACATCACCCGCCGCCCGGCCCGGGACAGCGATTGCAGCAGGGCCAGGACGGCCGGCTCCTTCCAGGCGTCCGGCGCGCCCGGATCGCAGGCCCCCAGCACATCCCGGTCACCCTCGGCGAAATAGAGCACCAGCTTGCTTTTGTCGGGCCGCAAGTCGGGGGCGAAGGGCTTGGCGCCGCGCTGGGAAACCAGCCACAGGCATTCGAAATCGCGGCAGGGGCGGGGGCGCGTCTCGTAAACCGTGCAGCCCTTGCCGATGGCGCAATGCGGGCACCAGCGCCCGGCGGGCTTCTCCAGTTCGGCGATGTCCAGCAGCTTGCAGCACAGGGTGCAGCTGCCGCAGTGGTTGGTTTCGGCCATGCCCAAGCTTAGGCCAGGGGCGCGGCGGCAGCGACCGGGCAGCGGTATTATGATACCGCATTACAAAAAGCCCGGGAAATGCGACATTCCGGTTGACGCACCGGCGGGGTTTGCGTATACGCGCCCGTCCTTTTTGCGGTGGCCGGGTCGCGCTTCGCTGCGCTCGCTGCCCGGCCATGGAGAAGTTCTAATGAAAACCTACTCGGCACGCGCCTCCGAGATCGAAAAGAAGTGGGTCATAATCGACGCCGAAGGCCTGGTGGTCGGGCGGCTCGCCTCGATCATCGCCCTGCGGCTGCGCGGCAAGCACAAGCCGACCTATACTCCGCACCTGGATTGCGGCGACAATGTCATTGTCATCAACGCCGCCAAGGTGGTGCTGACCGGCCAGAAGCTGAAGAAGAAGATCTACTACCACCACACCGGCTATATCGGCGGCATCAAGGAACGCACCGCCGGCGCCATCATGGCGGGCAAGTTCCCCGAGCGCATCGTCGAGAAGGCGGTTGAGCGGATGGTGCCGCGCGGGCCGCTGGGCCGCCGCCAGATGTCCAACCTGCGGGTCTATCCCGGCGCCACCCATCCGCACGAGGCCCAGACGCCCGAGGCGCTGGATGTGGGTGCGATGAATCCCAAGAACACCCAGTACAAGCGCGCCATTCCCAAGTCCTCCACTTCCAAGACGAAGGCAGCCTGACCATGGTCGAGGAAAACAAGTTCACCGAACTCAAATCCACCCTGATCAAGGCGCGGACCGCCGAGACCGAGGACCCTGCCAAGGTCGACAACAAGCGCGACGCCAAGGGCCGCGCCTATGCCACCGGCCGCCGCAAGGAATCGGTGGCGCGGGTCTGGATCAAGCCGGGCAGCGGCAAGATCACCGTCAACGGCCGCGACGAGAAGGTCTATTTCGCCCGTCCCGTGCTGCGCATGATCCTGCGCCAGCCGCTGATCGCCGCCAATCGCGACGGCCAGTTCGATGTCGTCGTCACCGTCAATGGCGGCGGGTTGTCGGGCCAGGCCGGCGCGGTGCGCCACGGCATCTCGCGCGCCCTGGTCGCCTATGAGCCGACCTTGCGCCCGGTGCTGAAGCCGGGCGGCTTCCTCACCCGCGATCCGCGCGCGGTCGAGCGCAAGAAGTACGGTCGGCCCAAGGCCCGCCGCAGCTTCCAGTTCTCCAAGCGCTAGGCGCCGCCCTGCCGCCACTGCCGCCGATGTGCTAGAGGCGGCGGATGGAACTCGACGAGCTGATCGCGCCGCTGTCGCGCCAGGCCTTTCTGTCGGATTACTGGGGCAGGAAATTCCTGCACATGCCGGGCACGCCGGGCCGCTTCGCCGGCCTGATGGGCTGGGACGATCTGAACGCCATCCTGGAGCAGAGCCGCCTGGCGCCGCCGCGCCTCAAGCTGACCCAGAACGGGCAGTCGGTCGATCCCGCCCGCTACCTGATGAACGGGATGGACGGTGCGCCGCGGGTGGACAGCGGCAGGTTCGTCGCCTGCCTCGCCCAGGGCGCCAGCCTGGTGATCGACTGTATCGAGGAGCTGGCGCCGCGGGTGAACCTGGCCTGCCAGGCGCTGCAGAACACCCTGAAGGTCGGGAACTACGCCAATCTCTATGCCGGCTGGCAGCAGCAGAACGCCTTCGACCTGCACTGGGACGCCCAGGACAGCATCATGCTGCAGCTGTCCGGCCGAAAACGCTGGCTGGTCTATCCGCCGACGCGGATTCATCCGCTGGCGGACGATCTCGAACATCCGGTCAAGCCGTCCGGCCCGCCCGCCTTCGAAGGCATGCTGCAGGATGGCGATGCGCTCTACATTCCCCGCGGCTGGTGGCACATCGCCCATCCGCTGGGTGAGCCCAGCCTGCACCTGACCATCACCAGCATCCCGCCCACCGGCATCAATGTGCTGGCCTGGCTGGCGGGCAGGCTGCGGCGGCATCCCGAACTGCGCGCCAACGTGCCCCATCCCGGCGATGCCAAGGCGATGCGCGGCTATGCCGATGCATTGCGCGCCCAGCTTCTGGCCGAGTTGAAGCCCCACATGCTGGAAAGCTTCTGGCGGGAATGGGAAGCCGACATCCGGCCCCGCCCGCATATCCGCCTGCCGCTGGCGCCCTATGCCCAGGGCCGCGCCCCGGACGACAACACAGCGGTGCGGCTTGCCTCCGCCAACCGCCTGTCCTTCGAGACCGAAGCGGACGGGCGCAGCGCCCGCTTCACGGCAGGCGGCACGGAGTGGGTGGTCCCCGCCGGACTGATCGGCGCCCTGTCGCTGCTTTCCAATGACATCAGCGTGCCGTTCCCGGCGCTGGCCGCGGCGCTGGACGGGAAAAGGCCGGTGGACGATCTGAAGACCTGTCTCGGCGCCCTGGCCGGGGCCGGCGTGGTGCTGCTGGAGCCCGGCCAGTCCTGAACGGTCATCCGGCCTGGCGGCGGGGCGGCGTCGCGATGTCGCCGGGTCCGGCCGGCATTCCGGTGGGGGCCGGAGGAAGATCGACCTCCAGCGGCGGCCCGGCGCCCGACAGGGCGTAGCTGAGGCCCAGCAGCAGGCTGTTGCCGGGATCGGATTTCAGTTCGCGGCGGAAGGCGCGCTCGGCCTCCAGCCAGACCCCGCGCAGCGACAGCAGCCGGGCCTTCGCCTCGGCGATAACCGTGCTGTCGGGATCGAGCGCTTCGGCGCGGCGGATGGCGGCCAGGGAGCGCAGCCGCATCGCCGCCGCGGCGGACGCCATGTTGTGCGCGACACAGGCATAGGCCAGCGCCAGCCCGCCCCAGCCGCCGGCATATTCCGGCGTCGCCGCCACGATCTGTTCATAGAGGCCCATCGCCTCAGTGAGGGATTCGGTGGGCGCGTGGCGCAGGGTCGGCAGCGCCTGCCAGGGCAGGGCGGCGGGCCGGCGCGCCGCCGCGGGGCTGGCCGGCATCAGGCGGTAGCCGACCCGCACGATGGTCTTGATGGTGAAGCTGCGGCCGTCATCGGCCTTGGAGAGACGGCGCAGGCGCCCGATGGCGCGGTTGAGCGCATCCTCGCCCACGGTGCGGCCATCCCAGCATTGCGCGATGAGGTCGTCGCGCGACATCACGTCGGGATGGGCACGGTGCAGCGCCACCAGCACCTGCATCACCCGGGGCTCGAGGATTTCCCGCCCGTCCTCGCGCTCCACTTCCAGGGTCGAAGGCCGCACCTTGCTGGCGCCGAGGCGAAACTCCGGCTGGCGGTTCAACCGCACGGATGACAGATGCTGGACTTCATTGATGGACATCGCATTCCCAATCGACCGTGTATTCAACGCCGTTCGTGTTGAACGTCGCCCGTCGCTGTCTGCGATTTCCTCTTATGGAAGAATCATACACGAAGCGCGATGCAACGTGAAGGCGAAGCGACGCAAGGCTGCATTGTGCAGGCTGCGCCATTGTGTCGTTATCGCTGTGTCCGCTGCCCTTAAAACATGCGATCGCTTGCCCAAAAACAAAGCGGCCCGGGGTTAACCGGGCCGCTGGTTCGTTTTGACACAGAATTACTGCGCCGGTTTCGGCTTGCCGCTCTCGTCGACCTGGATGGTCTTGACCGGGCCCATGCCGACCAGTTCCAGGATCGCGGGCTCCTTTTCGCCGAGACGGCAGCCGTCCCAATGCACCGTGTTCTTCACATCGATGCTCACCGTGCCGGCATGGATGGGATAGGTGGTCTTCTCGTCATAGACATTGCTGGTCGAAACCCACCAGGTGCCGGAGATCACATAGGCGAAGCGGTCCTGGTCGTGGAAATGCGGCCGGGAGAAATTGCCCGGATACCAGCGATAGATCACGCCATAGAGGCCCGGCTTGGACGGATCGCCGAACAGGATGCACATCTGCTGCTTGCCGACCGTGCCGTTGCATTTGATGTCGGCCGGCAGCACCACCGGCACATGGCTGGGATCGGGCACCGGGCCTACGGGATCGCTGATGGTGGCCTTGGTGTCCTGCGCCAGCGCACCGGCGCAAAGCCCGGCGGCGACCGCGGCGCCGAAAATCACTCTGGAAACACGCATGCTCATTCTCCCTGTGGTTTGGCCGATGATAGGCGGGAAGGCCGCTGGCGGCAACGTGGTTACGGGGCGGCTTGCCCTGGCAACGCAAGCGCAAAAACCCGTATTCCACAGCGCAGGCCTGGGGCTCCCCGCCCATCAATGACAGTCGCATAACAGCCATGGTTTGCGCCGCCGGCGTCTTTGCCGTATGGGGCGGCACATGACGGCAAAAGTGTTCATCGACGGCGCAGCGGGCACCACGGGTCTTGAGATCCGCGAGCGTCTGGCCGCGCGTCCCGACCTGTCGCTGATCCAGCTTTCAGATACGGCGCGCAAGGACCGCGCCGCGCGGGAAGGCGCGCTCAATTCCGCCGATCTGGTGATCCTCTGCCTGCCCGATGACGCGGCCCGCGAGGCGGTGGCGCTGATCGATAATCCGGGCACGCGGGTGATCGACGCCTCCACCGCCCACCGGGTGGCGGAAGGCTGGACCTATGGCTTCGCCGAGCTGGAGCCGGACGGCGCCGCCCGCATCGCCGCGGCCAGGCGGGTCAGCAATCCCGGCTGCTGGGCCACCGGCTTTCTCGCCATCGTGCGCCCGCTTGTGCGCGCCGGATTGCTGCCGGCGGAGTTTCCCGTCAGCGCCCATGGCGTGTCGGGCTATTCCGGGGGCGGCAAGGCGATGATCGCGGAATTCGAGCAGGCGGGTTCGCCGGTTTTCGTCGAAACCGTCTCGCGGCTTTACGGCCTCGGCCTCACCCACAAGCACCTGCCCGAGATGCAGCGCCATGCCGGCCTGGCCCATCCGCCGCTGTTCGCGCCCAGCGTGGGACGCTTCTATCGCGGCATGCTGGTGGAAGTGCCGCTGCCGCTATGGGCCCTGCCGGGCAAGCCGAACCCGCGCGACATCCAGGCGGCGCTGGCGGCGGCCTATCCGGCGCGGCCGCTGGTCGAAGTGGCGGGGCTGGATGAAGCCGCGGGGCTCTCCGTTCTCGACGCGGAAATCCTCAAGGGCAGCAACAAGCTGCGGCTCTACGTGTTCGCCAATGCGGCGGCGGGCCAGGCGCGGGTGGTGGCGGCGCTGGACAATCTGGGCAAGGGGGCCGGGGGCGCGGCGGTGCAGAATCTGAACCTCATGCTGGGCCTGCCGGAGACGACCTCGCTTCTCTGACCGTGCTAAGCTCGCGCCATGCTGGTTCGCATCGCCTGGCTGGGTCTGGCGCTCGCCTTGTTCGCGGGCGTGGTGTGGCTTTCGACGGCGCGCCCGTGGAAGCCGCGCGGCTATTCGGGGCTTGAGTTCGCCGCCATGACCCCCGCCGCCAACGCCCGCACGCCGCTGCTGGCGCGGGGCGGTGCGCTGGTGCTGGACGTGGCGCCCGACAGCGCCGCCGCCCGGGCCGGCATCAAGCCGGGCGAGGTGGCCGCAGCCATCGACGGCACCGCCATTATCTCGGCGCGCCAGGCCTCCGACATCATCCGCCGCCACCAGGCCGGCGACCGCATCGCGCTCACCTTGTTCGACATTCCCAAAGGCGACATCCATCCCCGCAAGGTCGTGCTGGCGTTCGACGCCACGCCCCCGGCGAGCCGGAAATTGTCGGTGCGCCCGCCCCGCACCTTGGCCAAGGAACTGTTCTATCTGCCGACCATGGCGGCGAACGGCGCCTGGTCGCCGCGCATCGCCCGCGGTCCCACCATCAAGCCGGTGGCGCTGACCGGGCTGGGGGCAGGGCGCTGCAACGGCTTCGCGCCGGAGAACTGGCGGGTGGCGGGCTATGCCCCGGACAATTCCATGTTCCATGTGATGGCCACTGAAGGCTTCGCCCATGCCATCTACAAAAGCGCGCCGCTGGAGGGGCACGACGCCACGCCCTTCATCCTGGCGTTCCTCAAATCGAGTTTCGCCGCGCCCGCGGTATTGACGCCGCCCCAAAACCAGCCCTTCGGCTTCGTGCTGCAGAATTTCGGCAATACCAGGGGCGGCGGAGGTTTTGTGGTCTATCGCATTGCTGCGGGCCGCATCGCGCTGTGGATCGCGGCGGTGCCGGCCGCCGACGTGGCCTGGGCGCGGCCGCTGACCGGCGCGGTGGCGCTGTCGCTGCATTGCCAATCGCCCGGCGCGCCGGCGGCGCTGCCGCCCGATCCGCAATTGCCGGCGACTTCGGTGTCGACGCGCTGCCTCGACGGGGCCTGCAGCGAGGGCGATTTCGCGGGCGCCGCCCTGGCGGCGCTGCGCACCGGCTATGTCCACAATCTTTCGGGAGAGATGTTCCTGGTCAATCCGCGGCGGGACTTCTGGCAGGACGGCGCCGAAGGGCCGGGCTTCTATCACCAGATCGGCGGCGAGAATGAGAAGCTGGAGCCGGGGCGGATCAACTAGCGCGATCCGGAAAAGTGTGGTCGCTAGCGACAGCGTAGCGCGACGTTTTCCGATAAGATCGCGCGACAACTTAATGAGCCTGCCAGCGCGTCTTCCCCAGCCAGTAGAGCGGCACGGCGCAGGCCAGCAGCGCCGCCGACCAGATGCCGGTCTTCCAGTCCGAAATCAAAAACAGCGCCAGCAGGATAAGATTCAGCGCCACGCTGACCAGTGCGGGCAGGGGGAACAGCGGCATCTTCCAGGGCCGCGGCAGGTCGGGCTCGGTGCGGCGCAGCCGTATCACCGCCAGGCTGAAGCCGAGCAGGATGATCATCACGAACGGCGCGTAGAGATCGAGCAGGATCTCGTAAAGCTGCCCCTTCACGCTGTCGGCGGCGAGAATGATGACGGAGATCGCCACCAGCCCCGTCGCCAGCGCGGCGCGGGGCGTGCCGCTGGCCGAGACGGTGGCGAGGCGCGGCGGCAAATTGCCCTGGCGCGCCATCGCATAGGTGGTGCGCGACAATTCCATGATCTGGATATTGGCCAGGGTCGCGACGCACAGGATCGCCAGGCCGGTGACGATGACGCCGCTGGATTCCCCCAGCACCGCCCGGGCTGCGTCGGCGGCGGCGAGGGTGGAATGGGTGAGGGTGCCGATCGGCAGCACATGCAGCACCGCCGCGTTGACCAGCAGATAGAGCGCGGCGATGGTGGCGATGCCGGCGAAGGTGGCGCGCGCCACGTTGCGCTCCGGGGAATTCACCTCCTCGGAGAAATAGATCGCCGCCTGCCAGCCGCCATAGGCGCCATAGATCGCCCGCAGCGCCACGGCCGCCGCGACCCAGGAAAAGACCGGCGGCGACGGTCCGGCCGGCACCGCGCCGGTGCGGGCGAAGAACAGCGCGCCCACCAGCACCACCAGGCCCAGCGCCTTCAGGGCGCTGCCGAGTTCCTGCGCGCCGCCGCCGACGCGCGCCCCGATCCAGTTGACCGCGCCGCAGGCCACGACCAGCAGGATCGCGATCTGCCCCGCCGACATCGCCGGCAGCAGGCCGAGGCGATGGACATATTCCCCGAACGCGACCGTGATGAAGCCGGTGGAGACGGTGAGCTGGCACCAGTCGGCCCAGCCGACCAGGAAACCGCTGCGCGGTCCGATGGCGCGGCCGATGATGGAGTAGGCGCCGCCGGCCAGGGGGATCGCCGCGCCCAGCTCGACCGTCGGCATGGCATCGATCGCCACGAACACGGCCCCGCCCAGCCAGGCCAGCAGAATCCAGCTTGCGTTGGGGAAGCCCGCCGCCACCACGGACGGGTTGCGCATGATGCCGGAGCCGACCACGCCGCCCACCACCACCGCCAGGCCGAAGCCCAGCCCGAAGATGCGCAGCAGATGGCCGCGCAGGCCGGTGCCCGAAGGCGTGGATGGGATGGAAGTGATGGCGCGCGCCCCGGAATGCCCCGCGCCAGTGTGGGGCCGATGGGGCGGTCGGCGCAACGGGCAAACCGGCGCACCGGTCCGCCGGGCCGCGACCCGGCGGACCGCAGATGCGGCGGCTATTTCTTCGGCAGGACTTCGATCAGGTGGATCGTGGTCGTGCCGATGTTCTTGACGGAATAGGGACGCTTTTCCTTGACCAGGACGACATCCCCGGTCTTGCGGGGCGTGACCTCCTTGGTGCCGTCGGCATAGGTGCGTTCGAAGGTGCCGCCGGCCACCACATAAAAGACATTTCCCAGCCGCGTCGTCATCGGGCCGGTGTCGCCGGGCTTTTCGATGACATCGATGACCTGAAGCTTGTCATTCTCGTCCAGGACTTTCTGGGTGGCCTCGGCGGCGAGGAGCGGGGTCGAACCGGCGGCGGCAAGAGCCAGCGCCGAGACGCAGAACAATGCGATGCGTGAAGAATGGATCATGGATGATCTCCCTTTTGCTGCACTTCGGCAGCGCAATTGTGGAATGAATATGCCGTGGCTGAAATCGCCGCGCGGCCCGCGAGACTATTTGGGGCGGCGGGTAACGCCTCAACCTATCACCTTCGCCGCCCCGGACCTAGCCGCCTATCGTTTTCAGTTCTGGCGGGCGGCCTTCGCGGCGCGCTGGAGGAGGAGTTCCTGCAATTGCAGGACCAGGTCTGCGACGGGGACGGCCGCCGCGACACAGACCCATACCATGGTCTCCGAATCCGCCTCGGCGCGATTACTGGGCTTTCACTTTCACATAGGTGCCGGGCGCATCGCCCAGCACTTCCAGCTTGCCGTCGCCGGGCCTGCGTGCCGGCACCATGCCGCCGGACAGCGCTGACAGCCATTTGTCCCAGTCCGGCCACCAGGAGCCGGGATGCTCGCTTGCCTTCGCCCGCCAGGCATCGAGGGTGGATGCCTTGTCGCCTTCTTCGTTGGTCCAGTACTGGTACTTGTGCGCCGCGGGCGGATTGATCACGCCCGCGATATGGCCGCTGCCGGCGATGATGAAGCGCACCGGCCCGCCGAACAATCTGGTCGCCTTGAACACCGAGCGCGCCGGGGCGATGTGATCCTCGCGCGCCGACTGGAAATAGGCCGGCACCTTCACCTTCGACAGGTCG
>Ga0265325_10001422_pt1 | contig 16851 bp, 18 predicted proteins | sample 41420metaG_FD_202090 | JGI IMG/M metagenome (GOLD analysis project Ga0265325, IMG submission 202090) | Rhizosphere microbial communities from Carex aquatilis grown in University of Washington, Seatle, WA, United States - 4-14-20 metaG | ecosystem: Host-associated > Plants > Roots > Rhizosphere...
GGAAGGCGCGCTTTTCGTGCTTGTAAAGTCCCGGCGCCACGAAGATCCACAATTGCGCCGCTATGAGGGGAAACCCCAGACAGATGCCGCCGAAGGCGCCGATCTTCACATAGGTCATGAACACATCGGGCAGCGCGGTATAGATCAGATGGTCATTGGGCTTGCCGGCCAGCACATGATGCAGCGGGATGGTGAGGAACTCGAAGATCGGCTTGGCGAAGGCGAAGCACAGCGCAAAGCAAACACCGAACGACACCAGCGCCCAGATCAACCGCTGGCGCAGTTCCAGCAGGTGCTCCATCAGCGGCGCCTTGGTGGCTTCTAGTGCGGCTTCGTCTTCGGGGGTCGGCGTGATCACGGCAGCGGCGGCTCGATCTCGGCAGGCGCCTTGGCCGCGCCGATTTCAAATTCGCCGGCGCGCGGTTCCGGGGCGGGTTCAGGCAAGGGCGCGGCTTTAGCGGGCGTCTCCAGATTGGGACCTTCCAGATTGATGCTGTCCGCGGCGCGGCCCAGTTCCTCCTGCACTTCGGTGATCGGATTGTTCTTCTTGAGGTCCTCGATTTCCTTGCGCAGTTCGTCCAGTTCGGCCTGGCGCGCCATCTCGTCGAAGCTCTTGCGGAATTCCGCTGCCATGGCGCGGGCCTTGCCGGCCCATTTGCCCGCCATGTGCATCAGGCGTGGCAAATCCTTCGGCCCGACGATGACGAGCGCCGCCGCCAGCAGGATGATGATGTGGCTCCAGCTGAATAAGTCGAACATGACCTGGGCTTAGACCGTGGTCTTGTCCTTGTTGGCCTCGGCATTGATCACTTTGGGGTCTTCCGGCTCCTTCTCGGCCAAGCCTTTCTTGAAGCTGTTGATGCCCTTGCCGAAGTCGCCCATCAGATCGGAAACCTTGCCCCGGCCGCCGAACAGGACCAGCGCGACCAGCGCCAGAAGCAACCAGTGGATCCAACTCATACCGCCCATGACATTCTCCTTAACCCATTGAAGGGACTTAATTACTCGGCACGTTTGGGATGCCGCGCCGGCTCTTGGACCCTTTAAACCCCCTTGCCATGTCGGGCGCAAGGGTGGCCGCCCAAACAGGTTATCGGCCTTGTCCCGCCAAAGCCTGGCGGGCGGACGGCCGGGGGCCACAAGCGCTTGATCCTTGTCTGACAAGGATCGGGGCATCCCCCTCCCCCGTCATAGGGCCTGCTGCGTATGGCGCCGCCATCATACTCCAGGCAAACAGCGTAAGGACAAGTTGTAATCTTGTAGAAGGATTTCCGCGCCAGAATTGCGGCCGGGGAAGGAAGGCTGAGATTCCGAGGGGCCATCACGTGCGCGAGTTTGAAATCTGGGCGCGCATGGCGCACCGGGAGGGCGACCGGGTCGCGCTGGGCGTGTGGGTGCTGCATTGGGCGCAGATCGCGATCTGGGGCATCAGCCTGGCCGGCTGCGCCTGGTACCACGCCCCGTTCGGCTGGACGGCGCTGCTGCTGTTCGTCGCCCTGGCCAGCACCATCGGCACGGCGGTGATCTATTATGGCCACCAGCTCGATGTCGGCCGCACCTATCTGGAGAAATGCTCGACCGAAATCCAGAAGCTGGTGAGCGAGCTGTCGCGCGATCACCTTTAGCGGCCGGCCGCCCGGTCCAGTTGCCGGACCCGATCCTCAAGCCCCGATTGCGGCGCTGCGTTGCCATACAGCGCCAGGAATGGCGCGTTGCGGGCCGCGGCATCCTCCAGGAATTCGCGTGGCGCGCGGACGAACTTCGCGTCATCGCTGACGGCCAGCCCGGCGGCGGTGGCGATCTCCTTGACGAAGGTCACGCAATTGTGGGTGTCGATGTCATAGGAAGGCTGGGGTGCGGCGCGCCACCGCTCGGCCACCGCCATCACCGCGCGATACTGCGCATCGCTGAGGGGAAAGGCGAAATGGCGGATCGCGCCCGCGACATAGCCGTCGGGCAGCGGGCTTTCGTCCAGCGAACCCTCCACCTTTTGCCACAGCACATTGATGAAAATGTTGGTGGCGGAAAATCCCAGATTGTCCTTCACCGGCTGGCCGTCATCGGTGGTGCCGGACAGAAGCACAAAGCCGTGCGGGAAATCGGTGGAGAGCCCGTCCAGCAGGCGCAACTGGTGGGAATAGAAGGCGATAGTGACCTGCGCCTGGGCGGGGACAAGGAACAGAATTATCAGCAATGCCGAAGCTAAGACCTTCATGGGCCTAGCCTACAAGAATCTCCCCCCGCCGATCCATCGCCTCGGCCAATTCGCCCAGCCGACGTTGCACCGGCTCGCTGGCGATGGCTTCGCGCTTGCGCGGCACTTCCAGCACCACCTTGCCCGGGGTTACGCGCAGCTTGTAGTGGCTGAGCTCTCCCGCCGCCGAAGACGATAGCGAAAAGGCGAAGCGCCAGGTCAGGCCCAGCAGCCTGGCGCGCCGCTCATCATCCTTGTCCAGCAATTCTCCCAGCGCCCGCTCATGGGGAAAATCCTCGTCGCCGGAATAGCGGTGGAACACCGAGCTGGCGATCAGCGCCCGCACCCGGTGGTCGGCGCCCGCAAACGGCGCGGTCAGCACCTGGCCCATCGCGCCCACCGCCCGGTCATCGGGATGGCGCCGCCAGCCGACATCGGAGAAATAGGCGCTGGCTTCGCGCACGCGCGTCAGTTCGGCGCTCTCGCCCTCGAACAGCGGCGCCGTCCAGTTGAACATCTCGACGGCATGATCCGGCACCCGCGCCTGGCGGGCGTTGGCGGCGCGGGCGAATTCCACCAGCGGGTCCTTGGCGCGCTCCTCCGATGGCAGGCGGGCATGGAGAATGCCCTCGCGCAGGCCATAGGCGGAGATCACCACTTCCTTGATGCCGCCCGCCTCCACCAGCCGCTCCAGCACCACCGCGCCATAGGGCAGCGAATCGGCGCGCCGCCGGGACACCACCCTGATCTTGCGCAGACTGTCGCGCGACAGGCCGGCCAGCACCTTGCACAGCCGCAAGGCGCGGCCGCGCGGAATGGTATATTGCTGCAGCACATGGAGCGGATAATTGTGCTCCTCCATGTCCACCCGCGCGAAGCTGCGCCAGATCCCGCCTACCGCATAGAGCGAATGCGCCGAAAGACCGGACAGCGATTTGAGGCCCTTGTCGACAATGTCGCGCGCCTTGTCGGGATCGCCTTTTGACTGGTCCATCAGCCGCAAGGGCCCGAACGGCAGGGTGACGGCGCCCGACGTCCTGCCATCCTTCACCGACACCATGTCCAGGCTGCCGCCGCCGAGATCGGCGGCCAGGCCGTCGGCATCGGGAATGCCGGCCACCACGCCTTCGGCGGCGATGCGCGCCTCGTCCTCGCCCGCCAGCACGCGGATCGGCGAGCCCCAGGCGCCTTCACCCCGGCGCACGAATTCCGCTCCGTTGCTGGCATCGCGTGCCGCCGCGGTGGCCACCGCCTCGCGCTGCTCGACCCCCAGGCCATCGGCGATCATGCGGAAGCGCGCCAGCGCCTCCAGCGCCTCGGCGCAGCCTTCGGCATGCAGCCGGCCGGTTGAAACCATGTCGCGGCCGATGGCGCAGATCGCCTTCTCGTTCTGCAGGGTGGCGGCGGCGCGGGTCTGGGATTCATAGACCACCAGGCGCACCGAGTTGGAGCCGATATCGACGATCGCCACCGGCCCGCGCGAGCGGACGGCGCTGCGCGGCTGAGACGCATTGCGGAGATCGCCTATCGCGGACATTGCGCGCTAATCCCGATGCTTGCCGTTTTGCATCTTGAGGGCGCGGCCGCGACCCGAAAGCGAGGGATTGGTCATGAAATACATATGCGCGGAAAATGCATCTTCGTCCTCGGCCCGGGAATCGCGTTCATAGCTTCCGTCCGGCTTCATATACCAGCTTTGCGCCTGGTCCTTGAGCAGCGCCACCATGATCTGGTCCAGGACCTGTTGATGGACGGTGGGATTCTCGATGGGAACCAGGATTTCCACCCGCCGGTCGAGGTTGCGCGGCATCCAGTCCGCCGAGGACATGAACACCTTGGCCTTGGCGCTGGGCAGGCCATGGCCGCCGCCGAAGCAGACGATGCGGCCATGTTCCAGGAAGCGTCCCACGATGGAACGCACTCTTATATTCTCCGACAGGCCCGGCACGCCGGGGCGCAGGCAGCAGATGCCCCGCACGATGAGTTCGATCTGCACCCCCGCCTGGCTGGCGCGGTAGAGCCCGTCGATCATCGCCGGATCGACCAGCGAATTGAGCTTGACCCAGATCGCGGCGGGGCGGCCGGCGCGGGCGTGCATGATCTCCTGCTGGATCATTTCCGCCAGGCGGCCGCGCAGGCTGAAGGGCGACACCGCCAGCTTCTCCAGCGCCACCGGCTCGGCATAGCCGGTGATGAAGTTGAACAGATAGGCGGCGTCGCGCCCCAGCGCCGGATCGGCGCTGAACAGCGATAGGTCGGTATAGATGCGCGCCGTCTGGGGATGGTAGTTGCCGGTGCCGAAATGGACATAGGTGCGCAAGGCCCCCGCCTCGCGGCGCACCACCAGCGAAACCTTGGCGTGGGTCTTCAGCGCGATGAAGCCATAAACCACCTGCACGCCCGCCCGTTCCAGGTCGCGCGCCCATTTGATGTTGGCGGCCTCGTCGAAGCGGGCCTTCAGCTCGACCAGGGCGGTGACCGACTTGCCCGCCTCCGCCGCCTCGATCAGGGCCGAGACGATGGGACTGTCATGGCTGGTGCGGTAAAGCGTCTGCTTGATCGCTACCACATCGGGATCGGCGGCGGCCTGGCGCAGGAACTGCACCACCGTGTCGAAGCTCTCGAAGGGGTGGTGGACGATGAGGTCCTTCTCGCGGATGGCGGCGAAACAGTCCCCGCCATGATCGCGGATGCGCTCCGGAAAGCGGGGGATATAGGGCTTGAACTGCAGATCCGGGCGCTCGGGCAGGATGAGGCGGCCAAGGTCCGACAGGCCCATCAGATTCTCGACAATGACGATCTCCGATTCGTCGAGGTCGAGATGCTCGGCGATGAAATGGCGCAGCGGCGCCGGCATCGAGCGGCTGCATTTCATGTGGATGACGCTGCCGCGGCGGCGGCGCTTGAGCAGGCTTTCGAACAGCAGAACAAGGTCTTCGGCTTCTTCCTCGATCTCGACGTCGCTGTCGCGCAGGATGCGGAACAGGCCCCAGCCCGACACGCTGTGGCCGGGGAACAGCTTGTCGAAATTGAGCGCGATCACCTGCTCCAGCGGGATGAAGCGGGCCTGCCGGTGCACCTCCGGCCGCTCGTTGTCGGGCAGGCGCATGAAGCGGCGCAATTGCGGCGGCACCGGAATGAGGGCGGAGAATTCCTTGCCGTCGCGGCGGTTGATGAGCGACAGCGCGATGGTGAAGCCGAGATTGGGGATGAAGGGAAAGGGATGCGCCGGATCGATGGCAAGCGGCGTCAGCACCGGGAAGATCTGCTCGGCGAACCGGGTGGCAAGCCAGTCCCGGTCGCTGTCGGTGATCTCCTCGCCGGTCAGGACGCTGACGCCCTCGCGCCGCAGCTCCAGGTCGAGGATACGCCAGATGCGCTGCTGGTCGGCGATCAGCCGGCGCGCCGTGTCATCGACCTTGGCGAGCTGCTCGGCGGGCGACAGGCCGTCGGACGAAGGCGTGGTCACGCCCTCGCGCACCATGCCCATCAGGCCGGCGACCCGCACCATGTAGAACTCGTCCAGGTTGGAGGCCGAGATCGACAGGAAGCGCAACCGCTCGAACAAAGGATGGCGGCGGTTCTCCGCTTCCTCGATCACCCGGCGGTTGAAGGCGAGCCAGGACAATTCGCGGTTGACGAAACGCGCGGGCGAGGCCGGGTCGATGGACAGGTTGACGCCCTGTGCGCCCAGCGCCACGACGTCCTCGGTCGGCACCTCGGGAACCGGTGCGAGAGGGGCCGGCGCGGTGTCGTTGGCGACATCTACCGGAGGCGACTGGGCGGGATCGGACATTTCAAAACTTGTACGGCAAAACGGTAAATCTGTCATGACAAAGACGGGGTTTCGGTCAGAAGTTCCCTGATAAGCCCAAGATTTATCGGCCTTTTTTCGGCCAATGCCCTGGCATCGGCCAGGGCGACGAAATCCCTTATCGCCCCCGGCGACCGCTCCAGGCTGCGGATCATGTGAGTCACAACGGCTTCCGGCACTGCGAGCTGGCGGTCGGCGAACAGCTTGGCGGCCAGCCCCGCCAGCAAGGCGTCGTCCGGCGCCCAGAGGGGAAAACTGAGCAGGGCGCGGTAGCGCGAGGCGAGATCGGGCAGCCTTGCCGTCCAGGCTGCCGGCGGGATCTGGGCGGTAAGCAGCAGCGGGGCGCCGCGCTCCAGCAGGGCGAACAGCGCCGCCTCGTCGGCGAGACCTTCGACATCCTCCACCACCAGCGCCGCTCCGCCGGCCGGCGGCTGGGCAAGCGCGGCGGCGGCGATGATCTGCGCCCCCGCGGCGCGGGCCCAGACGGCGGCGAGATGGGACTTGCCCGAGGCGGGCGGTCCGTAGAGCGCGGCGGCGGGCGCTGGCCAGCCCGGCCAGGAATCGATGAACGCCACGCCCTCGGCATTGCCGGGACTGACGATGAAGTCGGCGCGGCCCAAAGCGGCGCGCGTCTGGAGCGGCAGGACGAGCTGGGAGACCATCTCGGGCGGTCCTCAGGAAACCTGGTGCCGGCCGGGGAACACCGCGCGCAGGAGCAGATGGCCATAAGCGATGCCGGAGGCCACCGTGAACACCGCCGTGGCATAGGCGGCCGCCAGCATCAGCCGCGGCATCTCCCGGTCGAAGGCGAGCAGCAGCAGCGACAGGCCGGCATAGCCGATCTGCACCGCGGTCGTCGCCTTGCCGATCATCAGCGCTTCGAAGCGGATCGGCAGCGCGAACGCCTTGGTCGCCAGCCAAGCCGCCGCGATCGCGAGGTCGCGCGCGAAGACAAGGACCACCAGCCAGGGCGGCGCCGCGCCGATCTCGTAGAGGGCGGCGAAGCACAGCAGCATCAGCAATTTGTCGGCCGCCGGATCGAGCCAGGCGCCGAAGCGCGAGGTAAAGCCCCAGCGCCGGGCGATGAAGCCATCCAGCCCGTCGCTCGCTCCGGCGAAGACGAACACCAGCAGCGCGGCGGTGTCATGGTCCGACAGGATCGCCCATGCCGCGAACGGCGCGGCGCACAGCCTCAGGCCCGACAGCAGGTTGGGCAGATGCCGAAGCATCTATTGCGAACCCGCCGCGGCGATGAACCACTGCCCGCTGCGGTTGGTCAGGCTGATGCCCGCCGCCCCGAGCGACTCGCGCAACTGGTCCGGGGTGCCGATATAGCCGACCGACAGCCGGGCATAGCCGATATCCATCGCCGTCACCGTCACCCCGGTCACGGTGCCCACGGCGAGCAGGTTCCTCTGCAGTTCGCCCCATTGGTCCAGCGAGGCGATACGCACATCGGCGGTGAGCCGTCCGCGCTGGCTGAAATCGACGGCGGTACGGGATTTCCACATGTCCTCGATGGCGTGCACCGCCGCCACCGCTGCCGCCGGATAGGTGGTGCCCACGGTCTGCAGCAGCGGCACGTCGACCGAACTCTTGGCGGGAGCGGCGCCGGGGCCGAGACGGCGGATATTCACCGTCACCTTGCCGTTGGCATAGACCGCCTGCACCAGCGCCGCCTCGCTGGCATTGACCCGGGCGGCGGCGGCGGCGACGTCGCTCCATGAGGCGGTGTCGAAACTGAGATCGCCCAGCGACTTGTCGTCAGCGGGAGCGGCGACATCGAACGGCACCACCGAATCGCGGAAGGCGGGTGCGGACAACGCCTGGGCCCAGGGCCCGTGGGTCACCCCGGGCGACATGGCGACCACCAGGATGCGCTTGGCGGGCGTGGCGCTGTAGGCAATGCCCAGCGAGCGCAGCAGCCGCGCCACGGAGTCCGGGCTGAACATGTAGCTGACGTCGGCGACATAGCGGGTGGTGGAACGCCGCTCATTGGCGACGCTGTAGCCGCGCGACAGCCGCACCAGGCCGGGACCATCCAGCGGCGGCTCGCGCGTCCAGTCCTGCTGGCGGGTGAGGCGGCGGTAGAGAATCTGGAACGCCTTGGGCCGGCCCTGCAGGATGGCGGTATTGAATGCCTCGGTGGAGGAGGCGCCCACCGCGTCCACATGGATGCCGGAGACGGTATAGAGGTCCTGCGCCGCCGCCGGAAGCGGGGCCAGCAGCGCCGTCGCCAGCGCCAGGAGAGCGGAGAGGATCGTCGAAAAACGAAGGGTCATGGAGGCGCCTGATTTGAGCGGCGGGAGTATAGGCACTCGCCTCGCCGCAAGGAAGCGGTGGCAGCGTTATCACCGCTTCAACCTTGGCTCAGGCGCGAATAAGACCATTCAATGGCGGCACCGCGGCGCTGTCGGGGAACACCTTGGCATCCAGCGCGCCGCGCGGCACGCCCATCTGTTCCATGAGCACGCCCTTGAACAGGGCGCGCAGATCGGTACGGGCGGGCTGGTCGCGTCCGTCCTGCAGCGCGGTGCTGGACAGCCCCATCCATTCGGCCCGCACCTTGCCGCCCGCCACCGCCCCGCCGAACAGGAAAGCGGCGCCGCCGGTGCCGTGATCGGTGCCATTGTTGCCATTGGGATGGACGGTGCGGCCGAACTCGGTCGCCATCACCACCGCGGTCTTGGACCAGGCCTGCGGCCCCATTGCCATCTTCATCGCGTCGATGGCGGCATCCAGCGCCGTGAGGCGCCGGCCAAGCTGGCCGTCGGCGGTCCCCTGATTGACATGAGTGTCCCAGCCACTGGCATCCAAAACCGCGACGCGCGGACCATCCGGCGCCGCCAGCAGCCGGCCTGCGCCCTGGAACAGCGGCGTCAGGTTGCCATAGCCACCCTTGAGGGCGCCCGCCATTTTCGACGACGGATCGTCCATCGCATTGTCGGCGGCGGCCTGGAGCGCAAGCGCGCTGGCCAGCGATTGTTTGAGTACCGCGTCCTCTGCATAAAGAGTGCGCACCTGGTTGAAAAATACCTCATCGGGTGCGGGCAGGGTCGCGGGCATCCAGCTTGTCGCCTGGGCCGGGCCGGACAACATCAAGGGCGGGGTCTGGGCCACCGCTAGCGCACCGGTGCCGGATACACCCATCGGCGCCAGCGCGCGATTGAGCCAGCCATCCTGCAGCAGATGGGGCGAGGCCCCGCCCGACTCCAGCACGTTCTGGCCGTCGAAATGCGAACGGTCGCGATAGGGTGAGCAGATATTGTGGAAGACGATAAGCTCCTTGGCGTCGTAGAGGTCCTTCAGGTTGGTGAAAGCGGGATTGAGGCCGAAGAAACCATCGAGATCGTGCAGCGGCTTGTCGCCCGCCATGTCCAGCGCCAGCACGCCGCGAACCGACTTATAGTCTTTGTCGCCATGCGGCGGCGCCGCCGCCAGACCGTCCAGTGCGCCGCGCAATATCACCACCACCAGCCGGCGGTCTCCCGGCACGGCGGCGAAGGCGAAACGCAGCGGCGCATCCCACAGCGAGGCAGCGCCGGCTGCGGCCATGGTCTGCAATATCGAGCGGCGAGTTGTCATTTCTATCTCCGCTGGAATTCGGGACTGGAAAGCAGGAAAGCGAGCGCGTCGCCCTGGGTCTCGGCCCGCGCCATCGCGGTGCGGGTCGATGCCTGCAGCAGCGGTCCCATGCCCCGCTCCGCCACCGCCATGGCGTCGAAGCCGGGCGGCATCCGCTGGCCCACCTGCTTGGCCCATTCGATGCGCGACAGGATGGCGTCGGGCCCCGACCAGGCATCGGAAGTGAGCGGCCAGCCCTTGGGCGAGGAGGCATCGAGGGGAAACTCGCCCATGTTGCGCGCGGTGCCCATCGCGGCCAGTACCTGCTGGTCGCTGTTCTTGCCCTTGGGCAACCCCAGCAGGCGATAGGCGGCGGTGACATATTCCACCGGACTGCGCAGCTTGGATGGCTTGGGCGCCCAGGCCGCCGGGTCCTTCACCGCCGTCTCGGCCAGCGCCTTCAGGTCGCCGCCGGTCTTGTTGAACACCGCCTCCAGTCGCGCCACGCTTTGCGGCGGCGGCGTGTCGGCAATGAAATAGGTGGCGAACTTGACCGCAATGTGATGGGCGGTGTGCGGATCGTGCGCGAGGTCTTTCACCGCCGCGATGCCGCCTTGCAGCGTCGGCGGATAGGTCTTGCCGCGCAGGGTCACCTCGCCCGGTTCGTGGCGGCGGGGATAATAGTTGAAGCCGCTGTCGCTTTTGGGATCGACGCTCCAGCCCGTGAGGATCTTCGCCAGCGCGATCACATCGGCCTGAGTATAGCCGCCATCGACCCCCAGGGAATAAAGCTCCATCAACTCGCGGCCGAGATTTTCGTTGAGGCCCTTGCCGGTGAACTGGCCGGCCAGGCTGTTGGGCCCGATCGACTGGGCGTTGTCGAGATAGACCAGCATCGCCGGATGCGAGGCCACCGCCACCAACATGTCCTCGAATTTGCGGTGGATATAGGGGCGGATCGCCTCACGCTCGAACGCGCCGCAGAAGGTCAGAGCGCGCGGATTCTGCGCCGACACGGTGAAATGATTGCTCCAGAACCAGACCAGCCGCTCGGCGAAAGGCCGCGCCGTAGTGAAGCCCAAGGCGAAGCGGGCCGCCATTTCGCCTCGGAACATCGGCAACCGCGATTTGAGGAACACCTGCACCGGGTCTTCCTTGGTCCCCGCGCGCTTGGCGGCGGCGCGGGCGCGGACATATTCCTGCCCCTCCGCCACCAGTTCCCCGCCCTTGAGCAATTTGCCGCCTGGTGGGGCTTGTGGCTGGTCGGCCTCGGTCTCGATCTGGGACAGCAGCCAGGCCCTGGGATCGGCGCTGGCGGCAACGATCTCGCCCGGCCTGGCGCCGAGACCGAAACGATGGGCGGCGACGGCGCCTTGCAGAGACATGAAATCAGCCTGTGTGTGGTCGCCGGACGCAACTTGAACCGGCCTTGTCCGTCTTTATAACGGACAAAAGCAACACTTCCGTCGCGGAACCAATGTCCGAGCGAGACAGCCTCACTTACAAGGACTCCGGCGTCGACATCGATGCCGGCGAGGCGCTGGTCGCGCGCATTGCCCCGGCCGCCCGTGCCACGCGCCGCACCGGCGCCGAAGCCGATCTCGGCGGCTTTGGCGGGCTGTTTGATCTGAAGGCAGCCGGTTTCAAGGACCCTATCCTGGTGGCGGGAACCGACGGTGTCGGCACCAAATTGAAGATCGCCATCGAGACGCGCCGCTTCGCCGGCATCGGCCAGGATCTGGTGGCGATGTGCGTGAACGATATCGTGGTGCAGGGCGCTGAGCCGCTGTTCTTTCTGGACTATTACGCCAGCGGCAAGCTGGAGGTGGAGGCGGCGGCTGCCGTGATCGAAGGCATCGCCCGCGCCTGCCGGGAGAGCGGCTGCGCCCTGATCGGCGGCGAGACGGCGGAGATGCCTGGGCTTTATGCCAAGGGCGATTTCGATCTCGCCGGCTTTGCGGTTGGAGCAGTGGAGCGTTCCGGCATCCTGCCCAAAACGGCGGCGATGCAGCCGGGCGATGTGCTGATCGGGGTGGCGTCCAGCGGTGTGCACTCCAACGGCTATTCGTTGGTGCGCAAGGTGGCGTCGGGTATCGGCTGGGATACGCCCGCACCTTTCGCTCCCGGCATGACGCTGGGCGAGGCGCTGCTTGTTCCCACCCGGCTTTATGTCAAAGGCGCGTTGGAGGCAATTCACACCGGCGGAACAAAAGGCCTGGCCCATATCACCGGCGGCGGGATCACCGACAATCTGCCGCGCGCCCTGCCGGACGGCCTGGACGCGTCGGTCGACCTGTCCTGCTGGACGCCGCCGCCGGTATTCGGCTGGCTGGCGGGAGCCGCGAACATCGCCGAGGCCGAGATGCTGCGCACCTTCAATTGCGGCCTCGGCATGATCGCTGTTGCGTCGGCCGAAGGCGCCGGCCATGTGATCGACGCCTTCCAGGAGGCGGGCGACAAGGCGGTGCGGATCGGCCAGTTGGTGAAAGGCGAAGGGGATGCGAAGGTCGTCTATCGCGGGACACTGAAATATTGAGCCCGAAAAAAAACGTCGCGGTTCTCATCTCCGGGCGCGGCAGCAATCTTCAGGCGTTGATCGACGCGGCGAAGGCGGCCGACTATCCCGCCCGCATCGTGCTGGTGATTTCCAATGTGGCGAACGCTCCGGGCCTTAGCCGCGCCGCGGCGGAGGGCATCGCCACACTGACGATCCCGCACAAGGACAAGGGCCGCGAAGCTTTCGATGGCGAGATCGATGCGACACTGCGGGCGGCGGGGGTGGAGATCGTCTGCCTGGCGGGCTTCATGCGGATTCTTTCGGACGGCTTCGTGCGCGGCTGGGAAGGGCGGCTGGTCAACATCCATCCTTCCCTGCTGCCCGACTTCAAGGGCACCCGCGTGCATGAGCGTGTGATCGAGGCTGGCGTCGCCCATTCCGGCGCGTCGGTGCATTTTGTGGTTCCCGAATTGGATGCCGGCCCGGTGGTGGCGCAGGAGCGGGTACCGGTGCATCCCTCCGACACGCCGGATATTCTGGCGGCGCGGGTGCTGGCAGCAGAGCACAAGCTCTATCCGGCTGCGCTGCGGCTGGTGGCGGAGGGCAAGGTGCGGCTGGAACACGGGCTGGCGGTGTTCGCTTAAGCAGCATCGGACGGTCGCCGCTTCAGTTGTAAATTCCGTTTACAATCGCAGTCCCGAAGGGCTCCAAAAACGAGCAAATCAGCAGGCTTGTTTCATGGCGCGCAAATTGCATGTCACTTTCATGTCAACCTTCATCAGAGGGACCAACATGTTCGACAGGATCGTTACCACCACGGGAACGGCGCTGCTGCTGGCGCTGGTCGCTGCCCCCGCATTTGCGCAGGTCGCTGGAATACCGACTGGCGTGCCCGAGCCGGCGACCGTCAGTCTGTTCGCGATCGGCGCGGCCGGCGCCTATGTGGCCAAGAGATTCCGCGGCCGCAAATAGGTCTAATAGCGCTTGCCATCCAGCCAGTCGACAAAAGGCGGGCGGAAATTGCATGGCAGTGCGAACGCATAGGCCTGGTAGTTCACGACTTCGCAGAAGCGGGGCCCAACCGGGGCGGGCGGCAGCTTCTTGTAAAGCGTGAGGGTCTGGGTGCGGATCGTTCCGTCCGCGAGGGTATCGCGCTTGATGAGTTCGCCCCCGGCGGCGGCAATGATGGCGACCCCGATAAGCAGGATGGCGACAAAATTGAAGACATGAACGCGCGCGTTCATGTCCCGGTCCCCGCCAGCTTGACCGACACGCCCCATAGCCGCTTGGCTTCCTCGTCATTCTCCGCCTCCCGGGTGGGGGTGGCGACCTTGCATTTGACGAAATAGGCGCCGCTGATCTCGGCCGGCTCGGGCGAGGCGGCGAGATAGACGATGGTCTTGGCCCCCTCCTCCGGCGAGATCGCGCCGACCGGCTTGGCGATGGCGATGACATGACGCATGACCCCGCCGGACTCGTCGCCGAAACGGGTGGCGACAAAGCCGGGATGCAGGCAGTTCGCCGTCACGCCGCTGCCCTTGAGCCGGCGCGCCAGCTCGCGGTTGAACAGGATGTTGCACAGCTTGGACTTGGAATAGACCGAAAAGCCCGAATAGCCATGCCTGGACTGGAGGTCGGTGAAATTGAGGGTGGCGCCGCGATGGGCGTTGGAGGCGGTGGAGACGATGCGCGCCCCGGACTTCAGTTTGGGGAGCAGCAGACTGGTGATGACGAAATAGCTCATATGATTGAGCGCGAAAGTCATCTCCAGCCCGTCTTCGGTTTCCTTGCGGCGGTTGAACAGCGCCCCGGCATTATTGATCAGTACGTCGATGCGCGGCTCGGCGGCCAGCATCGCGCCGACCCGTTTCATTTCCGACAGGCGCGAAAGGTCGGCCAGGTGCGCGGCGTGCGCGGCGGCGGGGTTCGCCGCCCGCAATTTGCCCATGGTTGCGTCGGCGCGAGCCCGGTCGCGGGCGGTGAAGACAATGCGCGCGCCCTGCTCTGCCAGGCGAATTGCTGCGACTTCACCAATGCCCGAAGTGGCGCCAGTTATGACGACGGTCTTGTCCTGCATGGCCCCCGCCCTGATACGGGAGGGTTATAGCGCAATTTCCGACCGATGTCGTTCCCGGGTTTTTCTACCCTACAATGTCCAGTTCCCGGAAAAAGAAACGTATCTCGTTGGCGGCGGTCTCCGGCGCGTCGGAGCCGTGCACCGAATTGGCCTCGATGGATTCGGCGAAGTCCTTGCGGATGGTGCCGGGGGCGGCGTTGGCGGGATTGGTCGCGCCCATCACTTCGCGGTTCTTGGCGATGGCGTTCTCGCCTTCCAGCACCTGCACCACCACCGGGCCCGAGGTCATGAATTCGACCAGGCTGGCGAAGAAGGGCCGCTCGCGATGCACGCCATAAAAGGCTTCAGCGTCGGCCCGGGACAGGCGCATGCGGCGCGAGGCGATGACGCGCAGCCCCGCATCCTCGAACTTGGCGGTGATCTTGCCGGTCAGGTTCCGGCGGGTCGCGTCCGGCTTGATGATCGAAAGAGTGCGCTCGACGGGCATGGTTACTCCGGTCATGGAAATCGCGCGCCTTATGCCTTGGGCTTGGCGAATCTTCAAGCCGTGCTATACGCGCCAAATGCTCGCCATCGACAATATCGTGGTCCGGATCGCCGGCCGGGAAATCCTCAAGCGCGCCACCGCCAACCTGCCCGCCGGGCGGCGCATCGGCCTGGTGGGGCGCAACGGCGCGGGCAAGACCACCCTGTTCAAGGTGATCCTGGGCGAGCTGCATCCCGATGACGGCGCGGTGTCCTGGCCGTCGGCCTGGCGGGTCGGCGCCGTGGCCCAAGAGGCTCCCGGCACGGATGTCAGCCTGATCGACACCGTGCTGGCAGCCGATCCCGAGCGCACCCGCCTGCTGGCCGAGGCCGAGCATGAGAGCGACGCCCACCGGCTGGGCGACATCTATCACCGGCTGGACGCCATCGACGCCTATACCGCCCCGGCCCGGGCCGCGGGCATCCTGGCAGGGCTGGGCTTTTCCGCCGAGGACCAGCTGCGCCCCTGCCGCGAATTCTCCGGCGGCTGGCGCATGCGGGTGGCGCTGGCGGCGATCCTGTTTTCGGCGCCCGACCTGCTGCTACTGGACGAGCCGACCAATTATCTGGATTTGGAAGGCGTGCTGTGGCTGGAGAATTTCCTCCAGCGCTACAAGGGCACCATCCTCATTGTCAGCCATGACCGCGACCTGCTCAACACCGCAGCGGAATTCATCCTCCATCTCGAGCAGGGCAAGCTGAAGCTTTACACCGGCGGCTACGACACGTTCGTCGAGACACGCAGCGCCCAGCGCGCGCTGGATGCGGCCTTCGCCAAGAAGCAGGAAGCGGCGCGGGCCCACATGCAGGCCTTTGTCGACCGCTTCAAGGCCAAGGCGTCGAAAGCCCGCCAGGCCCAGAGCCGCATGAAGATGCTGGCGAAGATGGCGGTGGCCGAGATGCCGGTGGACGAGCATGTCGCGCCCATCCGCATCCCGCAGGCGACGCCCGCCAGCCCGCCGCTCATCACCATGGACCGGGCCAGCGTCGGCTATGAGCCGGGCAAGCCGATCCTGTCGCGGCTGTCATTCCGCTTCGATCCCGAGGACCGCATCGCCCTGCTGGGCAAGAACGGCAACGGCAAATCCACCCTGGCGAAGCTGCTGGCGGGCAAGCTGGAGCCGATGGGCGGGGAGTTCGTGCGCGCCCGCAAACTCGTGGTCGGTTATTTCGCCCAGCATCAGGCCGAGGAACTCGACACCACGATCACGCCGATCGAGACATTGTCGCGGCTGCGGCCCAAGCTGACCATCGAGCAGGTGCGCGGGCAGTTGGCCGGGTTCGGCTTTTCCGCCGACAAGCAGCTCACCAGGGTCGGACAATTGTCGGGCGGCGAGCGGGCGCGGCTGATGCTGGCGCTGGCCACCCTGGACAAGCCCAACCTGCTGATCCTGGACGAGCCGACCAACCATCTGGACATCGACGCGCGCAGCGAATTGCTGGGCGCTCTCAACGATTTCGATGGCGCGGTGGTGCTGGTCAGCCATGACCGGAGGCTGATCGAAGCCACTGCCGAGCGGCTGCTGCTGGTGGCCGACGGCAAGGTCGTGCCGTTCGACGGCGATCTAGACGATTATCGCAAGTTCCTGCTCAGCGGCGAAAACTCACCATCGCGGCGCGAGCCGGAACCTGACGCCAGACTAAGTAAAGAGGAAGTCCGCCGCAGCACCGCCGGAAAACGTCAGGCATTGCGGCCCCTGAAGGACCGGCTCGACGCCGCCGAGTCGCAAATCGCCGCCCTCACCGCGGAAATCACCAAGCTCGACCGCGCCCTCGCCGATCCGCTGCTGTTCACCAAAGACCCGGCAAAAGGCAGCGCGGTGTCGAAGAAACGCGCCGATGCGGCCCGCAAGCTCGCCGCCGCCGAGAGCCAATGGCTGGGGGCGCAGGAGGAATATGACGCGGCGTTGGCGGAAACCGGCGCGTCCTGAGACCGCGATGCAGCATTATCCTTGCGCGTTAACCTCCATGACTGCGCGCAAGGTTTCGCAAAACGAAATATCCATGATAGGTCTGCTTGATCATCCAGGTGGGAGCGCCTGTGTCGGACATGCGTTTTTTCCAGGCGAGCGGGCCGTTCGCCCTGGGTAAGATTGCTGAACTCGTCGGTGCGCGGCTGTCCGAGCCGAACCGGGCAGGCATGATCGTGCGCGACATCGCCGAACTGGGCAAGGCCGACG
>Ga0265325_10001423_pt1 | contig 16843 bp, 14 predicted proteins | sample 41420metaG_FD_202090 | JGI IMG/M metagenome (GOLD analysis project Ga0265325, IMG submission 202090) | Rhizosphere microbial communities from Carex aquatilis grown in University of Washington, Seatle, WA, United States - 4-14-20 metaG | ecosystem: Host-associated > Plants > Roots > Rhizosphere...
ACTAGCGAGGTGGCGTTGACCGTCGAGCGGACCAAGTCATACTTTTGGAGCGATGGTTGGGAGCTGGCGTTGATCACGCGCCGCAACCCGGAATGTCAGCGTCGCTATCACCTGAAGAAAAGTGCGGGCAGCAACCTCAAGGTCGATGTCTATAGCCCGGAGCCGGGTGTCTATATCCTCCGCCAAGGCAAGCGGTGGTATGTCACGGAACTGAAGAGTTGCGGCTTCGATACCTTCAAGGATCCGCCACCCGAGCCCGGCGATCTGGTCGGCAGTTTCGAAGAACAGGATGGCGTCTTCAAATTCATTGTCGCCGAGGGTAAGGGCAAAGGCGAGCCTGACGCCGAGTAGTACAATCGGCGCGGGAAGTTCGCTAGGCAGCCGCTGGGTACGCAGTCAGTACCTGGAGGAAAGTCCGGGCCCCATAGAGCAGGATGCCGGCTAACGGCCGGGCGCAGCAAGCCTTGCAAGAGGCCCAAGGCGACAGACAGTGCAACAGAAAGATACCGCCTAAGCCCGACTTTGACGCCGCAAGGCGGCAAAGTCTTTTCCTGAAGAGCGGGAACGAAAGTTCCTGCGCTGAAGGAGAAGGGCCGGTAAGGGTGAAATGGTGGCGTGTCGACAGACGCGCCGGGGCCGCGAAAGCGGTCACGGGGTAAGAGCCCACCGCAGACGTGGTAACACGGACGGCACGGCAAACCTCATCCGGGGCAAGGCCAAATAGGGAAGCATTGGCGTGGCTCGCGTCGCTTCCGGGTAGGCTGCTACAGGCCGTCGGCAACGGCGGTCGCAGAGGAATGGCTGCCCACGACAGAACCCGGCTTATCGGCGGACTTCCCACTCCTCCAGCGCGCCAATCTTCAGTATTCACATTCAGTTACCGCTCTATCTCCATTGATTTCATGAGAAAAGAGCTTGCGGATTTACATCCAGAATAGTCGCTAAGTCCTTGTCGGCACGAAGGAAATCCCGCGCAAATCACTTGACCTGCCTCGGCTTCTTTCTTAAAGTGGGAGGAAGTGGAGAAATGTGGGGAATTGTCTTCTCTGCATGCGTGATTAAGGGGTGCGGATGTTCCAGGGACCGACGTCGCTGAGTTTGGATGCCAAGGGGCGCATGGCGATTCCGGCGCGTCATCGCGACGCCTTGCTGGCAGCAGGGGAGGGCCGCTTGGTGTTGACCGCGCATCCGCACCGCTGTCTCCTGCTCTACCCGGCCCCGGCCTGGGAGCCGATCCGCGCCAAGATCCTCGCCGCACCCAGCCTTGAGGCGCAGTCGGCGAAATTGCGTCGCCTACTGGTTGGCTTCGCCGTCGACGTGGACATGGATTCCGCCGGGCGGCTACTGGTGGCGCCGGAACTCCGGCGGTACGCGGGGTTGGAGAAGGATGTCTGGCTCATCGGTCAAGGCAGCCATTTCGAGCTCTGGTCCGATGCCGGCTGGACCCAGCAACAGGAAGAAATCTTCGCCCTCGGCGACAAACTGTTGCCGCCCGGCCTTGAGAACCTGGCGCTGTGACTTCCGGCTCCCATCTCAGCGTCTTGCTGAGCGAAGCCATCGCTGCGCTGGCCGTGAAACCGGCAGGTTGCTATGTCGACGCCACGTTCGGGCGTGGCGGTCACTCGCGGGCGATCTTGCAGCGGTTGTCTGGCGCGGGACGCTTGCTGGCGCTGGACCGCGATCCGGCCGCGATAGAGGCCGGACGGGAGATCGTCGATCCGCGGCTGACCTTGGTGCACTCCGCCTTCGGCAGTCTGGCACAGGTTCTCGATGCGCGGCAGATCGATCAGGTCGATGGCGTACTGCTCGACCTGGGTGTGTCGTCGCCGCAACTCGATACGCCCGAACGCGGCATGAGTTTTCGTTTCGATGCGCCGCTCGACATGCGCATGGATACGTCGCAGGGGGAGACCGTGGCCGATTGGCTGGCTCGGGCCGAACAACATGAAATCGAAAAGGTACTCAGGGATTATGGTGAAGAACGGTTTGCTCATGCGATTGCAAAGACGATTGTTGCTACTCGGCGCGAACTCAGTATTGCGCGGACAGGACAACTTGCCACGCTCGTGGCGCAAGCCGTGCGCACGCGGGAACCGGGCCAGCATCCGGCGACGCGCAGCTTTCAAGCTCTACGGATTTACCTCAATCGGGAGCTTGAAGAGCTATCGCTAGTCCTGCCGCAATGCCTCGATCGGCTGGCTCCCGGAGGGCGCCTGGTGGTCATTAGTTTCCATTCCCTCGAAGATCGCATCGTCAAGCGCTTCTTGCGCGACCAGTCGCAGCCGCCGAAGCTGCCATTGCGACTGCCGTTACGGGCAGCAGAGCTGCCGCAGCCAAAACTCCGCTTGCTCGGCAAGCCCGCCTATGCCGGCGCAGCCGAACTGGCGGCCAATCCGCGTGCCCGCAGCGCGGTCATGCGCGTTGCCGAACGTCGCTGAGCCATGGCCCGCCTCAACCTCATCCTGTTGGTCATCGCCGTCGCCTGTGCCCTGGCGACCGTGGCGGCCAACCACAAGGGACGCAAGCTGTTCGTCGAACTCGAACGCGAGCAGGTGCGGATGCGCCAGTTGGAAGTGGAGTGGGGACAACTTCAACTTGAACAGAGCACATGGGCTGGGCATCCGCGCATCGAGAAGATCGCGCGCGAGTTGCTCGGCATGAGGCCGCCGGTGCCGGGTCAAATAGTCTCGCTCGAGGCGCGGCAGAAATGAAGTTCGCGCAAAGCCCCGTGCTGCTGCAGCGCCTGTCGCCGGGGCGGTCGCGTCTCGTGCTCGTTCTCATGCTGGCGGGCTTTGCCGCCCTGATCGGTCGCGCCCTCTACCTGCAGGTGTTCCAAAACGACTTCCTGCAGAAGAAGGGTGAGTCCCGCTACGAACGGCAGATCGAGATCCCGGCGACGCGCGGCCGCATCATGGATCGGCACAACGACGTGCTGGCTGTATCGACACCGGTCAAGGCGATCTGGGCGATTCCGGAGGATGCGCGGCTGTCGCCGGCGCAAGTCCGGGATCTGGCGCGCCTGCTGGAGATGGACGTCCACGAACTGAGTCGCAGGCTGGCCGCAGACCGTGACTTCGTATTCGTCAAGCGGCAGATCGCCCCGGATGTCGCCGGCAAGATTGCGGCGCTCGGCCTGCCGGGCATCCACGAGCAGAACGAATACCGTCGCTACTATCCGGCCGGCGAAATGACCGCGCACGTGCTGGGCTTCACCGGCGTCGCGGACGAAGGCCAGGAAGGCGTCGAGTTGGCGATGAACGACCAGCTGGTCGGCCGCCCCGGCAGTCGGCGAGTGATCAAGGACAGGCGCGGCCAGATCGTCGAGGATGTTGAATCGGTGCATCCGCCGCAAGACGGCAAGGACGTCGCCCTGGCTCTCGATGACAAGATTCAGTACCTGGCCTACAGTCAGCTCAAGCAGGCGATTGCCGAACACCGGGCCAAGGCAGGTGGCATCGTCGTCCTTGACGTCAAGACTGGCGAGGTGCTGGCCTTGGTCAACGCGCCAACCTACAACCCCAACAATCGCATCCGCCTGGTTGGAGCGCAGCTGCGCAACCGGGCATTCACCGACACCTTCGAGCCCGGTTCGACCTTCAAGCCATTCACGGCCGCCATGGCACTGGAGAAGGGATCGTTCCACTTCGACACGCCCATCCAGACGGCCCCGGGGAAGCTCACCATTGGCACCGCGACCATCCACGATGCCCATCCGCATGGCCTGCTGACGCTGGCGCAGGTGATCCAGAAGTCATCCAATGTCGGTGCGGCGAAAGTTGCGCTGACCTTCAAACCCGAGGAAATGTGGACGACCCTCGACAGCCTGGGCTTCGGCTCACCGCTGAAACTGGGCTTCCCCGGTGAAGTCGGCGGTCGCTTGCGCCCGGCCAAGACCTGGCGACCGATCGAACAGGCGACGATGTCCTACGGGCACGGCATATCGGTCACCCTGATGCAGCTGGCGCGCGGTTACCTTTCCTTCGCCCGCGAAGGCGACTTGATACCGCTATCGCTGACCAAGGTCGATGCGCCGCCGCTGACCGGCAAGCAGGTCTTCTCGGCACAGACTGCCCACGAAGTTCGCGCCATGCTGGAACTGGCTGTGCAGGCTGGCGGCACGGCACCGAAGGCGCAGATCGCCGGCTATCGCGTCGCCGGCAAGACGGGCACTGCCCACAAACTCGAGGGTGGCGTCTACGCCGACAAGTATGTCGCCTCGTTCGTTGGTTTCGCGCCGGCAAGCGATCCGCGCCTGATCGTGGCGGTAATGATCGACGAACCATCCGCCGGCCAGTACTTCGGCGGTGAAGTGGCGGCACCGGTGTTCGCCCAAGTCATGGCGGGTGCCCTGCGCACGCTGGGCGTCGCGCCCGACGCGCCCATGAAGCCGCTGATCATGGCCGAAGCGGTCAAGGAGGGCGTATGACCGCGCTGGCCGAGGCCGTCATCGCCGAACTGGCTCGACAGGGCGTGCGGGCCGCGCGCCTGTGCGCCGACTCGCGCCATATCCGTCCGGGCGATGTCTTCGTTGCCATGCCGGGCAAGCGTAGCGATGGCGGCGACTATGTCGCCGATGCCGTCGCGCGCGGCGCCGTGGCGGTATTGCATCAGGGCGTCCTGCCTCCCCTCGGCGTGCCGACAGTAGCCGTGGCAGACATTGCCGGCCAGGCCGGCGAGATCGCGCATCTGGTCTTCGGCCGGCCATCGGAACAGTTGTGGTTGGCTGGCGTCACCGGCACCAACGGCAAGACCTCGGTATCGCAATGGATTGCCCAGGCGATGACCGCCTTGGGCCGCAGGTGTGCCGTCGTCGGCACCCTGGGCACGGGTTTTCCCGGCCAACTGGATCCTGGCGTCAATACCACGCCCGACGCGGTGAGCTTGCAGGCGGCGCTCGCGCGCTTCGTCGACGAGAAGGCGGCCGCCTGCGCCATGGAGGTGTCGTCGATCGGCATCGAAGAGGGTCGTGTCAACGGCGTTCATTTCGCCGTCGCGGTATTCACCAACCTGACCCAGGATCATCTCGACTATCACGGCAGCATGGCGGCTTACGGCGCGGCCAAGCGACGCCTGTTCTCCTGGCCGGGTCTGCGCGCCGCGGTGATCAACCTCGACGACGCCTTCGGCCTCGACCTGGCGCGCTCGCTATCCGGCGCAGTGAAAGTCATCGGCTACACACTAAACGGGCAAAGCGGCGGCGATTTCACTTTGGCGGCGGGCGACCTGAGCATGGGTGACCAGGGCTCGGGCTTCAAGATCGATGGTGTTGAATTCTTCGCCCCCGTCGTTGGCCGCTTCAACGCGTCGAACTTGCTGGCCGTGATTGGCACCCTGCTGGCCGCCGACCAATCGCCGGCGGACATCGCTGCGGTCTTGCGCCACATCGTGCCACCCCCCGGCCGTATGCAGACACTCGGCGGCGGCAAGCAGCCACTGGTGGTGATCGACTATGCCCATACGCCCGATGCGTTGGAGAAGGCACTGGGCGCGTTGCGGGATACCGTGACGGCACGCGGCGGCAAGCTGATCTGCGTTTTCGGCTGCGGTGGCGACCGCGATCGTGGCAAGCGGCCGCAGATGGGCGCGGTGGCCGAGCGGTTGGCCGAGCGGGTCATCGTCAGCAGTGACAATCCTCGCCACGAGAACCCGATGACCATCATCGCCGACATCCTCGCCGGCATGAAATCGAAACCGCAAGTCGAAGTCGACCGAGCTATTGCGATCGACACGGCACTCGCCGGCGCCGATCGCGCGGACGTCGTTCTGCTCGCCGGCAAGGGCCACGAGACCTACCAGGAAGTTGCCGGCGAGCGATCGCCGTTCTCGGATCTTGACCAGGCGCGGGCAGCGCTGGAGCGGCGATCATGATGGACTTGTTCGAGGTCGCGCAAGCGACCGGCGGTACCGCCAGCATGGCCGGCCACGCTTTCTCCGGCGTGAGCACCGACTCGCGCCGCATCGGTGCCGGTGAGTTGTTCGTGGCCTTGCGCGGCGAAAGATTCGATGGCCACGACTTTGTCCGCGAAGTGTTGGCGCGCGGTGCAGCTGCCGCGATGGTCGACGGTGCCTGGGACGAAGGGCAAGCATCGGGCCTGCCGCTGGTGGTCGTCGCCGACACCAGATTGGCATTGGGGGCGCTTGCCGGGCATTGGCGGCAGCAGTTTGACCTACCGCTGATCGGCATCACCGGCAGCAACGGCAAGACCACGGTCAAGGAGATGTGCGCGGCGATCCTGCGCGAACACGAACGTCGCTGCGACCTCGATCCGGCTGAAACGGTTCTGGCGACGACCGGCAATCTGAATAACGACATCGGCGTGCCGCTGATGCTGCTCAGGCTCAACGCCGGTCATCGTGCCGCGGTCATCGAGATGGGCATGAATCACCCAGGCGAAATCGCCTATTTGACCCGTTTGGCGCAGCCGACGGTGGCTCTGGTGAACAACGCCCAGCGCGCTCACCTGCAAGGATTGGGCACGTTGGCCGACGTGGCGCGCGCCAAGGGCGAGATCTTTTCCGGTCTCGACGACAGCGGCATCGCAGTCATCAATGCCGACGACTCACACGCCGCTTTGTGGCGGGAGTTGGTCGCCGGCAAGGCAATCGTTCGCTTCGGCCTGGACAACGCCGCGGAGGTCACGGCAAGCGCCAAACCGGGGCCGACGGCGAGTGTGGTTGCCCTGTCGTCTGCTCAAGGCAAGGTCGAGTTCGAGTTGCCGGTACCCGGGATGCACAACGTTCGCAATGCCCTGGCCGCTGCTGCGGCGACGCTTGCTGTCGGCGTCAGTCCGGGAACGGTTGCCGAGGCACTCAGTCGCTATCGCGGCATCAAGGGGCGATTGACGAGCAAGCCGGGAATTGCCGGCGCGCGCCTGATCGATGATAGCTACAACGCCAATCCGGACTCGATGCGCGCTGCCGCCGACGTGCTGGCGGCGCAGCCTGGCCGGCGCATCCTGGTCATTGGCGATATGGGCGAAGTCGGCGCATCGGGCCTTGCTTGCCACGAAGAGATCGGCGCCTACGCCCGGCGCCAGGGCATAGACCGCCTGCTGGCGTTGGGCGAACTGGCGGCGGCCAGCGCCCGCGCGTTTGGCAACGGCGCCAGTCATCACCAAAGTGTCGAGGATCTGCTCTTGGCCTTGAGGCCGGAACTTGGCAAGAATGTCACGGTCCTGGTCAAGGGCTCGCGTTTCATGCGCATGGAGCGCGTCATCGAGTCGATTGCGGAGAATCAACATGCTGCTTGAGTTGGCCCAATGGTTGGCCCAGGACATACGCGCCTTCAACGTCTTCAACTACATCACGCTGCGTGCGGTTCTGGCGACGATGACGGCGCTGACGATTTCCTTCGTCCTCGGGCCGGCGCTGATTCGTTGGCTGACGGAGAAGAAGATCGGCCAGCCGGTTCGCAGCGAAGGTCCGCAGACGCACTTGGCGAAAGCCGGTACGCCGACCATGGGTGGCGCCCTGATCTTGATCTCGCTGGGCATCTCCACCTTGCTCTGGGCCGACCTGGCCAATCGCTTCGTCTGGATCGTCTTGATCGTCACCCTTGGCTACGGCGCTGTCGGCTGGGTGGACGATTGGCGCAAGGTGGTCTATCGCAATCCCGACGGCCTATCGGCGCGATCGAAGTTCTTCTGGCAGTCGCTGATCGGCATCGTCGCTGCGATCTATATCGTCTTCTCGATCTCGGCGCCCAACAACGAGAAAGTTGTTGAGTTGTTCTTCAACTGGGTGGCCAGCGGTTTCACCCTCGAGCTGCCGTCGAAAGCCAATCTGATCGTTCCCTTCTTCAAGGAAATATCGTATCCGGTCGGCATGTTCGGCTTCATCATTCTGAGCTACTTCGTGATCGTCGGCACCAGCAACGCAGTCAACTTCACCGATGGCCTCGACGGCCTGGCGATCATGCCGACGGTGCTGATCGGCGCCGCTCTTGGCCTGTTCGCCTATGTGGCCGGCAACGCCGTCTATTCCAAATACTTGCTGCTGCCCTATATCCCCGGTGCCGGCGAGCTGGCTGTGTTCTGCGGTGCACTGGCCGGCTCGGGCCTGGGGTTCCTCTGGTTCAACGCCTATCCGGCGGAAGTCTTCATGGGTGATGTCGGCGCCCTGGCTCTCGGCGGCGCGCTCGGCGCGGTTGCCGTCATCGTTCGGCAGGAGATCGTCCTCTTCATCATGGGCGGAGTCTTCGTCGCCGAGACGGTGTCGATCATATTGCAAGTGAGCTACTTCAAGTACACCAAGCGCCGCTATGGCCAGGGACGGCGGATCTTCCTCATGGCGCCGCTGCATCACCACTTCGAAAAGAGCGGCTGGAAGGAAACACAAGTGGTGGTGCGTTTCTGGATCATCACCATCCTGCTCGTGCTGTTCGGCCTGTCGACCTTGAAGCTACGCTGATGGAACTCCAGGCGAAGTCGGTTCTCGTTCTCGGCCTCGGTGAAACCGGGCTGGCCTGTGCGCGTTGGTGCGACCGCCAGGGCGCGCAAGTGCGGGTTCTCGACAGCCGTCGGCAGCCGCCCTACCTCAGTGAACTGAGCCGGCAAGTGCCACGGGCAAGCTTCACCTGCAGCGCGATGAACGAGACCTTCGACAAGACCCTGTTGGATCACGTCGATCTGTTGGTCGTGTCACCGGGTCTGTCGGCCGGCCTGATGGCGGTATTGCATGCCCGCGCCCGCGGCATTTCTGTGGTCGGGGAGATCGAACTGTTCGCCCGGGCCTTGCAGAGCCTCGGTGTCCGCGCCGGCAGCCGGGTGATCGCCATCACAGGTACCAACGGCAAGACAACGACCACTGCCTTGACCGGCCATCTGTGCCGTGCCAGTGGTCGGGCAACGGCTGTCGGCGGCAACATTTCGCCAGCGGCACTCAGTGCGCTGATGAGTTGCGTGGATGAGGGCCGTCTGCCCGAGGTCTGGGTGCTCGAATTGTCCAGCTTCCAGCTGGAAACGCTGGAATCGCTCTGCGCCGACGCCGCGACTGTACTCAATATCACCGATGATCACCTCGATCGCTATATCGACCTCGACGACTATGCGACGGCCAAGGCACGTGTCTTCATCGGCGACGGCGTTCAAGTTCTGAACCGGCAGGACCCGCGGGTCAAGGCCATGGCCGCTGCCGGCCGTCGTCTGATCACCTTCGGTCTCGATGCGCCGGGGAACGAGGACGATTTCGGCTTGCGCGAGAACCGGCGGGAGCCGTGGCTGGTCCAGGGCGATCGATTCCTGATGCCGGTGCGCGAACTGCCGATCGCCGGTCTGCACAATGCCGCCAACGCCATGGCGGCGCTGGCCCTGTGTTCCGCCATCGATATCGACGCGGTCGGCTTGCTGCCGGCGTTACGAGAGTTTCGTGGCCTGCCGCATCGTGTCGAGCGGATCGCCGAAATCAGCGGTGTCACCTATTTCGACGACTCGAAGGGCACCAATGTCGGGGCCACGGTGGCGGCACTCTCCGGCATGGGCTGCAAGGTCGTGGTCATTCTTGGCGGTGACGGCAAAGGCCAGGACTTCTCGCCGCTCAAGGAGGCGGTTGCCCGTCACGCCCGGGCGGTGGTGCTCATCGGTCGCGACGGACCACTGATCGGCCAGGCCATCGCCGGCACCGACCTGCCGCAGTTGCCGGCCACTGACCTCGAGCAAGCGGTGCACCTTGCCGCCGAGCAGGCGCAGCCCGGCGATGCCGTTCTGCTGTCGCCGGCTTGCGCCAGTTTCGACATGTTCCGCAACTACGAACACCGGGCGCAGGTGTTCGCCGATGCCGTCAGGCGGTTGGCGGTGAGTCCATGACCACAGCGGCATTCAGGTCGCCACGGGCTCTGGCGCGGACGCCGCCGGAGCTGGATCCGTTGCTGTTCTGGCCGGCAGTGTTTCTCTTGCTGTTCGGCCTGGTTATGGTCTACTCAGCCTCGATTGCTACGGCCGAGGGCAGTGGCTTCACCGGCCACCAGTCCTACTATTTCCTCTTCCGTCACACCGTCTTCCTGGCCATTGGGGCCGTGGCGGCGGTGGCTGCCTTCCAGGTACCGATGCGGTTCTGGCAGGCGTTGGCGCCGTGGTTGTTCCTGTTTGGCGTTGCCTTGCTGATGGTGGTCCTGATTCCGCACGTTGGCCGCTCGATCAACGGCGCCCAGCGCTGGCTGCCGCTCGGCCCCATTAACCTGCAGCCGTCGGAGCTGATGAAATTATTTGCCGTTCTCTATGCCGCCGATTACACGACGCGCAAGCTGGACGCCATGGGCAGTTTCCGTCGCGGTTTCCTGCCCATGGCGGCGGTCATCCTCGGCGTCGGCTTTCTGCTCCTGCGCGAGCCGGACTTCGGTGCCTTCGTCGTCATCACGGCCATCGCCTTCGGCATCCTGTTTCTCGGTGGCATGAATGGTCGCCTGTTTGTCCTGCTGACGACCATTGCCCTGGTTGGCTTCGTACTGCTGATCTGGCTGTCGCCCTATCGGCGCGAGCGGATCCTCGGTTTCATGGATCCCTGGCAGGATTCCTTCGGCAAGGGTTACCAGCTCTCGCATGCGCTGATCGCCTTCGGCCGCGGTGAGTGGTTCGGCGTCGGTTTGGGCGCCAGCGTCGAAAAACTGTTCTACCTTCCTGAGGCCCACACCGACTTCCTTCTCGCCGTGATTGCCGAAGAACTGGGTTTCGTCGGTGTCTTCGTCGTCGTAGCTTTCTTTGTCCTGCTGGTGCAACGGGCGTTTGCCGTCGGCCGTCAGGCGTTATTGCTGGAAAGGGTGTTCGGCGGTCTGGTGGCGCAAGGCATCGGCATCTGGTTCGGCTGCCAGGCGTTCATCAACATGGGTGTAAATATGGGCCTGCTGCCCACCAAGGGCTTGACGCTGCCGCTAATGAGTTTCGGTGGCTCGGGAATCGTCGCCAACTGCCTGGCACTGGCCGTCCTGGTGCGCGTCGATTACGAAAACAGGTGCCTCATGCGGGGGCAAGCCGCATGAGTACGCTGCTGGTCATGGCGGGCGGTACTGGCGGTCACATCCTGCCGGCGCTGGCGGTCGCCGACCATTTGCGTGCGCAAGGCTGGCGCGTGATCTGGATGGGCAATCCAGACGGCATGGAAGCTCGAATGGTGCCGGCGCGCGGCTATGAGTTCGCCCCCGTACGTTTTGCTGCCTTACGCGGCAAGGGCTTGCTGCGCAAGCTTTTGCTGCCGTGGAACCTGTTGTCGGCGTTTGTCGAGGCCCGCCGGCAGATTCGGCAGACTCGACCCGATGTCGTGCTCGGCATGGGGGGCTTCATCACCTTCCCCGGCGGCATGATGGCGGCGATGAGCGGCATTCCCCTGCTGTTGCACGAACAGAACTCGGTGGTCGGCCTGGCCAACAAGGTCTTGGCGCAGGTGGCGGACCGCATTCTCACCGGCTTTCCCGCTGTGCTGAAGAACGGCATCTGGGTGGGCAATCCGGTACGTCCAGCCATCGCCGCGTTGCCGCCCCCAGCGGAGCGCCTTGGCGGTCGTGGCAGCGACGAGCGGCTGAACGTGCTGGTGCTCGGCGGCAGCCTCGGTGCCACGGCGCTCAACGATTGCGTGCCGAAGGCACTGGCGTTGCTTACCGAGCGGGAACGACCCGAGGTGATGCATCAGGCCGGTGAAAAGCACATCGACTCGCTGCGCCGTGCCTATGCCGAAGCCGGCGTCACGGGGCGGCTGGTGCCGTTCATCGACGACATGGCCGGCGCCTATGCCTGGGCCGACCTGGTGATCTGCCGCGCCGGCGCCATGACCGTGGCGGAACTGGCGGCAGCCGGCGTCGCCAGCATTCTGGTGCCCTTCCCGCATGCTGTCGATGACCACCAAACGGCCAATGCGCGCTTCCTGGCGTCTGCCGGTGCGGCCATCCTCTTGCCGCAGAGCGAATTGACGCCAGAGCGGCTGGCCGAGCTGCGTCGCCTGCCGCGACAACAATTGCTGCAGATGGCCGAGAAGGCGCGCGCCCTGGCGCGCGCCGATGCCACGGCCACACTTGCCGCCGCTTGCGCGGCCCTGGTCAGGAGTTCGTCATGAAGCACAAGGTTCGTCGCGTTCACTTTGTCGGTATCGGTGGTGCCGGCATGTGCGGTATTGCCGAGGTTCTGGCCAACCAGGGTTACCAGATCAGCGGCTCAGATCTGGCGGAGAACGCGGCGACACGGCGTCTGGCCGCCATGGGGGTGCGCGTGCGCCTCGGCCACGCTGCGGCAAATGTCGCCGATGCCGATGCCGTGGTGGTGTCGACTGCGGTCAAGGACGACAACCCGGAGGTGGTGGCGGCGCGCGAACGCCGCATTCCGGTAGTGCCGCGGGCGCAGATGCTCGCCGAACTGATGCGCATCAAGCAGGGCATCGCCATTGCCGGCACGCATGGCAAGACCACGACCACCAGCCTGGTCGCCAGTTGCCTGGCCGAAGGGCGGCTCGATCCGACCTTCGTCATCGGCGGCCGACTGGTATCTGCCGGCGTCAACGCGCGCCTCGGGCAGGGCGAGTTTCTCGTTGCCGAGGCCGACGAATCCGATGCTTCCTTCCTGTTCCTGACGCCGGTGATCTCGGTGGTGACCAACATCGACGCCGATCATATGGAAACCTACGGCCATGACTTCGGTCGCCTGAAGCAGGCTTTCGTCGACTTCATTCACCGGCTGCCGTTCTACGGCGTCGCCGTGCTCTGCCTCGACGACCCGAACGTGCGCGACATCCTGCCACGCGTCGCCAAACAGGTGGTCACCTATGGCTTCGACCCAGCGGCGAATGTTCGCGCCGAGGACATCGTTGCCGATGGCGGCCGCATGCACTTCACCTGCGTGCGGCGCAATGGCGGCAATTCGCGTTTCCCGGTGACCCTGAACCTCGCCGGCATGCACAATGTGCAAAACGCGCTGGCGGCGATCGCCATCGCCAACGAAGTCGGTGTCGCCGACGTCGATATTGCCAGGGCACTGGCTGAGTTCAAGGGCGTTGGCCGCCGCTTCCACCGCTATGGCGAGATTCCGCTGCGCCGGCAAGACGGCGGCGACGCCGGCAGCTTCACCCTGATCGATGACTATGGCCACCACCCGGCAGAGATGGCGGCGACATTGGCCGCCGCTCGCGGTGCCTTCCCGGGGAGGCGGATTCTGCTGGCCTTTCAGCCCCATCGATACACCCGGACGCGCGACTGCTTCGAAGATTTCGTCCGCGTCTTGTCGACCGTCGATGCGCTGCTGCTGACCGAGATCTATCCGGCTGGCGAGCAGCCGATCGTCGCCGCCGACGGACGATCACTGGCGCGTGCCATCCGCATCGCCGGCAAGGTCGAACCGATCTTCGTCGAGGACATCAATGAACTGCCGGCGACGATCCTGGAGGCGGCGCGCGACGGTGACATAGTGATGACCATGGGCGCGGGATCGATCGGCGGCGTGCCGGGAAGGCTGGGCAATGGTTGAGCCGTTGCGCGGTCGCCTGGTCGAGAACGAGCCGATGGCCCGTCACGTATCGTGGCGCGCCGGCGGCAGTGTGGCGCGAGCTTACTTTCCGGCCGACGTGGAAGACCTGGCGAATTTCCTCGCCAGGGTCCGTCCCGACGAACCAATGCTGATCGTCGGCCTTGGCAGCAACTTGCTCGTTCGCGACGCTGGCTTCGATGGCACGGCTGTGTTTACCCGCGATGCCCTCAATGACTTGCGCCTGGAAGACGACGGCCGGCTCTATGTCGAGGCCGGCGTGGCCAGCCCAAAGATTGCACGCTTTGCCGCCGCCAACGGGCTGGCCGGCGCCGAGTTCCTGGCCGGAATCCCGGGGACTTTCGGCGGCGCATTGGCGATGAATGCCGGTTGCCATGGGGCCGAGACCTGGCAGTACGTGGATCGCGTCTTGATGCTCGATCGCCGCGGTCGGCGCCAGGAACGGCCGGTCGAGGACTTCTTTGTCGGCTATCGCCATGTCGGGCTCAAGTGCGCCTGTGACGAACTGTTCGCGGCGGCGTGGTTGCGCTTGCCGGCGGGAGACAGTGAGGCCGCTCGCCAGCGCATTGCCGAGTTGCTGGAACGTCGCCTGGCGACGCAGCCTCTGGACCTGCCCAATGCCGGTTCGGTGTTTCGCAATCCGCCCGACGACCACGCCGCGCGCCTGATCGAGTCCGTCGGACTGAAAGGATGCACGGAAGATGGTGCGCAGGTCTCCGAAAAGCATGCGAATTTCATCGTTAATCCCGGGGGTGTAGCAACTGCGGCTGCGATAGAAAGGTTAATCGGCCGGGTTCAGGCCGAAGTGAGGGCGCGGACGGGCGTCGAACTGATTGTGGAAGTAAGGATCGTGGGGGAAAGGCAGTGAATTTCGGCAAGGTAGCGGTGCTGATGGGCGGCACCTCGGCAGAACGCGAGATCTCGCTGATCTCGGGCAAAGCCGTTTTGGCGGCGCTGCACGAACGGGGCGTCGACGCGCATATGTTCGACCCGGCAGTGAGCCCGATCTGGGAGATCAAGCAGCAAGGCTTCGATCGCGCCTTCATCATTCTCCATGGTCGCCATGGCGAGGACGGCTCGGTCCAGGGAGCGCTCGAGCTCATGGGTGTGCCTTACACCGGTAGCGGCGTCATGGCCTCGGCGCTGGCCATGGACAAGTGGCGGACCAAGCTGGTCTGGCTGGCTGCCGGCGTACCGACGCCGAAGTATCGCCTGTTGACGCCGCAGACCGATCTGGCGCGCGTCATCGATGATCTTGGCCTGCCAATGATCATCAAACCGGCGCGCGAAGGTTCCTCGATCGGCGTGACCAAGGTCGATTCTGCGGTCGACCTCGGGCCGGCCTTCGAACTCGCCTACCGGCTCGATCCGCTGGTAATTGCCGAGGAATTTGTCGTCGGCCAGGAAGTGACCTGCACCATCCTCGATGACGCGAGCCTGCCGCTGGTTCGTATCGAGGCCCCGGAGGGCAAGTACGATTATAAGAACAAGTATTTCACCGACGAAGTGCGCTACCACTGCCCGTCGGGCATTCGCGCCGACACCGAAGCCGAGATCGGCAGCACCATGCAAAAGGCCTTTCGCGTCCTCGGCTGCCGCAGTTGGGGCCGTGGCGACGCCATCCTGCGTGCCGACGGCAGCTTCACGCTGCTGGAGATGAATACAGCGCCGGGCATGACCAATCACTCCCTGGTGCCGATGGCGGCCCGAGTAGCCGGCCTGAACTTCTCGGACCTCGTATTGCGAGTGCTGGCGGGAGCGGCCCTTGGCTAAGAACGTGCGTTCCGCCAAAACGCCGGCCCAGGACGCCTTCGGCTTCTGGGACCGGCCGCCACTCATGGATATCGCCGCTGACCTGCTGATCGTCTTTGCAGTGGTGGTGCTCGCCTGGGCCGCGGTGATCGCCGTGCGGCGCCTGCCGATCTTTCCCCTGCGGGAAGTGGTCGTGCAGGGCGAATTGGCGCAGGTGACCCGAGCCCAAGTGGAGCAGGCGGCACGCGCGGCAATGATCGGCAATTTCTTCACCATCGATCTCGACGTTGTCCAATCTTCCTTCGAGAAGCTGCCGTGGGTAAGGCATGCCGACGTGCGCCGGCGCTGGCCGGATGCCGTCGAATTGTCCCTGGAAGAACATGTGGCGGTGGCACGCTGGCGCCAGGCAGAAGCCAGTGCCGCTCAGGAATCGCGACTGGTCAACACGTTTGGCGAAGTCTTTTCCGCGGCCAGTGCGCTGCCCCTGCCCGCGTTCGCCGGTCCCGAGGGCTCGGCGAACGAGATTCTCGACCGTTATCGCGAGTTCGAGATGGCGCTGGCGCCCTTGGGCCGGCGGCCGGAGGTCATGCAGTTGTCGCGCCGCGAGGCCTGGCAGGTCAAGCTCGACGATGGTCTGGTCATCGAACTGGGCCGCGACGAGGCCAAGCATCCGCTGGTTGAGCGGCTGGCGCGCTTTGTCACCTATTTCGGTCCGGCGCTCGAGAAGACACGACTCGCTGCCGTCGTGGTCGCCGACATGCGCTACCCCAATGGCTTCGCCTTGCGCGTCGCCCGCAAGAGTTGATGGATATGAGGCAATGAGCAAGGAACAGAAAGATCTCATCGTCGGGCTGGACATCGGTACCTCGAAGATTGTTTCGGTGGTTGCCGAACTTGATGCCGAGGGCAAGCTGTGCGTCATCGGCCTGGGCAGCCATCAGTTCGAGGAGACCAAGGACAAGGGCCTGAAGAAGGGTGTCGTGGTCAGCATCGAAGCAACCGTTGACGCCATTTCGCGGGCCATTCAGGAAGTAGAGCTGATGGCCGGCTGCAAGGTCAAAGAGGTCTACACGGGTATCGCCGGAGCGCATATCAAGAGCAAGGACTCCAACGGCATGGCCGTGGTGCGCGAGAAGGAAGTCACTCAATATGATGTCGAGCGCGCCATCGAGGCGGCCAATGCGACGCCGATTTCAGCCGACGACCAGATCCTGCATACCCTGGTTCAGGAGTTCATCGTCGATGGCCAGGACGGCGTCAAGGAGCCGATCGGCATGGACGCCAAACGGCTCGAGGTCAAGGTGCACCTCGTTACGGGAGCCGTTACGGCGGTACAGAACATCGTCAAGTGCGTGCACCGGTGTGGCCTCGAAGTGGTCGACCTGGTTTTGCAGCCGCTGGCCTCGGGCATGGCGGTACTGACCGATGATGAAAAGGACGTTGGTGTCTGCCTGGTTGATATGGGCGGCGGCACCACTGATATTGCCGTGTTCACACAAGGCGCCATTCGCCATACGGCGGTGATCCCCATCGCCGGCGACCAGATCACATCCGATATCGGCATTGCCCTGCGCACGTCGACGCCGGACGCCGAGGAAATCAAGATCCGCTATGGTGTTGCCCTGCAGCAGCTT
>Ga0265325_10001428_pt1 | contig 16803 bp, 17 predicted proteins | sample 41420metaG_FD_202090 | JGI IMG/M metagenome (GOLD analysis project Ga0265325, IMG submission 202090) | Rhizosphere microbial communities from Carex aquatilis grown in University of Washington, Seatle, WA, United States - 4-14-20 metaG | ecosystem: Host-associated > Plants > Roots > Rhizosphere...
GCCGAGCTCGTGCACGCGCAAAGCCTGCGTGGCGCACCGGCCCCATCGAGCGCGGCACCGGTCGTGGCCCAGGGCCCTGCCCCGGCGGCGACCAAGGGGTCCGCTGCCAAGTCCACCACGGCAGGCACCGCCACTCCCGCCACCGCTGACGCGCAGCGCGCCTTGCATAATGACCTCGAGCAGGTCCGTGCCGAGCAGTGCCAGAAGGCACAGGACAGCTACCAGCAGGCAATTCAAGCGCGCCGCGTCTATCGTCCTGGTGCCGATGGCGAGCGCGAGTACCTGTCCGACGATGAGGCCGACCAGGTTCGGCTGAACGCGCGTCTGGAGATGGAAGCCGCCTGCAAGGGCGCTTGATCGCAGGGGCCTGCCAGCGACGACCCGACGCCGTGCTCGGAGCGTCTCCCCAATCGGCTATGCCCAATGGGCTATGCTTTAGCCCCATGCGCATCGACTTCACCAAGATGCACGGGCTCGGCAACGACTTCATCCTGTTCGACCGGCCGGCCGGTGGGCCCATACCAGACGCCGCGCAGTGGCGCGCGCTCTCGGATCGTCACACCGGCATCGGTTTCGACCAGGCACTGGTGCTGCAGCCGCCGCGGCGCCCAGGCACGGACGTGTTCTACCGCGTCTTCAACGCTGACGGCAGCGAAGTCGAGCAATGCGGCAATGGGGCGCGCTGCGTGGCGGCATTGCTGGTCCGGCGAGGCCGCCGAACCGATGCGCCGCTCGCCATGGACAGTCTCGGCGGCCTGCTGCATGCGCGCGTGCTCGCCGACGAGCGCGTATCGGTCGACATGGGCGTGCCTGATTTCACTCCGGCCACACTGCCCTTCGATGCGCCGGTACAGCAGCCGCGCTACGCGCTCGATATCGGCGGCGAGAGCGTCCAGTTCGGCGCGGTCTCGATGGGTAATCCGCATGCAGTACTGTGCGTGCCGTCCGTGGACAGCGCCGCCGTGGAGCGCATTGGCCGCGCGTTGCAGACGGACCGGCATTTTCCGCGACAGGTCAATGTGGGCTTCCTGCAGGTGCTGGACCGGGGACACGTACGGCTACGCGTCTACGAGCGCGGCGCCGGTGAGACCCTGGCCTGCGGCACCGGTGCCTGCGCCGCCGTCGCGGTCGGACGACAACTCGACCTGCTCGGAGCCGAAGTGGAAGTGCATGTGCCGGGAGGTATCTTGGGCGTACACTGGGATGGACCCGGACATCCGGTTTGGCTGACCGGTCCGGCGGCGCTGTCATTCGAGGGTCGAGTGGAAATCTGAGGGAGCGACGATGACCAGTAACCAGGTGCGTGGCATGCCGGCAGAGAGCACGGAGGAACAGGCCGTTGCGCAGTACCTGCAGCGCACACCCGACTTCTTCGAGCGTCACCCGCAGCTGCTCGCCCGTATGCGGCTTCAGCACCCCCGCAATGCCTCCACGGTCTCGCTGATCGAGCGCCAGGTCGAGGTGCTGCGGGAAAAACAGCAATCCCAGGAGCAGAAGCTGGCGGAGTTCGTGCGAGTCGCACGCGCCAACAACCTGCTGGCGGAGAAGGTGCATCGCTTCACGCGCCGCCTGTTGCGGACCACCAGCGGAGCGCAGGCGCTCTCGGAGATCGAGGCGAGCCTGCGCGAGGATTTCGAGACTTTCACTGCCGTCATGCTGCTGGCCACGCCGGCCGCCAGCGTCGAAGCGCCGGACTCGGCGCGCTTCCTGGTCCACGTGAATGCCGAGGATCCGGCCTATCGCAGTTTTGAGGCGCTGTTCGCGGCGGGCAAGCCGCGCTGCGGCCAGATCCGCGACAGCCAGCGAGAATTCCTGTTCGGCACTGAAGCTCCCGGCATCGGCTCGGTCGCACTCATACCGCTGGGCGGCGCGAACGCCGCGGGGCTGCTGGCGCTTGGCAGCGTCGATCGCGAACGGTTCCATCCGGGTATGAGCACGGAATTCCTGGCCCGTATGGGCGAGCTGATCACGGACGCGCTCACGAGGCCCTGAAAGCCGCGCGGCCTCCGATGAAGCCGCAGGAACTCGCCTGGCTCGAGCGTTTCGAGCGTCACCTGCTCACCGAGCGCCGACTGTCGGCCCATACGCGATCGGCCTACCGGCGCGAACTCGCGGCGCTGCGACGCTGGTGTGTCGAACAGGGCATCGAGCAGTGGGGCGCCCTGGACCACGCGCTGATCCGCAACTTTGCGGCACGCAGTCACTCGCGCGGTCTGGCGGGCCGCAGCGTCGCGCGGCGCCTGAGCGCAGTGCGCACCTTCTTCCACTACCTGCAACGCGAGGGCGCCGTGACGGGCAATCCGGCACTCGATGTACCGGCACCGCGCGCGGGGCGTCCGCTTCCCGACACGCTCGACGTCGATACGATGGCGCGCCTGCTGCAGTTCCGCCCCGCAGACACCCTCGGCTTGCGCGACCTGGCATTGATGGAGCTGCTCTATTCGAGCGGCCTGCGTCTCGGCGAGCTGGTCGGGCTTAAGCCCACGGATCTGGACCTGGAGGCCGGCACCGTGCGCGTACTCGGCAAGGGAGCCAAGGAGCGCATCGTGCCGGTCGGGACCATCGCGCGCGCCGTGCTGCGCCGCTGGCTCGACGCGCGCGCCAGTCTGGTCCGATCCGGCACCACCGCGCTGTTCGTCGGGCGCCGAGGCACGCCCCTGACCGCGCGCGCAGTTCAGCTGCGCATCGTGGCGTGCGCGCGCATCCAGGGCGTGCCGCAGCACGTCTACCCGCATCTGTTCCGCCATTCGTTCGCGACCCACCTGCTCGAATCCAGCCACGACCTGCGCGGCGTCCAGGAGCTGCTCGGACACTCCAGCATCAGTACCACACAGGTCTATACGCACCTTGATTTCCAGCATCTCGCCCGCACTTACGAACTTGCCCATCCGCGCGCCAAACGCCGCGGCTGAGCGAGGCCACCATGAATGACAGCTTTGCTCCGCATGCCACGACGATCCTGGCAGTACGCCGCGACGGCGCGATCGCGCTCGGCGGTGACGGCCAGGTGACGCTGGGCGCGACCGTCATGAAGGGCAATGCGCGCAAGGTGCGCCGGCTCGCGAATGGCAAGGTGCTGGCGGGGTTTGCCGGCGGGACCGCCGATGCCTTCACCCTATTCGAGCGCTTCGAGGGCAAGCTCGAGAAGTACGGCAACCTGACGCGCTCTGCGATCGAACTGGCCAAGGACTGGCGCGCCGACCGCTATCTGCGCCGCCTCGAGGCGCTGCTGCTGGTCGGAGATCCGGAGAACCTGTTCATCGTCTCGGGCAACGGGGACGTGATCGAGCCGGAGTTCCCGGCTGCGGCGATCGGCTCGGGCGGCCCATACGCGCAGGCTGCCGCGCGCGCGCTGACCGACAATACGACACTCGATGCGCGCACGATCGTCGAGCGCTCGCTCGGTATTGCTGCCGACATCTGCATCTACACCAATCGCAACCTCGTGATCGAAGAGCTGCGCACGTGACGCCACAGCAGATCGTCGCCGAGCTGGACAAGCACATCGTCGGGCAGGGTGCCGCCAAGCGCGCGGTGGCGATCGCGTTGCGCAACCGGTGGCGCCGCATGCAGGTGGATGATCCGCTGCGGCAGGAGATCACGCCGAAGAACATCCTGATGATCGGACCGACGGGCGTGGGCAAGACGGAGATTGCGCGCCGCCTGGCGCGGCTTGCCCAGGCGCCGTTCGTCAAAGTGGAAGCGACCAAGTTCACCGAGGTCGGCTACGTCGGACGGGAGGTCGATTCCATCATCAAGGAGCTGGCCGACGTCGCCGTGAAGATGACGCGCGAGCAGGAGCTCTCGCGCGTGCGCGACGGCGCCCGTGAGGCCGCGATCGAGCGGGTGCTCGACGCACTGTTGCCCAAGCCGCGCATGCTCGGCTTCTCGACCGACGAGCCCGCGGCGCCACGCGACGCCGACACCCGCCAGAAGATGCGCGAACTGCTGCTGCGCGGGGCGATCGATGAGCGCGAAGTCGAAATCGAAGTGCGCGCAGTGCCGATGGGCGTCGAGATCATGGCACCGCCGGGCATGGAGGAAATGCAGCAGCAGCTGCAGTCGGTACTGTCCAACTTCGGCGGCGGCCGGAGCCGGACCCGCCGCGTCAAGGTGCGCGATGCGCTGAAGCTGATGGTCGACGAGGAGGCGGGCAAGCTCATCAATGAGGAGGAGCTCAAGGCGCAAGCGCTCAGCAACGCCGAGCAGAACGGCATCGTCTTCATCGACGAGATCGACAAGATCACGCGACGGCAGGAAGCCCTGGGCGCCGACGTATCGCGCGAGGGCGTGCAGCGCGACCTGCTGCCGCTGGTCGAAGGCTGCACGGTGAACACGAAGTATGGATCGATCAAGACCGACCACGTGCTGTTCATCGCCTCCGGGGCCTTCCATATGTCGAAGCCGGCGGACCTGATCCCGGAGCTGCAGGGGCGGTTTCCGATCCGCGTCGAGCTGGACTCGCTGAGCGTCGAGGATTTCGTGCGCATCCTGACGGAGCCGGACGCGTCACTGACCGCGCAGTACCGGGCGCTGCTCGGCACCGAGAACCTGCGTGTCGAGTTCACGGTGGATGGGGTGCGGCGCATCGCCGAAATAGCGCACCAGGTCAACGAGCGTACCGAGAATATCGGTGCCCGCCGCCTGCATACGGTCATGGAAAGGCTGCTCGAACCGGTGTCCTTCGATTCGGGCGGGAACGGCGAATCGGTGCTCACCGTAGACGCGGCCTATGTCGAGCGGCAACTCGCGTCGCTGGCGAAGGACGACGACTTGAGCCGCTACATCCTCTAGCAGCTCAGCCGCGATCACTTGCGGGTCGTGCTGCCTTTGGATGCCGGTGGCGACTTCTTGGCCGGGTCCTTCGGTCGGGACTTGCCGAAGGATCCGCGATAGATCTTGCCGCGGCGGGTCTTGCGATCACCTTTGCCCACTGACTCGACTCCTGAAACCTGAAGCGCGCGCCCGGAAGATTCCGGCGCGGCGGCAGTCTATTGATTCCTGGGCAGCGGCGCAAACCGCCGCACGGGCGGCGGCGACGTTCAAGGCCCGGCGCGCCCTCAGGGCCGGCCGTGGCCTCAGGGCCGGCCGCGGCCAAGCACCAGCAGCGCCAGACCAGCGCCGATCGCGCAGACGCTGACCCATGTCGGAACGAGGATCGTGTGTCGGCTCCGGATCGCAAATTCCAGCGAACCGAGCTTCGCATCATGCGAGTCGCGCATGTAATCGAAGCCACCGTACACCAGGCCGAGCACCCCAGCGGCCACCAGTATTATCGCGAGAATTCTCATTGCACTCACGGTTCCTCCTTGACGCGGTCGGCCCACGCGCGGCAGCGTGGATTGCAGTGTAGCAGTGCGCTAATGGCGGTCGAGGAACTCCGCGATAATCGGATTGAGCCATTCAGGCCGGCCCGAAAAGGTACCGTGGTCGGTCCCGGGAAGGATGCACAGCTCGGCCTGCGGCAACGCGCGGAAGATCTGCAGCGTGTGCTCGAGCGTGATCGCATCGCGGTCACCCGAGATCACGAGCACTGGTTTGTCGATCCCCGCGAGCAGCTTCGTGTTCAGCTCCAGCGGGGTTGGCGAGGTCAGCCACAGTCGTGCGAGCTTCTGATCGAGCGTCACCGGCCTGGACTGCCGCACGGCCTGCAGGTCCGCGCGCTCGTCGGCCGTCAGGCCTTCCGGTGCGATATTGGCGCCGCTGATCACCAGACGGCGCACCAGCGCCGGATGGCGGGCGGCCAGCATCAGCGCGAGGATGCCGCCATCGCTGAATCCCATGACGTCGACGGAATGCAGGTGCAGGTGCTCGAGCAGCACCGCCGTATCCTGCATCATCGACGTGTAGCTCAATGGACCGGGCAGGTCTGGCGTGTGGCCGTGCCCCACCTGGTCCGGCGCGATGATGTGATGGCCGACGGAGAACACACCGATCTGGCGCTCGAACGAATGCTCGCCGGAATCGCCACCGCCATGCAGCAGCACCAGCGTGGGTCCGGTGCCGCGCACCGCGTAGTACATGCGGTGCCCGTTGATGTCGATCCAGTGCCAGCGCGTCGGCTGCGCCACAGCGTTTGCGTTCGGGGCGGGCACCGCGAGCAGCGCCAGCGCGAGCGCAAGACGCAGGGTCCGGCCGAAGGCACACAGCAACACGCGCACAACGATACCAGTACTCCCTCGGGAACCAGCGAGCGCATCCTGCCGCCTTGCGAATATACCCCGCGCGCGGCGCACCTCAAAGACGCAGCCTTGACGGGTGCTCGCCGTAGCGTCGAGCATGAGGGCCGGTTGCGCCCACCTATCAACCCCAAGCGAGGAGCGAGTCATGCCGGGGCACTTGCGCACTTCAGGTCCTGCGATGCGCGGGCGGTTGCGAATCCGCACCCTGGCCCGGTGCGCATTGGTGGCCGCGGGACTGGCCGCCGCGGTCGCCAGGGCCGCGGGCGCGGGCGCGGGCGCCGAAGTCGCCTCGATGTGGGACCTGTCCGACCTGTACGCGACCCCCGGGGACTGGAGCGCGGCCTACGAGCGCGTCAAGGCGCAGGCCTTGGAGCTCGATCGCTTCCAGGGCACCCTGGGGCGTGATGCCCAAGCACTGTTCGGGGCACTGGCGGCGATATCGTCCGTGAATCGCGAGGCCGCGCGGCTCGACGTGTATGCGACGCTCAAGGGCGACGAGGACCTGCACCGCGCACCGGATCAGGAGCGCCGTCAGCAGTCGCAGGCGCTCGGCACGCTCATAGCCGAGAAGACCTCCTGGGTCGCGCCGGAAATCGTCCGCATCGGCGCGGCGCAGGTGCAGGCATTCGAAGCGCAGGATGAGCCGATGACCGCCCGCTTCGGCTTCAGCCTCGCCGACACCCTGCGCGCGGCCCCGCACACGCTCGGTACGGAAGCGGAGGGCGTGCTCGCTGCGGCCGGCAGCGTGCTGGCGCAGCCCGACGCGATCCACAGCCAGCTGTCCTACGCCGAGCTGCCATACCCGACACTGCGCCTGCGCGGCAAGCAGGTACGCCTGGACGAAACCAGCTACGAGCAATACCGGCAGTCCAGCGACCGAGCCGAGCGCAAGCTGGTGTTTGACACCTTCTACGGCGCCTGGAAGCACTTCGAGGGCACGGCCGGTGCGGCGCTCGCGGCGCAGGTCATGGGCGACGTATTCAGCGCGCGCGCGCGCAAGTTCGACGGGGCCCTATCGGCCGCGCTGTTCGCCTCGAACATGCCCGCGCAGGTCTATCGCACCGTGGTCGCGGAGACCAACGCGGCGCTGCCAACGCTGCACCGCTACCTGCGGCTTCGCAAGCAACGCCTCGGCATCAGCGACACCCTGGCCTATTACGACAACTACCCGCCGCTGTTTCCGCTCGAGCACCCGCCGGAATTCTCGGTGGCGGAGTCCGAGCAGATCACGCTTGCGGCGCTGGCGCCGATGGGACAGGAATACCTGGGACTGCTGCGGCAGGGATTCGCGGGCCGCTGGATGAACGTACTGCCCCGTCCGGGCAAGGCGACCGGCGCGTACATGAACGGCTCGGCCTACGACGTCCACCCATACCTGCTGCTCAACCACGCCAACGACTACCTCTCGCTGTCGACGTTCGCGCACGAATGGGGACACGGCGTGCACACGCTGCTCGCCAACCGGGCGCAGCCATACGAGAAGGCCGCGTACCCGACGTTCATCGCCGAATCGGCCTCCATTGCGAATGAGATGCTGCTCAACGACTACATGGTCGCCCACGCCCATACGCGCGCCGAGAAGCTCTACTACCTTGGAGCCGGACTGGAGGCGATCCGGACCACCTACTTCCGCCAGGTCATGTTTGCGGAATTCGAACTGCGGATTCACGAGGAGGTGGAGCAGGGACGGGCGCTGTCTGGCGCCCGCCTGAGCGAGCTGTACTGCGACGTGGTACGGCGCTATTACGGCGAGGCCGACGGCATCATGAAGATCGATCCGGGCTATTGCGTCGAGTGGGCGTGGGTACCGCATTTCTACTACGACTTCTACGTGTGGCAGTACGCCACCTCGATGGCGGGCGCTGCACAGTTCACCGATGCGATCCTGGGCCAGGGGGACGCCGCGCGCGTGCGCTTCCTCGACGTGCTGCGCGCCGGCGGATCCGAGTACCCCTACCAGCTCTACCTGAAGGCGGGGATCGACATGGCCTCGCCAGCGCCGTACCAGGCGCTGGTGGCGCGGATGAATCGGCTCATGGACGAGATCGAGGCGCTCGAGAAAGCCCCGTGAGGGTGGGTGGGGTGCTCAGGGCCGGCGGCGGAAGTGGCTCAGCATCACGCGTGCCCAGAGCAGGCATGAGAGCGCGAGTGCCAGCAGCGCCGAGCCGAATGGCAGATTGGCAAGCGCCGCTGGCGCGGTGCGATTGGCGCGCACGACGAGCCAGTGCAGCGCACAGAGCAGCACGACCAGCACGATGCTGAAGCCGCGTATCGATGCGCGGGCGTATGCCAGCGCCGCCTCGCGCCGCTCCGGCGCGAGCCAGTAGTCGGCATGCGGCACCTTCAGGCGTACGTTCGGGCCACGCAGACTGGCGTGTACCGCGAGCGCGGTCAGCAAGGGCACGCCGATCACGATGGCAAGCATCAGCCACACGTATTGCGTGCGCGGCATGAACCCGTTGGGCACTCCGGCGGCATCGAAGTGTGCGGCCACGATCGGCGGCAGCTGCTGACCGCTCCACCACACGAAGACCGCGGCCCCGGCCATGAATCCCAGGAACAGCCTCCAGGACGGACCGCCGGACTTCACGGGCGATCCCCCCGCGACCGGGCGCGCATACTGTACGGCCAGCCGGGAGCGTGCGCATGGATGAGAAGGAATCGCGGGTCACCATCACCGAGATCAGGTTGCGGACGCGCTCGCGCGTACTCGAGGTCGCATTCGCGGACGGCTCGCGGTTCGAGTTGCCGTTCGAATACCTGCGGGTACATTCGCCCTCGGCGGAGGTTCAGGGACACGGTGGTGGCCAGGCAGTGCTCGTGCTCGGCAAACACGACGTGGTGGTACGCGCGGTCGAGCCGATCGGTCAATATGCGGTGCGTCTGGTATTCGACGATGGACACGACAGCGGACTTTACACGTGGCGCTATCTGTACGAACTCGGCGCGCAGTACTCGGAAAAGTGGGCGTCCTATCTCGCGCGGGTCGCGGCCCCGCGGCATGACCCGAAATCAGACTGCTGAAAAAAGAAAGGCCGGGCTGTTTCACCCGGCCAAATCTTTACAAGACCCCCACTCGATTGCAGCCTTGCGACTGCAACCGCCGGCGATTCTCATCCAATCGCCTCGGGATTGCCAGCGATTTGGATTCAGTCCACGAAACCACTGGCGCGGGCGTGGCTGCAGTAGAGGACGAAGCTGGTCCCTTCCGTACGTAACTGTCGGCACCGCATACGATCAGCCCCCTGACCGCGGAGCCCCGGATATGCTGTCTGCGACCGCGGCACCGATGCGGTCCTGCAGTGACATAACTAGAATGGCGGTACCTTATGGATGAACAGCGTCGGGACACCGCAGATTTCGGCTTCAGGGAAATTCCTCGGGCCGAGAAGGCACGGCGTGTGCGCGGCGTGTTCGATTCCGTCGCGGACCGCTACGATCTGATGAACGACCTGATGTCCGGCGGCGCGCACCGGCTCTGGAAGCAGTTCGCGCTGCGGCTCACCGGCCTGGTACGCGGCGCCCAGGCACTCGACGTCGCGGGGGGCACCGGCGATCTCGCGTCCGGTCTCGCGCGCCAGGTGGGCCATGAGGGTCTGGTCGTGCTCGCGGACATCAACGGCCGGATGCTACGGCACGGCCGCGATCGGCTGATCGACGAGGGACTGACCAGCAACGTGCAGTACGTACAGGCCGATGCCGAGCGTCTGCCATTCGCCGAGCACAGCTTCCATTGCGTGACGATCGGATTCGGGCTGCGCAATGTGACGGACAAGAATGCCGCGCTGCGCTCCATGTTCCGCGTGCTGCGGCCGGGCGGGCAGCTGCTGGTACTGGAGTTTTCGAAGCCGGTGCTGCCGGCGTTGAGCCGGCTGTACGACCTGTATTCATTCAGTGTGCTGCCCCGTCTCGGCAGCATCGTCGCCGGCGACGCCGACAGCTATCGTTATCTGGCTGAATCGATCCGCCGGCATCCGGACCAGCCGACCCTGCTGCGGATGCTGCAGCAGGCGGGGTTCGAGGATTGCAGGTATCACAACCTGATGGGTGGCATCGTCGCCGTGCACCGCGGATACCGGTACTGAGCATGGAGCCGCGGCCGGGGACTGCGCTGGATCGCCTGCTGCGCAGGTTCGTCGCGCATGGTGTCGCGGAATCACCGCGCGCGGCGGCGCTGGTGACCGATCTGCAGGGCCGGAGACTCGAGATCGAAGTTGCCGGTACACCGTGGAACCTCGTGCTCGAGTCCAATGGCCATACGCTGACGATGCAGCAGGTGCCGTCCGGCGGCGCTGCGCCGGGGGAGAAAGGCGCCGACGCCCGCATCCGCGGCACGCCGCTGTCGCTGCTGGCGCTGGCCGGCACCGATGCGCGAGGCGCTATCCCGCGCGGCGACGTACGCATCGACGGGGATACGGCGATCGCGGAACGCTTCCAGGAACTGCTGCTGCACCTGCGGCCCGACTTCGAAGCGGTACTGTCGAGGCTGCTCGGACGCAGCATCGCGCACCTGATGGTACGTACGGCGCGGGGCGCGTCCGACTGGGCGCGTGCGAGCGCATGGACCGGCGCGCGCAACCTGGCGGATTATCTTGCGCACGAGAGCCGGGCGCTGGTACCGCGCGCGGAGGCCGAGCAATTCCTGCATGGAGTAGATGAATTGCGCGAGCAGCTCGATCGCACCGATGCACGTGCGGACGCACTGGAACAGCGACTGCGCTCGCTCGCCCGCGAACCGGGACCGGCGTGATCCGGCCGCGCGTCCTGGCACGGCTGATCCGGATCCAGCGCGTGCTCGTGCGGCACGGGCTCGACGATTTCGTGCGTGCGACGCACCTGTACCGGCCGCTGCGCTTCGTGTTCTTCGTCTCGCCGTGGACCTGGTTCCAGCGGCGCTCCCCGCAAAGCCGTGGCGAGCGGCTGCGTCTCGCGCTCGAGGAGCTGGGCCCGATCTTCGTGAAGTTCGGCCAGGCGCTCTCGACGCGTCGGGACCTGCTGCCGACTGATATTGCCGACGAGCTGGCGCGCCTGCAGGACAGCGTGCCGCCCTTCCCGGGGGCGCTGGCGCGTGCCGCGATCGAGCACAGCTGGGGCGCCCCGCTGGAAACACGCCTCGCCCATTTCGAGGAGACGCCGCTCGCCGCCGCATCGATCGCTCAGGTGCACGCGGCGCAGTTGCCGGATGGACGCGAAGTCATCATCAAGGTGCTGCGTCCCGGCATGAAGTCGATGATCGCGCTGGACATCGAAGTGCTCTATGCGCTGGCAACCCTGGCGCAGCGCTGGTGGACCGAGAGCCGCCGGCTCAAACCCCTGGAGATCGTGCAGGAGTACGAGCAGACGATCCTCGATGAGCTCGACCTGTTGCGCGAGGCAGCCAATGCCTCGCAGATCCGGCGCAATTTCGCAGGCTCGCCGCTGCTGTACGTGCCGGAGGTCTACTGGGACTACTGCCGCACCGACGTGATGGTCATGGAGCGGATCCGCGGCATCCCCATCGGCGATATCGAGCGGCTGCGAGCCGCGGGCACGGACTTCCGGCGACTGGCGGAGAACGGCGTCGAGATCTTTTTCACGCAGGTGTTCCGGCACAACTTCTTCCACGCCGACATGCACCCGGGCAATATCTTCGTGCTGACCGAGGATCCGGCGCAGCCGCGCTACGCGGCGGTGGACTTCGGCATCGTCGGCACGCTCGCCTTACGCGACCAGCGCTACCTCGCGGAGAATTTCCTGGCGGTGTTCGACCGCGACTACCGTCGGGTCGCACTGCTGCACATCCAGTCCGGCTGGGTGCCGCCGAGCGCGCGGGTCGAGCAGATGGAATCGGCGGTGCGCACGATCTGCGAGCCGATCTTCGATCGCCCGCTCAAGGAGATCTCGTTCGGCACCGTCCTGTTGCGGCTGTTCGAGGCGCTGCGGCGCTTCGACGGCCAGATCCAGCCACAGCTGCTGCTGCTGCAGAAAACGCTGCTCAACGTCGAGGGTCTCGGGCGGCAGCTCTACCCGGACCTGGATATCTGGCAGACCGCGAGCCCGGTGCTGCGCCGCTGGATGCGCGAGCGCATGAGCCCGCGCACCGTGTGGCGCGAACTGCGCCGCGGCTGGCCCGACGTGCTGGAGGTGCTCAAGGCGCTGCCACCCCATGCGCAGCGCATGCTAGAGCAGTCCCGCGACGGCGCGGTTCCGGTACGCGGCGACTCCGGCGCACTCGAACCACTGCGCCTCGAGCTGCTGGTGCGCAGCCAGCGTCGCGATCGTGCGCTCGTCGGCACGGCGCTGCTGATCGGCGCGGTACTGTGGTTCGGACAAGGGCTGCAGCCGCGCCTGATCGGCGCTGTGCTCGGGGTACTAGGGGTACTCGGCTGCCTGTACTCCTGGCTGCCTGGCGCGCGGCGCCCCTGACTGCTCAAGGGCCGTGAACCCTCACTCACGGCGGGGGTGCCGCCGGCACCGGACGCGGTTCGATCCATACGGCGCGGGCGCGGGCGCACAGCTCGCCGCTGCCGTCGAACAGCGCCGAGCCCACTTCATATTTGCGTCCACTGGCGTGGATGCGCCAGCCGAGGATCACGCATGGCTCATCGACATGCACGCAACGGTCCACGTGGGTGGTGAATTCGCCGAGCAGCATCGGCACGGCATCCTCGCGCGCCGCGAAATACCCCGGACAGTCCAGGGCCGCACCCATGAACTCGGGCAGCACCTTGCCTTCGCTGCCGGCGAGTGAGGGATCGGGGACCCACGGAGCGGCCATGAGATCGCGGCCCGCTACCCGGCCGGCAAAGATCCGCAGACCGTCGCCGCGCGTACGCAGCGGGCCGCAGACGAAGCAGCTCGGGAAGGCATGGCGCGTGAAGCCGACGAAATGCCGCGAAGCCTCGAGCGCGTCCCGATAGCTCAATGCCGGGGGCACCTGCAGCGCGAGGCTGGTCGGCCGCGCACGCGCATAGATCATCCCGGAATGCTCGAGACGCAGCCCACCGGCCTCGTCGGCGATGATCTCGAGGGGCCGCCCCAGCGGTGTGGGACGCTCCAGCCGCACGCACAGCAGCTGCGGGGAACGGCGAGCGAGCAGGCCTGCCAGGTAACCCCCGTTGGCGCAGCCAGGAGGACCGCAAAAGCGTGCGTCGACTGTCAGCGATGTCACCAGCGAGGTCACCTGCGCGGTGGGCGCAGCGCGGCCAGCCAGGCCCCAGGGGACTCGCCACGCTCGAGCACCTCGACGAGCGCCGAGCCCACGATGACCCCGTCCACGAGCCCGCGCAGTCCGTCGACCTGCTCGCGGCTGCGGATCCCGAATCCAGCACACACCGGCACGGTTGCGGCGGCCCTCACCCGCTGCAGGTACTCGGCGATATCTTCCGGTGCCGCGATGCTCTTGCCGGTCGTGCCGGTCATCGTGACGGCGTACACGAAACCCTGGCTGGCTCCGGCAAGCTTGGCGATCCGCTCGCTGCTCGAAACCGGCGTCACCATCTGCACCAACGCCAGTCCGCGCGGAGCGAGCAGCGCGCGGAACTCCTCGCTCTCATCGAACGGCAGGTCCGGCACGATGAAGCCGCAGACGCCGCTGGCAGCAGCATCGCTGGCGAGCCGCGCGAGACCGTAGGAGAGCAACGGGTTGAGGTAACTCATCAGCAGCACCGGTGTGCTCAGCGGCGCCATGCCCGCCAGTTCCGCGAGTATCCAGGGCAGCGTCACGCCATTGCGCAGCGCCTGTTCGCTGGCACGCTGAATGGTCACGCCGTCGGCCATCGGATCGGTGAATGGCACACCGATCTCGATGACGTCGGCCTCACCGGCCACCGCCGCCAGCGTTGCGCGGAAGCCCTCCCGATCCGGGAAGCCGGCCGTCAGGAATGCCACCAGTGCCGGCTGACCCTGCTTGGCTGCGCCGCGCAATGCCGCCACGATGCGCTCGCGCGGCGCTGGCATGCCGGTCATGGTGTCGCCCCGGGTGCGCGCGGAGCGAGCAGGGTCTGTGCGAGCGTCGGCATGTCCTTGTCGCCGCGCCCGGAGAGCCCGACGAGCACGCGACGCCCCGGATGCAAACCTGCCCAGCGGCGTGCACCGGCGAGCGCGTGCGCGGTCTCGAGCGCGGGCAGGATGCCTTCGCATTCACAACATTCACGCACCGCCTCGAGCGCCTCTGTGTCCTCCGCTGTCTCGTAGCGCACCCTCCCGAGCGCGGCGAGCAGCGCGTGCTCCGGACCGACGCCCGGGTAATCGAGCCCTGCGGACACGGAATGCGTTTCCTGGATCTGACCGTTCTCGTCCTGCAGCAGCATCGAATAGCTGCCGTGCAGTACCCCGGGTCTTCCGTGTGCCAGCGTGGCCGCATTCAGCCCGAGCGCGCCGCCGCGGCCACCGGCCTCGATCCCGAGGATCTCGACCGAAGGATCGCCGAGGAACGCGTGGAACAGTCCGATCGCATTCGAGCCGCCGCCTACGCACGCGACGATCGCGTCGGGCAGCGCGCCGGTGCGCTCGAGCATCTGCGCTCGCGCTTCGCGGCCAATGACCGCCTGGAGCTCGCGCACGAGGTAGGGATAGGGGTGTCCGCCCACGGCCGAACCGAGCAGGTAGTAGGTCCCGGTCGGATCCGACACCCAATCGCGCAATGCCTCGTCGATCGCGGCCCGCAGGGTCCGCTCGCCGCTGGTGACCGGGACCACCTTCGCGCCGAGCAGCCGCATGCGCCCGACGTTCGGGGCCTGGCGCTGCATATCGAGTTCGCCCATGTAGACGGTGCACGGCAGGCCGACCCGGGCGCAGGCCGCGGCACTGGCCACTCCGTGCTGGCCCGCGCCGGTCTCGGCCACGATGCGGCGCGCACCGAGCCGGCGTGCGAGCAGCGCCTGCCCGAGCGCGTTGTTGATCTTGTGCGCGCCGGTGTGCGCCAGATCCTCGCGCTTGAGCCATACCTCGGCGCCCCAGCGCCGCGAGAGGTGCGGGGCGGGACTCAGTGCAGTGGGCCGACCAACCCAGTCCCGCAGCTCGCGGTCGAGCTCGGCACGGAACTCCGGATCGGCGAGCCAGCGCCGCGCCGCGCGCTCCAGGCGCTCGTGCGCCGGGATGAGCGTCTCGGGCACGTAGCGGCCGCCGAAGGGCCCATAGCGGCCGCGCTCGTCCGGCAGGCGGCCGGCGATCAGATCGGCCAGGGTGCGTTCAGCTTCTGCGACGGTCGTGAACGGGTTCATGAACGATCTCTCTAGACGCCGCTCGCGCGGCACTCACAAACTCGGCGATCTTGTCCGGACTCTTGACTCCGGGCGCAGCCTCCACCCCACTGGACACGTCGACGCCGAAGGGCCGTACGCCGGCAATCGCGGCCCCGACGTTGCGCGCATCGAGGCCACCGGCCAGCACCAGCTCGCAGCGGCGTGCCAGCGGCGCGGCCTGCTGCCAGTCGCCGATGGTACCGCTGCCGCTGCGTGGACCCTCGAACAGCACCCGCCGCGGCAAGTCGGAGCCGGGAACGGGGCCCGCGCGCAGCACGGGCAGCCGCCCGAGCCCGATCGGCAGGCGCAGCCGCTCGAAATCCGCAAGGTCGGTCTGCAGCACATCGGGTTCGAACACCCGGAGCATCGCATCGAGCTGTTCCTGCTCCGGATGCAGCATCACCGCTACGCAGCGGACGCGCCCGCGCGCAGGCCGCGCGAGCTGCGCCGCCTCGGCGGGATCGACGCGTCGCACGGAGGGGGCGAACACGAAGCCGATGGCGTCAACCTCGGCCTCGAGCGCCGCCAGCACCGCCTCGCTGCTGGTCATGCCACAGATCTTGATCCACACGGTCAGCTTCCCGCCGCCCGCCCGGCCGCGAGCATCGAGCGCACGAGCGCGCCGGGGTCGGCGGCGCGCATCAGCGCACTGCCCACCAGTGCTACTCCATAGCCGGCGCGCGCAAGCCGGGCCGCGTCCACGGCGCTCGAAAGTCCGCTCTCCGCCACGGCAGGCACGCCGCGCGGCAGGGATCGGCTGAGTGCCTCGAGCCGGCCCGGTACCACTTCGAGAGTGGCCAGGTCGCGGCAATTGACTCCGACCAGCAGCTGGACACGTCCCGCGTAGTCCTCGACGAGCTGTGCAGCGTGCCGCAGATCCGCCTCGTCGAAGGCCTCCAGCAACACGAACAGCCCGCTCTCGACGGCGGCGTCGAGCAAGGCACGGATCGAATCGTCCGTGAGCATGCGCAGAATCACGAGCACGCCCCCCGCCCCGGCAGCGCGGGCCTCCCAGACCTGGTACGGATCCACCAGGAAATCCTTGCGCATCGCCGGCACGATGCCGTGCAGTGCTGCGGCTCCGAGGCGCAGATGTTCGAGCGATCCGTCAAAGCGCGCCGGCTCGGTCAGGATCGAGACCGCCGCCGCACCCGCATGCGCATAGCCGGCCACCCGAGCGCCGAGATCGGCGGTGCTTTCCCCGAGCCGGCCGGCCGCGGGCGAACGCAGCTTGACCTCGGCGATCAGGTCGAAGCCCTGCGACGAGAGGCGCAGCGGTACCGGCGCCGGGCGCGCGAGCGCGAGCGAGCGCAGCTGCGCCTCGCTGCACTCGGCGCGCGAGCGCTCGACGCGCGCGATGCTCGCCTGGGCCATGGCGGCAAGGAAATCCAGGCTCA
>Ga0265325_10001429_pt1 | contig 16789 bp, 16 predicted proteins | sample 41420metaG_FD_202090 | JGI IMG/M metagenome (GOLD analysis project Ga0265325, IMG submission 202090) | Rhizosphere microbial communities from Carex aquatilis grown in University of Washington, Seatle, WA, United States - 4-14-20 metaG | ecosystem: Host-associated > Plants > Roots > Rhizosphere...
TGCTCCATCGCGGCTGCGATCGACTTCGTAGAGAATTGGAATTTTGGGATCGCCGGCGCGCAGAAAATAGCCGTGAAAGGAATGGCAGATCCGGCCTTCGACGGTCCGGCTTGCCGCAACGAGCGCCTGGCCCAGCACCTGGCCGCCGAACACCCGCTGCATGCGGTCTTCCGGACTCTGGCCGCGAAAGATGTTTTCCTCGATCTTTTCCAGATCGAGCAGATCGAGGACTTCGTCGATAGGTGATTTGGCTGTGCTGTTCATGGCGCTCCCATAGAGGCCGAGCCATTTCAGCGCAAGACGTCACTTGCATGACAAAATGTTGGAAATTCTTTGCGGGCTTTCGCCGATCCGTCATAAAAAGAGTCCAATCCCTGACCCATGAGCAGTAACGTGGGGACTTCAAAGGACTCCGATGGCAAATCCGCTTTTAGAAAAGGCCGCCCACCAGAAGCCGGCAACGACCAAACGCGGCGCCTTGGAGCGCCTTTTTACCCTGATGTTTCAAGGGTTTGTCTATAACCAGATCTGGGAGGACCCCGACGTTGATCTGGCTGCGCTGGAACTCAAGCACCATCACCGGGTGCTCACCATCGCCTCGGGCGGATGCAACGTCCTGAACTACCTGGCGGCAGACCCGGCAAAGATTATTGCGGTGGATCTGAACCCCAACCATGTAGCCCTGACCAAGCTGAAATTGTCGGCGCTGCAGAACCTTCCGTCGTACGAAGAATTCTTCCGCTTCTTTGGCCAGGCGAACGATCGCGCCAACCGCACGGCCTATGACGACTTCCTCAGCAAGCGACTCGACAAGGTCACGCGGCAATATTGGGAGAAACAAGTTCCGCTGCGCGGTCGGCGCATCAACATGTTCGCGCGCAATCTGTATCGCTACGGCTTGCTCGGGCGCTTTATCGGAGTTCTGCATGCCGTTGCGAAACTGCACGGCAAGAAACTCGAACCGATTTTGGCCGCCCGATCGCCGGCGGAGCAGCGCCGCCTGTTCGAACGCCATATCGCGCCTCTGTTCGACTACAAGTCGATCAAGATGCTCTCGAAAAGCCCGGTTTCATTGTACGCGTTAGGCATTCCGCCGGCGCAGTATGACGAGCTTTTCGCCGCCGGCGATCCCATTGCCGTATTGCGCGAACGCGTCGAACGTCTCGCCTGCGATTTCCCGATCAACGAGAATTACTTCGCCTGGCAGGCCTTCGGCCGCGGCTATGATCTGGAACATCGCGCCGCCGTCCCCGCCTATCTGCAGCGCGAGACGTACGATTTGATCCGTACACGGACCGACAAGGTCGAGGTACATCACGCCTCGCTCACCGACTTCCTCGGCGCGCAGCCGGCGCACTCCTTGCACCGTTATGTGTTGCTCGATGCACAGGACTGGATGAACAGCGATCAGATCACGGCGCTCTGGCGTGAGATCGACCGCACCGCCGATTCGCGCGACGCCCGTGTCATCTTCCGTACGGCGGGTCCCGACTCGCCGCTGCCGCGCAAGCTGCCGCCGGACGTGCTGGCGCCTTGGGTCTATCTCGGAAGCGAGAGCAAGGTGTGGCATGGCCAGGATCGCTCTTCGATCTATGGCGGTTTCCATGTCTATACCCGTCGGCCGCTTTCCTGACCGTGGCGACTGTCGACAGCCATGCCGCGCTGATGGACCGGATCTACCGGCGCCAGCGCTATATCTACGATTTTACTAGGAAATATTACCTCTTTGGGCGCGATACGCTCATCGACCAGCTCGCTTTGAAACCTGGCGCACGGGTCATCGAAGTCGGCTGCGGGACGGCGCGCAATCTGGTGCGGATCGCGCAAAAGTACCCCGATGCGAAGCTCTACGGGCTGGATGCCTCGTCCGAGATGCTGACGACTGCTCAGGAATCCCTCGCCCAGGCGGGTCTGGCCGGCAAGGTTGAGCTGGTCGAGGCCTATGCAGAAGATCTCTCGCCCAGTCTTTTCGGCGAGTCCGAGCCGTTCGACGCGGTCGTCTTTTCTTACTCACTTTCCATGATACCAGATTGGAAACAAGCACTTAGGTCAGCTCTTGCGGCCCTCGCCAGAAGTGGCAGCTTGCATATCGTCGACTTCGGCGATCTGAAGGGACTTGGGCGTCTGACTGAATTGCTTCTGCGAGGCTGGCTGGGCCTTTTCCACGTGGCTCCGCGAGAGGAACTGCTCAAAACACTCGAGGCCGGGCTCGACCGTCGCTGCGCACCCCTTCTGCTACCGGGGCGATACGCCTTCGTGCTTTCCTGCAGCGCCGAAGACATTCGCAAAAGCCCGGGATGGTCTGTTGCCGTGGGGTCACAGCGCTGACCTATTCCGAGGCGTTCGCCCGGAAATCGCCTGTATCCATGGACTTGGATTGCTTACATCGGCCATTATCATGGTTATACGTTGTAAGGGTCCGTACGTTTAGGTGGGGGATACCTGCCCGTCGGAATTTGAAGCGAGGGAAAAAATGAAACTCCGTTCGATCGCGTTGGCGGGAGCCGCAGTACTCGCGCTGAGCACACCGGCGCTGGCATCCGTACCCGGTTGGTATCTGGGACTTGGCGTTGGTTACGACCAGCTGACAACTGTCAGTGGAACGCTTCAGACCTCGCCACCGATCAGCGGAACGATGAGCTACAGTGGAAACGCAATTTACACTGGCTCGGCTGGTTACAAGTGGGACTCGGGCATTCGCCTCGAACTCGAACTTGGCTATGACAGCCACGACGCCAGCAAGGCTCGCGATTTTATCAACGGTCTGACATTTACGAAGCCGGCGCTGTCGGGCGGAACGGCAACGAGTTCGGCGCTGATAAACCTCGTCTATGACATCAACCTTGGCGATAACTGGGGCGTGTCACTGGGCGGCGGTATCGGCTTGGGCAGCGTCAATCACTATGAAGACATCAACTTCGAAGGCAGAAACCCGGAAGCCATCGACGGCGTCCATAATGAATTCGAATGGCAGGCGATCGCCGGCTTGACTTATGACTGGAGCGACAACGTCCAGATGTTTGCTGACTATCGCTTCCGCTCGGCGGAAGTCGACAGCAACTATGTCAGCGCGCTCGCGGACAGTTTTGTGAATGTCCAGCAGCACCAGGAACATGTGGCCATGCTGGGTCTGCGTTGGTACCTCGGCCATGAGGCACCTCCGCCGCCACCGCCTCCGCCGCCCCCCCCGCCGCCGCCTCCCCCACCGCCTCCGCCGGTGAAGACGTTCATCGTCTTCTTCGACTTCGATAAGTCGGATTTGACCGACAAGGCTCTGGAAGTGGTGCAGGAAGCCGTGCATACGGCCAAGACGAACGGCTTTGTGAAGGTGCTGGTCACCGGTCACACCGACACCGTCGGCTCGGACAGCTACAATCAGGCGCTGTCGATCCGCCGTGCGGAATCGGTCAAGGACGAAATGGTCAAGGAAGGCCTGGACGGCTCCGGCATCGCGATCGATGGCAAGAGCTTCCATGATCCGCTGGTTCCGACGGGACCTGGCGTGCGTGAGCCGCAGAACCGCCGCGCGGTCATCGACCTCGGCGGCTAAGCAAGACCATCGCTTGGTAGAACAACAAGGGCGGACCTCACGGTCCGCCCTTTTTGTTGACGTCACCTCTTGCGGCCACAAGCGCGGCATCGCTAGATCGCACAAGCCTGAACAATCCGGCCTGCGAGACCAGCGTCTGCGCCGTCGATGAGTATGACAATGCGCCTCGATTTCTCCTCCATTCCGCTTCGAAACAGGGCGTTCAGCGACAAGCCGATGACGTTCATCGACAAGCTGCCCAAGGAGATTCTGTCCGCAATTCTCGATGTCGTCGCGATCGAGACGGGCAATCGGAGCGCGCGGGAATATTGGCAGCAGTCCCAGCTACAGGGTCTTTTGCTGCACGCCGCGCAGCGATCGCCGATCTGGAAGAAGCGGATCGGAACGCTCAAGGCCAAGGGTATGCGGCTCAGCGATCTGCCGGTGCAGAGCCGCGCCGACGCTGTGCGGCAGGTAGAGAGCGAGGGATCACTGGTTAAGGCCAGCGAAACAAGCCGAATCACAAAGCATTCGACATCGGGATCGACCGGCACTCCCGTACCGTTCTTCGTCACGCAACGGAACGGCAATTACAACTCCGTCAGATCTCTTGCGCAATTCTTCATGGAAGGCCTCGACCTGTCCCTGAACAGAACGCGCGTGCGATCGACTCGGGTGCCCAGTGAGAATGGTTTCATTGTGAAACGACATGATGGCTGGGCCGGTGCGCTGGATGGCTTTTTGCGTACCGGCTTGAACAAGCACGTCGACTATTTCCGCCCCAACCTCGATGCATTGTGCCGGGAGCTGCTGAAGGATCCGATGGGCTATGTCGTGGCACAACCCCGGGTCGTGGAAGCGCTGTTTGACCATGCCGGCATCGAATTTTTCAGGACAGGCGGCGCAGCGATGCTTGTGCCCATCGCTGAAACGCTGCACCCCTCATTGCGCGACGCGTTCGTGTCGGCCGGGATACCCGTGCGGGCCAACTACTCCTGCGAGGAAGCCGCCCTGGTCGCCTCGGAGTGTGAAACCGTTGCGGAGCACTATCATGTCGCGACGAGCAACGTCCTCGTCGAAGTCGTCGAAGCCGAAGTTTCGGCTCGCACCGGCACGCGCGTTGGACGCATCCTGGTAACGAACCTCCACTCCCATGCGACGCCCTTCATCCGCTATGATGTCGGCGACGTGGGCACGTTGCTTGAGTGTTGTCCGTGCGGTCATGATGGGCCGGTGCTGTCCCACATCTACGGCCGCGCAAAATCGTTCGTGAAGCACGCCGACGGCACCGAGACGATGTTCTTCCTGCGCGGCAAGGAAGTGACCGCCATCGCGCGGCTGGACGAATACCGCATCCGGCAGACCGGGTTTCAGAATATCGTCGTCGAAATTGGCGGCAGGGACCAGCTCTCCGCGGTCGAGACGTCTGGACTCACTGCGCTGATCAAGGAGCACGCCGGTGAGGAATTCGCTGTCGAGATCAAGTCAACGCCCCAAATCAACTGGGGCCACAGCGTCAAGCGGCTCGGCTTCGCCTGCGAGATCTGAGGCGATCCCTCAAGGCGCATATTTGAGCGAGATCACTCCGATTCCGGCTGCGATGTTGAGGCCGGTGTTGCCCGACACACTGAGCGGCTGCAAGGCAATGGACTTGTCCATGCCACCGATCAACACGTTGGCGCCCAGACCGACACCGATCGTCGCGCCGGCGGTTGCGCCCGCATAGTCACCTTCCAGCGCGCCATTGCGCATGTCGGATGTCGGTGCGATCACGCCCCAGACGAGCACGCCCGCGTCGGCGTATCCGATATCGATGCCATATTTGGAAAATGTACCGGTGTAGTGCTCACCCGAACCCGAATTGGGTGTATAGGTGCACTTCATTTCTTTCGATGAACCGAAGAAAAGCCCAAAACCGCTGGAAATATTGCAGGTAAGCGAGCCGACCTTCACGCCGGCATTCTGCGGTGGGGCTTCTGCGACGACGCTCGGCGCTTCAGGTTGATCGTCTGGTTGCGGCGGACGTGGCTTGGGGACGACATCCGGTCCCGCTTCCACGCCCTTGAAGCCGAAATTGACCGCCACGGAGCAACTGCTTACCGGCGTCTCCGTATCGGCGATCGGAACGCCTGATACAAAGTCCGTCAGGCGCGGCTTCTGCACGCCGTTTGCTGCGGCCAGCACAAGATCGGCGGCGTGGCAGAATTCCTCGGAGTTCTGGATACGACGCAACTCGGCCTTCGAAGCCATGTTGGTCTTGAAAAGATTATAGGCGGCGTCGCCGCGCGAGCCGCCGTAGATGCGCTTGAACATGTTTAACAGCGCCTTGTCGCTCGAACGTAATTCCGAGCCAAAGGCCCTGCGATAGGCATTGAATCCCTCTCGCGTTGAGTCACCGCATGTGAGCGCCGCATCGACCAGCTGCTGGTCGACGATCGTCGTCTGGATCGCCGCCGCCTCCACAGGCTGGGCACACTTCAAAGACGGGCGCCTCGCGGCATCGGCACTACCCACCGTGACGGCCGAAATCGCGAGCACGCAAACGCTCGCCTTCCATGCGTTTCCCATGTTTTTCTGGCTCATTGTCTGGCTGCTGGAGGCACCTTAGCATCCGCTTTTTGGTGCCGCTAACCCTTTGGTTCCAGTTCGTTAAGGTTCCTATAGACGATGCCGTCGCGCAAGTCACAAAGACCGCCCACCCCGCCCAGCATCGATCTTGCCGGTGAGAATGTGCATTGGGATTTCCACGATGCAATGTCGTACGCGGACTATCTTGGGTTGAGGGAGCTTCTGGCCTGCCAACGGCCCTTGTCCGGCCAGCACGACGAAATGCTATTCGTCACGATCCACCAGTCCAGCGAGCTCTGGATCAAGCTTTGCCTGCACGAACTGAACGCGGCCATAAACCAGATCCGCGGCGGTGAGCTGGGTCTTGCCTTCAAGATGATGGCGCGCATCGCGCGCGTGCAGATGCAACTCATCCAGTCGTGGGAAATTCTCTCCACGATGACGCCTTCGACTATGCCGGATTTCGCGACAGCCTAGGAAAATCGTCCGGCTTTCAGTCGTATCAGTACCGCATGCTGGAATTCCGCCTCGGCAACAAGAACGAAAAAATGGCCCGTGTCTTCGAGTCCGACCCGGATATCGCCGCACAGGTTCACGCTGCCCTGACGGAACCTAGCATCTATGATGAGTCCCTCGCGCTTCTCGCGCGCCGCGGCATCGCGATACCCGACGAAAAGCTGAAGCGCGATTTTTCGCAGCCTTATGTCGAGGACCATCGCGTCACCGACGCCTGGCGCACGGTCTATGCCGACGTCGACAAGCACTGGGATCTATACGAGCTTGCCGAAAAGCTTGTCGATCTCGAATACCGGTTTCATCTCTGGCGATTCAGTCATATGAAGACGGTCGAACGCATCATCGGCAGCAAGCCAGGAACGGGCGGGACGTCGGGCGTGAATTATCTGAAGAAGGCTCTTGAACTGACCTTCTATCCGGAACTTTGGGCGGTCAGGGGCGAAATCTAGGTGGGTGCACTTTCACATATCCGCGTGCTCGATCTGAGCCGCGTGCTGGCGGCGCCTTGGGCGACGCAAATCCTCGGCGACCTTGGGGCCGAGGTGATCAAGGTCGAAAAGCCTGGCGAAGGCGACGAGACGCGTCATTTCGGCCCGCCGTTCCTGACCAACGAAGATGGCAGCCGTGGCGACGCCACATATTTCCTGACGGCGAACCGCAACAAGAAGTCGGTCACCATCGACTTTTCCAGGCCCGAGGGCGCGGCTCTGGTGAAGCGTCTGGCGCGGCGCGCGCATATCGTGGTGGAGAATTTCAAGACCGGCGCACTGACCAAATATGGCCTCGACTATGAAAGCCTCAAGGCAGAGAACCCCGCGCTGATCTATTGCTCGCTCACCGGCTTTGGTCATGACGGGCCGTACAAGGACAAGGCCGGTTATGACTATGTCATCCAGGGCATGGGCGGCTTGATGAGCGTGACGGGCCAGAAGGATGGCGAGCCCGGCGCCGAGCCGATGAAGGTCGGTATTGCCGTGAGCGATCTCGTCACGGGTCTCTATACTGCGGTCGGTATTCTGGCTGCCGTCATCCATCAGTCGCGGACAGGCGAAGGCCAATCGATCGACATGGCGCTGTTCGATTGCCAGGCCGCGGCGCTCGCAAACCAGGCGACGAATTTTCTTGCCGGCGGCATGATTCCGACCCGCCTCGGCAACGCGCATCCCAACATCGTGCCGTATCAGGTGTTCGCAACAAAGGACGGCCACCTGATCCTGGCGACATCGAACGACAATCAGTTTCGCCGCTTCTGCCAAGTCGCGGGAATCGAGGATGTCGCAAACGATCCGCGCTTTGCGAAGAATGCCGAGCGCGTCGCGCATCGCCAGCTTATCGTCGACAAACTGAAGCCGGTCTTTGTCCAGCGCACGACGGCGCAATGGATCAGGGATCTGGAGGCGGCAAATGTACCCTGTGGGCCGATCAATCGCGTCGACCAGGTATTCGCCGATCCGCAGGCGATCGCGCGCAGCCTTACCGTGGCCATGCGGCATTCCGGCGTCGGCGACATGCAGCTTGTGGCGAGTCCGTTGCGTCTGTCGCGAACGCCGCCCGAATACCGCAACGCGCCGCCGCTTCTTGGAGAGCACAGCCACGAGGTTTTAACCGGTCTTTTGGGGCTCAAAGCGGAAGAGCTGGATCGCCTTCGTAAAGCCGGCATCGTTTAGTTAAATAAACAACGCACTCACGTTAATCTTGCGCAACCAATGCTTCAGCACGAGCGTTTAGCCTCTGTATCGTGAGGCCTGCCATGCGCGCGCCGACTGGAACAGTCTGTTTGTTCGTTCTGGCCATTTCGATGGTAAGCCCGGCCTGCGCCGCGCGGCTGGTCATTCCCGACGACAATCACGCCTTCTACTCGGCCTACTCCTCGCAACCCATAGAGCAGCCATGGGCGCCGCAACGGCCAGAGCCGCAATTGGTCGAACGGCCCGTAGCCGATCTCATCGCGACAGAGTTGGGCGTGGCCGAGGGCAGCGCCCAATTGTTCCGTTTCCGCCTTGAAAATGCACCGTCCAATGCCACGGTTCTGAAGGGCCAAATCGACGGCGCCGGGATTCGCCTGAAACTGACCTGGTAGCCCACTTTTCCCCCTTCGCCGTTTGGCGTATGTGAGCCCCTGCCTGCGGACCCCTCCGCCGGCCACAGGGAATCCAGCAAATGCAATACAAAGTGGCGGTGGTCGGTGCGACGGGAAACGTTGGCCGCGAAATGCTGAGCGTTCTGTCCGAACGCGCCTTTCCTTACAGTGAAGTCGTCGCGCTGGCGTCCTCGCGCTCCGTCGGCACACAGGTCTCGTTTGGCGACGACATCCTAAAGGTCAAGGCGCTCGAGCACTACGACTTCAAGGGCACTGACATCGTGCTGATGAGCGCGGGCGGCACAGTCTCCAAGCAATGGTCGCCCAAGATCGTGGCGCAAGGTGCGATCGTCATCGACAACTCCAGCGCCTGGCGCATGGACCGCGACGTGCCGCTGATCGTGCCGGAGGTGAACGCGGACGCGCTGAGCGGCATCAAGAAAGGCATCGTCGCCAATCCAAACTGTTCGACGGCTCAGCTCGTCGTCGTTCTCAAGCCGCTGCACGATCTTGCCAAAATCAAGCGCGTCGTCGTCTCGACCTATCAGTCCGTGTCGGGCGCCGGCAAGGATGCGATGGACGAACTGTTCCGCCAGACGCGGTCTGTGCTGGTCGCCGATGCAATGGAAGTCGAATATTTCCCAAAGCAGATCGCCTACAACGTCATCCCGCAGATCGATGTGTTCCTGGATTCCGGCCTGACCAAGGAAGAATGGAAGATGATGGTCGAGACGCAGAAGATTCTGGATCCCGACATCCAGCTCACTGCGACGTGCGTGCGCGTGCCGGTGTTCATCGGTCACGCCGAGGCTGTCACGATCGAGTTTGAATCAGCCATCACCGCAGAACGGGCGCGCGCGGTTCTGCGCGAGGCGCCGGGCGTGCTAGTCGTCGACAAGCGCGAGGACGGCGGCTACATCACCCCGGTCGATTGCGCCGGCGAGGACGCGACATTCGTCAGCCGCATCCGCAAGGACCCAACGGTCGAGCATGGCCTGTCGCTCTGGATCGTGGCGGACAATCTGCGCAAGGGTGCCGCGCTTAACGCCGTGCAGATCGCCGAGTGCCTCATCAACCGCAAGCTCCTGAAAAAGGCGCGTGAGCAGACGGCTTGACCGGCAGACGACAAACCGCATCGCGCGCCGCAAGTTTGCGCACTAATATCGTTGCGTAATATTCGAGGGGATTTCATGACAAGCATCCGGCCACGCCGCTCAGTGCTTTATATGCCCGGCTCCAATGCCCGTGCGCTCGAAAAGGCGCGCACTCTGCCGGCCGATGCACTCATCCTCGACCTCGAAGATGCCGTTGCGCCGGACGCAAAGGGAATTGCGCGCCAGCAGGTGTGCGATGCGGTCAAAGCGCATGGCTTCGGCAAGCGCGAGATCATCATCCGCGTCAACGGTCTTGCGACTCCTTGGGGTGAAGCTGATCTCTCTGCCGCCGCTGCGGCCAAGCCCGACGCGATCCTCGTACCCAAGATTTCATCGCCCAGAGACCTGCATGTGATCGAAGAGCATCTGGTGCGTCATCACGCCGATCGCGGAATCGCGGTATGGGCGATGGTAGAGACACCGATCGCGATCCTGAATGTCGGCGCCATCGCGGCTTCAGGCGGACGGCTCGCCTGCTTCGTCATGGGGACCAACGATCTGATCAAGGAAATCCGCGGCTTCCATACGCAGGACCGCGCCAATCTTTCGGCGGCGCTCAGCCTGTCGGTGCTTGCGGCGCGCGCCAATGGGATCGCCGTGATAGATGGCGTCTACAATGACATCCAGAACGAAGCTGGCTTCAAGGCAACCTGCGAGCAGGCCAAGAGCTTCGGCTTTGACGGAAAGACGCTGATCCATCCGAGCCAGGTCGAACCCTGCAACGCGGTCTTCGCGCCGTCTGCCGAAGAAGTGGAAGCTGCGCGCAAGCTCATCGCCGCGTTCGAGCTTCCGGAGAACAAGGGAAAGGGCGCCATCAAGCTCGACGGCCGGATGGCGGAGCTTCTGCACGCTGAAATCGCGCGCGGAACGGTCGCCATGGCCGACGCCATCGCGGCGCTGGGGGCGGCATGAGCATGAAAACCAATCCGGGCAACTATTTCGAGGACTTCCGGCTCGGCCAGAAGATCGCGCATGCGACGCCGCGCACGCTGACCCAGGGTGACGCTGCGCTCTACACCGCGCTCTACGGTTCGCGTTTTGCTCTGCAATCCTCCGACACGTTCGCCCAATCGGTCGGTTTGCCGAAGAGCCCGCTGGACGATTTGCTGGTCTTTCACACCGTGTTCGGAAAGACGGTTCCCGACATCTCGCTCAATGCCGTCGCCAATCTCGGCTATGCCGAGGGCCGATTCCTGCGCCAGGTCTATCCCGGCGAGACGCTCACGGCGCATTCCGAAGTGATCGGACTCAAGGAGAACTCCAACAAGCAGACCGGCGTCGTCTATGTACGCACGCACGGCATGAACGAAAAGGAGGAGCAGGTCCTTTCCTATGTGCGCTGGGTGATGGTGCGCAAGCGCGACGCCGATGTTGCGGTCGCGGAGGCTGTGGTCCCCAAGCTTGCGGACTCGGTCGCGGTCGAGGACCTGCATATCGCGCCGCACATGAATTTCGACACCTTGTTCGATCCGGTTCTGTCCGGCAGTTCCCATCGCTGGGAGCATTACGAGGTCGGAGAGAAGATCGATCACAGCGACGGCATCACCGTCGAGGAAGCCGAGCACATGATGGCGACGCGCCTTTACCAGAACACGGCGCGCGTGCACTTCAACCAGTTCGCCGAAGGCCAGGGCCGCTTCGGCCGCCGCCTGATCTATGGCGGCCACGTCATTAGTCTGGCTCGGGCGATTTCGTTCAACGGACTGGCCAACGCCTTCACGATTGCTGCGATCAATGGAGGGCGGCACGTCAATCCGCTATTCGCCGGCGATACCGTGTTCGCCTGGAGCCAGGTCGTCGACAAGAAAGCGCTCGGCCATCGCAAGGACGCCGGTGCGCTGCGCCTGCGTTTGATCGCGACGAAGAATCTTCCCTGCGGCGACTTTCCGGACAAGGACGACAAGGGCGCCTATCCGGAAAACGTCATCCTCGATTTTGACTATTGGGCGATCCTGCCGCGCGGATGACGCTTTTCAATCGCTATCGCGCCGCCGTTGCCAAAGGCGAGCTGAAAGACGACGCGGCCCAGCGGCGCGCGGCCGAGAAGCTGAACGCGCTGGCGCGCGCCGTCGGCAGGTACCGGCCGGGCCTGCGCCTGTTCCTTGCGCCGAAGCCAGCGCCGAAGGGGCTCTACATCTGGGGCGATGTCGGACGCGGCAAGTCCATGCTGATGGATCTGTTCTTTGCCGAGGCGCCGGTCGAAGCCAAGCGGCGCATCCACTTCAACGCCTTCATGGTCGAGACGCACGCCAGGATTCACGAGGAGCGACAGCGCGAAGGCAGCAACGATCCGATTCCGCCTGTCGCCCGCGCCATTGCCGAGAAAGCGCGCCTGCTCTGCTTCGACGAGTTCCAGGTGAGCGATGTCGCCGATGCAATGATTCTTGGCCGGTTGTTCGAGCAACTGTTCGAACGCGGCGTGGTGATAGTCGCCACTTCCAACACACCGCCCGACCGGCTTTACGAGGGCGGACTCAACCGGCAGCTTTTCCTGCCTTTTGTCGATCAGATCAAGCAGCGTCTGGAAATCGTCGAGCTCAACGGACCCGTCGATTATCGCCTGCAGCGCATGTCGGGCCTCAACGTCTACATATACCCGCTCGGCGACGCGGCCGATGCGGCGATGGATGCGGCCTGGCTGCGGCTGACCGACATCAAGCATGGCGCGCCGTTGAAGCTGACCGTGCTCGGGCGGACGCTGGTCGTGCCGCAAGCCGCCAAGGGCGTGGCCCGCTTTGCGTTCGAGGATCTTTGCGCCAGGCCGCTGGCCGCCGCGGACTATCTCGCGATCGCGCATTCCTTTCACACCGTCCTGATCGATCACATCCCCAAACTGGGACCGGAGCAGCGCAACGAGGCGCGCCGTTTCGTCGTGCTGGTCGATACGCTCTATGACGAGGGCGTGAAGCTGATCTGTTCCGCGGCCGCCGCGCCGGATGCGCTGTACGAGACCGGCGACGGCGCAGAGGCGTTCCGCCGGACCGCGTCGCGGCTGCACGAGATGCAGGGCGAGGATTACCTGAAGCGCGGTCACGGCACGCATGGTATCATCGCCAGCTAAATCGAACCCGGACCGACCTTGCTGCGCGACCTTCTGACCACCAGCGCGTTCATCGCCGTGATGCTCGTCATCTATCGTTTCCGCCGCGACATCGTTGCGGCGTTCGTGCGTTTCGACCAGCGCAACGTCCGGCGCATCCAGGAACAGGAGCGGGAGAAGAGCGATCCGATAGCCCATTTCCGCCACACGCTGAAGGTTGCCGAGGAACAGGTGGAGGAGATCAGCGAGATCACGGTTCAGGACCCGAGGCTCGGCACACCCGTGTCCCGTTTTGTGTTCGAAGGCGAGCAGTTCGCCACCCGCTTCGACGCCGAACGGGTCCGGGCTGAAAAAATCCGCACCATCGCGCGCGGCTTCTACAGGGAACTGCCGACAGCGCTGGCGCAGCGCACGCGCGACGACAAGCTGAACTAGGCCGCTTCGCCCTTCATCAGACGCGGCAGCTTGCCGATGTCGCCGCCAGCATGGCGCATGAAGAAACGGCGCGCGGGGCCCACGGCATCGACGAGCCCCATTCCCAAATCGCGCAACAGACGCAGCGGCGCGACGTCGTTCGAGAACAGCCGATTGAGTCCGTCCATGGCGAACGCCATCACGAGGGAATCGAACCGCCGCCAGCGCTCATATTTCCTGAGCGTATCGAGGCTGCCGATATCGAGGCCGAGACGCGCCGCATCGAGGATGATCTGGCTGAGCGCCGCCGCGTCTTTCAGACCAAGATTGAAGCCCTGGCCCGCGATCGGATGAATGCCGTGCGCGGAATCGCCGGCCAACGCGAAGCGCGGCTTCACATAGCTTCGCGCCAAATGAAAGTTCAGCGGGTAGGACCAGCGCGGCCCCGCCGCCGTCGCCTTTCCGAGATGCGATCCGAAGCGGCGCGCGATTTCCGCGTCGAACCCTTCGGCGTCCAGCTTCATCATTGCCGGAGCGATCTTGTCCTTCTCGGTCCACACCAGCGACGAGCGATTGCCCGTCATCGGCAGGATGGCGAAAGGACCCGACGGGAGAAAATGTTCATAGGCGACGCCATTGTGCGGCTTTTCGTGCTCGACCGTCGCGACGATGCCCCACTGCGCATAGGACCACGAGACGATCGACAGTCCCATCAGCTCGCGCATCGGGGACGGACGGCCGTCTGCGGCAACCGCGAGACGGGCTTTGCAGCGCTCGCCGTTGGCAAGCGTCGCGACGACGGCGGCGCCTTCATATTCGAGATTGGTGAGCGCAGCAGGCGCAACGAAGCTGAGATTGGAGAGTGTGTTGGCGACAGCGAACAGGCCGGTGCGCGTATGACGGTTCTCCACGATGTGGCCGAGCGCGTCGGTATGGGCTTCTGCCGCATCGAAGTGCAGTGAAAATGGCGAAGGCTCGCTGCCGAGTTTGGCGTCGGTGACGAGGATGTCGTTGATCGGCTGCGCGAGGGGCGCCAGATGCTCCCATACGCCGAGCGCCTGAAACATGCGCACCGAGGCGTAGGCGAGGGCGCATACCCGTCCGTCGAACTTGGCGTCGGTCGCCGCGCTCTGCGGCACGGGGTCCGCCACGACCACGTCCAGACCGCCCTTGGCGAGTGCGATGGCCAGGCTCATGCCGACCATGCCGCCACCGCCTATGATCACGTCACAGTTTTTCATGGAGCGACCCTAGTGCGATTTTCCGGCAGGGGCAGCGGGGAACGCCAAAATGTCTCAATCGGAATCCGTCCCTGCTAAGTCCTTGAACTCAAACGATGTGCGTACATTCGAATGCCGGTTTTGGTCCTCGTCGTGGCCAGACTGCGGCTATGCGCGACGAAAGTTTTCCGTGATCCCGCTCATAAGAATATTATCCTACATTTCGAGGCTCGAAACAAGCCCAAAATTTAGGCGACTTTCGTAAATCGCCGCGAAATTGGGCGGAACTCGAAGTTTCCCACAGACTGGATTCCGGCGAAGTCCGGAATATCCTTTTGATATCAATGATCGCCCGTTTCGCTGCATCGCGGCACGTTTCTTGATGAAGTGTTAATGCCCGGGGTTGGGTCCGGGCGCGAACAAACACGGAAGGACGGCAGATGAAGCTCATCACGGCGATCATCAAACCCTTCAAGCTCGACGAAGTCCGGGAGTCGCTGTCAGCGCTCGGCGTTCAGGGCATGACGGTGACGGAAGTCAAAGGATACGGACGGCAAAAGGGGCACACGGAGATCTATCGCGGAGCCGAATACGCGGTGAGCTTTCTGCCCAAGCTGAAAATCGAAGTCGCCGTCAAAAGCGAGATGGCGGATGCGGTGATCGAGGCGATCACCTCCAAGGCCAAGACCGGCCAGATCGGCGACGGAAAGATCTTCGTCACGCCGCTCGAACAGGTCGTGCGCATCAGAACCGGCGAGACCGATGGCGATGCGCTCTAGGCCCAACTTCGAACAGTCAAAACTCAGGGGAGCTTTTCAATGAATTTCTCGAACGTGAAACGAACGGGCCTCGGCATTGCCGCGAGCCTAGGCGCCTTGGCGCTGACGACCGCGCCGGCATTCGCCGCCGCGCCGAAAATCGACTCGGGCGATACGGCCTGGATGCTGACCTCCAGCGCACTCGTCCTACTGATGACCATTCCGGGCCTCGCCCTGTTCTATGCCGGCATGGTGCGCAAGAAGAACATTCTTGCCACGGCCGCGCAGAGCTTCGGCGCGACCTGCATCATCACCGTCCTGTGGATGATCATCGGCTATTCGGTGGCGTTCACGACCAATTCGGACGCCGGCATCAACCGGTTCATCGGAAGCTTCAACTACTTCCTGCTCGGGCCGATGGGCTTGAACGCGACCAGCTCGCTGGCGCCGACAATTCCTGAATCGGTCTACATGTTCTTCCAGATGACGTTCGCGATCATCACCCCGGCGCTGATCGCCGGTGCGATCGCGGACCGCATGAAGTTCTCTGCCTTCATGTGGTTCATGTCGCTGTGGCTGCTCATCGTCTATGTCCCGATCGCGCATTGGGTCTGGGGCGGCGGCTGGCTCGGCACGCTGGGCGCGCTCGACTATGCCGGCGGCACGGTCGTGCATCTGAACGCAGGTACCGCTGGTCTCGTCGCCTGCCTGATGCTCGGCAAGCGCGTCGGCTACGGCACCGAGAACATGGCGCCGCACAACCTGCTGTTCGCCCTGATCGGCGCATCGCTGCTGTGGGTCGGCTGGTTCGGCTTCAACGCCGGTTCGGCGGTCACCTCCAACGTCAACGCCGGCATGGCGGCTGCTGCGACGCAAATCGCAACCGCTGCTGCGGCGCTCGGCTGGATGTTCGCGGAATGGATCATCAACAAGAAGCCCAGCGTGCTCGGCATGATTTCCGGCGCGGTGGCAGGTCTTGTGGCGATCACGCCGGCTTCGGGTTTCGTCAACCCGGTCGGCGCGCTCATCATCGGCGTCTCAGCGGGCGTGGTCTGCTATGTCGCTTCGGTCTGGGTCAAGAAGGCATTCGGTTATGACGATGCCCTCGACACCTGGGGCGTGCACGGCGTCGGCGGCGCACTGGGCGCCATGATGACGGGCATGTTCGCATCGAACGCGATCAATTCGTCCTCCAAGGGCTGGCTGATCGACGGCAATGCCGGACAGATGCTGATCCAGTTCTACGATGTCGCGGCTGTGTTCCTCTATAGCGGCATCGGAACGTTCATCATCCTGAAGGCGATCGACCTGGTCATCGGCATCCGCGTCTCGCGCGAGGTCGAAGTCGAGGGTCTCGACATCAACCTTCATGGTGAAACCATCCACGGCTAGTCGCCGCGGGCATTTCCCCCCAACTTGGGCGCTCCGCAAGGAGCGCCCTTTTTGTTTGTCGGAAGTCTTTCTCCCCATGAACGGGGGAGGAACCGTGGCAGCGTCTGATTAGACCAAT
>Ga0265325_10001430_pt1 | contig 16788 bp, 15 predicted proteins | sample 41420metaG_FD_202090 | JGI IMG/M metagenome (GOLD analysis project Ga0265325, IMG submission 202090) | Rhizosphere microbial communities from Carex aquatilis grown in University of Washington, Seatle, WA, United States - 4-14-20 metaG | ecosystem: Host-associated > Plants > Roots > Rhizosphere...
CCAGGAATGTCGGTGTCATCCACCCCCGCGAGCAGGCAGTGGGCCTTTGGTCCTTCGGCACCGATTTGTTGAGCAGAAGGAAGAACGACAAGGAAACGACGTTGACTGCGACCACGGAGGCTGACGGTTTGGTGCGCGTGGTCCTGGCGGGGCCGACTGGTACGGAGCACTTTTGGCTCTCACCGGCGCACGCATTCAGCGTCGTCCGGTCAAAGTGGTGGAGAGCCGTTGATTCCCCAGAGACGGACGAACCAAACCTGGTTAACGAGGCCACATTTCGCGAGGTTGGCAATGGCGCTTTTGTGCTGGAGCATCGAATGGCCCACAATTTGGTACGCGACCAGGAGGTGACATTGCTGGAAATCGAAATGCGTGACCGCCTAGATCCCAAGCTGTTTACGCTTGACGGTCTTGACCTCCCGGTAGGCGCCTTCATTATCGACAGCGTACATGGAAGAAATTACGAGTACGGCGTTCCCAGCGTCGATGAGTCGGAAGTCAAGACGCCGGTACCAAAGCGGCCGTGACAAGCGGGGCGGGCCAGGCCACCAGCAACGAGCGGAAACGTCAGAAGCTTCCAGCCCTTCTCCCGCCGGCGCGGCATGCTGGTCGGCATGGCCAGGGATGAAACACGCACGCCTAGCAACTTTCGGCGAGCGCTGCCAAAGGACGTCGTTTGCGGAGTAGTGGTGCCCCAGGTGCGTTGCTGGATTTTTTGGCCGGGTAGGCGTGCCTAGTTGCTGGGCAAAGCACCAATCACCGACGACGGAGGCGCTTGATCCCTAGGACTACTGCGATCAATCCGAGGGCCGCATATGCCACCATGCCATGCCCGATGTATGGCGCCCATCCCGTCGCAGACGGCGAGGTCGGCGGCGATGGCGGCTTGACGGTGGCAAGTTCAAAGAGGCAGCTAACCCCGCCGATCATCATTGTGATGCCAATCCATATGGCCGAGGCAGCTGCGAATAGGCAGCGTGACGACCTGGCAGCGCTCGCAGTCGTTGAGGACGCTGGTGCCTTGTACGGGTTCTCGTCCATTTCCCCATTCTATCGGGGCTGTCTTGAGGGGAGGAAGGGCGGGCGGGTAGCGCCTATCGTTGGGACCTGCCCGAGGATTCGGTGGTTGCGTCCCTTTGGTCCAGCTCGGGTCCGTCAATTGCGGCGACTTCAGAAAAGTCTGCCACGGGCTCAGCGCCGTCGCTCGGATTTTTCTTGTGGCCAGGGAACTCGGCTGGCTCCTCGGAGTCGTACAAAAGGTAGGCTGCCGTCGCCACGGCGTTATCCGGTACAGTTTCGGCCAAGTCCCTGTTCGCACTTCGCGGAGCGTCGCGCTCCGCCAGAACCATGTTCGTTCGCCCGGTCATGCTTTCGATCAAGTGCTCGAAGAAGAACTGCTTGCGATCCTCGCGAAAGGTGCCGTCCGCAGCGACCGTAAGTAACGGCCGGAAATGAGTGAGCATCTGTGCGCAAACCATCACGAACATTGTCGTCCAGACTATGAGCACCTTGTTGCCGCCGTAGCCGCTGGGAACGCTCGTGCCCAAAAGCCGCAGCCCATACCCAACGCCGATGCCACAGACGGCGATGTGAAGTACGATCATAAACTGTACGTTGGTCGTCGAAACGCCGAAGAGCCAGGCCACCGGGGCGAACCCGACCAGCAACATGCTTGTCAGGCAAGCCGCCCCCGAGAGCACCGCAACCGCCTGCTTCAAGCCAACCGGAGATCCACTCAGGCCCAACAAGACGTAAAGACTCGGCGCGCAGAGCGAAAGCGAAGCCAGCGCGATCAGCGGCACTTTCAGAGCAGTCATCCAAAGCGTATTACCTCCCGCGAACGCGCCCATCGCCAAACCGTAAAGCGAGTCGAAAGCCAGCGCCGCCGCGAGCAATGTCAGGCTCGCACGCCAATCGAAACGGTCGTGCGCGACACGATCGGCGAACTCCCGCGGCGCTTTGAGAACCAGGCTCAACAGGTTGGTTGGCTCGAAATCGGTGGCTTCTTTCTCCGGCAAGCTGACCGGCGACATCGGTACGATTTGTTCCGCATGCGACATGGGTTATCCTCCCAAGAGACGCTTCCAAACGATGGTCACGAAGACGAATTCGAAAAAGTTGCCCTCCAAGGCATCATGCCGAAGAAAGGCAACGGGGTAGTTGGGGCTGCCCAAGAACGGCCGCAGAATCCAGGCCAGTTGACAACCGACCAAGGCATTCGAGGCCAGCCAAGATAGATAGAGCCGGGTGATCGGCGTGCCGGGCCGGCAGAGCCGCGTCAGCCCTCGTAGCACCGTGCTGTTGCCGTACACGCCCGCACAGCCGACGAAGGCGACGTGTGCCAAGAGCAAAACATTGTGCGACAAGTCGTCGGACGGCCTGGGCGGCGGACATGTGACCGCTAGAAACGCCGCCACCGGCGCTAGCGACGCCAGCACCAGGCTTGCGGTTGACATTGCACGGTAGGTCAGTGCCGCGATCTGCACAAAACGCAAGCCGCTGTTCATGAGCTGTGCCAGCATCCAATTGAGCAGCATGACCAGGCTGGTGGTGGTCACCAACAACACTGGCAACTTGATGGCTACGTAGAGTGCCAATGTCCAAGAACGCCAGAGGCCGAACGTCGCCCCATAGCCGGCCGAGCCAAGCACTACGACGACCGCCGAAAATCCAATCGCGGCGGCAAGTTGGCGGCGGTCAGCCACGCGTTCGAAGAACTCCTCGCCGCGTTGGGGATCGAGCCCCAGCGACAAGGGCAATCGCTGGCGCCAGCCAGACTGGGAATGGGCCGAATCCATGGCATTCGTACAGGCATCATGCCTGTGTTACGGGAGCGATCGCGCGGGCATGGCTGCCTGCGGGCACGGTGAACGCTTGCGGGGCGTGGCGCGCCAAGTAGGGTCGTCGGTGAGGCGAATTCTCTGAGGCGACGAATGGTAGCGTCACAGGCAGATACGGAGAAGGCCAGATTTCAGGATGCGCTTTTGCGCCACGCCAAGCCGCCGCCCGACCACTCGATTGTCCTCCCCTCACCCGCGGGGATGCTGACGGCCATGGTTAACGGCTAACTACTGGGGTGAAATGCTATCCATCATCGTCGGCATCCTCAGCCATAAGGGGTGATTCTCGGCCGACGATGTATGTCGCTCCACCATCCATCGCCAAATTGATTGGCGCCTGGCCAGACCGATTCGCAATGAGCGTGGCAAGCACCGACGAATGGGTGGTAATCCAAAGTTGGGAGCGCTCGCCAGCCTCCGCGATCAATTCAGCCAATGGTTCCAGCAGTTCCGGGTGCAGGCTTGTTTCTGGCTCATTGAGTCCAATCAAGGCGGGTGGACGAGGACTTAAGAGGGCCGCCAACAAACAAAGAAATCGCAACGTTCCGTCCGACAATTCTTTTGCATCCTGTCGTCGATGCAAACCCGGTACCACCATCGAGACGGAAAATCTTCCTTTTTCATGGTCAATGATCAGCTCTGCTCCGTGAAAGGCCTGCGTGACGGCGTCCCGAAGACGATGGTTGTCGCCAATTTCACGGATTGTTTGCAGTGCGGCCGCCAGGTCTCGGCCGTCCTCGCTTAGTACGGGAGTCTGCGTCCCAGCTTGCGGGTGGCGAAGAGGCGACGCGGCATCGGTCGGAAAGTGGTGATAGAATCGCCATTGGCTTATTTCTTCGCGAAACATCGAAAGCTCAGGGTAACGATGCGGCTCTCGCAATTGCGACAAGACCGACTCCGAGTTTGAAAGTGTGCCTTGGTACGTGACCCAATCGCCACCGAGGTCACGAAGCCAAGTCGAAGCGTTCTTCCGTCGCACTAGCTCAACTCTCCGACCAGTTGCGGGCACCAGCTCGATCTGCTCTTCCTTCACGAATGGATCTAAGTGAAACGCCGTCGCCGTGTCGCCCGAGAGGCCGCAGGTAAGCCGGAACGAAAACTCATCCAGCAGCGCTCCGAGCCGAATCTGCACCGGCCCCTTGCGACGTTCGCCACACCAAAGGACTGACGGCATGCCTCCTTCTTGCAGGAGAGCCTGGGCGAGGCTGCCCGATACCGCATTTGCCAGGAGGACCATCGCCCGATAGAGATTGCTCTTGCCGCAGCCATTAGGCCCAGTCAAAACGCTGACTGACCCGAGAGGTAGGCTGATCTTCTTGATCGAGCGATAGCCTGATACCTCAATGCGGCGAATCGCCAAAGTGACCTCAGTTTATTGCAGGCAGAAATTGACCACGAGCTTCACCCTCGGTTACGACGCGATACGCAGTTTATTCTCAGCACAATTCCTCGTCCACCGAGCTCGGCCGCGGGCGATCGGGGCTGACCAAGCTCCCGCCAAGCGACGGCACGCATGACTTCGAAAACACGCTCCAGAGCGCGCTTGTCGGGTGGCAAGGAATTCAGACACGGTGTCCGGCCTCGCGACACGCGCGGATTCGAAATTGATGTCGAGCGCAAGCATGGCCGGGCTGACGAGGAGCAGCGAGGTCACCAGCCGCGCGCTCTTGCCAGCCTCCCGCCGGCGCGGGATGCTGACGGGCATGGCCAAGCCATTGATCGGCGGCTTCCTGCCGTCGTGCCCGCCGAGGAGAACTCGGACAAGTCCGATTCTTCATCGCCGCCATCCGTAGCACTCCGACGCGCGAGCCAACTTCGTATGGCCAGCCCGTCGCCGCGTTGAGCAGGCAGCAAGCGGAGCCAGAGCCGAGCTGGACCGCGGTCGGGCTGGGCTGAACCGTCCTCGTGGCCGCCGCTCGCCCGGCCCCTCTATGTGGCGCCGCCGGGATGAACTCGGACAAGTCCGAATCCTCATCGCCGCCATCCGCATCTTGTCGCCGCGAGCCGACTGGCGCTTGACCAAGCCGTCTGTGTTCACGTCGTCAATCCGAATATGACCGAGCCGCTGAACTGACCCGCTCCACTGTGCGTAAATTGAAATGATGACATGCGACGCGCGAAACGGTGCAGCGCGAGTGACGAACGCAATTAGCACAGAGTTTCGTCAATTCAGTTCCCACCGAGGAGGACGCCATGAACGGCGCGGGATTCCCGGAACGGAGGGCCGACAGCACCACAAGAGAAGCAAATGGCTTGCCGGATTGGGTGGTACGGGCAAAGCAGCTCGCGGAGCAACCAAGCCAAAAGCCGCATGGAGCGCACGCCAACGAGAAGCCGCCGCCTTCACTTTTTTCGCCGCAAGTGGCACACGGCCAGCCTTGCAGTGGCTATGTGCGGAAACTCGCAATCCACACGTTGGTCGTAGCAACTTCGGTGTTGATCATGCTGTGCGTTGGCTGCTGGATCACGATGATCCAAAGCGGCTTTCGTGTCGGGATTGCCGATCGGTTAATGACTCAAATTGCTCAAATATCTGATACGGCTCCCGACCGCGCTTCCGCTGGCCCATTGCCGTCGGCGCCCACCACTAAAAGGAAAGAAGACTCGCAATGCCGTTCGTCCGGTGTGGCCGTTCCGCCGGCGACTGAAAAAACAAACGAGCCGATTGCCGATCTGTCGCCGGCAGTTGGCCCTGACGATTCGGCGTCACATTCCCAGGCCACTGGCGCGCCCGAGATCTTCTCCGTCAAACCGGATAGGGGTTGGGCCGGTGAAACGATTCGTATAGCGGGAGTCCGGCTTGGCGACACAAAACAAGTTCTGTTCAATGCTGATAACCGACTGAAAGAGACGACGTTTCACGTTGTTTCCGACAAGCAGCTCGATGTTGTAGTCCCGGAAATCTTTGTCGATCGCACCGAGGTCACGCTGGTCGTTGTCACGCCATGGGGTGTGACCGTGGGTGTGCCTCCATCGGTCGTGCAGGTTTCAGAGGCGGTTCATCGCGCAAACGGAAGGTTTCTTCACGTGCTCAAAGGTGGGGCACTGACGCGCGCCTCGGGTACATTGTTCGTCGAGGCCGGCGGCGTCGCGGAGGATTCGTCCGCCGGGCTGCAGTTCATCAAGGCTGACGGAGTCCTCGTCAGCGACCGACATTCCCAGGGCGTGGTATACCACGAGCCGGGTGCGATATTGACTCGCACATCGGGTTCGGATCGCCATCGCGACACTTCTCGCCAACACGTCATCGAAGTGCCAGAGATCAAGGCCAGCCTTGAGGTCGAGCCATTCCTGATCCAGTCGCCACCTCAAGCCACCGGAGAAGCGAAGTCGGTCCCGCATATCGAAACCATCGAGCCACAAACAGCCCGATCGGGCGGGACGGTGCGGTTGCTGGGGAGCGGTTTCCTTCAAACCAATGCTGTGTGGTTCGCCGGACGGGACAGCCGCGGCGTGACGCCTGCCGGTTTTCGTTTGATCTCGGACCGCGAGATCCAGGTGCAGGTGCCCCAGGCTTGGGGAGAGCAAGTCGTTGTCGTCGCAAACCGCAAAGGAATGACATTTACGCTTCATAAATCCGGTCCAATTTCCGACCACAGTCGAGTTGACATCTCACGGGTCGCCAGGGGGGTCGTGGCCACCTCAGGGCGTGGCGCGTTCTTAGTCGAAGACGGCGGGCTGGTCACAGCACGAGGCAATCTGTTCTTCGTAAAGCGAGGTGGACGTATAACATCAGGCGAGGGCGCAGCGGTATTCTACGAACCCGGCGCTGATATTCCGGCGGATGTACTTCGCAAGGATAATTGCCGTGAAGTCCCATTGATCGAACCCAGTAACCCGGGCATATTGTTCACCGCACTCGGATGTTGAAATTTCCACATCCTAATGCCATTACGACGCGGGCAGGTTCTGACCGGGCCGCGCGCGAAGTGGACCAGGCTGGCAGGCCGATGGGTCGCACAACCGTTGCGCAGTGGCGAAGCCGGCGCCGAAAGCGCCGGAGTCGCCACACGGTTCGGCAACTCGGCGCCCATGGCGTTGACTTGAAATCGCTCCAGAGGCGAGAATGCGGCGAGCATTTGCCTTCTGAACCTGGTTACACCGGATGATTGTCTGGTTGGGCTGACATGGGCGAAAAGTTCGATCCTTACCGCAAATGGCTGGGCATTCCCGCCGACGAGCAGCCGCCAAACCACTATCGGCTGCTCGGCATCGGATTGTATGAAGACGACGCCGACACAATCGCCACTGCCGCCGATCGGCAGATGGGCCACTTACGGACATTTCAGACGGGCCCGCATTCCGCGCTGTCGCAGAAGCTGCTCAACGAGTGTGCCGCGGCGAGGATTTGCCTGCTGCACGCAGATAAAAAAGCCGCCTACGACCGCGAACTGCGACGAAAGGCGGCCCCTCCGCCGCCGAATCAGACCCTATCCAAACAGCCCCCCGCGAGTGTCGCGCGTGCGGAGCTGGCAACTCCGCTCGACCACTTATCACCTCTTCTCGATCCGCCGGTACCACGCCGTTCACCGAATCAAGTCGTACCATCCGCTCCGTACGCAATGCGGCCGCCACCACCTCGACGCGTCAGTGCCAAATCGACCGACCGTCCGCCGCCCTTCACCCGAAAGAATTGGAATCCTTCGGTGTTGATCTGGCTGGCACCTCTCGTGACCCTGGCTGGTGCCGTGCTCGTCATCGCACTGTATGCGGTATCGTCGCACCTGAGTGGCGATCTCAATCCTACCAAGCTGGTGGACGCGCAGATCAAAGAGGAAGACGCCGATCCTGTGCCACGTGCCGAGGGGAGTCAACATGAGTCGCTCAGTGACAACACAACCGAGCCCGGCGACGCTCATAAGTCGGTCCCACAGCCAAACCCGGCTACAGCAAAGCCAAGTGCCTCGCCTTCGCGAGAACTGACGATCGTTGAAGCGACTTACGGCGTGGGCGACAAGCGGCTTGACGTTGTTGAGAATGTGCGTGCCGCGATGCGAAATGGGCGTTTGGTGGGCACTGTGGCGACCGAGATTGTCGGCCGGCAAGACCCAGCGCCCGGCGCCAGAAAGGCACTCAAGGTTCGCTACCGCCTGGGCGATGAAATCCACGCTGTCGAAGCGAGTGACGGCGAGTTCATCTACATCGCAGTGCCAGGAACTACCACTGCCACCTTGAACGCCGGCGGCTTGGAACTGATTGAAGCACGCTATGGCGCAGGATTGACGTGGGTCGAGGTGCTTCACCGCGTTCGCGCATTGGTCGATGGCGATCGGCTGGCCGTCCGCGCCGACCTGTTGGCCCACTCCGACCCCGCTCCCGGTCTGCGCAAGGTGCTTTACGTCCGCTACACCGTGGACGGCTCGGAGCGTGTGGCCTACACCTACGACGGACAAGAACTCCAGATCGATGCCAGGTCGCTCAAGCCAGCTGGCCCGCCGGTGGACCTGTTCAAGCTGATTGATGTAAATCGCGATGCGGTGGTCGGCGTCTGGCGGCTCAATGGCTCCGTGCTTGAGTCACCCGACAAGGCTCCTTACGCCAGGTTGCAAGTGCCCCACGATATTCCCGAGGAATATACAGTTACGCTGGTGGCGGAGCCGGGAGCGGCTGTGGATAAGGACACGGTGATCCGAATCGGTTTGGTTGGAGGCGGCACACAATTTCAATTCGCACTCCACCATCAAGCAAAGAGTGGCGTGGCGGTACTCGACGACGACGGCTGGGGCCGTGGCGAAGCCACCTTCGCGGGTTTGGAATTCAAGCCCGGTGTGCGAAACACGATCGTCTGCACGGTTCGCAGGTCAGGTCTTGATTTCGCGATTGATGGCCAGCTCGTCGTGGAATGGCGGGGGGGCTATCGTCGTCTCTCGCTGAACCCGGAATTGAGGATTCCCAATCCGCGCCACTTGTTCATTGGCGCAGAGTGCGCTTTCCATATCCACAGTCTCGAATTGACGCCACTGGTGCCGAACAATCCTGCTTCCACTCCTATCGCATCGGCCGGCGCACCGATCGACCTGCTCAAAATAATCGACCCTCAGCGTGACGCCGTGAGCGGCGGGTGGCGGTTCGATGGGCAAGATCTCATGGCGCCAGCCGAGGATAACGCCCGTCTTCAAATCGTCAAAGTGCCACCCGATGAGTATACCTTGACATTGGAGGTTTCGCCCCCAGTCCCCGCGGGCGAGGTCACTCTGGGCCTAGTCATCGCTGGGCGTCAGACCGTGGCTGTGCTCGACGGCTGGCAAAAAGGTGTGAGCGGCCTGGACCTGATTGACGGGCGACAGGGTAATGACAACGCAACGACGCACCACGGTAAGGTGTTCCACAGTGACAAACCGAACCTGATTGTTTGCAGCGTTCGCAAGTCGAGCGTCCGTGTCGAGTGCAACGGCAAGATCATCATCGATTGGAAAGGAGATGCTGCCAGCTTGTCGTTACGGCCAGAATTCGCTGTCCCCGGCTTACGGCAGTTGTTTTTGAGAAGCAATAATTCGACGTTCCGCATAAGCAAGCTGGTGCTGTCGCCGCTACCGGCAGGATAACCGGTCACATCAACATCTGCTGGCTCCGCAGTTGCGTCATCCGCCATCGCGATTGTCGGCAAGCTCACGGAAAGCCGGAGCGGAACGCCTGGCCGAAGTCAGAGCGCAAGCCCTACGTAACATGGCCAACTGGCCCTCGAATTTGCGTCGGAGAGGGCCAAGCGGACTTCTGGGTCGCCTTTCTGGCAGCGACGCAGTTTCAAGGCAGTTTTCAAGCGCCACGAAAGAGCCAGTATGGTTGGCCCCGGGGACACGCGTGTCCCGATTGCTCGCAATCCCCGTCGATGGCGGCGGTCATCGTGACCGAGTTGCTCCGACGGCCTTCCTATTTTTTGCCCGCCTGATGCAGTAGAGTCTCCCCGCCGTACGCCGGTAAGCCGCCGACCCCAAGCAGCCGGCCTAGCTAGCCGTTCCCCATCGATCTCGTTGCGCGTCACGAGCTGGCGGCCTTCTGCACGCTCATCGTGCCCGGCTCGCTGGTGCTGAATAGGTAGCCGCCGGCGAGCAGGCTTCGGGAGAGCCGGGGCAAGGCATCGAAATCCTGTGCCGCGGTTCCTCGCCAATCAGCATAGAGCCCAGCGGTCTGCTCAGACCTGGTTACCCACTGCTTCAACTAACACCACCGTGCTGCGTAAGTGGCCGCAGGCGACTTGTCACCGGCTTTGCGGTGGTCTACCGGGACGGTAGGATGACGTGATTGTCATCCCCGTCTGGTTCTGGCCGCGGACGATCCTGATGTGAACCGTGGTGGCGAAGGAGGTATTGATGAGGAAAATCACAGTGATTGGATTGGGGCTTGTATTGATCGCCGCGTGCACGGTGTCGCTGGCATTAGCTGCCGAGGAACCTTCTGACGAAGCTACAGACGAGGCTCGTAGCGAGAGGCCGACTCGATCTCCCGAGTCGAGGGCAAAATTACGTGAAATGCTCGAAGCTGCCAAAAGGGTCCTGCAGCCGGTTGAGTCACCGATTGAAGTAGGAACGACGTGGATTTCACAATCCTATCCTTGGTTAATTCGCCGGTTCGAGGCGGAACGATTCCTTGCCGAAAATGACGACGAGGAGCTCGACGCTTTACGCGGGCACTTGGAACGCACGATCGATATGTTCCGCAAAATCAAGTTATTGTACGACGATGGTTTAGTTGGCGGAGAAGCGGAAAACTATTTTGCTTGGAAGTTTTACGTTGCCGAAGCGGAGTCTTGGTTGATCGAGGCGGGCTACGAAGTCCCCGCCAATCCCAACGCCGACGTGTATACGACAAGAGCGAGGGCGAACCAGGCGATGCTTGACGCGGCCAAAAGTGCCTACAAGGCGACGGCGGCGGCCTATGTAAACGGGCGTGCGTCATCGTCCGACGTTCACCAATGGTCGCGACAATGGATGCATAGCAAACAAAGCCTTGTTGCTACTGAAAAGCAAGAGATCGCCGCGTGCCGCGACCATTTGATTCGGATGCAGCAGCTCTACATGACATGCAAGGCGATACAAGATTTAGAAGGCGACGGTCGGAAAGGCGAGAATCTTCATGCTGCGAAATATTACGTCGCCGAAGCCGAATACGAGATCAGCACTTACGGCGACGCGACAACGGACGAAGCGAAGTGACATCGGGGACCATGAGGGATCAGTTGTATGGCTGATCTGGTGGAGACATTGACAATATCGGCATCTCCGGGATGGGTTTTGGTGTGCCAAGTTCGCATGTCGAAAAACAGGATCTAACCTGCTCCACCTGGCCTCCTCCGGCCCCCCTCTCTGGGCTTGGTGGCGAGGGGCCAGGCTACTGGTCCGATGGCGGGCCGGCCGCTGAGCCTGGCATCGTCGTCAAATCGGCCACGCGTGTCCGATTTGGGGTAAACACCGGGTCGATCAGTGGGGGCAACCGTTGGAGCCACTCTGCACTTGGCTGTGCCGGCCTCGTGGCGAGTTGGGGCGAGCTGGCGGGTGACGAAGCTCGTAAGCCTAACAACCCTCGGCGAGCCGAGCTGGGCCGCGGGCGAGCTTGGGGAGGGGTTTTCGGAAGCAGGCGAGCCCTTGCCCGCCTCCCGCCGGCACGGGATGCTGGGGCATGGCCAAGCCGACTGCCAAGCTCGTTACCGTATTCAGCGGGAGATCGAGTATGACGCGACGGTAAATTGGCTCCCAGAAAAAGTCCCCACCGCCAGAACCGGAATGGCCATGCCACCGGTGCATTAGAAGGAAGCAGCATGACGTCAACCGAGCGACACAGCAAAGAGTTACCGCTCGATCCATCTCGGCGACCATGCCCAAGCAGTCGTTTGTCTCGAATGCTCCTGTTTTCGATCGTTGGCATTGCGTTTGGCCTGCCGATTCTCGTATTTACCGCGCTAGTTTACGTCCGAGCCGAACAACGAAACCTGGAAAGAAAACGCCAAATCCAGCAACTCGGACTCATGTATCACGCATTCGCTTCGGAGCGTGGAAAATCGCCGAGTAGCCTCGATGAGCTGCAAGCCTACAAGCCCAAGGGGCTACTCGCCCTTAGCTACCCTGATGACGACAACGCGAGGATTGCGATCGAAATAGTCAAGGATGGTCGGCTCATTATTATTTGGGACGCAATGTTCGCTGAAGGTGGAAACGAAAGCGATTTGTACGTGCTTGGCTACGAGGCGCACGTGCCTACCGATGGCGGGATTGTATTACTAGGGGGTGGCGTCGTGGCCTATCAATCGGCAACGGCATTCAAAGCGATGCCGAAAATCCCGACAATTAGCGATTTGGGAAACTGAAGATGAGCGGTTGTGGCACGGTCAAAGACTAGGCCGGTGGGAAAAGGCCCGAAAAATCGAGTTCCGGGGCGGTCAGCGAGCGAGAATTCGCGTCAGCACGCGAAGTGCAGCGAGTACGTCGCGCCGGATGACTCGATCACCGAAGACAGCTTAACGAAGCCCAGCGGAAGGCCCGAGCGTCTTGCCAAAGTTAGGGCGCAAGCCCTTTCAAAAGTGGCCAACTAGCCTCCGAATTTGCGTCAGAGAGGGCCAAGCCGACTCTGGTGCCACTTCGGGCATTCCGCTCCCTTTGAGTCGCGATTTCCACCCGTGTGCCAACCAATACGAGCCACCCGGACGTGCCGGGGCCGAGCGGAGCCGCGCAACAGTTGCGCGGTAGCAGGGGCGGGCGCCGACAATTTCTGATTGGCCGGTCATTGGTTGAACCAGGCCGCGCAACTGCTGCGCGGTTCGGAAGTCAGTAGGCTTGGCGCTTGCGCAGCCCGTCGTCGCTCGGAGCAAACGGCAAGCGGAGCCCGAGCCGAGCAGGGCCGCGGGAGAGGTGGGCGGCGCCGACTTCCGTCCTAACGATCCATCGACGCTACGAAACGCAACGCGATCGCCGTGACCAGGTCGATGTCACAAATCCTTGCGATCATCGGTGCTGGCAGCCTATCGCGTCCGATCAACGTGCCCACAACCTGCCCAGCGATTGACGCGATCGTGTCGGTGTCACCACCTACCGAAATCAACTCTTCGAGCATACGGACGAAACCTCCCGGTTGTACGCGTTGGGCGGCAACCAACGCCAATGGTACCGATTCAATCACATATCCAGAGGCGCCAAAACGCGAGGCGACTTCGGCTAGCGGTGTCGCTGCGTCAAGTCGCGACATCTCCACGAGACGATCACGAACGAGCGAGTCAGGCAAGGCACCATGAACGATCGGGAGCAAGCCGGGACCTCCGTCCCATTCGCCCCGCCATGCCGACCGAACGGCAACGACTACGGCCAAAGCTCCCGTATACGCTTCGTCGTGGTGGTGAGTGATCCGGCTGATGTCGCGAATCGTCCGGCGGTCCGAAGGTACGGCCGGATCGAGGCAGAACGCCAACGGCGCGATCCGCATTGCGGCGCCGTTGCCGGCCGCCATCTCACCCTTGTGCCCAACCAATGCCCAATGCCCACCAATCTCCAATTCGGTCAGCGCTTTAAGGGTGCTGGCGCCCAGGCCGGTCAATCGGCGATCGTGAAACCAAGTGGCAAATTGCTGAGCGATGGCTGCTGGCTCGGCTTGGCCGGTTTCGATGATCGCTTCGCACGTCGCCAACGTGAGCTGAGTGTCATCCGTAATCTGCAAGTCCGTTGGTTCCGGGCGCCTGCTTCCTGCGGCCATCCCCTCGAAATGTGCCCCCATCGCATCGCCGATCGCCCCACCAAGCAAGCAACCGAGGATTCGGTCAGCGAATGTTGGGACGTCCATCGGCAAAGTAACTTGAAATTTACGAAGGAAATGGTGGCTCGTTGAAGCCGCCGTATCATTGCGTCGGTACTGGGCCTGTGTGCAACGACAATAGCTTGACTCCCTGGAGGCTGGCGGACAAGTACAACTTGATGTCGCCGTGAATCGAGCCAAACGCCACCATTAACCAATAGGTTGGCACACGGACGGCCGAGAAGGTATCCTTTCCAGGGTTCGCCACCTCAAGGAATGCGACCACCTCTGATGAGCACCTTCGAATCTCCGCCAAAAAAATGTCGCAATCGCAAGATGTGGTTGCTCGGCATTCTTGCCCTGCTCGTGTTGGGGGGCGTGGCATGTTGGCAGATGATGATCGTAATGCCCGGCCAGAGTTACACCGGTCCGCTCGCCGAGCTGGAGCGAAAAGAACGCTCGCTCAGCGACGAGTTGCAACACGACGTGACGCAACTTGCCGAGGAAATAGGCGAGCGGAACCTCGATCGCTACCCGTCGATCGTGCTGGCAGCCGACTTTGTCGAGAATGAGCTCTCCACGGCTGGGTACGAGGTAGAGCGGCAGACGTACAAGGTGCATGATCGCGATTGCTGGAACCTAATTGTCGAACTGCCTGGTTCGAAGACTCCGAAAGAAATCGTGGTAATTGGAGCGCATTACGACTCGTACCTGGGGACACCCGGCGCGAATGACAACGCCAGCGGGACCGCGGCCTTACTGGCGTTGGCACGACGATTTGCCGCCAGCAAGCCCGAACGGACACTACGGTTTGTGGCCTTCACAAACGAGGAGCCGCCCTACTTCCACGATTCGACGATGGGCTCGTGGGTCTACGCTCAAGGATGCCGCCAGCGTCGCGAGGATCTGGTGTGCGTTCTGAGCCTGGAAACGATCGGATACTACTCCGACGTAAAGGGTAGTCAGGAGTACCCACAACCATTCGGCGTGTTTTACCCTTCAGAGGGAAACTTTATCGGGGTAATTGGGAACGTCGCTTCACGGGAGTTGGTGCGCGGAGTGATCGACTCGTTCCGTCGGCACGGCCAATTTCCTTCTGAAGGAGGCGCTGTGCCGTCACTTTTTCCTGGCGTCGGATCGTCGGACCAGTGGTCGTTCTGGCAAGAGGGCTACCCGGGCGTGATGATCACCGACACGGCTCCCTTCCGCTATCCCTACTACCACACGGCCGAGGATACTCCCGACAAACTCAATTTCGACCACATGGCCCGCGTAGTGTCGGGCGTCGCGGGGGTGATTGAGGATTTTGCCCGCGTCAAGCTCCAGACGCCGGCGCCGTTGGCTGATGACCAATAGCCCGATGTTCGTCTGCCCGAGGAGCAAGCGGCAAGGGGAGCTGGGTCGCGGGTGAGGCTTGTGGGGGACGCTATTTGACCCCGACGACCATCGAATCGGGACCAAGCAGGTGTTCGACTCGTGCCTCACGGAAGCCGGCTTGCTTGAGCCAGCCGCAACAGTCGGCACCCGTGTAATCGAAGCCCCCTGCCGTCTCGATCAGCATGTTCAGACTCATCAGCAAGCCAAACACGTTTTGCCTCCGCTCGTCGTCGATCAACGCCTCGTAAACGATCAGGGCCCCACCGGTTGGCAATGCGGCGAAGGCCTTGGAAATCAGCAGTTGCTTTTGCTCAAGTTCCCAGTCGTGAAGGATATGCCCCATCACCAGCACGTCAGCGCTGGGTAGCGTGTCTTGGAAGAAATTCCCCGGCAGGAATCGTAGCCGTTCCTGTAGACCAAAGGAGGTGACGTACTCGTTGAACACCGGGCCAACCACTGGCAGGTCGAAGTTGGTCCCAGTAAGGTGCGGATGTGCCATAGCAACCTGGACGGGCAACGCCCCCTGCGCGCCCCCAACATCCACGAATGTCTGGTAGTCACGCCAGGGGAACTTCCGGGTGATCGCTTTGGCGGCCCCGAGGCTAATTCCCGTCATTCCTTGCAAGAAGAGCCTCATGCGGGCCGGGTCGCCGTATAGAGCGTCGAACGCACTCGCCGATGGATTGGTCTTCGATTCGTTTTGGGGTTGGCCAGTTCGGAGTGCCTCGGTCAAGCCGCCCCAGAAACCGTATAGTCGGGCATTGGTCATTTCCAAAAGGCCGCCGACATAAGACGGCTTGGCCCGATCAAGAAAGTAATCCGCGTCCAGGGTGTTCGAGTAACGTCCCTCCCGCCGTTCCAACAGGCCAAGTGCGACCAGAGCATCGAGGAAATCGCGTGCGGCACGGGGGTGCAGTTTCAATCGTTCGATTAGAGCCGCGAGGTCACCTGGCGACTTGGCAAGTTCGGTGAATACACCGAGCTCCACTGCACTTAACAAGGTCTTCGGTCCCCAGAAGCCAAGGCCAAGCTGGAGAATTCGATCTGGAGTATATTCGCTGGTCATGTAGTCTCCGTCAGAGGTCCGACAAATCGACGAGTGGGCGTCGGACTGACTCATTGGGTGAACGTTACGCCCGTCAGCGCGGTGCTCTCCCTACTGGTCGGTAACCGACTCATTGTCACGCGCAACGATCAGCTCGACACCATCGTCCGCAGGCAGACATAACCGCTTGCGGCGGTCATCGTCGCTCCAGGTCGCGCGAATCTCGGCAGCGGCAGCTTCGATCGCGGCGGCCGTCGGTATGTACGCACCGGCATCGTCTCGCGGGTCGTCAAAAAGGCGATCTGGCATGGTGCTGGCGATTCCTCGGGGTTCAAATTCCTCGGAGCCACTATAGGCACGGGAGCTCGCCCTGACTAGAACGTCGTCCCTTGTCCAGCGCTTCTCCTCCACCCCCTCCTCCCGATCCCAACCTCTAGCACTTGTAGCAAGACATGGGCCAGGTGGCCGCCGCGTTACAACAGATCAACGCGAGGCTCGATTCGCAGCCCCAACAGCCTACGCAACAAGCGCGCACGGCAACTCGGGCGACGGTGCCGGCGGAGATCGAACGGCCTGGACCTGCGCAACAGCCTGCCCGCGAACCCGAGCCCCAGCGCATAAAAACGCCTAGGGCGAACCACCGGGCGAGTGCCGTCGGTGACAGAGCGGGTGCGTCACGGCTTCCCAACGGTCGCTTTCACCGGAGGTACGGTTTCCACTCGTCGGAATTGAGATACGTATTCACGAATGCGACGGCACGACCATCCTGCGACATTGTTCCCAATCATGTCGGGAGCTGGAACAGGTTTT
>Ga0265325_10001434_pt1 | contig 16775 bp, 14 predicted proteins | sample 41420metaG_FD_202090 | JGI IMG/M metagenome (GOLD analysis project Ga0265325, IMG submission 202090) | Rhizosphere microbial communities from Carex aquatilis grown in University of Washington, Seatle, WA, United States - 4-14-20 metaG | ecosystem: Host-associated > Plants > Roots > Rhizosphere...
TGAAGATCGCGATCGGCACGTATGGGCATTCTGCCGCGATCAAGACCGGGGCCGTGCCGATTGAAGGTGTGGACGCGGACCTGATCGAGGTGAAGCCGATCATCCAGGCCTTCCGTCGCATGGTGCGCGATCTCGAATTCGACATCTGCGAGATGGCGCCGACCACGTACATGATTGCGCGGGCCCATGGCGCGCCGTACATCGCCCTGCCGATTTTCGTGATGCGTCGCTTTCACCACGGCGGCTTCATCGTCCGGCCGGACGCCGGGATCAAGCATCCGAAGGATCTCGAAGGCAAGAAGGTGGGCGTGCGGGCTTATTCCGTGACCACCGGCGTTTGGACCCGGGGCATCTTCACCAACGAGTACGGTCTCGATTCCTCCAAGGTGACGTGGATTGTCGACGACGAGGAGCACGTCACCACGCTGAAGCTGCCGCCCAACGTTGTTCATGCGCCCGAAGGAAAATCGCTGCAGAGCATGATGGCCTCGGGCGAGATCCAGGCGGGCTTTACGGGGCCGGCCGGGGTTGGCCGCGCCGGACCGCCGATCGGCAATTGGGACATGAACGCGCCGACGGGCATTGCGGCCGGCGTCTATCCCGAGCTTTTTTCCGATGTTGACCGGATCGAGGCTGACTGGTTCCGCCGCACCGGCATCTATCCCATCCACGGCCTGATCGTGGTGAAGGACGAGCACATCAAGCGTCATCCATGGCTGGCCCGGTCGTTGATGGATGCCTTCGTGGCATCCAAGGCACCGTACCTTGAGAATCTCAAGGCCGGTCGTGGCGATAGCCCCGAAGATGTGCGGTATCGCAGTTTCCTGCCGCTAATGAGCGATCCGCTGCCGCATGGCATCGCTGCGAACAGGTCTAGCATCGAGGCGCTGATGACCTATGCGCTGCAGCAAGAGTTGATTCCATCAAGGCCGAGTCTGACCGATGTCTTCGTCGACATCGATCCCTGATCTCTCACCGAACTCGCAGGCAAACCTCTGCATGTCGTCCATCATCGATATCCACCCCCACATCGTTTCGCCGGACACCATCAGGTATCCGCTCAACCCGCTGGGCGGCAAGCAATCGACGTGGTCCACCGAAAGGCCGACGACCTACGATGATCTCCTCCGGGCGATGAACGAGGCGGGTGTGGCCAAGGCGGCGATCGTGCATTCGTCGACAGCCTACGGCTACGACAATAGCTATGCCGCGGATGCCGTGGCGGCGGTGCCTTCGCGGTTCACCGGTGTGTATTCCATCGACGTTCTCGCGCCGGACGCGGTGACGACGTTCGACTATTGGCTCGGCCGTGGCTGCAGCGGAATGCGGCTGTTCACCACCGGCAGCACGATGCCCGACCAAGCCACCTGGTTTGCCGATCCCAAAACTTATCCGTTCTGGGAACATGCCACGGCCAAGAATGTCCCGGTCTGTGTGCAGATGAAACAGGCGGGGATTCCGCTGTTACGACAGATCATGGACCGGTTTCCCAAAGTGACGATCATCCTCGATCATCTGTCAGGAGCGCCTGCGCAGGATGGCCCGCCCTATGCCAGCGCGACGGAATTCCTGTCATTGGCAAAATACCGGCAGGTGTATCTCAAGATCACGCCGATCAACGTCTCTCCCAAAACCTGGGGTCAAGGCGATCCAGCGAGTTTCTTTGGGATGATGATCGAGGCCTTCGGCGCCGATCGTGTTGCTTGGGGGTCGAACTTCCCGAACTCGATCGGCACACTGAAGGAAATACTGACGGCCGCGCAGAAGGCATTTTCCTTTGCGCGGCCATCGGATCACGATTGGATATTCGGCAAGACCGCGCAGGTGCTTTATCCAATCCTGAAGGACTGACCGGTCGTCTGAGGGCCGCGACCGGGTTGGCGCACTCAGGCCCCGACGAATCGCCCGCGCTCGGCCTAACGCAAGTGACAGGCGACCATCTGGCCCGGCTTGACTTCGCGAAGCGCCGGCGATTCGACGCGGCAACGATCGATCGCGTAGGGGCAGCGCGTGTGGAAGTGACACCCGGATGGCGGGTTGACCGGGCTTGGCACGTCGCCCTGCAGCACGCGCTTCTGACGTTTGACCTTGGGATCGGGCACCGGGACGGCGAGCAGCAGCGATTCGGTGTAGGGGTGCTGCGGGCGCGTGAACAGCGTGCGCTTGTCGGTGTATTCGACGATGCGGCCGAGGTACATTACCGCGATCCGATCGCTGATATGCTCGACCACGGCGAGGTTGTGCGAGATGAAGAGATAGGAGAGTCCCATCTCGCGCTGAAGATCCTTCATGAGGTTGAGGACCTGCGCCTGGATCGAGACGTCGAGCGCGGACACGGGCTCGTCGCCGATGATCAACTTTGGTTGTAGCGCGAGCGCGCGTGCGATGCCGATACGCTGGCGCTGGCCGCCGGAGAACTGGTGCGGATAGTTCGTCATCTGCGCCTTTCGCAGACCGACGCGGTCGAACAGATCGGCCACCCGCTTTTTCACCTCCGCGCCCTTGGCAATGCCGTGCACCCGCAGCGGTTCGGCGACAATATCGCCGGCGGACATGCGCGGGTCGAGCGAGGAAAACGGGTCCTGGAAGATGATCTGCATCTGCCGCCTGTAGGGACGCAGCTCGGCCTTGGTCAGGTGCGTGATGTCTCGACCGGATACGATGATGCTGCCGCTGGTCGGCTCGATCAGGCGAAGGATGGCCCGTCCGACGGTGGATTTCCCGCATCCTGATTCACCGACCAGGCCTAACGTCTCCCGCTCCCCGATCGAGAAGCTGACGCCATCGACAGCAAACACCGTGCCTGCCGCGCGTTGCAGCAGGCCCTTGCGGATCGGGAAATGCTTCTTGAGATCGCGTACCTCTAGAACAGGGGCGGTGGGGCTGCTGCCTTCAACCATGGCCCCCACCGTAAAGCTCGGCGGAGCGCCAGCACGCCGCCCAATGGTTCGGCCGCTTCTCCTCGTAATCGGGATAGGCCTGGCGGCATCGGTCTTCGGCGTGGGCGCAGCGCGGTGCGAACACGCAGCCTTCCGGCAAGTTCGTGAGGGCAGGAACCATGCCGGGAATTTCCTGCAAGCGCGCCGCGGGCTCGGCCTTTTCGCCACGCATCAGGCCGAGGCGAGGAATCGAAGCCATCAGGCCGTGCGTGTACGGGTGTTGGGGACGTGCGAACAATTCCTCAACCGGCGCCTCCTCAACCTTGCGGCCCGCATACATCACGATCACCCGTTGCGCGGTCTCAGCGACGACTCCGAGATCGTGCGTGATCAGAATGATCGCCGTGCCGAGCGTGCGCTGGAGGTCGAGGATGATGTCGAGGATCTGCGCCTGGATGGTCACATCAAGCGCGGTGGTCGGCTCATCCGCGATCAGCACCTTCGGATTGCAGGCCAGCGCCATGGCGATCATGGCGCGCTGGCGCATTCCGCCGGAGAGCTGGTGCGGATATTCGCCGGCGCGCTGCTCCGGCTCAGGGATGCGGGCAAGACGCAGCATGTCGACGGCCTTGGCTGCGGCGGCTTGGCGGCTGATCTTTTCATGCAGCAGGAGCACTTCGGCGATCTGGCTGCCGATCGTCAGCACCGGATTGAGCGACGTCATCGGCTCCTGAAAGATCATCGCGATATCCTTGCCTCGGATATCGCGCATCGCCTCCTCGTCCAGATTGAGCAGGTCGACCCCGGCAAGCTTAACGGTCCCTCCGGCGATCCGGCCGGGCGGCTCAGGCACGAGCCGCATCAGCGACAGCGCCGTGATGCTCTTGCCGCAGCCGGATTCCCCGACGATGGCCAGTGTCTCATGCGGGGCGAGCGAAAAGCTCACCCCGTCCACGGCTTTGACAACGCCGCTTCGCAGGTCAAAAACGGTCTGCAGGCCTTCGACCTCAAGCAGAGGCGCCGCGCGAGTGACGGTCATGGGCGCGCCGTGTCGGTCAATTCCGCAGCCGCGGATCGAGGATGTCGCGCAATGCGTCGCCGAACAGGTTGGTGCCGAAAACGGCAAGGCTGATCGCGGCGCCGGGAAAAATCACCAGCCATGGCGCCACGCGCACGTATTCGGCCGCGGACTCCGACAGCATGCGGCCCCAAGAGGGGTGCGGCTCCGGCACGCCGAGGCCGAGAAACGACAGCGATGCTTCGGTCAGGATCGCAGCGCCGAGCTGGGCGGTTGCGATCACGATCAGCGGCGCCAACGTGTTCGGCAGCACGTGCCGCACCGCGATGCGGAATTCGCTCATGCCGACGGCGCGTGCTGCCTCGACGAACGGTTGCTCGCGCAACGCCAGCGTGTTCGAACGCACGACGCGCGCCGAATAGGGGATCAGAGGAATGGCGATGGCGACAATCGTGTTGTCGAGCGCGGGACCCAGCGATGCCGCCATGACCAGCGCCAGCACCAGCAGCGGCACCGACTGCAGAACATCGACGATGCGCTGGATCGCGAGATCGACCCAGCCGCCGAGATACCCCGAGGTCAATCCGAGGATGACGCCGAAAAAGCAGCCAAGAAACGTCGAACCGAGCCCGACCGCAAGCGATATGCGAGCGCCGAAGATGATGCGAGCGTAGATGTCGCGGCCCATGGCATCGGCGCCGAGCCAATGGCTTTGGCTTGGATGCGCGAGCGAAAGCGAGGAGTTTGTGGCGATCGGATCGTAGCCGGTCAGGACGTTGGCGAACACTGCGGCAAAGACGAATACCACCATGATCGCGGCCCCGATGACGCCAAGCGGGTGCGACCCAAGGTGATGGCGAATATGAGACCACAGACTGTCGGCGCGGCCCACCTCCGCAGGCGTCGGGGTCACATCCATGATTGCCATGCGCGTTCCCCTAGCTTGCGTATTTGATCCGCGGATCGAGCACCGCGTACAGCAGGTCGATCAGGAAGTTGATGAAAACCGCGACAAAGGCGATGAACATCACCAGGTTCTGCACGATCGGATAGTCGCGCCAGCGGATCGCCTCGACCAGGAAGCGGGCCACACCTGGGATGTTGAACACTGTTTCGGTGACGATCAGGCCACCCATCAGGAACGCGGCCTCGAGCCCGATCACGGTGACGACCGGCAGCACCGCGTTGCGCAACGCGTGGTGATAGTTGACCGTTCGCGGCGACGCGCCCTTGGCGCGCGCGGTGCGGATATAATCCTGACGCAGCACCTCAAGCATCGATGACCGCGTCAGACGCATGACAAGCGCCGACGAGCGGAAGCCGACCGCGGCTGCAGGCACACTGTAGAGCCACAGCGCTTCCCAGAACCCTTTCGGCGGATCGGTGTAGATCGGGATCGTGCCGAAATAATGCACGAACGCCATCAGGATAAGGAGGCCGAGCCAGAACGAGGGTAGCGATAATCCGCTCAGGCTGACCACGCGCAGGAGATAATCGAGTGGTGTGTTCTGCCGAACCGCGCTGATCACACCGAGCGGGACGCCGAACACAATGGCGAAAGCGAGCGCGAGGCCGGCGAGCTTGGCGGTGATGGGAATGCGCGGCAGGATTTCGTCGATCGCCGGCTTCTCGGAGACATAGGAATAGCCGAGATCGCCCCGCGCCAGGCCGCCGATCCATTCGGCATACTGAACCGCGATCGGCTGATCGAGGCCGAGTTCCTTCTCGAGCTTCGCCTTTTCCGCAGTGTCGATCATGCCGGCGGCGTCGAACAGGATATCGGCGATGTTGCCGGGCACCAGCCGGAGCATCACGAAGATCAGCACGGAAATGCCGAACAGCGTCAGGAGCATCAGCGCGAAGCGCCTGACCAGATAGACCCCCAACATTGCCTCCCGTCGAATGCGCGGAAGAACGCGCCGGGCAGCCCTTCGGCGCCCGACGCGGTCCTGGATTCCCAGCAGCCCTATTTATCGAGCCAAACGTCCTCGTAACGATAGCCGTTATAGGCGCTGTTGTTCATGATCGTCATGTTCTTGACGAACGGCTTCCAGCAGGTCCCGGTGCGGGCGTGGAACAGCACGGGCCGCGCCACATCCTCCTGAAGCTTCTTGTCGATCTCCCAGACCAGCGACTTGCGCTTGCTGGCGTCGGTCTCAGCGGATTGCTGATCGAACAGCTTCTCCAGGTCCTTGTTGCAGTAGTGCGTGTAGTTGCGCTCCGACCCGCAGGCGAAGTTCTCGTAGAAGTCCTGATCGGGATCGTCGATGCCGTTGCCGGTCAGGTTGAGACCGACCGAGTAGTCGTTGCGCGCCACCTTGGCGAACCACGCGCTCGATTCGACCGGGTCGAGTTCGGCATCGATATAGATGCTCTTCAACTGATCGATCAGCACCACGGCCGGATCGCGATAGGTCGCAAGGTTGCGCGTCGAGACCTTGATCTTCAGCGGATTGGTGGCGCTGTAGCCGAGCTTGGTCATGATGGCGCGGGCTTCCTCGCGGCTCTTGTTGACGTCGCCGTAGCCCGGGATGGTCTTGAGCATATCGGGCGGCATGCCCCAGACGCCCTCGGGCGGCGGTAGCAGCGAACCGCCCTGATCACCCTGGCCCTGCAGGATGATGTCGATGAACGACTTGCGATCGAGCGCGAGGTTCATCGCCTTGCGCAGCTCCGGGTTCTTGAAAGGCTCGGTCTCGCGATTGACGATGAGATTGGTGTTGACGTTGATCGGGGCGATCTCGCAAACCGCCGTCGGATCCTGCTTCTTGATATCCGCGATCAGCGCCGAGGTCATCTCGGTCGGGAAGGTCATGTCCACCCGGCCGGCAACGAAAGCGAGAACTGCGGTCGCCCGGTTGCGGATGATGGTGTATTCGATGCCGTCGAGGTAGGGCAGGCCCTTCTTGAAATAGTCCGGGTTCTTCACGAGCTTGATCGACTCGTTCTGCTTCATCTCGACAAATTTGAACGGACCGGTGCCGATCGGATGGGTCCGCATCTGCGCCGCGGTCACGTGGCAGGCGTACATCGGCGTATAGCCGGATGCGAGCATCGCCAGGATCGACGGCTGCGGCCGCTTGAGATGGATGGTCACCTCGTAGTCGCCGTTGGTGGTGACCTCGGTCACGTTGGCGAACCAGTCCTTGCGCGGGTTCTTGCGGAACTTGTCCTGCGCCTTGCCTTGCAGCAGATCGAAGGTGCACTTTACGTCATTGCTGGTGAACGGCTTGCCGTCATGCCATTTGACGTCGTTGCGCAGCTTGAGCGTCAGCGCGGTGTTGGCCTTGTCCCACGCCCAGCTCGTCGCGAGCTCCGGCTCGATGGTGCCCATGCTGTTTTGCGGCTTGTGCTGATCGTACAGCACGAGGTTGCTGAAGATCGGCATGGCCGGGGCGTTGACCGAGAACGTCGCTTCCTCGTGGATGGAGAGGCTCGGCGGCGTCTCGCGGTGATAGATTTTCAGGACGCCGCCCTGCTTGGGCTCGGCGGCCGACGCGTTGGCAATTGACGCAACGGCTAGAGCCGCGGCAACGATGGCTGTTTGCCTGAGTGCCATATTCACTCCTCCCCAAATGAGGTCTGGTTGGCGCCGAAGGTCGCTCGGCGCCATTATTGGTTGTTAGAGGATCACGCTACCCCGGCGCGAAATCTCAGATCAACGCGCCAAAAGGTATCACTGGTCCTGACAAAGGCCGAGGCCAAACCACCGATCGTAGGCCCGGTTGTTCCGCTTATAGCCCCGGTTTCAAGGCAATGGCTTGCCCCGCACGTCGGCGGCGCGCTCGATCTTCACCAGCACCCCGATGCCGGTGTCGGCCCCGACATGCGTCTGTTCGCGCGGCAGAAGCAGCTTGAAGATGGCGTCATGGACGGGTCCGCTCTCGTACAATTCGGCCTTTCCGTAGAACCGCAAAAAGCCCGAATCGAGCACGCCCTCGCGCTGCGCCTTGAAGTTGGCGTACATCACGCAAACACGCTTGTCGTGGCCGAGATTTTCCAGCGCTTGCTTCTTCGACCGCTCCCAATAGGCGAGATGCTCGTCATCAAAAACGACCATGCTGCCCTTGGGCGAAATATTGGGGCCATTCGCTCCTTGGGTTGCGACGAGGCATGGCGCCCCATCATCCCAGGCGGCTCGGATGAGAGCTTTGAGCTTTTCGCTGACGGGCATAACGGGCCTGTTCCGGTAAGAGGATGGGCTTATCGAACCGGACTATTGTAGCCAGTTAAGCGGGCGTCCCGATAGAATGGGGGAGGCTGCCCGGAGAAATTATGACCGGCGCGGCCCGCGGCTTAAAGCGAGTCCTGGGCGGTCTCGCACGAGTTGCGAATTGGGGCCTGTCCCACTCGGCTCGCCGAGACCGCCGAAATCACCGCCGGTCCTGCTCGGCCTTTTCCTCGGCGCGCGCGATTTCGCCGATGGGTTGATCGGGCTGCAAGGGGGCGTCGCCGTGGAGGGCGATCTCCGCCTTGGCCCGCTGCCAATGCTCCTTGTCTTTGCCCTCGGGCTTCTTTTCCGCGACCCAGATTTGAAACGCACGTTCGCGGACGCGACGGTCAAGCTCTGTTTCTGCTTGCATGGCTTACTCCTTTGCGAGTTAAGCCAGATTGCCTGTTCGGGTTCCGCCAGATGACGTCCGACCCATCGCTGGCCCATTCACGCGTTGACCCCCGGTATCTCGCCGCAGCGCCGTGGCTTGCTCGTGCCATCCAAAGCTCCTGAACGGCCGTCTGATGGAACCGGAAAGGCTGATTGCGGATTGTTGCGGGTCGACAAGGAGGGTCGCGATGGCTCGCAGGCGAAAAGCGAACGAGAGGCTAACCGGGGCGCCATGTCCGATTTGCCAGCACCCCATGACGCTCAAATCGACCATCCCGGCCGCCCATATCTTTCCGGCCCTGATGACCTTCCAATGCCAGGGTTGCGGCAACCGCCGGACCGTCGAGAATGAGGCCGAACTCAGCGTGGTGGAAACGGCCAAGGCGGCAGCTTAACTTGGGTCTCGCGAACGCGTAGAGTTCAATGCGTGTTTGTCGAGCCGAAGGGGCCCCCGATGCCGAGGTTGATCAGCGCTCTTGTCGCAATCTGCGCCCTCTGCCAGCCGGTCCTGGCGGCCGACATGGGTGTCTCCGTATCGCGGGTCACGCACTGGCGGGAGCATCACATCATCGAGGTCGCCATCAATCCGCCAGGCAGCCGTGAGTTCGTCATCAACGGTGCCCGTTTCGCCGCAAAGAGCGACGCTTGTCGCGGCTGGGAGGCCGGCGACCGTCTCGCTCTGCTGGCCGGGGAATGGCACGGCTATTGCGGCAGTGCGGTGTTCCGCAATCTCAGCCGCGGCCGGACGTGTGAGATGTGGTGCGGCTATTCCGCCGCGTTCCATTGATAGAACAGCGCCCGGTCAGCCGACGGGCACCACCTCCACCGAGACGTCGAGCTTCTGCGCGCCTGACGCGAAAATGACACCATCGATCGGCGCCACGTCCGCGTAGTCGCGACCGATCGCAAGCACGACATGATCGTTGCCGGCCAGCATGCCGTTGGTCGGATCGAGCCCGATCCAGCCGGCCTTGCCGCCGCACCACGCCAGCACCCAGGCATGCATGGCGTCCGCGCCCTCGAGCCGTGGCTGGTCGTCCATTCGTGCAGTCCGCAAATATCCACTAACATAGCCCGCCGGCAGGCCGAGCGAGCGCATGCCCGAGATCATGATGTGGGTGAAATCCTGGCAAACGCCACGGCGCAGCGCGAACGACATCGGCGGCGTCGTCGATGCCGTGGTCGCGCCAACCTCGTAGACGAACTCGCTCTTGATCCGGTTCATGACCTCGACCAGTCCCTCGAGCACCGGGCGCCCGGCCGGAAAGCTCTCGGCGACATAATCGCGGATCTCGGGATCGAGTGAGACTTGGCGGCTCGGAAACAGATAGTGCGCAGGCGCTTGAGGTGAGAGATCGTTGCCGGTGTAGGCCGCCTGCCGAACGTCTTCCCAAGGTGGTGTTCCGCTCGGCTTGACCGTTACGATGCGGTCCACCGCAACCCGCGCGGCGACCGTGACGGTCAGGCCCTCGTGCGGCTGATCGAACGCGATCCAGGTGATGCGGTTGCCGAAGAAATCGATTCCCTCGCGGCGCTCGATCGGCGCCGGCGAAATGTCGAGGGCTGCGGCATGCACCCGCTGGTGCTGCCGATCGATCGGAGTGAGCCGCAGCAGGTGGTGCGCAAACGAGACCGGGGAGGCGTATTGATAGACGGTCGATTGGCGGACGTCGTAGATCATGCCAGCGCCTCCCAGGACGAGGGTGAGCGCGATTGTGTCGTGAAATACGTCTGGGTGACCACGTCGGACAGCTTCAGCAGCGTCGTTTCGGCATCGAACAGCACTTTGCTGTCGATGGCCGAGACGTCGGAGGTCCGCAGTTTGGTGGCAAGCGAGATCGCGACCTGCTCCGGCGGCGACAGCCGGTCCTGCTCGCGTTTCGGCAACGACGCCAGATGCGCCTCGATGCGGCCGAGCTGATAGACGACGGAGCGCGGGTTGGCCGGATCGAGCGCGACCAGGTCGATGGCCGGTGCGGCTGCAGCGACCATGACGTAGCGCAGCCGGTAGGTGATCTGGCTATCGGCCAATTCCAGCAGCACATCGAGGGCGCCGTTCGGGACCCCGCGGAATGCAAACTGCCGGATGAAGCGACAGGTGCCCAGCGCGCGCTCGATGCGGCGGCCGATCTCCAGGAAACGCCAGCCTGCGAGTCGGCTCATGTTCTCCTGGGCAAGGCCCGAGAACGAGGCGATGATGCGGAGCGCGCCGTTGACGCGATCGAAGCTTGCGCTCTCGCTGGAGCCTTGCTCGAACGGCGATTTGATCAGCTCGGCAAGCTCGGTGAGCGCGCGCCACGCGTCCGGCGAGAACCGGTCGCGGATCACCGAAGCCGCCGATTGCCCCGCGCTGACGAGGAATGGCAGCGCGCCGCCCAGCTCACGCTGCTGCAGCACCGTTGCGGCGATTGCGGCGGGACGAACGTCCAGCATCTTCTCCGGCACCGCCTGCCATTCGTGCAGGATGGCGGTGATGTCGGCGGCGATCACGCCGGCCTCAGGTGTTCCTTCGGTGGCGCGGTTGATCAGCGCGCGGACCAGGCGGAGCGTTGCTTCGGTCCGCTCGACATAGCGGCCGAGCCAGAACAGGTTGGCGGCGGCGCGGCTCGGCAATGCGCCGGTGGCGCGGTTGATGGTGATGCGGTCCGGCGTCGGCAGCAGCGTGGTCTGCACCACCGGCTTGTCCGAGAGAATCCACGCATCCGCGGTTCGCCCGCCACGCTGGAGGCTGACAGCGCGGGCGTCGAGGTCCTCGGCGATGCGAACGAACCCGCCCGGCATCACCCGCCAGCCGTCGGCGGCGCGCGCCAGCAGCAGCCGAAGAATGAACGGGCGCGGCACCAAGCGATGGTCTTGCCAGACCGGTGTGGTCGACAGCGTCACCGCCTCCTGGGCGACGAAGTCGATGCCGCGGCGGCCGATCGCCTCGATCGTCTCGGCGCGCGCCTTCGGATCGAGATCGCGTCCGATCGCAACTTGGCGTTCGATGTGCGGCTGGGCCTCGCTGCCGAACGCGGGGGCGATAACGAGTTCGTCAAACCGTTTCATCACGTCCGCACGCACGGCAGGATCGCCGAGCCACCAGGTGGCGACGTTCGGCAGCTTCAATTCTTCGCCAAGCACCGATGCCGCAAGCGCCGGCAAGAAGCTCAGCATGGCGCGCGCTTCGGCAACGCCGGAGCCGAGCGCGTTGGCCAGCACCACGGTGCCGTCGCGGATCGCCTGGACCAGCCCCGGCACGCCGAGCCGCGAGCGCGCGCTCAGCTCCAGCGGGTCGGCGAAATCGGAATCGAGCCGCCGCAGCAGCACTTCGGCGCGCTTGAGGCCGGACACGGTGCGGATGAAGACGCCGTCATGGCGCACCGTCAGGTCCTCGCCCTCGACCAGCAGGAAACCGAGGTAGCGGGCGAGATAGGCGTGCTCGAAATAGGTGTCGTTCATCGGGCCCGGCGTCAGCACGCACACCGGCAGATCGTTGCGGCGGCTCTGTGCCGCAAGCTCCTGCTGGAACGCCTGGAAGAATGAAGCCACGCGTTCCACTCGCAGCTCGCGGTAGATGTCTGGTAACGCGCGCGACAACGCGAGGCGGTTCTCCAAGGCGTAGCCAGCGCCCGACGGCGCCTGCGTGCGGTCGCCCAACACCCACCACCGACCATCCGGCGAGCGACCGACGTCGACGCCGTAGAACCGCAGGTGTGCGCCACCGGGCGGCACGACGCCGACCAATGGCCGCAGGAATTCCGGATTGCCGGCGATGACCGCCGCCGGCAGACGCCCGTCGCGAACCAGTTCGGCGGGGCCGTAGATGTCCTTGAGGATCGCCTCGATCAGGTCTGCGCGCTGGATCAGGCCTGCTTTGAGCTCCTGCCATTCGGCGGCATCGATCAGCAGCGGCACATGGCTCAGCGGCCACGGCCGCACCGCGCCCTCGGGGTCCTCATAGACGCGGTAGAACACCCCGGATTCGCGAAGATGCCGGTCGGCAGCGGCAAATCGCCTGTCGACCTCCTCCGGCCCCATCGCCGCGATCATGTTAAGGAACGGCCGCCAGTGCGCGCGGACGCGCCCCTCACGATCCATCATCTCGTCGAAGGTCCGCGGGAACAGGCAATGATAGCCCGACAGAAGCGGCTCGATGTTCTCGGCGTCCGGCGTCGCGCTATCGATATGGGCCATGTACGCATCAAACCTGAGTCGGACGGCGCGGGTCGAGCGTCATGCGTACTCGAGCGCCCGTTCTTCTGTCGGAATAACGAAATATCCAGGCGTATGTCCACGGTTCTCGAAGCGTGCCAGCCAGCGACCGCGGACGACGAACCCCCTTTCAAAGCAAATATCAGGCCGTCCCGGCGCCGCGGGGGCCGTAGCGGAGCCGAGAAAATGCAAGGCCCTTAAGTGGGTTCGGGGTTGGCGATCCCGCGTTGGAGCCCCGTGATGACGGCTCGCAATGCCCCCCGTTCGCGATCGGCTCCGGCCGGCTGGTTTGCAGCGTGAATCCGGTCGTGCACGAACGAAAGCTTGACGATCGCGGGCGGCGACAGCACGAACGGATAGAGGTCCGGCATGCCCATGCTGCGGTTGATCGAATTCACCGCAAAGATCAGTGGCAGCCAGGCGCCGACGATGCGAGCCATGTTGGCCGCATGGGGATCGAAGTCCACGCTCGCCGACAGGTTGGCGTTCTGGCGGACGTGCGGCCGCACCTGCAGGCCGAAGGCGCCAGCCGTCTCTAGCGTGTCAACCATGTGGAAATAGTGCGCCCATGTCTCGGCCCAATCTTCCCACGGATGCACGCTGGCATAGGCGGTGACATAGCCGGACTGCCAGTCTGCCGGCGGACCGTTGGCGTAAAGGTGCTGGAGCGCGACGGCATAATCCTCGCGCTCGTCGCCAAACAACTGGCGGAAGTCCTCGATGCTCGGTGCGTTCCGTATCAACACATTCCAGTAGTAATGTGCGATCTCGTGGCGGAAATGACCGAGCAGGGTGCGATAGGGCTCGACCATCGCTCGCCGCATCCGCTCACGTTCGGCGTCGTCCGCCTCCGCGACGTTGATGGTGATCACTCCATGGGCGTATCCGGTCAGCACCGGAGCCGCGTCCAGCGCGTCGGGCGGCGGTGACGCCAGAAAATCGAACGCGAGGCCGTTCTCCGGGTCTTCGATCTTGTTTCTCAGCGGCAGCTTCAGCTTCAACAGCGTGTAGAACAGCCGATGCTTGGCCATCTCGATCTTCTGCCAGCTCGCGAGATTATCCGGCTGCGACAGATCGGGGATGGTCCGGTTGTACCGGCAGGCGGCGCAGAACTGTTCGGTGCTGCTCGCCTCAACCAACCAGTTGCAGACGTCGTACTGGGCGTTGGCGCAGAAGCGATAGCGGCCTTGGCGGTCGGCGAGCGCCAGCAATCCCGTTTCGTCCTCTTCGAGCGCGGTGATGGTTTCCTTGGCGGGCAGATAGCCGAGGGCGTGTCCGCAGCTCTCGCAGCGGGTGTTCTCGAAATAGAGCGGATGCCCGCAATGCTGGCATTCGAACAGCTTCATGGGGTCGGCGGCCGCCGTTTTGCGATCGGATCGTCAGGATAGCCGCGAGCCAATGCGGCAAGCCAACAAAAGTTTCCCACCGGGCATGAGCCTGCGGCGGCGCGTTGGCCTCGATCCTCTGGATTGCCGCCCAAAGAATGTGCAGTAATTGAAACGGCTTAAGATTGGCCGAGATGGCACGCGATTGGCTTGTTCGGGCTTAGGCATCAGCGAACGCGGCGGGACTGGGCGTGATATGAACGATGGGTCGGCCGTGGGCGCGTTGACCGGCAAGCCGCTGCTGCAGGCGATTGCGATCACCAAGCGCTACGGCAATTTCCTCGCCAACGACGCCGTCAGCATCGACCTCCGTCCCGCCGAAATCCATGCGCTGCTGGGCGAAAACGGCGCCGGCAAATCCACCCTGGTCAAGGCGATGTACGGCCTCGTGCAGCCGACATCAGGCGAGCTTCGCTGGCTCGGCGAGAAGATCGAACTCGATGGCCCGGCGCAGGCACGAGCGCTCGGCATCGGCATGGTGTTCCAGCACTTCTCGCTGTTCGAGAATCTCACTGTCGCGGAGAACGTCGCACTCGGTCTCGCGCCTACCGAATCCTTTGCCGATATTTCGCGCCGTCTCGCTGAAATGTCGCGCCTGTATGGGCTGCCGCTCGAACCGGATCGCGAGGTGTGGCGCCTTTCGGTCGGCGAGCGCCAGCGCATCGAGATCGTGCGCGCGCTGATGCAGGACCCCAAGCTTCTGATCCTCGATGAGCCCACGGCGGTTCTCACGCCGCAGGAGGCCGACCAGCTCTTTCTGGTCCTGGAGCGGCTCAAGCGCGAGGGACGGGCGCTGCTCTACATCAGCCACAAGCTCGAGGAGGTGAAGCGGTTCTGCGACACCGCCACCATCCTGCGCGCCGGTAAAAAGGTCGCGACTTGCGATCCGAAGAAGGAGTCGGCGGCTTCGCTCGCGCGCATGATGGTCGGTACCGACATCGGCGACGTCAAAGCGGCCCCGGGCCACGCGCCGACCGTGCCGCGGCTTGCGATCAAGAACCTGTCGCTCAGCCCCGACGATCCGCACGGCACGCGGCTCGTTTCGATCTCGCTCGAAGTGCGTGGCGGCGAGGTCGTCGGCATCGCCGGCGTCGCCGGCAACGGCCAGGACGAGCTGTTCTCGGCGCTGTCGGGCGAACGGCTCGCTCCGGATTCGGACAGCATCATCATCGACGGCGAGGCGGTCGGGCACCGCTCGGTCACGCAGCGGCGGCGGCTCGGCGCGGCCTTCGTCCCGGAGGAACGGCTCGGCCATGGCGCGGCCCCGCGCATGACGCTGTCGGAGAATGCGCTGCTTACCGGGCATGCGGCGAGCGGCATGGTCCACAACGGCTTCATCAACCGGCCGGCGATGCTCGATGCGGTGGATCGCACCACGCAGGCATTCGATGTGCGCAAGGCCAAGCGTGACCCGGAGGCGCGCAGCCTGTCGGGCGGCAACTTGCAGAAATTCATCGTCGGCCGTGAAATCCTGCGCGAGCCCGGCGTGCTCGTCGTCAGCCAGCCGACCTGGGGTGTCGATGCCGGCGCCGCCGCCACCATCCGTCAGGCGTTGGTCGATCTGGCTGGCCGCGGCAGTGCCGTTCTTGTCGTCAGCCAGGACCTCGACGAACTCGCCGAGATCGCGGATCAGATCGCCGTGATGTTCGACGGCCGGCTGTCGGCCCCACTCGACGCCGCCAGCGCGAGCCGCGAAACCCTGGGACTGCTGATGGGCGGCAGCGCGCAGCCCGCAACCGAGGCGAAGCATGCGGTTGGTGCTTGAGCGCAGAACCGAGCGTTCGACGGCGATTGCGATTACCTCGCCGCTGATCGCGATCGCGCTGACCATCGTCACCATGACAGTGCTGTTCGCCATCCTCGACAAGAATCCGCTCACCGCGCTGGCCGTCTATTTCATCGAGCCGATCACCGACGCCTATTCGTTGCAGGAGATCGCGGTGAAGGCGTCGCCCTTGGTGATGATCGGCGTCGGCCTGTGCTTCTGCTATCTCGCCAACGTCTGGAACATCGGCGCCGAGGGTCAATTCCTCATGGGTGCGGTGTGCGGCAGCTGGCTCGCCGTCGTCACGCAGGGGACCGGCGCCGGCCCCTGGGTGCTGCCGGCCATGTTGGTGCTCGGCGCGCTGGGTGGGGCGCTTTACGCTCTGATCCCGGCGCTGGCCCGGGTGCGCTTCGGCGCCAGCGAAATCCTGACCAGCCTGATGCTGGTCTATGTCGCCGACCTGTTGATGGACTATCTGGTGCGCGGGCCCTGGCGCGACCCAAAGGGCTTCAATTTCCCGACCACCGCCGAGTTCGACCCGGTCGCGACCGTGCCCGTCCTGATCGAGGGCAGCCGGTTGCACGCCGGCTGTCTGATTGCGCTGATCGTTGCGGCCTTGGCATCGCTTTTGCTCGGTCGGACCATCATGGGCTTTGAGATCAGGCTGGTCGGTTCGGCGCCCAAAGCTGCGCGTTTTGCCGGATTCAATGCCAACCAATTGACCATCGTGACGTTTTTGCTGTCGGGCGGCCTCGCTGGTCTCGCCGGCATCATCGAGGTGGCGGGTCCGGTCGGCCACCTTCAGCCGAACATCTCGCCAGGCTATGGCTTTACCGCGATCATCGTGGCCTTCCTCGGCCGCCTCAATCCGATCGGCATCCTCATTGCTGGCCTGTTCCTGGCGCTGACCTTCATCGGCGGCGAGCAGGCC
>Ga0265325_10001435_pt1 | contig 16774 bp, 13 predicted proteins | sample 41420metaG_FD_202090 | JGI IMG/M metagenome (GOLD analysis project Ga0265325, IMG submission 202090) | Rhizosphere microbial communities from Carex aquatilis grown in University of Washington, Seatle, WA, United States - 4-14-20 metaG | ecosystem: Host-associated > Plants > Roots > Rhizosphere...
GCGCTCGAAAAGTTCGACGCTGTAGACCGCGAGCCGCCAATCGCCATCACCCTTGTGCAAGGACTGGCCGCAGCCGACAAGATGGACTGGATCGTGCAAAAGGGCGTTGAGATGGGGGTTACCGCGATCCAGCCGGTTGCCGCCCGGCGCAGTGTCATCCGTCTTTCCGGCGAGCGCATGGAACGGCGCGTCGCTCACTGGCAGGCAGTGGCAATTGCCGCCTGCGAGCAATGCCGGCGCAATCGGGTGCCTCACGTGGCACCGCTCGTTGACCTGCCTCAATTTTTGGCCGGGGCCGCGGCGCAGAATGCCATGCGGTTGGTGTTGGCGCCGGGGGCCGGTCAGCGATTGACAGACCTGCCGAAACCGGATCGGCCGGTGATGTTTCTGGTTGGTCCGGAGGGCGGCTTCGAGCAGACGGAGCTGAGCACCGCCAGTTTGGCTGGCTTCTCCGCCATCAGCCTGGGACCGCGCGTGCTGCGCACCGAAACGGCGGGCATGGCCGCTTTGGCGGCGATGATGGCACTCTGGGGCGATTTCTGAAGGGAGACTGTGATGTTCGAATCGGCGGAATTGGGTCATCAGATCGACAAGGAAACGTATCGCAAGGCAGTGCCGACTTTGCGCGCGGCGCTGCTCGATGCCCAGTACGACCTCAAGGAGCAGGGCAAGATTCCGGTCGTGGTGCTGATCAGCGGCCAGGACGGCGCCGGCAAGGGCGAGACCATCAACGTGCTTTACGAGTGGATGGACCCGCGCTTCATTTCGACCTTGGCGTTCTCCACGCCCTCCGACGAGGAACGCGCGCGGCCGGCCATGTGGCGCTACTGGCGCGCCCTGCCGCCGAAGGGCCGCATCGGCATCTTCGCCGGCTCGTGGTACTCCGATCCGATCCATGATTCCATCGAAGACAAGATTTCCAAATTTGCCCTCGATCAGCGTATCGACCAGATCAACCGCTTCGAGGCGATGCTGGTCAACGAGGGCGCACTGGTGCTCAAGTTCTGGTTTCACCTGACCAAGGATGGCCAGAGAAGGCGTCTCAAGGAGTTGGAGAAGAATCCGCAGACGGCCTGGCGGGTTACCAAGTGGAACTGGGACCGCCTGAAGACCTACGACCAACTGCAGGATGTCGCCGGCCACGTCCTGCGCATGACCAACACGCCGTGGGCACCGTGGATCATCGTCGAAGGTGCGGACGACCGCTATCGCTCGCTGACCGTGGGTCAGATCATTCTCGATTCGCTGAAGAAGAAGCTGGCCGACAAGACCAAGGAAGTGACGCCAGTGGCGCCGCCCGTGCCGCCGAACATCGATGGCCGCGATGTGCTCTCCGAACTCGACTTGACGCAGAAACTGAGCAAGAAGGTTTACGAGAATGAGTTGGCGAAGTGGCAGGGCAAGCTTGCGGAATTGATCCGCCATCCGCGCTTCCAGCAGCGCTCGCTGGTCTGTGTTTTCGAGGGCTCGGATGCGGCAGGCAAGGGCGGCAGCATCCGCCGCATCGGTGCCTCGATGGACGCCCGCCAGTACCAGATCGTGCCCATCGCCGCGCCAACCGAGGAGGAACGGGCCCAGCCGTATCTCTGGCGCTTCTGGCGGCACATTCCGCGTCAAGGCCGGGTGGCGATCTTCGACCGCTCCTGGTATGGCCGGGTACTGGTCGAGCGCGTCGAGGGCTTCTGTTCCGAGGCCGATTGGCTGCGTGCCTATACCGAGATCAACGACTTCGAGCACGAACTGGCCAAGGCTGGTGCCATCGTCATCAAGTTCTGGCTGCAAATCAGCCGTGAAGAGCAGCTCAAGCGCTTCAAGGAGCGCGAGAAGATTGAATTCAAGCGTTTCAAAATCACCGAGGAAGACTGGCGCAACCGCAAGAAGTGGGATGCCTACCACCGCGCCATTTGTGACATGGTCGACCGCACCAGCACCGGCAATGCGCCGTGGACGCTGGTCGAGGCCAACGACAAGAACTTCGCCCGGGTGAAGATCATGAGGACGGTTTGCGAACGACTGGAAGCGGCCCTGAAGAAGAAATAGGTATGATTGGCGGATTGTCATTCACGATCCGGCCATGACTTCAAGCGAGACGAAACCGACGCAGCAGACCGACACCCGGCTGGTCGCCTGGGTGCGCCAGGCGGCCCCCTACATTCATGCCTTCCGCGGCAAGACCTTCGTCATCGCTTTCGGCGGCGAGGTGCTGGAGTCCGATGCGGCGCAGAAGCTGATCCATGACATCGCGCTGCTCGACAGCATGGGCATTCATCTGGTGCTGGTGCACGGTGCCCGGCCGCAGATCGACGCCGAGATGGAGGCCCGCGGCCTGACGCCGCGTTTCCACAACGGTCTGCGGGTCACCGACGCCGAAGCGCTGGAGTGCGTCAAACGTGCCATGGGCGTGTCGCGCATTGAGATCGAGGCGTTGCTGTCCCAGGGTCTGCCCAACACGCCGATGGCGGGCGGCTTTCTCCGCGTCACCGGTGGCAATTTCATCACGGCCAAACCGGTCGGGGTCGTCGATGGCGTCGACTTTCTGTTCACCGGTGCAGTGCGCAAGATCATTGCCGAAGAAATCCGCGCCGACCTGGATCAGGAGAACGTCGTTCTCATTACGCCGATTGGCGCTTCGCCCACCGGCGAGATTTTCAACCTCGCCTGGGAAGAGGTCGCCGAGGCCGTGGCGGTGGCCGTCCAGGCCGACAAGCTGATCTATCTCTGCGACGCACCGGGCCTGGTGGACAAGGCCGGCGAATTGATCGATGCCATTTCGGGCGACGAGGCCGAGCAACTGCTCAAGCACAAGGTGCAGCAATCGACCGATGCTGCGCGCGTGTTGTCAGGCGCTTTGCGTGCCTGTCGCGCCGGCGTCGGTCGTGTCCATTTCCTCGATCGACGCACCGATGGCGCCATGCTGATGGAATTCTTCACCCGCGAGGGCATCGGTACGGTGTTAACGGCGGCGCCATTGGCTCGCCTGCGCGAGGCGACGCACGAGGACGTCGGCGCCATCCTGGCTTTGATCGCACCGCTGGAAGCGGACGGCACTCTGGTGCGGCGTGGCCGTGAGCGGCTGGAGATGGAAATCACGCGCTTCTCGTTGCTCGAACACGATGGCGTCATCGTCGGTTGCGCCGCCCTTTATCCTTTCAGTGGCGACAAGGCGGCGGAACTGGCTTGTCTGGCGGTGATGGCCGACTACCAGCGCGCCGGCTACGGCGATCAATTGCGCCGGCACATCGAGGAGCGGGCGCGCAAGATGAAGCTCAAACGCTTGTTCGTCCTGACCACGCGGACGGCCCACTGGTTCGTCGAACGCGGCTTCGTCGAGCGCGGCGTCGATGCCTTGCCGGCCGCCAAGCGCGACCTCTACAATTTCCAGCGGCGCTCCAAGGTGTTCGTCAAGGCGCTCTGAGCCCGCTACAATCACATTTTTGCACACGGAGAATTACCCCATGGCTCGCATGGTGAAATGCGTCAAGCTTGGCCGCGAGGCCGAAGGCATGGACTTCGCGCCGATGCCCGGAGAACTCGGCAAGCGCATCTTCGAAAACGTCTCGAAGGAAGCCTGGCAGCAGTGGATCCGTCACCAGACGATGCTGATCAACGAGAATCGCCTCAACCTGGCCGATCCGCGTGCCCGCCAGTATCTCGCCGAACAGGTGCAGAAGCATTTCTTCGGCGATGGCGCGGAAGGTGTCTCGGGCTACGTGCCGCCGCAGGCTTGAGAATGCGCGGCGTGGCGGCCGCTAGGCGCCGCGCCGAAGGCTCCTGACGCCGTCAGGAGTCGCCAGCAGGAGAAGGTCGGCGCCGCGGCGGGCGAACAGTCCGTTGGTGACGACGCCGACCATCTGGTTGAGCCGTTCTTCCAGCCCCGCCGGATCGTCGATGTGCAAGCCATGCACGTCGAGAATGATGTTGCCGTTATCGGTAATGAAGTCTTCCCGTAGCCGCGGCTGGCCGCCGAGCGCCGCCAGCTGTCGCGCTACCTGGGCGCGGGCCATCGGGATCACTTCGATGGGCAAGGGGAATCTGCCCAGTGTGTGCACCAATTTGCTTTGGTCGCAGACGCAGACGAAGCTGCTGGCCACTGCAGCGACGATCTTCTCGCGCGTCAAGGCGCCACCACCGCCTTTGATCATTGCCAGGCCGGCGTCGATTTCGTCGGCGCCGTCGACATAGATCGGCAATTCCGTGACCTCATTGAGGTCGAGGACGCGAATGCCGTGGCTCTCGAGGCGCCTCCTCGTTGCCTCTGAACTGGCGACCGCGGCGCCGATGCGCTCCTTGATGGCGGCCAGCTCGTCAATGAAAAAATTGGCTGTCGAGCCGGTGCCAACGCCGATGACGGCGCCAGCAGGAACGGTGGCAGCAACATGGTCGCGGGCGGCACGGGCGACCGCCCGTTTGAGGTCATCTTGATTCATGGTTGGGCTCCCCCTGCCTGTTGGCCGATTCTGAGCAATGCCGCAGCGGGTCGACCGTTCAGGCCGGTTCGTAGCGGAATAGCTTGAATTCGCCCGTTCCGTCAATACGTTCGGCGAGCTTGACCACCAGGCGGATCTTTTCGCCGGCAATCATGACCAGATCGCCGACGACATGGCTCGGTTCGACCAGCAGCGTGCCGGCATCGGTCGACAGCAGAATAGCGTCGTCGAATTCGGACAGGGTCGAGCCGTCGAGCTTGCTATGAGCAAGCTCGGCATTGCTGACCGCCTTGACATGCGCTGGCTGGGGAATGCCCGCCAGCAACTGAATGCCGACCAGGCGCTTGCCTTCCGGGTTGCGACCAAGGCGGCGGACTATCGCAACCTGCCAATAAACCGCGTTCTCGCGACGGTAACCGATCAAGGCGCCGACATGCAGCCAGGAGCGATGCAGGGGCGCGATGGCGCCGATGCCGGTGCTGCTGGAATCGGCGAGCAGCCAGTGGTCGATGGTATCTTTAGCGGTGCCTTCCTCGAGCTTGCGGATCAGTTCGATGGGTGTCAGGTTCTCGGTCGAATCGGACACTTTGCCCACCAGGAGCGTGGTATCGGCGACCGAGCCGAAGTAGTCTTGTTGTACGCGTGTCCGCTCGTTATAGGTCGGTGTGGTTCCCAGCTTGCGTCCTGAACGGACATAGGCAGACACGGCAACCATGCGTCGCACCTGGCCGAAGCCCTGGACCACCAGCAAGGCGCCTTCTTCCGGCGAGCGCGGGGCCTGTCGCTGCGGCGGTTGCGGCGACCAGTGGTCGCGTAGCAGCAGCAGGGCTTCCGCCTGGGTCTGGCGGTTGATGGGAATCGATGCCAACCAGGCGGGAGCGACTTCCTGTTGCAACAAATTGAGCACCCGCAACATTCCTTGCCAGGCATCGCCGGGGCCGAAAAAGAAGCCCTCGTTCGGTGTTGCCAGCCCTGGATGCCAGCGATGAGGTGGCAAACCGGTGTGAAAGTCGACGATAAAGGGTGCTTGTTCACTGGCGGAATCGCGGATCAGCAAATCGCCCGCCACTTGGCGCAGATAGCGTTCGACAATTTCCATCTGCCGGGGCGCCATGTTGTCCAGTGGCGCCACTTCAAACATCAAGCCATGGAGATATTCGCCCTCGACGGTTGTCGGCGGGGCCTGGTCGTACAGCGAAAAACCAACTGCCAACGCATTTCGGGTTCGCGCGGTACGGTAGAGCTCATGAACTGCCGACCAGTGGTCGGTGCCGCCGCTGCGGTAACGGAATCGGTTGAGTCGATTCCGCTGCGACAACATGGTCAACGCGCGGCCCATGAAGAGGCACAGCTCGCCGCGCTCGAGGGGGTTGATCGTTGGGCCGGGCGGAAAATGGGCCACTGCCATCCGATAGGCGGCGGCGGCGTGACCATAGTACGTGGCGAGGGCCATGCGCGGAGCTTCCGCAACCTCCTCGTCGGGATTGGTGAACAGCTTTGCCCATAGTTCGTCAAGCGCCGCCTGGGCGAATTCGTCGAGCGCCCGAATGGCGCGCCGGCTAGCGGCCGGAGGCAGCTCGGCTGCCAGCCGACCATCGTCGCCCAGCCAGCCGCCGATCTCGCCAATGATGTCGACGGGATCTTGTCCACGCAGCTGCTCGAGGAAATGCCGAATAGCGGCCACTGAGCCCAGGGGATGCTGCTCGCCCCGTGCCTTTCCAAGTTTTGAACTCAGCCAGTTCAGCATCGATTTCATCCTGCTCCGGGCACCTGCGCCCGGCAAGGTAGAAAAATAGCATGAAGCGACCGCTCTTTGGGCTATTTCCTGCGTGCCGCCGGCAGGTCGGTGCAACTACCGTGCGCGACTTCCGCAGCCAAACCGATGGTTTCGCCCAGTGTCGGGTGCGGGTGGATGGTCTTGCCGATATCCTCGGCGTCACAGCCCATCTCGATGGCCAGGGCGATCTCGCCGATCATGTCGCCGGCGCCGGGGCCGACGATGCTACCGCCGACGATGCGCTGGGTCTGGGCATCGAACACCAGCTTGGTGAAACCATACTCTGCCCCGTTGGCGATGGCGCGTCCGGAAGCGGCCCAGGGGAACTTCGCCACCTCGACCTTGCGGCTCAGCTTCTTCGCTTCGTCTTCGCCAAGGCCGACCCATGCCACCTCGGGATGGGTGTAGGCAACACCCGGGATGACCAAGGCATCGAAGTGGCTCTTCTGCCCGGCGGCGGCTTCGGCGGCAACATGGCCTTCGTGCACCGCCTTGTGGGCGAGCATCGGTTGGCCAACCACATCGCCGATGGCGAATATGTGCGCGGCACTGGTGCGCATCTGGCTATCGACCGGGATGAAGCCACGCTCGTCGACTGTGACCCCGGCCGTGTCGGCGCCGATCTTGCGTCCGTTCGGGCTGCGCCCGGTCGCTTGCAGGATCAGATCGTAGCGCTGCGCTTCGGCCGGCGCCTGCTCACCATCGAACTTGACCCAGAGTCCGTCAGCCCTGGCTTCGCAGGCCGTCACCCTCGTCTTCAGCATGACGCCGGCGAAGCGTTGCGCGTTCTGCTTTTCCCAGACCTTGACCAGGTCGCGATCCGGGCCCTGCATCAGGCCGTCGAGCATTTCGACGACATCGATTCCGGCGCCGAGCACCGAATAAACGGTGGCCATTTCGAGGCCGATGATACCGCCGCCGATGACCAGCATGCGCTTCGGTACAGTGCGTAATTCGAGCGCCCCGGTGGAATCGACGATACGCGGATCCTGCGGCAGGAAGGGCAGGTGCACGGCCTGCGAGCCGGCGGCGATGATGCACTGCTTGAAGCGGACGACCTGCTTGGCGCCGGTCGTCTCCTGGCCGTCGCCGCTGGTCACTTCAAGCTCGATACGGTTGGCGTCGAGGAAGTGGCCGACGCCGCGCAGCACGCGCACACGACGGCCCTTGGCCATGCCGGCCAGGCCAGTGGTGAGCTTGGCCACGACCTTGGTCTTGTAGGCGCGCAGCTTGTCGATATCGACTTTGGGTGGCGCGAATTCGACGCCGAAGTCGGTGCTGTGGCCGGCTTCCTCGATCACGGCGGCAACATGCAGAAGTGCTTTGGACGGAATGCAGCCGACGTTGAGGCAGACGCCGCCCAGCGTTGCGTAGCGCTCGACGATCACCGTGTCCAAGCCGAGGTCGGCAGCGCGGAAGGCGGCCGAGTAGCCACCCGGACCGGCGCCGAGCACCAGCATCTCGCATTCGATGTCCGCCGGCCCAGTCGCCGGCGTCGCAGTCGCCGGGGCCGGAGTGGCCTGCGCCGGTTTGGCCGCGGCATCGCCTGTGGCCGCGGTCGCCACGGCCTCGAGGGTGAGGATTAGCGAGCCTTGCGACACCTTGTCGCCAAGCTTGAGTTTGATTTCCTTGACCACGCCGGCGGCGGGTGAGGGCACGTCCATCGTTGCCTTGTCGGACTCGAGCGTGACGAGCGAATCCTCGGCCTTGATAGTATCGCCAGGCTTGACGTGCACTTCGATGACCGGCACGTCCTTGAAGTCGCCGATGTCGGGAACTTTGACCTCGATGCTCATGCCAGGTCTCCTCTCAACTGGACGGTGTTGACCACGATCGGTGGTCCCGAGGCTGTGTCGAACTCGATGCCGCCGGCGACGCCGATCTCGGCGATCTTGGCGGCCGAACGGGCGCCCTGGAAGGCGGCGTGCATGGCACCCAACGCGAAGTTGCGCCCCGAGCCGATGCTCCAGAAGCGGTCGAACTCGAAGACCTCGCGCAGGCTGTAGACGCCGTAGATGCCGCTGTTGTTGGCGATCAGGGCCGTAATCTGCGACGACTCGTAGGGGTCGTCCTCGTCCTCTTTCGGGTTGAGGTAGGCGTGTTCCTTGAGCACGGGGTGCAACTGCCGGAAGGTCTCATAGACCTCCATACGCGAGCCGAACTTGACCTCGGGCAGGCGGGCGATGGCCGAAACCAGCACCAGATGGTGCGCCGAGCTGCCGCAGATGCCTATCCAGGAACCGTCGATGGTCAGGATCTTGTCGTGCTCGCCCTTGTAGTGGCGACCCAGACGGGTATCGCCGAACGTGGTCATGGAATCCGCGGCGATTGCGACCTCGCCGTTCTTCTTGACGACCGTGATCGTGGTCATAGCACGGCTCTCCGGAAATCGGCCAGCAATTGCGCCAGGAAGGCATTGAAACGCGTCGCCAGCGCGCCATCGATGACCCGGTGGTCGGCCGACAACGATAGCGGCAACATCAGCCGCGGCACGAAGGCCTTGCCGTCCCAGACCGGCTTCAGGCTCGACTTGGAAACGCCGAGGATGGCGACTTCCGGGGCATTGACGATGGGCGAGAAAGCCGTGCCACCAATACCGCCGACCGAGGAGATGGTGAACGTGGCGCCTTGCATGTCGCTGGGCGAGAGCTTGCCTTCGCGCGCCTTCCTGGCCAGTTCAGTGGTTTCGCTGGCGATGGCGAGAACGCCTTTCTTGTCAGCATCCTTCAGCACCGGCACCATCAGGCCGTTGGGCGTATCGGCGGCGAAGCCGATGTGCCAGTAGTTCTTGAAGACCTGGCTGTCCGCGTCGAGTGAGCTGTTGAGGTCGGGGTATTTCTTCAACGCGGCAACGACGGCCTTGATGATGAAGGCAAGCATGGTGACCTTGATGCCGGCCTTGTCGTTTTCCTTGTTGAGCTGCACGCGTAGCGCTTCCAGCTCGGTGATGTCGGCATCCTCGTGATAGGTGACGGCGGGAATCATCACCCAGTTGCGCGCGAGGTTGGGGCCGGAGATCTTCTTGATGCGGGACAGTGGCTTTACTTCGACGGGGCCGAACTTGGCGAAGTCGACTTGCGGCCAGGGCAGCAGATTCAATCCCCCACCGGCAGCAGGTGCCGGGGCGGCCGGCGCGCCACCGCCGGCAAGCACGCCCTTGACGAAGGCCTGGACGTCTTCCTGGGTGATGCGACCCTTGGGACCGCTGCCCTTGAGTTGGGCCAGATCCACACCGAGTTCGCGGGCGAAGCGGCGTACCGAGGGGCTGGCGTGAGCCTTGATGCCGCCTTCCGTGGCGAGGAATTCAGCTGGGGTCGGCATGCGCATGACGGCCGGGGCGCTGATCGGTTCGGCCTCGGTGGGACGCAACTCGTAGACTTCACCTTCGGCGGCCGGCATGGCCGCCGGAGACGCTGCGGCAGGTGTCGGCGGAGCGCTGGCAGGAGGCGCCGGCGGCTCCTCGGCAGCTGCGGCAGCGGCTGCCGGAGCGGCTGCTGAAAGCTCGAGGATCAGCACCAGCGCGCCCTCCGCGACCTTGTCGCCGACCTTGAGCTTGATCTCCTTGACCACACCGGCCGCCGGCGATGGCACGTCCATCGTCGCCTTGTCGGATTCGAGCGTGATCAGGGAATCCTCGGCCTTGACCGTATCGCCCGGCTTGACGAGTATTTCGATGACCGGCACGTCCTTGAAGTCGCCGATATCGGGGACCCTCACTTCTGTCGTGGTGGCCATGGTCAGACTCCCACCGGGTTCGGCTTGTCGCGGTCGAGGCCGTACTTCGTCAGCGCCTCGCTAACCTTGGCGACAGCGACTTGGCCGTCGTCGGCGAGCGAGCGCAATGCCGCGACGGTTATCCAGTAGCGGTCCACCTCGAAGAAGTGACGCAGCTTCTCGCGCGTGTCCGAGCGGCCGAAGCCGTCGGTGCCGAGCACGGTGTAGCGCCGTCCGTTCTGGCAGACGAAGGGACGGATCTGCTCGGCGAAGGCGCGCACGTAGTCCGTGGCCGCGATCACCGGACCGCGCGTGTCGGCCAGACACCTGGTCACGTGGCACACCTGAGGCGCCTCATCGGGACGAAGAAGGTGCTGGCGGGCGCAGTCGTGGCCGTGGCGCGCCAGCTCCGTGAATGACGGGCAGGACCAGAGATCGGCGTCGACGCCCCAGTCGTCTTTCAGCAGTTCCGCTGCGGCGATGGCTTCGCGGAAGATGGTGCCCGAGCCAAGCAGTTGCACACGCGGAGCGTTCGAGGCAGCGCCCTTGCGCAGCAGGTACATGCCCTTGAGGATGTCGGCCTCGGCGCCGGCCGGCATTTCCGGATGTTCGTAGTTCTCGTTCATCACCGTCAGGTAATAGAACACATCCTCCTGTTCGGCGACCATGCGGCGCAGGCCGTCCTGGACGATCACCGCGACTTCGTAGGCGAAGGTTGGATCGTAGGAGATGCAGTTCGGGATCGTCGCCGAGAAGATGTGGCTATGGCCGTCCTCGTGCTGGAGACCTTCGCCGTTCAATGTCGTGCGGCCGGCGGTGCCGCCGACCAGGAAGCCGCGCGAGCGACAGTCGCCGGCGGCCCAGGCGAGATCGCCCGTGCGCTGCAGGCCGAACATCGAGTAGAAGATGTAGAAGGGAATCATCTGTACGCCGTGCGTCGAGTACGACGTCGCGGCAGCGATCCAGTCGGCCATGGCGCCGGCCTCGTTGATGCCTTCCTGGAGGATCTGGCCGTCCTTCGACTCCTTGTAGAACATCAGCTGGTCGGCGTCCTGCGGCACATAGCCCTGGCCTTGCTGGTTCCAGATGCCGATCTGGCGGAACAGGCCTTCCATGCCGAAGGTGCGGGATTCATCCGGCACGATGGGCACGATGCGCTTGCCAAGGGTTTTGTCGCGCAAGAGGATGCCGAGGACACGGACGAAAGCCATGGTGGTCGAGATCTCGCGGCCTTCGCCTGAGGCCTTGAGCAGTGCTTCGAAGGCCGATAGCGCGGGCACTGCCAGTGGCTGGACATTCCGCCGCCGTGCCGGCAGATAGCCGCCCAGGCTTTGGCGTCGCTCGCGCATGTACTTGAGTGCCGCAGAGTTGTCCTCGAACTTGACGTAAGGCAGCGACTCGAGCTCGGCGTCGTCGACGGGCAGCTTGAAGCGGTCGCGGAAGGCCTTGATGGAAACGGTACCCATCTTCTTCTGTTGGTGGGTGATGTTTTGCGCTTCGCCCGACTCGCCCATGCCGTAGCCCTTGATGGTCTTGGCCAGGATCACGGTGGGCTGGCCCTGGTGATTGACCGCGGCCTGGTAGGCGGCATAGACCTTGTGCGGATCGTGGCCGCCGCGGTTCAGGCGCCAGACATCGTCGTCCGACCAGCTCGCCACCATTGCCTTGAGCTCGGGTGTGTTGAAGAAGTGCTCGCGCACGTAGGCGCCGTCCTTCGACTTGAAGGTCTGGTAGTCGCCGTCGACGCATTCCATCATGCGCTTACGCAGCAGACCGTGCTTGTCTTGCGCCAGCAGCGGATCCCAGTAGCTGCCCCAAATGACCTTGATCACGTTCCAGCCGGCGCCGCGGAATTCGGCTTCCAGTTCCTGGATGATCTTGCCGTTGCCGCGCACCGGTCCGTCGAGTCGCTGCAGGTTACAGTTCACGACGAAGATCAGGTTGTCGAGCTGCTCGCGGCCAGCCATGCCGATGGCGCCGAGAGATTCAGGCTCGTCCATCTCGCCGTCGCCCATGAAGGCCCAGACCTTGCGGCTGGTGGCGTCGATCATGCTGCGGTCGTGCATGTACTTCATGAACCGGGCCTGGTAGATCGCCTGCAGCGGCCCCAGGCCCATGGATACGGTCGGGAACTGCCAGAAGTCCGGCATCAACCAGGGATGGGGATAGGAAGGCAAACCCTTGCCGTCCACTTCGCGGCGGAAATTGTTGAGCTGGTCCTCGGTCAGGCGATCCAGGAGGAAGGCGCGGGCATACACGCCGGGCGCCGAGTGACCCTGGATGAACACTAGGTCACCACCATGCGCATCGCTCGGGGCGTGCCAGAAGTGGTTGAAACCGACATCGAACAGGGTCGCGGCGGAAGCGAAGCTGGCGATGTGGCCACCCAGGTGGGAGTCGTCCTGGTTGGCCCGTAGCACCATGGCCAGCGCATTCCAGCGCACGTAGGCACGGATGCGGTTCTCCAGGGCATAGTCGCCTGGTGCCATCGGCTGCCGATCGGCTGGAATGGTGTTGACGTATTCGGTATTCGCCGAATAGGGCAGGTTGATGCCGGCGCGGTGGCCGAGTTCGATCAGCCGTTCGATGAGGTAATGCGCGCGTTCCGGGCCGTCGCTTTCAATGACTGCTTCGAGGGCATCGAGCCACTCGCGAGTCTCCTGGGCGTCGGGGTCGGGCAGCGGCAGTCCGAGCGGGTACGCGGACATAGCGTGTCTCCTGTTTATAGGTTTTAACGGGCCCGCTGTTGGCGGGCCGCTCCTGCACAGATTAGCGCCACCGGGTAGGCGGAGCTAGTTATGCGTGTTCCGCATTATAAAACACAGATTCACATGGTGCAACGCAGCCCGGCGATGCTCTCCGGCACTGAGCGTCCGCCGTCGGCGCCGACCGGACTAGTCAGCGCTGCCGGCGCGATTGCCGACGGGAACGAAGCTGAGCCAGGCACTGCCCTCATTGGCTGAAACCTTGCGGCCTTGGTAGTAGATTTCCAGGTCCTGCCCTTCGGCGACGCGAATCATTTCGCCGCTTGCGATGGGGATGCGCTTCTTGGCGCCTTGACCAAGCTCGATGCGCGAGCCGTCGCCATGATCGTCGCGCTTCTTCTTGACCAGCGTGCCGGCTGCGTCGGCAACTACGAAGACGATGTCGGCAGGCTTGCCCGAACTCTCGCCGTGGATGAGGACGATGGATTCGACCGGGCCATGCGCCGGCGCCGGCGTTGCGGCGGCGGGGGCGATAGTGGGTTCAGGGAGCGGCGGAGCGGTACTGATCGGCGGCGCTGGCTGCTGCGCCGGTACGGCTGCCTCTGGGGCGGGCGTAGGCGTCGGTGAGTCGGCCGCAGCAACGCTTGGTGGCTTGGCGTCGTTTTCCGCCTGCTGAGTCGGCGCGGACCGGAGTAGGTAGCTAGTGGCGGCGAGAACGCATAGTACGACCGCTGTAATCGCCATACCGAGGCGCGCTCGCGGGCCCGAAGCGCGGCGGGCCGCTGGCGCCTTCGCCGCCGGGGCGAACGTCAGGTGTGCCCGCTCGTCGCCGCCGGAATGCTTGAGAACACCGTCGACCACACCGCCGGGCTGCATGAGCAACTCGCGATAGGCGAGGTCGCCGCGCACGCGGGCGGTTTCGCGAATCTCCAGTTTGTCGAATGCCTGAACATTGCCCTGCACGTCTCCGGCGACGACGACGTGTTCGGACCGCATGGAGCCGATGACCTGCCCCTTCTTGCCGATGAGGATCGTCCCCTGGCCCTCGGTCTGGCACCAGATGTTGCCCTCGACGTGCCCCTCGGTCTGGAAGGTGCCGACAAACGAGATCTTGCCCGCGATGCGCGTGTCGGCCCCGATCAAAGTCCGGGCATGGGTGTTCTGGCGCCTGCTGTCTATTGTCTCTGCCATGGGTGGCCTGCAATGTCTCGGCAATCCGCCGATTATGCGACTGAGCTCACCTCAGGGGAAGTCGCAGCACGCTCGGCATGCGGAATTGCTGCTAATTCAGCGCGTTTTGTATAGCGGAACGCCACTCCGTCATGCGCAACATTGAGCTAGCGCAAAGAAGGCTTGCATTCGATGGGCTAAGGTGCAGGAACGAATGGAGGAGACGCCATCATGTTCCAGGTCCGGATTCACGGCCGAGGAGGCCAGGGAGTTGTCACTGCCGCGGAGATGTTGTCGATCGCCGCATTTGAGGAAGGTCGTCACGCCCAGGCGTTTCCCAGCTTCGGCTCGGAGCGTACCGGTGCGCCTGTGGTGGCCTTCTGCCGCATCGCCGATATCGAGATCCGGCTGCGCGAGCCGATCATGGAGCCGGATGCGCTGATCATTCAGGACCCGACCCTGCTGCATCAGGTCGACGTCTTCGCTGGCCTCAAGCCCGATGGCTACATTCTGATCAATACCAACCGCAGCTTCGAGGAACTCGGGCTGGGTGATTTCGTCCGCGACCGCCGCCGGGCTCGGTTGTTCACGGTCTCGGCCACCGAGTTGGCCCTCAAGCATGTCGGCCGGCCGGTGCCCAATGTGCCACTTTTGGGCGGCTTCGCCGCGGCCTCGGGGCTGATACGGCTCGACTCGGTGATCAAGGCGATCAACGACAGGTTCTCCGGCAAGGTCGCGGCGGGCAATGTCGCTGCCGCCACCGAGGCATTCAATATTGTTCGCCGCGAGTTGGCTGAGGCGATGGAGGTGACACAGCATGCTTAAGCAAACCGAAGGTTCGCGCGCGGTCGCCGAAGCCGTTGCACTGTGCCGGCCGGAAGTGATTTGCGCCTATCCGATCTCGCCGCAGACGCACATCGTCGAGGCGCTGGGTGAACTGGTCAAGGAGGGGACGCTGTCGCCCTGCGAGTTCATCAATGTCGAGTCGGAGTTCGCTGCCATGTCAGTGGCCATCGGCTCTTCGGCCGCTGGCGCCCGCACCTACACCGCGACCGCATCGCAGGGCCTGCTGTTCATGGCCGAGGCGGTGTACAACGCTTCCGGCCTTGGCCTGCCGATTGTCATGACCGTCGCCAACCGGGCCATCGGCGCGCCGATCAACATCTGGAACGACCACACGGATGCGCTGTCGCAGCGCGATTCCGGCTGGCTGCAGATCTTCGCCGAGACCAATCAGGAGGCCCTCGATCTGCATATCCAGGCCTTTCGCCTCGCTGAGGAGCTGTCACTGCCGATCATGGTGTGCATGGACGGCTTCATTCTCACCCACGCCTATGAGCGCGTGGACATGCCGACGCAGGAACAAGTCGACGCCTATCTGCCCAAGTATTCGCCGCGCCAAGTGCTCGATCCGGCCAATCCGGTATCCATCGGCGCCATGGTCGGGCCGGAGGCATTCATGGAAGTGCGCTACCTTGCTCATGCCAAGCAGATGGAGGCGCTGAAACTGATTCCCGGCTACGCCGCAGAGTTCAAGTCAGTCTTCGGTCGAGATTCCGGTGGCCTGTGCCATACCTACAAGGCCGACGACGCGACGACCATGATTGTCGCCATGGGCTCGGTGCTGGGTACGATCAAGGACACGGTCGACGAAATGCGCGCCGCCGGCCACAAGGTGGGCGTTCTCGGCATCACGCTGTTCCGGCCTTTCCCGATCGCTCAGGTGCGCGACGCGCTCCAGCACGCCAAGCGTGTGGTCGTGCTGGAAAAGAGCCTGGCGGTGGGCCTGGGCGGCATCGTGTCGACCAACGTTCGGATGGCGCTATCGGCGCTGCCTATCGACGTCTATACCGTCGTCGCCGGACTCGGCGGCCGACCGATCACCATGCGCTCGTTGCATGCGCTGTTCCGTAAGGCGGAGAAGGACGATATCGAGCCCGTGACCTTCCTCGACTTGAATCACGAGGTGGTGGACAAGCAACTCGCCCGCGAGCGCGCGGTGCGCCGTTCCGGCCCCGCGGCCGAGGCGATCCTGCGCGACATCGGCCTCGTCGCGGCAAAACTGTAGGAACCGTTATGAGCTTCCAACCCGTCAAGTTCTACCAGACCGGCACCTTCACTGTCGGCAATCGGCTGCTGCCGCCGGAAGAGCGCAGTGTCCAGGCGCAGGTCAAGCGCTTCAATTCCATCAACTCCGGCCACCGCGCTTGCCAGGGTTGCGGCGAGGCGCTGGGCGCCCGCTACGCAATCGATGCCGCCATGGAAGCCACGCATGGCCAACTGATCTGCGCCAACGCCACCGGTTGCCTCGAAGTATTCTCCACCCCCTACCCGGAAACCTCCTGGCAGGTGGCCTGGATACATTCGCTGTTTGGCAATGCGGCTGCGGTGGCGACCGGCGTCGCCGCGGCGATGAGAGTCAAGGGTCAGGAGGCGACCCGCATCGTCGCCCAGGGCGGCGACGGTGGCACCACGGACATCGGCTTCGGCTGCCTGTCCGGCATGTTCGAGCGCAACGACGATGTGCTCTACATCTGCTACGACAATCAAGGCTACATGAACACCGGCATCCAGCGCTCCAGTGCCACGCCGCCCGCGGCGCGGACGGCGACCACCATGGCCGTCGGCCCGGAGCCGGGCAACGTTTTCGGCCAGGGCAAGTTCGTGCCGGCGATCGCCATGGCGCACGAAATTCCCTACGTGGCGACGGCGACGGTCGCCGACCTGCGCGACCTCGAGGCCAAGGTGCGCCGCGCCATGGAGATCCGTGGTGCGCGCTACATCCACATCCTCGTGCCTTGTCCGCTCGGCTGGGGCACGGCGTCGAACGAGACCATCAAGATTGCCCGCCTGGCCAAGGAAACGGGCGTCTTTCCGGTCTTCGAAGCGGAGCGTGGTGAAGTCACGTCGGTGCTGAAGATCCGCCGCAAGCAGCCGGTGGAGGAATACTTGAAGCCGCAAAAGCGCTATGCCCACTTGTT
>Ga0265325_10001441_pt1 | contig 16715 bp, 13 predicted proteins | sample 41420metaG_FD_202090 | JGI IMG/M metagenome (GOLD analysis project Ga0265325, IMG submission 202090) | Rhizosphere microbial communities from Carex aquatilis grown in University of Washington, Seatle, WA, United States - 4-14-20 metaG | ecosystem: Host-associated > Plants > Roots > Rhizosphere...
TGCAACCGCCCCATCAACGTCAACACCGGATTCCCCGGCATCAAATGCGGAATCGCCCAGTCAATCGTCACCGCCACCACAAACGTCAGCGCATAAACGAACAACTTCCTCAAGAAATAACGACGCAACGGGCCTCCACCGGTCGGTTCGTCTCGAAAAGGAACCATCGTCCCTCCCGCCGCTGCTGCCGGCGGGAGGGACGATGGCGGTCGCTGCGTCTTACTTCTGCTTGAGGTGGGTGATCATGTCCAACCCCGTCATCTGCAGATAGCCACGCCACATGGCGGGGAAGTACTGGCGGCTGGTGCCGGAGGCAGGCCAGTTCGTCCAGTACTTGGAGGTGAACTGCGCCCATACCCCGTTGTACCAGAGCGGGATCATGGGCATGTCCTGCATTTCGATCGTCTGCAGCTGCGTGTTGATCGTCTTGATCGCAGCCGTGTTCGTCGGCGGGGTCTTGTCCAGCTTCTGGACGAGCGACCACGCGGTCGAGTTGCTGTAGCGCTCGAAGTTCGCGAACGTCTGGCCCGTTCCCGAGCTGATCACCGGGAGGTGGTAGATGCCGTTCCAGTACGTCCACGGGTTGTCGCTGATCTGGTAGTTGTTGTCGATCACGAGGTCGAAGTTGCCCGTGTTGCGATCGCTCTGCCAAGTGTTGAAGTCCTTCACCTTGGCGGTGATGCGAATCCCGGCGGCCTTCGCCGAGGAGACGATCATGTCGCGGGCAGCTTCCCAGTCAGACCAGCCCTGCGGGACGGAGAGATCGAGATCGATCTTCGAGCCGTCCTTGTTCTCGAACATGCCGGAGCTGTCCTTCTTGTAGCCGGCCTTCGTCAGCAGTGCGGCAGCCCCGGAGGGGTCGTAGCTGAAGCCGTCCGCCTTGACTGCCGCGCTGTCGACGTACTTGTTCCACGTCGGCAGCAGGCCCGTCGGGTTCGCCGGCAGGACGAGGTTCTGGTAGTCCTGCGTCACGACCTGGTTCACGTTGATCGACTCGGCCAGAGCCCTGCGGAAGACCGGGTCATCCAGCGGTGCATGCGTCGTGTTCGGCTCGAGCCACGCCGTGTTCGCCGACAGCATGTAGGGCGCCTTCGGGAAGTACGTAACGACCTTGCCCTGGTCGACGAGCGTGTTGACACCGGGGAGATAGTTGTTGTTCAGATCCTCGATGCCGGACAGGACGCCCGAGAGGGCGTTCGTGTTGCTCGTGTTGACGAGGTCGATGATGTACTTCGGAGCGGGCGACGGGGAGATGCCCAGGTCAGAAGCCCACCAATGAGCCTTCTTCACCCAGACCACCCGGGTTGTGGGGTCGTAGCCGGCCGAGTCCATCTGGTACGGGCCGGTGCCGATCGGGTTGCCCGGGCTGTACGTGGTCAGGCTCGCGGCGTTGGTGATCGAGTCCTTCGCCTGCGAGGGGCTGATCATCGGCAGGTTCCACATCAGGTTCTGCCACTGCACGTAGTTCGGCGTGCCCTTGAAGTTGAACACGACCGTGTTGCCGTGAACGGCGACCGGCTGCTTCAGGTTGACGTAGAGGTTGTTCCAGAACGCCGTGTTGAAGCGACCGAGGTTGACGTTGAAAGCGACGTCGCTGCCCTTGAAGGGCTTGCCGTCGGCCCATTTCACACCGGAGCGCACGACGACCGTGTACTGCTTCGGTCCCGTGAACTTCGCCGACTGGGCCAGCCAGTTGATGTACGTGCCCTTGACCGGGTCGAAGCGCAGCAGCGTCTCGTTGACGAGCCCGACCATGCCGGCGGCGTAGTTGCCGACGTACGGGTTCGTGCCAGCGATGTTGCCCCACTGCGTCCCGCTCGTGATCAGGGTCTGGCTGCGCGGATAGTTCGCAAGCGGCCTTAGCTTCCCGGCCGGACTCGCACCGGCGCCGGTGGCTGTGAAGGCGACTGCGGCCAACGCCACGAGCGCGAGGCCCACAGTCGTCTGTCTCCGAACACGCTTCATATCTCGTGACCTCTCCTCTTGCGTGGGAAAACGACCGGGAACTGCGGCTCAGGCTCGGGCATCACTCCCTTCGAGGGCGGCCAGCACAGCCGAGCCTTGACCGTGCCCGCCAGGGCCGCTGCAGGGGATGGCTGCGACGGCGAACGGCTCCAGTCGAAGGAGGCCGTCGACGCCGTCGAGCTCGATCCCGTCTGAAAGGAGGGGGACACTTTCCACCAGCTCGTCCCACCAGTTGACGAACAGCGCAATCGTGTCGCCGCCGCTCCGGATGAGGCCGGTGAGCACGCGCGGGTCCTCGACCCGCACGGGCCGCGCGACCCCGGCCTCCGTCGCGAGCGCGGAGTAGATCTGCCACGTCGCCTCCGGGTTGACGCGCGGCGAGGCCGCGGCCATCTGCTCCAGCGGATACGTGCAGAAGATCGTGGAACCGGCTCCGAGCTGATGGCGCAGGAGGGCTGGACGCCCGAGCCCGTCCACGGCGACGACGCGGGCACCGGCCGTCTCCACGGGAAGGAAGGCACGTCCGTTCGCATTTCCGCCGACGCGGAACGCGAGGACCGTACCCGGTTGGATGTCGCCGAGCGGCTCCACGAATTCGAACGTCACCTGCTCGTCCTCGATCGGATCGACGAGCCCGTAGCGCAGGCGATGCCGAACGCCGAAGATGTCCTCGAGCCACGTCAGCCACGGGCCGCGCTGCCGGCTCGCGCTGCCGGCGAAGTACGACAGGTAGACGGTCGCGCCCTCCTCCGCCAACCGCCGCAGCCGCTCGAGCCCCGGCGCGGTGAGGATCTTCGTCGACGGCGCGAGGTAGAGCTTGGCGCCTCCGGCGAGGCCGTCCCGCTCGCGTACGAGGGACACCGGCAGATCCGCCTCGCGCGCCGCTGCGTACGACTGCAGAAGACCGTCGCGCATGTCCTCGCGCACCTGCGGACTCGTGAAAGGCAGCTCCCGCTCGTAATGCTCCGGCACGACGATCGCCACCTCGCCCTTGACCGGCGTCCAGCCGCGGGCGGAAAGCCGGGCGAGCAGCTTCGAGAACGCCTCGAGCTCCGCCAGCTGCGGCTTCGGACGCCCGTTCCGGTCGGTGAGGCCGAAGTGAAGCTCGTAGACGTGATGCCGGTAGGGATCCTGCTCACTCAGGTCGTCGTAGTCGCAGTTGTTCCACGCGATCCAGCCGCGCGCACCGGCGAGCAGCGTCGTGTAGAGCACCTGACGGTAGTACGCGGCGGCGTGGTCGTCGGCTGCGAAGTCGGACGTGAGCCCGAACTCCTCGAGCACGACCGGCTTGCCGAAGTCGCCGCAGAGCTCGCACACGAAGGCGGCCGTCAGGAACTCCCGCAGCTGGTCGTCCTGCATCGGGTAGACGTGCGGGCCGATGAAGTCCACGAGCGGCGCGAGGTCACGCAGCGAGTAGCCGTTGTCGACACCCGAGACCTCGACGCCCCAGGCTCCGTCGCCGAGCGAGATGGGCTGCATCGCGCCCGCCGCCCGGACCGCTTGGACGACGAGCCTCGCCCAGGACGCGATCGCCTCGCGCGGCGCGCTGCCGCCGTAGAGCGGCATTTCGTTCGAGACGAGCCAGCCGACGACGGCGGGATGGTCGCCGAAGCGGCGGGCGATCTCGCCGGCGAACCACGCCTGCTGCGAGACGAGCCAGACGTCGGCGTACAGGTCGCGTCCCTGCCGCCAGGACGGATCCCAGTTCTGGCCGGACATGTGCCCGACGATGAACGTCGGGACGGTGCCGAGGCCGATCTCGACGTGCGCGTCGAGGAAGTCGCGGAAATGGTCGAGCAGGTCGGCGTCGAGCGTCTCGGGCTCCGGGACGAAGTCCGGCCAGTAGCAGAACGACCGCGTCATGTTCAGCCCGTGCTGCGCGAGCGTCTCGAGCTCCTCGCGCACGACCGCGGCGTCGTAGTGCACCCACATGCGCGGCCCACCGGTCCGGGACCAGAAGTTCGCTCCGACCCACGGCGCCGTCGGCAGCGCCCTGCGGCCGTCACCGTCGACTCCGCTCACCCACCGCATTCGCTTGCAAGTCCATCACTTATCCGGTTCAGTGTCAAACCTGTGCCGCCTGTAGAGCGCACATACCGCTGGCCTGCGGCGACGCGGAGCGCAGCAGCCACCAGGAGTAATCCGGTTAAGTGGTGCGGTCCGCTGCTAGCGCGCGCGGCCGCCCTGCACCGCGGCGAAGGTGGTCGGCTTCGGCCTTCCCGTGCTCGCCCGCGGCGTCAGCACGCCGCGCTCGGCCTCGACGTCGCCCACGGCGGTGCCGTCGATCTCCGCGAGCAACCGGCGGGCGACCGCGACCCCGTATGCCGTGATGTCCCTCGTCACCGCCGTGAGCGGAGGGTGCACGACCTGGCAGATGAGCGAGTCGTCCCAGCCGACGATCGAGAGATCCTCCGGGACGGCAAACCCCATCTGGTGCGCGACGCCGAGCCCGGTCACGGCCAGCACGTCGCTGTCGAACACGATCGCCGTCGGCCGGTCCCGGCCCGAGAGCAGCTTCCTCGTCGCCCGCGCGCCGCTCTCCGGCGTGTAGTCGGTCTCGACGACGACGGCGGGCAGCCCGAACTCCTCCACGGCGGCCCGGAACGCCGCGATGCGCGACCTCGTGTGCATGAACTCTCCGACCCCGGCCACCTGGGCGATCCGCCGGTGGCCGAGCGCCGTCAGATAATGGATGGCCTCGTTCATGGGGACGGAGTCGTCGTGCCACACCGAAGGCAGCGCTCCGTCGAGCGGGCCGACGACGACCGCGGGGAGGCCCAGGCGGACGAGACCGTCCACCCGGGGATCGTCGACGCGAAGATCGACCATCATCACGCCGTCGACCCGGCGCTCGGCCCACCAGCGGCGGTAGATGCCCATCTCCTCGTCGACGTGGTCGACGAGCTGGAGGGTCAACCCGACGGAATGAGCCGACAGCTCCGACTCGACGCCGGCGATGAACTCCATGAAGAACGGCTCGAGAGCGAGCATCCGCGCCGGGCGCGCAATCACCAGGCCGCACGCGTCGGCACGTGCCGCGGAGAGCGCCCGCGCGGCACGGTTCGGATACCAGCCGAGCTCGTTCGCGATTGCGAGAACACGCGCGCGCGTCCGATCCGACACGCCCGGCTGCCCGTTCAGTGCGTAGGAGACCGCTCCCTTCGACACGCCCGCACGCTTGGCGATGTCGCTGATCGTGACTCTCGGAACGCGACCGGGTTTCTCCGCCACAGGATCTCCTCTCGCACCGATCATACTTTTGCGCACGGCAGCCGCCGTCGCACCACCGGCTCGGTGACGAGCTAGCCTGCGGGCGAGAGGTGGGTGCGCTGAAGGACGAGATCCTCACGAAGCACGTCGAGCCGAGCCCCGAGGTGACGGCAGCTGCGGCCCTTGCAGAGCGTCTGCTCGAGAACATCGAGCTCGTCGTTCGCGGCAAGCGGGAGGAGATCAGGCTCGTGATCGCCGCGCTCCTCTGCCACGGGCACGTGCTGTTCGAGGACGTGCCGGGGACGGCGAAGACGGTGCTGGCCCGTGCGATCGCAAGGTCGGTCGCGGGCGCGCGCGCCTCGCGCATCCAGTGCACGCCCGACCTGCAGCCGACGGACGTCACCGGCCTGTCGGTCTACAACCAGAAGGAGCGCGAGTTCGAGTTCCGGCCGGGCCCGCTCTCCGCCAACATCGTGCTCGTCGACGAGATCAACCGCGCGATGCCGCGAACGCAGTCGGCGCTGCTCGAGGCGATGGCCGAGGGCCAGATCACGGTCGACGGCCAGACGCGCCTGCTGCCTGAGCCGTTCCTCATCCTCGCCACGCAGAACCCGCTCGACCACGAAGGAACGTTCCCGCTGCCCGAGGCCCAGCTCGACCGCTTCATGCTGCGGACGACGCTCGGCTACCCGAACGTCGACGACGAGCTGCGCATCGTGCAGGAGCAGCGGCACGTACACCCGCTCAGCGCGCTCGGTACCGCCATCGACATCGACGAGCTGCGGCAGATCCAGGCGGCGACCGAGCAGGTCTACATCGACCCGATCATCCAGCGCTGGCTCGTCGAGCTCGTCCGCGCAACGCGCGAGCTCGAGATCGTCCGCGTGGGCGCGTCGGTGCGCGGCTCGCTGGCCCTCGAGCGGGCGGCCCGAGCCTGGGCGCTGCTCCACGGCCGGCCGTTCGTGCTGCCCGAGGACGTCGAGACGCTGTTCGAGCCGGTGCTGGCGCACCGCGTGCTGTTGAACCCGTACCGCCTCGACGGCAGCGAGAGCGGCGACGAGGTCGACCTGCTGCGCCGCTGCCGCGCGCTCGTGCCGCCGCCGGGCGCCGTCCTCTCCGCCGGCTAGCGGACGCGTGTGACCGGCGAGCGCCAGACGTTCCCGCTGCTCGGGCTCCGCCGCGGGATCGGCGTGTTCGGCCGGGAGCGCACGAGCACGCACCGCGGCACCGGCTACGAGATGGCCAGCTCGCGGCCGTACCAGCCGGGCGACAGCATGCACGCGATCGACTGGGGCGCGTCGGCGCGGCTCTCGAGCGCCCGCGACTCGGACGAGTTCATCGTCCGCGAGTACTTCTCCGAGGAGAGCCCGCGCGTCGTCGTCTTCGCCGACCGGCGGCCTGCCATGCGCCTCTACCCGCGGGAGTTGCCCTGGCTGCACAAGCCGGCGGCGGTGACGGCGGCCGGCCGGATGATCGTCGACAGCACGATCGCGGCACAGGGGCTGCCGGGCTACCTCGACCTCGCCGACCCGCACGCCCCCCACTGGCTGGCGCCGCGGAAGCAGGGCGACGCGATCCGCATCCGCGAGCACGAGCTCACGCGCACGGCCTGGACCGCGCCGGAGGACAATCTCGCGCTCGGCTTCCGTCACTTCGTGCGGGCGCGCAACGACCTGCCGCGCGGCACGTTCGTGTTCGTGCTGTCGGACTTCCTCGAGCCGGCGCCCGCCGCGCTGTGGCGGATGGCGGCCGAGCAGGGCTGGGACGTCGTCCCCGTGATCGTGCAGGACCCGCGCTGGGAGCAGTCGTTCCCGGACGTCGGCGGCCTCGTGCTCCCGTTCGAGACGTGCCCGGTCAGGTTCACACGGCGTGAGGCCGCCGAGCGCCGGCGCGCGAACGAAGATCGGCTGCGCGGGCTCCTCGACGGCTTCGCGGCGCTCGACGTCGACCCGGTCCTGCTTTCGAGCCACGAGCCGCTCGACATTCTCGGCGCCTTCCTGCGCTGGCACGAGCGGCGCCACCTGCGTCTGAGGCAGCGGTGATCGCCCGGCGCGGTCTCGCCCTCGGCGCGCTTGTGGTCGCGGCCGCACTCGCGGCGCTCCTCGCCGTCGCCGCGCTGCACCGGCCCGCGCAGAGCGCCGTTCGCCTGAGCGGCCGGCCGGTCGCTGTGCTCAGGGCCCTGTCGCCCGGCGAGCCGCAGTTCGGCGACTCCGTCGTGGCGACCATCCAGGTGTTCGTCGACACGCGACGCGTCGATCCGCGGTCGGTGTTCGTAGACGCAAGCTTCGCACCGTTCGCGGTCACCTCCACAACGCGATCCGTTCGACGGACCGGAGGCGTCACCGTCGTGCGTCTCGTCGACCGTCTCGACTGCCTCGACGCGCGGTGCCTGCCGAAGAGTGCGGCGGCGACCTTCCGCTTCGCCCGGTTGCGGATCGCGTATCGCGGCGGCACGCTCGTCGCAGCCTGGCCCGCGTTGCGCGTCCACGCGCGCCTGGAGGCGGCCGATCTCGCGCACTCCGTCCTGCGCGTCGGGGTCCCGCAGGCGCACCCGAGCTATCGCTTCTCGCCGGGCGTGACCGGATGGCTCCTGCTCGCAGCAGCGCTGGTGGCGGCGCTCGGCGGTCTCGCGCTGGCCGGCCGGGCCGCACTGCCCTTGCTGGCGGTGGTGCGCGGCCGTCGCCGCGGTAGCCCGCTCGAGCGGCTCCTCGGCGAGCTCACCACCGCGAACGGCGACATCGGCCGGCGGCGGCGCACGCTGGAGCAGCTCGCCCGCGAGCTCGAGCCCCTGGACGAGCCGCTCAGCTTCGAGAGCAGCGTGCTCGCGTGGTCGCCGCAGGAGCCGGCGCCGGCCGCGATCTCCGACCTGGCGCAGCGCGTCCGAACGATGGTGGACGAGTGAGCAGGCGCCGGCTGCCGCTCGCCGACCCGGCCTCGCTCTCGGCTCTTGGTCGCCGCACGCGCCTGCACTGGGCGCTCCTTGCCGCCTGCCTCGTCGCCCTGACGTCGGCCGCGGTGCTCCTGACGCGGACGGGAAGCACGGGCGCGGACGTGTTGCCGCGCGGCGGGAGCACGGTCGTCGTCATCGACCTCTCCGGCAGCACGCGGGCGGCGTCGAGGCAGATCGCGGGCGCGCTGCTCGGTCTGACCAGGAGGAGCGACCGCACGCTCGGCCTCGTCGTCTTCTCGGACACCGGTTACGAGGCGCTGCCGATCGCAGCGCCCGCGGAGGCGCTGCGCAGCTGGCTGACGCTCCTCGCGCACGGGAGGCCGCAGGACTATCCCTGGACACCGTCGTTCAGCGGAGGCACGGTGATCTCGAGCGGGCTCTCGGTCGCGCGCCGGATGCTGCTGCGCCGGCCCGCAGTGGGACGGCACGTCCTGCTCGTCAGCGACCTCGTCGACGGCGTCGTCGACCTACCGAAGCTGCAGTCGATCGTCGCGGACTACCAGCGAGAGCAGATCGACCTCCGCGTGATCACCGTCAAGCCGGACACGAAGGGCAGCACCCAGTCGAGCGCGAGCTTCCTCCAGCTGCCGAACTCGGCCTTCGTCGACAAGGCGGCCGCGGCGACGATCGACCCTGCGCGGCTCCTGGCGCCGGCCCGCAGCTCGACGACGGCGCTCGTCGCGGTCGTCGCGTCCCTCGCCCTCCTGGCCGCGCTCTACGAGTTCGCGCTGCATCCGCTCACCTGGAGACGCGCGTGAGGCGACCCGTCATCGCCGCGGCGGCCGGAGTCGCCCTGCTCGCGGCCTCGATCGCGCTGGCCCTGCTCGGCCGCGCCGTGCTCGCGACGCCCGCGGCCGTCGACAGCGCGGCGCCGGGCTGGCCGGAGCGCGCGCAGGTGCAGATCAGGCACCGGAGCCTCGCCGACCACGTCGCTGCGTCGCTGCTCGCCGCCGACCGGGCCGATGCCTTCGACGAGATCGTCGGCGTCTACCGCAGTGCGGTCGAGCTCCAGGCGGCGGCGGGCGATCCGAAAGGGCCGGTCGCGATCTCGAAGCTGATCCCGCAGCTGCGCTCACCCGAGGAGCGGTCGCAGGCGCTCGTCATGGCCGGCACGCTGCTCGCGTACTCCGCGGGCGCCGGTTTCGGCGCCGTCCTGCCGGCCAGCGTGCAAGCGCCGACGGCGATCGTGCTCGCGCAGGCGCGCGAAGACTTCCGCGACGCAATCCGCAGCGACCCCGGCAACGAGGCGGCGAAGTACGACCTGGAGTTCCTCCTGCGCCAGCAGCAGGCGCAGACGAAGCCGAAGCCGCAGACGAAGAAGCGGAAGAAGGAGCCGACGACGCAGGACCAGCGCAAGAAGAAGAAGGTGACGGCAAACGGCCAGGAGCACCACGCGGGGATCTACGCCACCGGGAGCGGCTACTGATGAGTCTGGCGTTCGCGCACCCGCTGGCGGCGCTGGCGGCTCTCGCCGGCGTCGCTCCCGTCGCCGTCGCGCTGCTCCGGCTCCGCACCGGGCGGCGGGCGCGCCGCGGGCTCGGCCTACCGGAGCCGCGCCCGGCCGCCCTCCTCGCGCGGCCCGTCGCGCTCGCGTGCGTCTTCGGCCTGCTCGGCCTCGCCGCGGCGCACCCGTCGCTCCGGCTCCTGCACGAGCGGACGGTGCGCACGGACGTGCAGGTGGTCGTCGCGCTCGACAGCTCGCGCTCGATGCTCGCAGCGTCCGCGCCGGGCCGGCCCGAGCGCTGGCAGCGCGCCGAGGCGTTCGCGCGCAGGCTGCAGGCCGATTTGCCGGGCGTGCCGATGGGCCTGAGCTCGCTGACCAACCGCCTCCTGCCCTACCTCTTCCCGACCGACGACCCGCGCGCCTACAACCTGGTCCTCGACGAGGCGTACGGGATCCAGAAGCCGCCGCCGGCGCTCACCATCGACCGCTGGGTGACGACGTTCGACTCCCTGAACGAGGACACGGTGCGCCGCTTCTTCTCACCGAACGTCCACAGGCGCGTTCTCGTCGTCCTCTCCGACGCCGAGACGCGCCCGTTCGGGGCGCGCACGGTGCTGCGGAGCCTCGAGCGGGCGGGAACGACGCCGGTCGTCGTGCGCTTCTGGAGCCGCGGCGAGCGGATCTTCCAGCGCGGGTCGGAGAGCTACCGCGCGACGGAGCCCGGCGCTCTCACCACGCTGCGCCGCGCCGGCTGGCCGGCGTTCTCCGAGTCGCAGCTCGGTGCGGCCGTGCGGCGCATCCGCGCGGCAGTCGGCTCCGGGCCGCTCGTGCGTGTCGGCTACGCGGAGGAGGACATCCAGCTCGCGCCGTGGCTGGCGCTCGCGGCGCTTCTTCCGTTGCTGCTTCTGTTGTCGCAGGGCGGATGGCTACGGCTGCGACCTAGTCGCGTCGCTACGCGACGCGACTACATGCCCATTGAGTGGTAGCCGCTGTCGACGTACAGCGTCGTGCCGGTGACGTTCTTCGCGGCGTCGCTCAGCAGGTACGCGGCGGCGCCGCCGACGTCCTCGGCGGAGACATGGCGGTGGAGCGGCGATCGCTCCTCGACAATCGCCTCCATCGTCGGGAAGCCGGCGATCGAGCGGGCCGCGAGGGTACGGACGGGGCCGGCGGAGATCGCGTTCACGCGGATGTTCTTCTGGCCGAGGTCCCACGCGAGGTAGCGCACCGAGGCGTCGAGCGTCGCCTTCGCCACGCCCATGACGTTGTAGTGCGGCACGGCGCGCTCGCCGCCGAGGTAGGTCATCGTCACGATCGAGCCGCCGCCCGCGCTCTCCATCAGCGGCTCGGCCGCCCTCGCGCACGCGACGAGCGAGTAGGCGCTGACGTCGACCGCAAGCCAGAAGCGGTCGCGCGGCGTGTCGGTGAACCGGCCCTCGAGGTCCTCGGCCGCCGCGAACGCAACCGAGTGGACGAGGAGGTCGAGCCCGCCGCCGAACGCCTCGCCCACCTCTCCGAAGACGCGGGCCAGGTCGTCGTCCGAGCGGACGTCGCACTCGGTGACGAGAGCGGTGTCGACGGTCGCGGCGAGGTCGCGTACGCTCTGCTCGATCCGCTCGCCCTGGTACGTGAAGGCGAGCCGGGCGCCGCCGTCCGCGAGCTGCTGGGCGATCGCCCAGGCGATCGAGCGCTTGTTCGCGACCCCGAGCACGAGTGCCCGCTTGCCTGTGAATGCCCCGGCCATCGGCGCGATCCTATCCCGACGGCCGCGCATGTCCGCTAGCCTCACCGTCAGTTGCGCCGCGTCGTCCCGCTTCTCGCCTGCTCGGCGGCGCTCGTCACCGTCCTGCCCGCCGCGGCCCAGCCCGTGCCCGTGCAGCGGACGCTGGGCGAGCGCACGCTGCCGCGCGTGCGGGCCGGGGTGATTCCGCTGTCGAGCCCGTCCGGCCGGCTGCGCGTGATCGCCGACCTGCCGCTGCCCCCGCTCGCGGCCCAGTTCGGCCGCAACCTGTACGTCTCCGGCACGCGCCGCAAGCTCGACCTCGCCTCCTCGACGGAGCGCGCCTACCTGCGCCGGATCGACGAGCAGCAGAACCGGGTCGCGGCCGCGCTGCGCCGGGCGATCCCGCAGGCGCGCATCGGCCGCCGCTTCCACGTCATCCTCGACGCGCTCACCATCTCGCTCCCCGCCGCGCAGCTGCCCGCACTCGTGCGCCAGCCCTCGATCACGCGCGTGTACCCGAGCGTCGCGTACACGCTCGCGCTCGACCGCTCCCCGTCGATCATCGGAGCCGACGTGCTCCGGCAGACGCGCGGCGCCGACGGCACGGGCATGAAGATCGCCGTCGTCGACGACGGCATCGACCAGACGAACCCGTTCTTCAGCCCGGCCGGCTTCTCGTATCCCACCGGGTTCCCGAAGGGCGACACGAAGTACACGACGCCGAAGGTGATCGTCGCGAAGGTCTTCCCCGGCCCGAACTCCGGCAAGCCGGGCCGCCTCCCGCTCGACCCGGCCTCGTCGTTCCACGGCACGCACGTCGCAGGCATCGCGGCCGGCGACGCCGGCACGACGGCGCCGGCCGGCTCCGACCATCCGGAGGTGACCGGGTTGAGCGGCGTCGCGCCGCGCGCCTGGCTCGGCAACTACCGCGTGTTCACCGTGCCGACGCCGCTCGGCCACGTCGCGAACACGCCGGAGATCATCGCCGCGTTCGAGGCGGCCGTCGAGGACGGCATGGACGTGATCAACTTCTCCGGCGGCGGGCCGCAGATCGACCCCGCGAACGACGCGCTGATCGAGGCGATCCACAACGTCGCCGCCGCCGGCGTCGTCCCCGTGATCGCCGCCGGGAACGACCGCGACGACTTCGGCCTCGGCTCTGCGGGCTCGCCCGGTACCGCCCCCGACGCGATCTCGGTGGCCGCGGTGTCGAACACGCACGTATTCGGAGCGTCGCTCGACGTGACGGCGCCCGGCGCGCCGAGCGTGCTCCACGGGATTCCGTTCATCGGCGCGGCCGGGGACGCCGCGCCCTCGTCCTGGGGGTCGGCCGACCAGACGCTCGTCGACGTCGGCTCGATCGTCGGCACCGACGGGAAGCCGGTCGAGCGGCACCTCTGCGGGCCCGCGGGCGACCTCGCCTCGACGAAGGGGACGCTGCCGGCCCACTCGCTCGACGGCGTGATCGCGCTCGCACAGCGCGGCCTCTGCCCGTTCGCCAGCAAGGCGGAGCAGGCTCGGGCCGCCGGCGCGATCGGCCTGATCCTCTCGGACAACCGCGCGGGCGAGGCGAACGGGATCCCGGTGCGCATGGCCGTCCCCGGGGGCATGATCGCGGATCTCGACGGCGACGACCTCCGCGCGTTCACAGCCGCGCACGGCGGTCGCACGACGATTCGCGTCACCAGCGGCCCGTTCGAGCTGGAGACGGGCCGCAGCGGCGTGGTCACGAGCTTCTCGTCCGCCGGCCCGACGGCGTTCGGCCACGACCTGAAACCGGACGTCAGCGCACCGGGCGGCCAGATCCTCTCCGCGACGCTGCCGAACACGAGCCGGTCGCGCTTCGCCGTCTTCGACGGCACCTCGATGGCGACGCCCCACGTCGCCGCCGCGGCGGCGCTGCTGCTCGAGCTGCATCCGTCGTGGACGCCCGAGGAGGTGAAGTCGGCGCTCGTCTCGACCGCCGGTCCCGCCTGGGCCGACACCGCGCGGACGCACGAGGCGCCCGTCACGCTCGAGGGCGGCGGCCTCGTCGCGCTGCCGGGCGCAGCCGACCCGCAGCTCTTCACCGACCCCGTCTCGCTCTCGTTCGAGGACCTGAACGTGCTCCGGGGCCCGGCCAGCCGGGCGCTGCTCGTCCGGCTGACGGACGCCGGCGGCGGCGCCGGCACGTGGCAGGTCGAGCTCCAGCCCCAGGCGGCGACCGCGGGGGCGACGCTCGACGTGACCGGCACGGTCGCGGTCCCGCCGGGCGGCGAGATCGACCTTCCCGTCGTTGCGCGGGCCGCCGCCGGCGCGCCCTCCGGCGAGGACTACGGCTTCGTCGTGCTGCAGAAGGGCGCCGTGACGCGTCGCGTCCCGTACTTCTTCCTCGTCGACCATCCCGCCCTGGCGGGCGCGCCCGTGGTGCAGCTCGCCAAGAGCCAGTCCGGCGACACGCGCAACGGCCTCGACCGCGTCGACGCGTACCGCTATCCGGTGGCGCCGTTCGGCAACGCACCGGACTCGCCGGCCATGATCGAGAACGGCGCCGAGACGGTCTACGTGACGGCGGTCGCCAAGCCCGCCGCGAATGCCGGCGTCTCCGTCATCCAGGAGACGCGCGGCGCGCGCATCGACCCGTGGTACCTGAGCGCGGAGGACGAGAACACCGTGCAGGGCTACGCCGGCACGCCGGTCGACGTCAACGCGCTCACGTACGACTACCTCGTGGCGATCGGGGCGGCCGGCGTCTCGTTCCCGCGCCAGCAGACGTTCTACGTGGCGGTCGACTCGGGCACCGACCGGTTCACCGGGCGGAGCGAGCCGGGCCGCTACCTGCTGCGCTCCTGGGTGAACGACGTCACGCCGCCGACCGTGAAGCTGCTGACGACCCGCGTCTCCGGCGGGCGGCCGACGATCGTCCTGCAGACGTTCGACTCGCAGTCGGGCGTGGACCCGCTCTCGTTGACGATCGGCTATCGCGGAGTACTCGTCGGCGCCACGTCGTACGACCCGGTCACGGGCATCGGCGTCTTCCCGCTGCCGCAGACCGCGCCGGAGCTGAAGCCGGGGAGCGCCCAGCTGCGCATGGTCTCCTCCGACTTCCAGGAGGCGAAGAACATCGACACGGTCGGGCCGTCGATCATGCCGAACACGCGCACCGCCACGACCCGGCTGAATGTCGTCTCCGGCACTGCGGTGGACTGGATCCTTCCCGCCGCGGGGTCCTGCCTCGCGCAGAGCCAGCGGCTGGTGGTGGCAGCCAGCTCGACCGGCCGCGTCAAGGCGGTGCGCTTCACCGTCGACGGGAAGAAGAAGGCGCTCGCCGGCCGGGCCGCGGCCGGCCTCTGGGGCACGACGCTGAGCACGACCGGGCTGCCGCACGGCCGGCACACCCTCACGGCCGTCGCAGTCGACACGAGTGGCCGCTCGGTCACCGAGCGGCGTATCGTGAGCGTGTGTCGCAAGTAGAGAAGCGCGTCGCGGTCGTCACCGGAGCCTCGTCGGGCATCGGAGCCGAGCTCACCCGCGCGCTCTCCGCGCACGGCTGGCACTGCGTCCTCATGGCGCGGCGGGAAGACAGGCTCCGTCCGCTCGCGGAGGAGACCGGCAGCGAGTACGAGCTCTGCGACGTCTCCGACCGGGCCGCGGTCGAAGCCGTCGCGGCACGCGTGCTCGAGCGCCACCCGCGCATTCACCTGCTCGTGAACAACGCCGGCATCCCTGCACGCGCGAGCTTCCTCGACGGCGACCCCGATTCGATCGTGCGCGCGCTGCACACGAACTACCTCGGCAGCGTGTGGTGCCTGCGCGCGTTCCTGCCCGGGCTCGAGGCGGCGGCGCCCGCCGACGTCGTGAACATCGTCTCCGTCGCGGGCGACGTGGCGTTCCCGCCGTCGGGGCCGTACTCGGCGTCGAAGTTCGCGCAGCTCGCGTTCTCGCGCGCTGCAGCGGCGGAGCTTCGCCATCGCCGCATCCGGGTGCACACGGTGAAGCCGGGCTTCGTCGAGACGGAAGGGTTCCCGCAGTCCGGGCTGCCGGCGCCGCTGCGCCGCCTCGTCGTCGGTCCGGAGAAGATCGCGCAGCACGTGCTCGACTCGCTCGATCGCGGCCGCGGCGAGACGACCGTGCCGCGCTTCTACGCGCCGGCGGCGCCGCTCCAGGCGTTGCTCCCGAACCTGTTCGTGCGCGTCTTGGCCGTTCGCAGGGGACGGAGTAGGATCGGAGGGCGATGACTGCGACCGGCTTCGGGGTGAACGAGGTGATGGCGGTCGCCGAGCTTCGCGCCGCCCTACGCCAGTTCCTGCGCCGGAGCGAGCGGGTCGCGCGGCAGTCCGGCCTGACGCCGCAGCGGTACCTGCTGCTGCTGATGATCAAGGGCGCCCCGGGCGGCAGCGAGCAGTCGACCGTGACACAGCTCTCGGAGCGGCTGCAGCTTGCGCAGAGCACCGTCACCGAGCTCGTGCGCCGCGCCGAGGAAGCCGGGCTCGTCGCGCGCGAGCAGTCGCAGACCGATGCCCGTGTCGCTCACCTGCGCCTGACGGCCGAGGGCGAGCGCCGGCTGATGGCCTCCTTCACCGAGCTCGAGACCGAGCGGGCGCAGCTCCGGGACGCGTTCGCGCAGCTCGACGCGGCAAACTGAGCCTCTCTCAGGGCGAGCCGGTACCGGTGCCCGCGCCCGGCGAGCCGCTGGACGAGCCGCCGCCGATCGTGACGACCTCGCAGTTCTTCACGACGTCGACGGAGTCCACGACTGCCCGGTCGCGGCCGGGCCCGCAGTCGACGAAGTCCCGTTCGCCGTCGTCGGCGTAGATCGTGTCGGAGCCCGGGCCGCCATAGATCCTGTCCGCGCCGGGGCCGCCCGTGATCACGTCGTTGCCGGGGCCGCCGTAGAGCTGGTCGTCGCCCGCGCCGCCGAAGATCGAGTCGTTGCCGCCCTCACCGAGGATCACGTCGTCGTACCCACCGCCTGTCAGATAGTCGGGGCCGTTCGTGCCGATAATGCGCCGGCCGCGGCGATGCGGCGGCGCGCCGAGCACGGGCTCGGTCGAATCCGAGGACGCGATCGTCGTTCCGTATGCGTTCGTGGCCGTCACGACGAAGCGGATGGTCGAGCCGAGGTCGTTGACCGTCGGGAAGTAGACGACCTTGGTCGCGTTGGCGATCGCATGGCACCCTGCGCCCGTCGCGTCGCACCGCTGCCACTGGAGCGTCGTCGTGATCGGCGCGTCGCCGTTGAAGGAACCGGCGTCGGCGGTGAGCTGGCGCCCGATCTGCACCGTTCCCGTGATCGCCGGCTGGTCGACCGGCAGCGGCTTGAAGTGCTGCTTGTCGACGACGGGGAACGTGTGGTTCGTGAATCCGGTGGAGGAGCCCGCCGCGTTCGTCGCCGTGATGTACACGCGCAGGGAGAAGCCGATGTCCGCGGTCGTCGGCACGTA
>Ga0265325_10001444_pt1 | contig 16704 bp, 14 predicted proteins | sample 41420metaG_FD_202090 | JGI IMG/M metagenome (GOLD analysis project Ga0265325, IMG submission 202090) | Rhizosphere microbial communities from Carex aquatilis grown in University of Washington, Seatle, WA, United States - 4-14-20 metaG | ecosystem: Host-associated > Plants > Roots > Rhizosphere...
TGGCGAAGACGTAAACGGCCTTCTCCGTATCGACTGTTCCAAGTGCGGCGACTACAAGATCACTCGCGAGGATTTGGAGGACGTCGGGGGTATCAGGACAAGCCCCATATTTCAGGCGCTCGCGAGTCACACAATTAGAAAACTTCGTCAGCAGCGCCCGCTCGTCGATCTCCAGTTCTTGCAGGCTCTTGTTGGGCGCGCGCTACCTTCCCCAATGGAAAATTGCAACAATTTCCTGCTTTATCTCGCAACTGCGTCCGAAGGGCGAGTCGGTCGGCAGCTTAGCATCACGTATGACGACCCCGAGAACTTCGCTCAGGCGGGCGTAGTCGACGCAGAAGACATTGGGTGGGTTGTACATACACTCAAGAGTCAGGGCTTTATCGAAACGGCCGAAACGATGGGGGCTGCAATAGCTCGCATAACGGCGAGAGGTTGGCAGAGGGTTGATGACCTTCGGCACGCGAGAGTTTCATCGTCCTTCGCATTCTTCGCCCGTAAGTTTGAAAATGCGGCGCTAGACCAAGCATACACCACGTGCCTGCGCCCCGCCGTAAATGAGACTGGGTACGAACTGCTTCCGGCAACTCAGCGTGCGGGCTTGATTGACGCGGTGATCGAAGACGAAATTCGCCGGTGCCGGTTCGTTCTTGTTGATCTAACCGACGAAAACCCAGGAGCATATTGGGAAGCGGGGTTTGCAGAAGGTTTGGGCAAGGATGTGATCTATACTTGTCAGATGAAGAACGGCGCGCTCATCAGGCCCGTGCACTTCGATGCCAACCATCGTCAAACGGTGCCGTGGAACTTGGACGCGCTCGATGAGACTGCCACCAAGCTGAAAGCAGTGATCCGTAACACATTGTTGGGGGACGCGGTCACTGCGTAGTTATTTTCGGGCGGACACGTGCACAAATGAGCGAACGGCACGGGGGCAAAGAATGAAGGACCTTCCAACTGTAAAATTTGATCCGTCGCGAGTAACCTCGGACGTACAGGCCGCAGTGAAAGCGCGTGTCGAACAGATTGCAGGTCTGGACCCTTCCAATTTTCAGAACATTTACGAAGCGTCTCTTCGCTCAGTCTCAGCCGGACGAGACTTGGCCACGCTGTACGTTGCTCTGCTCGCACTCAGCATCGAGGGAATGAATAAGAAAAGAGCCAAAGCCGTGGCGCTTCACATCAACAACGTGGCGACCGCCGTCATGGCGCACCAGCGTCAGAAAGAAATGGGCGTCACTCACGCGGTTTGGCTCTACTCGGGAGCGCCGTGCGTAAAGAGCGCCGCGGCAGCGACCCCTCAAGACCGACAGCAAGACGCGGCACACCGAGCAGCTAACGGCAAGCGCTTCGTTGTAAGCGATGGCATGTTTGTAAACGGCGTGCAGACTTGGCCCGGTATGGAGGAGGGATGTCGCTGTTTCGCTAAGTCAGAAATTGCGGGCTTCACTTAGTCAACGTTCCGGCAACTTCCACGGACTAAAACTCAACCCGCTTTGAAGCCCAGCTTCTTTGTTAGTGCGAACGTGTTGCAGCATTCAACGTTCAGATCAGCACAGACGTCTGGTACTTTTCTATTTTGTCTCAGTTTGCTGGGCTTTGAAACCTCAGTGGTTACTACGCAGCGGCCTGCTGGGTCGCGGAGAGCATAAGCAATCAAGATCGGGTCGCGTCCCACCTCTTCCAGTTCGTTGTCGTTCAAGTTCTGGCCGTACCCGTTGTCGAGAACTTGTTGCACGAGCGCTGGATCAGGTTCCTCATTTAGTAGAAGCGCTTGCCTGTTATCGTCATCCGAAATCCACGCGTACAGTGCATCGGCTTCTTCGTCAGTGCTGCCGTCTTTTATCTCATCCAAAATTTCTGCTGGCATCTTGATCTCTCCGTTCTGTCCCATCTGTTTCAGCCACGCCCAGAACTGCGGAACTTGGTCGATTGGGTAGTATTGACTGTGCGCGGTAATCAGTACGTTTGCGTCCAACAGGTGCATCGCAAACTCCTATGCGGCTCGGGGCCGCGGGTTTGTGATGTTCAACAGCGGTGCAACACTTCTCGCTTTTACTCCTAGAACCTTCCCGGCTTTCGTGGGCGTCAAAGTACCTTCCGAAACATACCGCCCAACGACGTTGAGAAGCGCATCGCCCAGCCGATGCCTTCGGACGACGTAATAGTTCGGACCAGACTCGGACTGCCTAGCCTTTTCTCGAGTTTGTTCTCGGCTCTGGAGCCAAAGCTCGCGAAAACGAGACGAGATTAGACGCCACTCGCCCGCAGAAATGCGACCGCTCAAATGCAGGCGGTAGCAAACCATCGACGCACTTATTTTCCGGGCGTTCGCGAACTGACCAATCAGTTCGACGCGCTGGTCGAGAGTCTCAGACGCCCCGAAATCGAAGGTCTCGATGTCAGGCAAGAGAATGCTGCTGGCGACGTCGCTGCAAAATCGTTCGACTTGTGTCTCAATGCGTTCGCCGCTCACGCCTGTTCTGCCAAGCCAAATGTGCGCGAGTTCGTGCAAGAGGGTGAAGGACCATGCCGATCTGGCGTCTTGATCGTTGATGAGCACAAATGGTGCAACTTCATCGGCCAGAGCGAACCCGCGAAACGCTTCAACTTCTATGCTCGTGTGGTGCGTTCCAAGATTTCCTGCGAGGACAACGAACACTCCTCGCCGCTCTGCAAGTTCACGTAGGTACGTAAATGACTGATCGACACTCGTTCTTGAACGGAACTTAGTGAGCTCGAAGCCCATGTCCTGGACTATCTTGTCAGCCACTGTTGATGGGCCGTCAGTCGTCACGCACGACGCAACAAAGGACAACGGCTTGGTGTCCTCCTCTTCCAGCAGGAGTGAACGCACCATGTCTTGACGGGCCTTGATGTCACGAAGGAGCGCCTCAACCAACGGATCGGTCTTCTTGTGTTCACCTTCGGGAAGTGTTCGGAAGTCCTCGCCGCGCTCACCGCGTGCTGGTGGCTTCGCCAAGTAGAACGAAACGAGCGGGCGGCGGTACTGTTTTGCCATCCGCCGGAGAAGTGAGACAGAGGGCTGAACCTCCCCCGTTTCGAGAGCCTCGATCTTTTGGCTCGCGGATGCCTTCAACGATGACTTAATGCCAAGCTTGCGTGCGGCATCGTCTGGCGAAAGGCCAGCCGTGTCCCGCGCCCACCGCAACACTTCTGGGCTCACGCTCGGCATACACGCCCCTCAGATTGGAAATTTGTAACTCGCCGAGCAGGCATTGTAGTCAACGAATGCTGCTCGTACATAGGGTTTCTTCGAGTAGATGCGGTATGCCAAAAGCGAGTTCAGGCGGCCCTCAACGGCACCGCTGCGGGCAACTTCACCTTCTCGATCATTCGCTTCATCGGCACCATCAGCTTGCCAGCCGAGTAGAGGCGCAGGCTGAGGCCCTCGGGCTTGCGGCCTTGGATGTGGGAAATGTCAGGTCCGAAGAAGCACCCAACCGCTATCATGGCAGGCGTCACAGCCCTCACCACCACACTGCGGGCACTCCTTCCAGTCTCCGACGTTGTTCGCGCTGCGCGTGCTGCCTGAACATGTCTCACCGTTGCCAATGGGACGTCCGCACTTGTGGTTGCCGTGTCCGTAACCCGGTGCTCGACACTTGGCGCAGTACTCGTCAGGGCAGGGTTTAGGCATGAACTGGCCTCCAGCCGAGTACTCTTTCACACTTTGCTCCGAGTTAGCACTAGGCGGGAACCTTCACCAGCACCTCAGCGGGCAACTTCACGCGCTCCAGCGCCTCCTTGATTTGCACCAGCAGTGGGCCGGATGAGTAGAGGTCAGTGCCGCCACCACGGCTGCGGCCCTGAATGAACTCGGCGGTGTCGCGGGTGGTGCCAGTCTGCTCAAGCTCGGTGCGGTGCCACTTCCTCAGACTGTGGAAGACCTTAAGCTTGTCGAGGATGCGTAGCTCACTGCGGACGATGCGTGAGAAGCGTTTGCCAAGTGCATCACCGGGCTTCTTCGCTGTCAGGTCAGAGAATAGACCAGCAGTGAGCTTGCGTCTGCGCTCGATGATCGGCAGCAGAGCGTCGGGCACCGGCAGACAGCGGGGTGCATTGACCGTCTTGCCCAGTCCCTCGGCAATGTTCAGACAAACTAGGCCGTGCCGCTCCTCGACCACGCACAGGCTGATGACTTCCTCGCGGCGGAAACCCATGAGTGCAGCGATCCTCACCGCGTCACCTAATGCTTCACCTTCTGGCATCGCTCCCAAGATGCGGCCAAGCTCCTCATTCTCGAAGCGCAGCCAGTGCGCATCTTCGTCTGCATGAACGCCACGCTTCGGGCGCTGTCCGGGCCACGGATTTGCTTCGGCGTAGTCTCCGCTGGTGAGGAACTGCCAGAAGGCGGACAGGCCGTTAATCTCGGCGGCTATCGTCTCACGCTTCGTGTAGTGCTTGCGCAGTTGGATGGTGCCGTACTCGTGCGCTTGGCGCTTGGTCACATCGACTGCGAAGCGGGCCTTGGACCACGCAAGGAACCGCGTCACGGCGCGTTTGTAGCGGGCTTTGGTGGCAGGCTTGATTGGATGGGAGGCAAGCCAGCGGTCGAGCAGCTTGGTGAGCAGTGGTTCACCACTGGCAACACGCTGGACCTCATAGGCGTGAGCCTCAACACCGGGAGCGAACACCTCTCGGCCATTCTCATCGGGCTCAGTGTTGTACGAGCGGATGCCGGGGTGGAGGACTTCCTCAGCCAGCAACTCAGCGCCTAGCTCAACGTTCTCATCGTCGGGGTTCTCACGCGCGTACTCACCCGCGAGGGCAGCGCGTTCCATGATCGGGTCGACTGTGGCGGGCAGACCTTGAGACTGCGCACGCCAAGCGCGGAGGCGGCGCTCATAGCCAGCGAGGAATGAATGCTTGCTGCGGTCGGCAACCGCTAGGTCAGTGGTGTTGAGAGTGTCTTGAAGGCGAGGAACGCCAGCGATGGCGCGCAGCGCCTTGGGCACGTCCTTCGTCACATGGTAGACGTTGCCTCGCTTGATGAGGTTTCGCATGAGCGGGCTTCGTGTCATAGCTTGTTCCCAGACAGTTCTCCCATACAGCGGTAGGCGGTAATGCTTGCAATAACAATAGGATCAGGGCCTTATCGTCGTGGGGTGGAACCTCCCCTAGGGCGCGCCATCAATATTCCGCAACTGCGCCGTACGCTGACGTGAGCATGACACAGCCAGATCCCGAACAAGGCGCAGCCGAGCTCGCGGCGTTGCTGCGTGCGTCGCGCCGTGCGGTCGTTTTCACCGGCGCGGGCATTTCGACAGAGTCCGGCATTCCCGACTTCCGCTCGCCCGGCGGCATCTGGACCAAGATGATGCCAATCAACTTCGACGAGTTCGTTGCATCGCCGCAAGCGCGTCGCGAGAGCTGGCGCCGGCGTTTCGAAATGGAAGAGACCTGGAACAAGGTCAAGCCGAACGCCGGCCACGAAGCGGTTGCGCACCTTGTGCGCAGCGGCAAGGTCAGTCACGTCATCACGCAGAACATCGACAATCTGCATCAGGACTCCGGTGTTCCCGACGAGCAGGTGATCGAGCTGCACGGCAATACGCGCTACGCCAAGTGTCTTGATTGCGGACAGAGGCTGGAGATCGCCGATATCCGCGCCCACTTCGCCAGTCATGGCGAACCGCCAGATTGCCCGGCGTGCGGCGGCATCGTGAAAACGGCGACGATCTCGTTCGGGCAGGCGATGCCGGAACTGGAGATGGAACGGGCTTCGCGCGCAACGCTCGCCTGCGACCTTTTTGTCGTGATCGGCTCATCGCTGGTTGTTTATCCTGCGGCAGGCTTTCCGCTGCTGGCCAAGCGCAGCGGAGCCAAGCTCGTTATCCTCAATCGCGAGGTTACCGAGCAGGAACCATATGCGGATCTCGCGCTGCACGGTGAAATTGGCCCCACAATGCGTGCGGCTGTTAACGCCCTATAACGGCTTTTGCCCTATCGCTTCGGGCGGCTAGTATGGTCGCCGGATTCGAATTTTCAGGAGTATCCCCTTTGCGCCGCCTTGATGAAGAAGACGAAGACGAGAAGGAAGACAAGAAGGCGCCGGAGCCGCAATCCTCGCCGGTCCAGAATGCGCTGTTCAAGTCGCGCACCGTTCTGATCTTCGGCGAAGTCGACATGAAGATGGCCGAGCGCGTCACCGCGCAACTTCTGGCCTATGCCGCGGATGGCGAGGGCGACATCAAGGTGGTGGTGAACTCGCCCGGCGGTCACGTCGAGTCCGGCGACACGATCCACGACATGATCCGTTATGTCGGTCCGCGCGTGAAGATGATCGGCACCGGCTGGGTTGCCAGCGCGGGCGCGCATATCTTCCTTGGCGCGAAAAAAGAGAACCGCTTTTGCCTGCCGTTCACACGCTTCCTGCTGCACCAGCCGCTCGGCGGCGTACGCGGCCAGGCGTCCGACATCTCGATCGAGGCGGAGGAGATCCTGAAGATGCGCGAGCGTCTGATCCGCGAGATCGCGTCGGAGACCGGTCAGGCTTATGAGCGCGTGGTTCAGGATACAGAGCGCAACTTCTGGATGGGCGCCGAAGAAGCCAAGGCCTACGGCCTGGTCAGCAAGGTGATCCAGCGCGCGAGCGAAGTGTGACGGGCGCGGCGCCATGGTGGCGTGGCGCCGTGATCTATCAGGTCTATGTCCGCAGCTTCTGCGACAGCAACGGCGACGGGCAGGGTGACTTTGCCGGTTTGCTGTCCAAGCTGGACTACATCCAGAAGCTGGGGGTCGATGCGATCTGGCTATCCCCGATCCATCCGTCGCCGAACCGCGACTGGGGTTATGACGTCTCGGACTATGACGGCGTGCACCCCGACTACGGAACGCTCGCGGATTTCGAAACACTCTTGAACGCCGCGCACTCGCGCGGGCTTCGCATCATCCTCGACGAAGTTCTCTGTCACACGTCGGACGAGCATGCCTGGTTCCGCGAGAGCATGGATGCAGGCAGCGCGAAGAAGGACTGGTACGTCTGGGCCGATCCGCGCGACGATGGAACGGTGCCGAACAACTGGTTGTCGGTATTCGGTGGTCCGGCCTGGGCGTATCAGCCGGCGCGCCGCCAATATTACCATCACAAGTTCCTGCGCCAGCAGCCCAAGCTGAGCTGGACCAATCAGGCATCGCGCAAGGCTGCGCTCGACGTGCTGGAACAATGGCTGGCGCGCGGTGTCGACGGATTTCGACTGGACGTCGCCAATGCCTATCTGCATGACGCAACGTTGAAGGACAATCCTGCGATCCCGCCGGCGGAGCGTACGTCGCTCAACTGGTCGCATGCTACGAACATGCAGCATCACCTGCATGACTCCAATCTCGTGGAGAACCGCCTGGAACTTGACCTGATTCGGTGCACGGTCGAAAAGTTCGACGATCGCTTTGTGTTCGGCGAGTTCTCAGAAGAGTTCGAGCGCTCCGGCGCGTACCTCGCGCCTGACAAGGGCCTGCATGCCGGATACACATTTGCGCTGCTGGTCGCGAGCCGGCTCGCACCGAACTACATCCGCAAGCATTTCGAGGGTCTCGCGAAGCATCCAGATCACTGGCCGTGCGTCGCATTCTCCAACCACGACGTGCCGCGCACGGTGACGCGCTTCGGTGCGCCTGCGCAAGGCAATCCGGCGCTCGCCAAGCTGATGTTCGCGCTGCTCTGTTCGTTGCGGGGAACGACGCTGATCTATCAGGGTGAAGAACTCGGACTGCCCGACGTGGACTTGCGGCGCGATCAGCTGCGCGATCCCGTCGGCGACCTCTATTACCCGGTCGCGAAAGGCCGCGACGGGTGCCGCACGCCAATGCCATGGGACGCGAGCGCGCCCAATCTAGGATTCACGACCGGTCAGCCCTGGCTGCCGCTTGGTCCGGCGCACAAGGCGCTTGCTGTGTCGGAACAGGACGGCAGGCCGGACTCCATGCTGGATTTTGCGCGCCACTTCCTGCACCTGCGGCGCGGGCTCGATGCGATGCGTCTGGGCGCGATCGATTTCATCGACTGCGAAGCGCCCGTTCTCGCTTTCACGCGCACCCTTGGAGACGAACGCATCCTCTGCGTCTTCAACATGAGCGCGCAGGACGCGCTTTTTCGGCATGCGTCGGTCGAAAATGTCGAGGCGCTCGGTCTCGGTTGTGGAAATTCGCTGGACAAGGGCGCCACGCTGCACCTTGGCCCCTTCGCGGCGTGCTTCGCAAAGGTATAGTCCCACAGATGAATTCGCAGTTCGCCGCGGATTCGAATGCGGCGTCTTTGTTTCCTGAATCCCAACGTCACACCATTGAGGCCGTCACGTGTCGTTGCGGAGGTGATATGTGATAGGAGTGGCCGACAGAACCGTACGGTTCGGGCAAGTCGCCAGATGAGGATGCACGTTTGTTATTGAAAAGGTGACCAGCATGTCTGACGGCGCACTCAAGTCCAAAAGAGAAGAACGCGAGCCGGACGCCGGCCGCGCGAAGTTGGCGCTTGTTACCGGTGCATCCTCCGGCATCGGTCGTGCCTTTGCCCTCAGGCTCGGCGCCGCAGGCTATGACCTGGTTGTGGTGGGCCGTCGCCGCGATCGGCTCGAGGAACTTGTCGCTGCGCTCCCCGAGGTGAAGGTGCAGGCATTGGTTGCCGATCTCGGTACCGATGCTGGCGTGGAGACGGTGTCCGCCGTCTGCGCACGAGAAGAACTCACCATGCTCGTCAACAACGCGGGCGTTGCGCACTACATGCCGTTCGCCGATCTGCCGGCCAGCAAGGCGAGCGAACTCCTTCACGTGAAAGTCGTTGCTCCGACGATGTTGGCTCGGGCCGCGGTGCCGGGCATGCTCGCGCGAGGCGAGGGAACGATCGTCAACGTATCGGGCATGCTCGCGTTCAGCGGTCCGGCGCCGATCGAACAGTTGCCGCTTCGCCGCGCCGTATACACGGGGACGCTTGCCCACATCGTCGCGCTGTCACAAGCGCTGCACGAGGAGCTGAAGCCCCAGGGCCTCCGAGTACAGGCGCTTTGCCCGGGCGTCGTTGCGACGGAGTTCCACGAACGACAAGGTTTCGACCTCAGCGCGGTTCCGCGGATGTCGGCCGATGACGTCGTAACCGCCAGCCTGCGAGGGCTCGAGATGGGCGAGGTCCTCTGTGCGCCCGGCGTCGAGCGGTCCGATCTGCTCGAGGCTGTATCGAGAGCCGACCTCGCGGCATTCGCGGCCCAGGCGCCACAGCTCGCAAAGCGTTATCAAGCGCTGTGAGGCGCGACGCGCGCTCTCTATCGCCAGCGTCACTACGCTGTTTGTTCGTCGTCCGCCGCGACGGCTTGCAGTCGCCTCGTCGTTCGCTCAACCCTAAAGCCGATTGAATGGTCTGGATCGAACGCCCTTGGACGAAATCGGAAGACGAACACCAACATTTGCTTTTCACCGAAAGCGGAGGTTGCTAGCTTTTCGCCGGTAACCCTTGGTGCGGGACGACATGCGTAGAAGCTATTTTTCCATTTTACCTATTCTTCTCGTGTTATTTCCCGCCGCTCGCGCGGCGGACAATGCGGAGCCCGTGATGAACTCAGCGCCCATCGTGTTCTTCGATATCGCCGGCCCCGATGCGGCCAAGCTCAAAGCATTCTATGCGGCCAATTTCGGCTGGGCGATCGACGACAAACTCGGCATTACGACGCCGAAGCTCGACGGCACGCTGCGGCAGGATCCGCCGGAAAAGATCATCTACATTGGCGTGGCGAACCTGGATGATGCGATGAAGAAGGTCGCCGCATCGGGCGGCACGATCGTGACTCCGAAGATTCCGATTCCGACTGGCACATTTGCGCTCTTCACGGATCCCGCCGGCAATCGCATGGGTCTTGTCGAGCTCAAGCCTTAGCCGGGGCGAGTGCCGCCGGTGACAAAAGCGCGCGCGGCTTAGTGCGACGCCTGTGCCATGGCGACGGCAACGTTGACGGCGAGGGCGATCAGCACGGTATTCAGGAAAAACGACACGACGCTGTGAACCAGCGTGATCTTTCGCATGGTTGTGTTGGTGACCTGAACGTCCGAAACCTGGGCCGTCATCCCGATGACGAACGAATAGTAGAGAAAGTCCCAAACCGTCGGCTCGTTGCTGTCAGGGAACCTGAGGCCGCCGACATCCGCTCGGCCGGGGCCGGGGTCGCTGTCGGAGTAATACATATGCGCGTAGTGAACGGCCGCGACGGTGTGAAGTACCGACCATGCCAGCGGTGCGCTGCCGATGGACAGAGCCAGGCGCACAACGTCGGGCTTGTCAGTCTGATTCAGCAGCTCAAAGATTGAAACCAAGCTAAAGCCGACGGCGACGACCGTGGTGATGGCGATAAACACGATGCCTTCGTCATCTATTTCGGCCCGACGTCGTATCTCGGTCGGCGACATTCCGACGACCAGAGAAGCAATGAGTATCAGGTAGCTCAGGTAGAACGCGTCACCGGCCGCGAACAATCGAAGCGTGGGCAAGAACATGCCGGAGAAGAACCACACAACGACAGCGATCAGGAGCGCCGTGTAGAACCAGCGGTGATGGTGCACGTGAATGTAGATGCGCCGCATTTGAAAATGTCCCCCCAAATATTGAACCTCATCCCTTTTGAGGCTGAAAAATCTGCAGTGGCCGTAACGGCGATTGATGGTTGAGCTTGCGCGCGCCCCTTTACTGATCAGGCGGCTGATCGGTCTGAATTCCGTGCGTGTTGTCGACGTACATCACGCTCAGGGCGATGGAACCGCCAAATATGGTGGCAACGACCAGCAAGCAGATCAGCAATATATGGACTGGATTCAGTTTGTCGTCAGTCGGCTGCGGAGCGGCTTTCGGTTCTGGAGCAGGCATGGATCTATTCACCGTCTTCCAGGGAGCGGAACGTCTTGCTGTGCTCCCATGCCCAGACCAACAGAGCTCCAAAGGCGAGGAGCGCCACGACGACGGCAACTTGTCCGGCCGCGCCGAATCCGGACCACTTGGAGAGCAAAACGGCGATCGTGCCTGGAAGAAGCAGTGCGGGAGCCCAGATCACAGCGGACGTGACATTAGCGACCCAGAATTGAAGCGACGGCATCTTCATGATGCCCGCAATGAGCGGAACCGACGCCCGGAACGGTCCAAAGAACCGGCCGATAAAGACGCTCGCACCGCCATAGCGGCGAAACAGAGCCTCGCCATGTTTCAGAAGATCCGGGTTCCTGGAGAATGGCCAGCTTGATTTGATCGCAGGACCAAACCGCAGGCCCAACCAATAGGAAATGCTGTCGCCAATGACGGCGCCCAGAATAGCGCCCGTCAGCAATGGGAAGAGATGAATGGTACCGCCCGGAACGAGAAGCCCCGCCGCTATCATGATGGTCGTTCCGGGAAAGATCAGGCTCACAAAGACAAACGATTCGCCGAATGCGGTCAGGAACATGATGGGAAAGGTCCATCCAGCATGCTGTGAAATGAACTGAACTGTCTCGGATATCAGAGCGTCCATCTTTCCCTCGTCGCTCGACCGGCCAGCCGTTAAGACAGGTTCACTACACCGTGCAGCGAGACTGGCCCAATGACATCGGGTTTAGGAACGCTGGTCGGCCACTGAGCTCCAAGACGGCGGTCGGGTGTGATTCAGTCGCGCTGCCAAGGACTGTCCAGGAGTCAAAGCGGGGTGTGATTCTTCAACGCCGAGGAACGGCTGGAGCCGCAAAAGGTGAAGCTTCCTCTACGGGTTTAAATCGCCGGCGCCTGGCCCGATGCATTTTTGCTGCTTTGCACCCCCGGCGGAACGTTGCCGGGCACCTCGAAGCGCGCTTAGCATCGTCTCGCGCCTGGGCTGGATGACGACAAAATCGGTTGGTCCCTTTGGGGACTGCAAAGAGAGGGCATGATGGACGGAGACTTCGTCCTGGAAATTCCGGAGATGATCGGCATTCCGCCGGCGGCCAAACGCAAGGCGCAGGCGAAGCAAAATGATTGGCCCGCCGGCACCGTGATCGTCTCAGCCGACAGTCACATGCTGGAACGCGACTGCTGGTACGACCGCGTCCCCGACGCGCTGAAGCCGAAAGTGCCGCGGATCGAGTTCAAGGACGGCTCCTACAAGTTCAGTCTCGATGGACAGCCCATGGTGCCTGAGGAACTCGCGGTCGCGCTGTGCGAGGCGATGGAGTGCAATCCGGGGCTTACCGACGTTCGAGCCCGTTTGAAGGATCTCGACATTGAAGGTGTCGAGAAGGAACTGATTTTTCCCCAACGTCTGTTCGGCCTCTACATCATGGGCCATGAGGAGACGCGCGAGGAAATATTCTCGATCTACAATGAAGACATCGCGGTCCGGTGCGCCGAAGGCAATGGCAGGCTGTTTGCCGTGATGATCCCGAATTTCTGGGACCTCAGAAAATCGCGGGCGTCAATCGCGCGGATCAAGGAGCTTGGTGGACGGGTCCTGATGTTGCCGAACAAGCCCGGAAAGGACATCAATGGAAAAACGATCCACTACAACGATCCTAAGATGGACCCGTTCTGGGAAGCGGTGAGCGAATTTGAAATCCCGCTCTGCTTCCACATTGGCGAGGCAATCGTGCAGTCCCGGGCCGGCGCTGCCGGCACGTCGGTGCTTGCGCAGATGCAGGGCTTCCGCCACCAATGGGGCATGCTCACATTCGGCGGCGTGTTTGATCGCTTCCCGAAGCTCAAGGTCGTTTTTGTCGAGGCCGGGATCTGCTGGGTCGCATCCATGCTTCACGACGCCGACATGGCCTACAACTCGTTCCCGACGATGATGGAGCCGAAGCTCAAGCACCCGCCGAGCTGGTATTGGCGCCATCACTGCTTTGCGACGTTCATGACCGATCCGGCCGGCCTGCAATTGTTGGATCGCGTGGGGCCCGAGACCGTCATGTGGTCGTCGGATTATCCGCACCAGGAAAGCACGTTCGGATACACGCGCAGTTCCATCGATGCGGTGTTCGCGGCAACAAGCGTCGAGAATGCCCAAATGATCCTCGGCAAGACCGCGCTACGCCTGTTTAAAATGGGTTAGGCCCACTTCCCGAAATTGCCGTGCGAGGCGTACCGATCGGACTGACGGATTCCGGACGAGATCGGATTGCTTGGGTCGCCGGTTGCTTGCTCCGCGGCGTGCCTGGGTCGGCATGAAGCGTCGTGTCGCACGCATCGTTCGACCGCCGGGACTCGATCGCCTGGGCGATCCAACTGGAAAAATCATTTACATAAATTGGCAGTTCAAAAAGGTCGCTTCCTCATAACACCTTGCATAAGCGATATTATTTATTCTGGCACGGTGCTTGCTGCGCAACTGATCAGGTGTAGTCGGCGAGGGCCGACATGGCAGCAGTGGGGGAGACGATGATGTTCAAGAAGGTTTTGGTTCTGGCCGCGTGTTTGATGGCGACGACAATGGCCACCTCCGCGTCTGCCGCCGTTACGATGAACAGTGCAAGTCCTGATTGGGTTCAGGTCCCAGGAGCTGGGGCCACGTGGGTCTTGCCGGCGACGACGGCATGCGGGACTGAGAACAACAATACCTGCGAGCCCGTTGGCATATTCTATGGCAATACTTCCTGGAACGGCGCGCCGTCATATTTGGAGCTTCTCGAAGGCGGCACCACCGATGCGGTGGTATCCGACATCGTGACGTTCGACAGCAACGGCCCGGGCGGCGTTTTCCGGGTCATGTTCTACTCTGATCCGACGCAGTTTCCTGATCTCACTGGCATGACTCTCTATTCTTCGGGCACGGAAGATCCGACGACCGGCGGAACACTTGGACCATTTCCAATCTGCTGCCAGTTGACCGGTGTCGATGTCCAGATCTGGAGCGACGGCGAGAACTTCTATGACCCGCTTAACGTCGGATACGACACCAGCGATGCGATCCAGTTTGCCGGTGCGACTGTGCCCGAACCGCTGACGCTTTCGCTCTTCGGCGCCGGTCTTGCCGGCGCAGCCGCGTTGCGCCGCCGCAAGAAGCGGGCAGCCTAAGAGGAACCTTTGACAGCGCTTAAGAGGACGGCGGCCACGTGGCCGCCGTTTTCGTTTTCTGCCCGGCGAGCAACTCAAATCTGCAGATGGCAGCCCTCGATCCAGAGCGGGCTTCTGGCGGAATTTGTCATACCGGTCGCACTTCTACGATCACAGGTTTGCCAGACGAATATCTGCATCGCCCATCATCGCGCGGTACGCATCTTGTAGAAGATGCCTTTGACGAATTCGACGAGCATCAGATAGGCGCCAGTGGCGCCAACCAGATAGACAAAGAACAATTTCGGCGGCGCAACAAAGCCGAACCATCCGCCGAGCGGGGACAGCGGCAGCGCAATCGAGACCGCAACGGCCGCCAGAGCCAGCGTGACCAGGAACGCATGAGGCTTGCTTTGGAAGAAGCGGCGCCGCGTGCGAATAGCGAATACGACAAGCACCTGAGTGGTGATCGACTCGATGAACCACCCGGTCTGAAATAGCGCCTGGCCCGCGCCGAAAAGTTGAAGCAGTGCGTAGAAGGTCAGGAAATCAAATACCGAACTGATCGGGCCGAACACCAGCATGAATCGTTCAATGAGTCTGACGTCCCACTTGACGGGCTTGGCGGTCGACTCGGGATCTACCCGATCGAAGGGGATCGCGATCTCCGACACGTCATACAAAAGATTGTTCAGCAGGATCTGAATGGGCAGCATCGGCAGGAACGGCAGGAACAGAGCCGCCCCCGCCATGCTGAACATGTTGCCGAAATTTGAACTCGAACCCATCAGGACATACTTCGACACGTTCTGGACGGCGCCGCGGCCGCGGATCACGGCGTCATGTACGACCGCGAGATCGTGATCCAACAGGATCAGGTCGGCTGCGGCACGCGCCACATCGGCGGCGCCATCGACCGAGATGCCGACGTCGGCCGCATGCAGTGCCGGGGCGTCGTTAATGCCGTCGCCCAGATAGCCGACAACATTTCCGACGCGCTTCAATGCCAGAAGGATACGGTGCTTTTGCTGCGGATTGACCCTGCAGAACAGATTGACCTGTGAAAGCTGTCCGATAAGCGCCTCATCGGACAGCTTCGAGAGCGCATCGCCATTGAGGACGCCCGTGACCGGGACGCCGATCGTGGAAAAGACATGACGCGTCACGAGTTCGTTGTCCCCGGTCACAACCTTCACGGCGATTCCGGAAGCCGCCATGGCCTTGATCGTGGCCCCTGCGCTCGCTTTCGGGGGATCGAGAAAAACGGCAAAGCCCGAGAAAACGAGCTCGCTCTCGTCGCTGGTCGCTGCCACGTCGTGATCTATTTCGACTTGACGAGTGGCAATCCCGAGTACGCGAAATCCTTTGCCGCCGAGTCCGTCAAGCGTTGCCTCGAACGTGCGGCGCGCCTCGTCATCGAGCTGCTTTTCGCCGCCCGTCGCCTCTTCGTAACGTTTGGACAACCGCAGCAGATCTTCGGGCGCGCCCTTCACGATCAGGCGGCGGGCCGATTTGTTCTCAACCAGCACCGAGACGCGACGGCGCTCGAAATCGAACGGCACTTCGTCGATTTTTTTCCAGGCGGACATATCGACGGGATGGGCCGCGAGGATCGCGTCGTCCAGCGGGCTTTTCATCCCGCTCTCGAACTGGCTGTTGATGAATGCGTAGGAATAGGCCCGCGCACTCTCGGTTCCTCGGCCGTCGACCGTCTGAACGAGCTTGATGGTCGCTTCCGTCAATGTTCCGGTCTTGTCGGTGCACAGGACATTCATTGCGCCCAGATCGTGGATCGCTGAGAGGCGCTTCACGATGACTTTTCGCTTTGCCAGCTCCATCGCCGAGCTTGCGAGTGTGACCGTGACGATCATCGGCAGCAGTTCTGGCGTCAGCCCAACCGCAAGCGCGAGCGCGAACATGAGCGACTCAAGAATCGGGCGGTGGAACGAGATGTTCACCACCAGGACAAACAAGACCATGAGCACCGTCAGGCGCATGATCAGCAGTCCGAACCTGCGGATTCCGACGGCGAACGCCGTCGCTGGCGGTTTTTCAGCGAGACTGATGGCCAGAGCGCCGAGCGCCGTCTGGCTGCCGGTCCGGCAGATGACGATCGTCGCCGTGCCGCTGATCACCGAAGTGCCGGCGAAAACGGCATTGGAAGCGCCTGCAGGATTTTCGGCGCCGGATGCCGTATCACCCGCCTGCTTCTCCGCGGGATATGGCTCGCCCGTGAGGAGGGCCTGGTTCACGAACAGATCACGGCTCTCCAGCAGGCGTGAATCCGCAGGTATGAGGTCCCCGGCAATCAGTTGGACGACGTCGCCGGGAACAAGATTGTCGATCGGAAGCGAGACGATCGCGCCGTCACGCCGAACCGTTGCTTGGACGGCGACGGATTTGCGCAGCGCCTCGACGGCATTCTGGGCTCGCACTTCCTGGACAAAATCGAGAGTCATGCTGAGCGTGACAATCGTCAGAACGACCACGAAGCTCGCAATGTCGCCGGTGGCCGCGGACAGGGCGCTCGCCATGAGCAGGATGATGACCAACGGATTGCGGAAGCGGGACAGAAACTGGAGCCAAAGCGGCGTCTTTTTCACCGTCGCGGCATCATTGGGCCCATAGAGCCTCAATCGCGCCTGAACGGACGCAGAGTCGAGACCGGCGGAGGTGGTATTCAGCCGTGCCAGAATCTGATCGGCCGGAACCGT
>Ga0265325_10001447_pt1 | contig 16683 bp, 20 predicted proteins | sample 41420metaG_FD_202090 | JGI IMG/M metagenome (GOLD analysis project Ga0265325, IMG submission 202090) | Rhizosphere microbial communities from Carex aquatilis grown in University of Washington, Seatle, WA, United States - 4-14-20 metaG | ecosystem: Host-associated > Plants > Roots > Rhizosphere...
GGCTCCGCCGCGGGCCCGCTTGCGCTCCACCTTGCGCGCCACGGGGAGATCGCCTTCGGCGACGAGATCGAGATCTCGCAGGGCGTCGAGATCGGCCGGCCGTCGACGCTCTACGCGCGCGTGCAAGGCAGCTCAGACGCGGTGGAACGGGTCGAGGTCGGCGGCTCGGCGGTGATCGTCGCCCGCGGCGAGTTCCGCCTATAGGGGACCATGCGCATCGCCATCAGCGGGCCGAGCGGCAGCGGCAAGACGAGCCTCGCCGCCGAGCTGGCGCGGACGTGCGGCCTCCGCCACGTCGATATCGACGGCCTCCATCACGGCCCGAACTGGGAATCGTGCGGCGCCGAGGTGCTGCGGGAGCGCGTGGCCGCCGCGCTCGCCGGCGACGGCTGGGTCACTGACTCCACGTATCGCAGCATGCTCGGTGACCTCGTCTACGACCGGGCGGAGACGTTCGTCTGGCTCGACCTGCCGGTGCGGCTCGTCATGTGGCGCCTCCTGCGCAGGACGCACGTGCGCAACCGCGACAAGGTGGAGCTCTGGAACGGGAACGTCGAGCCCGGCTGGCGCGAGTCGCTACCGCTCCTCGTCTGGCCCGCGTTCAAGCGCTGCTTCGAGAACCGGCGCGAGTACCCGGTGCGCCTGCGGCGGTATCCGCACCTCGTCGTGCACCGCCTCCGCTCCGACCGCGACGTGCGCGCGTTCGTTCAGTCGACCCAGGCGACCGCGAGCACGTCCGGGAGCTCGAACGGCAGCGAGCGCCAGAAGACGCCGCCGTTCGCCGACACGTAGAGCCGGTTTCGCGCCGCGTAGAGCATCCGGTCGGGATCGTCCTCGGCCACGGCGATCGCGAAGCCGGGCGGCAGGCCGCCGCCCGCCTCGCTCCAGGTCGCGCCGCCGTCGCGCGAGATCGCGAGCGGCGGACGGCGGTCGAGCAGCGCGACGACCGTCGCTCCCGTGCCGGCGGTCGCGACGACGCGCGGCAGCTGGACGCGCGGCGCCTCGGCCTCCGGCAGCTCGGAGCCGGTTCCGAGCACGAGCTCCTCCTCGACGTCGACGAGCAGCACGCCCTCGACCGTCTGCACCGCCGCGGTCACCGGGCGCTCCCCGTCAGCAGCGCGGAGACGACCGCGGTCGCGCGGCGCGCCGCGGACACCGGCGCGTGGCGGGCGGCGCGGGCAACGAGGTACGCCACCGCGAACGCGTCACCGGCGCCCGTCGGGTCGACGTGCACGGCGCGCGCCGGGATGCGCGTCGCGCCCTCGCGCGTCAGCACGAGTGACCCTTCGAGCCCGAAGGTCACGACGACCTCCGGCACGCCGAGCGACGCGAGCGACTCGAGCTCGGCGTCGCCGACGATCGCGCGCGCCTCCTCCTCGGCAAGCTTGAGGATCGCCACATGGCCGAGGACGTCCCTGTCGAAGTCGGCGTCGAGCACGAGCGGGCCGCGCTGCGGGACGCGGACAAGACCCTGGCCGTCGAGCAGGATCCGGCGTCCACGCCCGAGCCGCGCGAGCGTCGCAGCGTCGAAGTCGCTGCGCAGCAGCGGCGCCACGTGCAGCCACTCGACGTCGCGCAGCAGCTCTTGTCTCGCCTCGTTCGCGCGCCACGGCTCGCCGACGGCCTCGACCGTCATGGTGCGCGCTCCGTGCTCGTCGTACGACATCGAGAAGGCCGTCGTCTCGCCGCCGACGGCGAGCGCGGTGACGAGGCCGGTCGCTGCGAGCCGGGTGTGGAAGGAGCGCCTTTCCGGCTCGCCGCACTTCGCGAAGATGACGGCGTTCTCGCCCAGCGCCCGCAGCGCGCGCGTCGTGTGCCAGGGGCCGCCGCCGATGCGCGGCGCGCCGCCGGACACGACGTCGCGCGAGAGATGCCCGATGACCGCCAGCGAGCGCACCCGCGGAGCCTAATCGCGGGCTTCCACCGCCACAGGATTGCCGCGCGCGGCAAGGGCGAACCCGAACGCGAGGACGAACGACGCGGCGAAGCTCGGCAGCGACGCGGTGAAGCTGACGTTGCCCGGATGCGTGTGCGCGACGAGGCTCGTCCACCACGCCGGGCCGACCGGTGAGAGCCACTGGTAGAGGCCGAACCCGACGAGCCAGGCGCCGAGCTGCTCGAGCCGGAACGACGCGCCGGCGAAGACGTGCGCCGGGCTGTAATGGGCGCCGGCCGCGAGCCAGTCGCCGACGAGCACGCCGAAGAGCGGGACGAAGAACGACCCAAGCAGGTAGAGGAAGTCCTGGTAGTTGCCGAGGTTCAGCACGAGCGCGAGGCCGGTCGCCGCCACCGAGACGACCGTGATCAGGAACCGCTGCGACAACCGCGGCAGCAGGTTCTGGATCGAGACCGCCGTGGAGTAGATGTCGGCGAAGGCCTTCTCGCTCTCGTCGATCGTGATCGCGAGCAGCGCCACGAAGGCCACGCCGCCGGCCGCGGCCACGGCGGCGGGCAGCGCCTGCGCGTCGCCGACGCCGCGGGCGAGCACGATCAGGATCCCGAGCCCGACACACCAGATCGTCGGCACGAAGTAGCCGAGCCCGGCGCCGAGCGCGGCGCCACGCCGCGTGCGGGCGAAGCGCGTGTAGTCGGCCGCGAGCGGCGTCCACGAGACGACGCTCCCGATCACGAGGTCGACCGCCTGGCCGAACGAGGGGAAGCCGCCCTTGCCCGGCCGGGCCCAGAACGCGTGCAGCTGCGACTTCGAGATCGCCCAGTAGGTGAGGTACGCCATCGAGAAGAGCAGCGCCCAGAACGCGAACTTGCGCAGGTAGCGGCGGACGAAGCCGATCGGGCCGAGCATCCCGAGGCCCCAGCTGAGCGCGCCGAAGGCGATCGTCCACAGCCACGTCCCGTTCCAGCCGAAGAGATGCCGCGAGAGCGCCGCGGCCGCCGACGCGATGATGATCAGCTCGAACGTCGACCAGCCGAGGTTCTGCGCGACGTTGAGCACCGTCGGCGCATACGAGCCGCGCTTCCCGAGCGGCGCGCGCAGCAGCACCATCCCCGGAACGCGCGCGTCCGCTCCGATGAAGGCGGCGACACCGAGCAGGACGTTCCCGACGACGGCGCCGACGAGGATCGCGAGCAGCGCGTCGCGCAGCGAGAGCGCCGGCACGAGCAGCGCTCCGATCACGATCACGAGCAGGGAGACCGAGAGGTTCCCCCAGAGCAGCGTCGAGTCGAGTGCGCTCAGGACGTGCAGCCGCTGGGGAACCGGGTCGATGCCCCAGCTCGGCGTCTTCTCGCTCACCTGCTAGGCGCCGAAGCCGAATACGATCCGGATCGAGAGCCGCTGCCCGGCCTTCACGCGCACCGGCGTGGACAGGAAGCGGTCGCTGATCGCGTCGTAGGAGACCGCGCAGTCGCGGCCTGCCGGCGACCGCGGCGGGCAGGCCTGCAGCCCGGTCGCGAGGCGCACGATCGTGCCGGCCCGCGCGACCGGCAGCGTGCCGGCGAGCACCAGCCTGAACGCTCCCCCGGCTGCGGTCGCCATCCTGACCTCGAGGTCCTTCGCGTCCGCCGTCGCGTCGAACGCCGTCGTCGTCGCGTCCGCCTCGAAGAGCTGGCAGAAGTCTCGGTTCGACGGAGGGCAGGCCGTGCCGGCCAGGGTGATGTCCCAGTCGCCGGCGACGTTTCGCCCGCTCAGGATCCCCCACACGGTCTGGCCGGCATGGTGCGCTCCGAGTGACAGAAGGTCGATGGGGACGCGTGGGGTCGCGACGGCCTTGCCGTTAGCGTCGACTACGGCGATCGTCGCGTGCGCGAGGACAGAAACGCCCGGGGCGGGGGCCGCAGCCGGTCCGCTGCCCGACGAGAACTCGCCGAGAGCGGCGGCGATGCCGATCCCGGCTGCTACGGCCGCGGCAATGCCTGCTGCGAGGACGATCCGTGCGCGCATGCGCGCAGCATGCCATCTAGGCGTAGCCGCGCTCGAAGAAGCGGCCCTCGTGCGCCATCGCCTCCTCCCGGCTGAGCCCTGCCTCGGAGTGCGGCTTCGCGCCGATGGCATCCGCGAAGCGGTCGATCACGTTGAACGCCGCCGAGACGTAGATCGCGTCGCGCAGCGCGGCGTGCGAAACGCCTGCGGCGAGGGCCCGCGAGGCGTCGAGCTCCTCCGGCGACTCGGTCATCGCCTCGAGGAAGCGCAGAGTCTCGCGCAGCCGTTCGGCGATCGGAGCGGTCTCGTAGTCGTCGAGTATCGCGTCGACCAGGGCGGGATCACCGAACGCGTACGACGCGACCGCGCCGTGGGCCTCCGTTCAGAAAGGACACTGATTGCGCGCGGACACGAACGCGGCGAACAGCTCGCGCTCGGCTTCCGTCCACTCCGACGGCCCCTTCATCACCTGCTGCAGCAGCTCCGAGAACGGCCCGCCGAACAGCTCCGGCCGGTAGCGGAGCGCGAGCGAGATGTCGGAGACATACCCGTCGCCCGCGCGCAGCGCGGCGACTTGCGCAGCCTCGGCCGGGCGGTGCCCCGTCTCGAGCGCGCGCAGCCTCATGCGCGCTCCAGGGCCGCCAGTGCGGCGCGCCGACGTTCGTCGGCGGCGCCGAGCGCGGCGGCGAGGATCGCCTCGAACGCGACGTCTTCGTCCAGCCCGGCCACGTCCCTGTCGACGATCCGGTACGCGTGGCGCCGAACCTTGTCGAGCAGAGGCGCGAGCTCCTCGGGGTCGTCGCCGCAGGCGATCGCCTCGCGGATCGCGGGGTCGAGGCTGCCGGGCTCGCGGAGGATCGCCGCCTCGATCTTCGCCCAGGCCGCTGCGTACGGGTCGTTCACGGGGTGGCGAGCAGGCGGCGCAGAACGAACTGCAGGATACCGCCGTGCCGGAAGTAGTCGCGCTCGCGGGGCGTGTCGAGGCGGACGCGCGCACGGAACTCCTTCCCGTCCGCCCGCACGGTCACCTCGCCGGCCTCGCCGTTCTCGACGCCGGTGACGGAGAAGACCTCGCGGCCGGTGAGCCCGAGCGACTCGCGTCCCTCCCCCGGCATGAACTGCAACGGCAGCACGCCCATCATCAGCAGGTTGGAGCGGTGGATGCGCTCGTACGACTCTGCGATCGCGGCGCGGACGCCCAGCAGGTTCGGGCCCTTCGCCGCCCAGTCGCGGGACGAGCCGGAGCCGTACTCCTTGCCCGCGATCACGATCGTCGGCACGCCCTCGGCGCGGTAGCGCGCCGCCGCCTCGTCGATCGTCGTCTCCACGCCGTCGGGCAGGTGCACGGTCCACGTACCCTCGGAGCCGGGGACGAGCTGGTTGCGCAGCCGCACGTTGGCGAACGTGCCGCGCACCATCACCTCGTGGTTGCCGCGCCGCGAGCCGTACGAGTTGAACTCACGCCGCTCGACGCCGTGCTCGAGCAGGTATTCCCCGGCCGGCGAGTCGGGGCGGATCGCGCCGGCCGGTGAGATGTGGTCGGTCGTGACCGAGTCGCCGAGCATGACGAGACATCGCGCTCCGGAGATGTCGGCAACTCTCCCGGGCTCCGCCGTCATCCCGTCGAAATAGGGCGGCTGGCGCACATACGTGGAAGCGTCGTCCCAGGCGTAGAGATTCCCGAAGGGAATCTCCAGGTCATGCCAGCGAGAGTCACCGTTGTAGACGTCCGCATATGCGTGCCTGAACATCGAGCCCTCGAGCGAGCCCGCGATCGTGCGGTCGATCTCCTCGCGGGTCGGCCACACGTCGCGCAGGAAGACGTCGTTGCCGTCCTCGTCCTGGCCGAGCGGCTCGTTGACGAGGTCGATGTCCATGCGGCCCGCGAGCGCGTACGCGACCACGAGCGGCGGGGACGCGAGGTAGTTCGCCTTCACGTCTCCGTGGATGCGCGCCTCGAAGTTGCGGTTGCCGGAGAGGACGGCGCACACGACGAGCTCGCCCTCGTTCACGGCGGCTGCGATCGGATCGGGGAGCGGGCCGGAGTTGCCGATGCACGTCGTGCAGCCGTAGCCGACCAGGTTGAAGCCGAGCTCGTCGAGGTAGCGGTCGAGCCCGGCGCGCTTGTAGTACTCGGTGACCACCTTCGAGCCGGGCGCGAGCGACGACTTCACCCACGGCTTGCGCGCCAAACCGCGCTCGATCGCCTTCTTCGCCAGCAGGCCGGCGCCGATCATCACCGACGGGTTGGACGTGTTCGTGCACGACGTGATCGCCGCGATCACGACGGAGCCGTGCTCGAGCGAGTAGTCCTCGCCGCCGACCGGCACCCGCTTCTTGTCGACGGTCGCGGTCTGAAGCGGCACCGCCGCCACGTCGGTCGCGCCGTCCCCCGTCGGCGGGTCGCTCGCGGGGAAGCTGTCGGCGACCTCCTTGTCGTACGTCCCGCTCGTGTAGTCGACGCCGAAGCTCCCCAGCGACTCGATGAACGCCTCCTTCGCCGACGCGAGCGGCACGCGGTCCTGCGGGCGGCGGGGCCCGGCGAGCGACGGCTCGACGTCGCCGAGGTCGAGCTCGACGACCTGCGAGTACGTCGGGTGGCCGTCGGGCTCGTGCCAGAGCAGGTTCTCCTTGCAGTAGGCCTCGACGAGCGCGATCCGCTCCGGCGTCCGGCCGGTCAGCCGCAGGTACTCGAGCGTGACGTCGTCGACCGGGAAGAAGCCGCACGTCGCGCCGTACTCGGGGCTCATGTTCCCGAGCGTCGCGCGATCGGCCAGCGCGAGCGAGCCGACGCCGGGGCCGAAGTACTCGACGAACTTGCCGACGACGCCGACGTGACGCAGCATCTGCGTGACCGTGAGGACGAGGTCGGTCGCCGTTGCCCCCTCCGGCAGTTCGCCGGTGAGCCGGAAGCCGACCACCTGCGGGACGAGCATCGACAGCGCCTCGCCGAGCATCGCCGCCTCGGCCTCGATCCCGCCGGTGCCCCAGCCGAGCACGCCGAGCCCGTTCACCATCGTCGTGTGCGAGTCGGTGCCGACGAGCGTGTCGGGGAAGGCGACGCCGTCGCGCGACTCGACCACGCGGGCGAGATACTCGAGGTTCACCTGGTGGCAGATGCCGGTGTTCGGCGGCACCACCTTGAAGTTGTCGAAGGCGGTCTGACCCCAGCGCAGGAACGCGTAGCGCTCGCGGTTCCGCTCGAACTCGAGCTCGACGTTGTGCTCGATCGAGAGCCGGGTGGCGAACTCGTCGACCTGCACCGAGTGGTCGATCACGAGCTCGGCCGGGATCAGCGGGTTGATCCTCGCCGGGTCGCCGCCCTGGTCGCGCATCGCGTCGCGCATCGCCGCGAGGTCGACGATGGCGGGTACCCCGGTGAAGTCCTGGAGCAGGACCCGCGCGGGCACGAAGGAGATCTCCCGGGCCGGCTCGGCCGCCGCGACCCAGCCGGCGACCGCCTCGACCTCGGCCTCGGAGCCGTTCCGGAGCACGTTCTCGAGCAGGATCCGGAGCGTGTAGGGGAGCCGCTCGACGTCCCAGCGGGGCTGGAGCCGGTCGAGCCGGTAGATCGAGTAGGTCTCGCTGCCGACCCTGAGCTGTGCTGGCTCCACCATCCCTCGATTCAAGCAGACGGCGCACCACCCGGCCGGACGTGCTTCGATTACCGGAGCCATGCGCCCGCTTGCCGCCGCCACCGCCGTCGCCGCAGCGCTCGTCCTCGCCGGCGGCGCCGTCGCCGCCCCGAACCCGAGCAGGCTGCTCCTGTCGGCGCAGCAGGTCGGGGCCTCGTACCAGCTGCTCCAGCGCAACGACGGGCACGGGCTCGGGACGCGCACGCTCGACCTCTGCGGCATCGGCAACTACCCGAGCGAGAAGCTCCGGACCGCGCGGACGCAGGTCGACTACCTGCGCCAGAAGGGCACGATCGGCCTCTCGAACGAGGTCGTCACGTACAAGGGCAACGGGGCGGCGCAGGCGATGCGCGAGGTGATCGCCCACGCGATCGGATGTCCGCACCGGCCGGTCCTGCCGGGCGAGCAAAACCTGCCTCCGCTGACCTTCACGATCACGCTCCTGAAGGACAGCCACCTGCTCAAGGGCTACCTCGCCGTCCGCGTGCGAACCGAGGGCATCGTCAACAGCAAGATGATGGACCAGACGTCCTACGCGGTCTACCAGCGGCGGGGCAACGTGCTCTCGGGCGTCTACAGCTTCGGCGCCACGGCCGGCCAGGAGGCGTTCTGCCTGCACGCGGCCGAGCAGAGCGCCCTCAACCTGCGCCACGTCGGCACACCCGCGGTGACCGGGCCGACGGCCTGAAGCAGCTCAGGCGCCGCCGCTACTCGTTGCGTTGGGAGTGCCGCGTCTCCAGCAGGCTTGCATCGGCGCGCCCCACCAGCTCTTCGAGCCCGTCGCCGGGCTCCAGCGCGGCAAGACCGAAGCTGATCGCGTACCGGTCGTCGGCTTCCGCCACCGTGGCAGCGACGGCCTCCAGGCGCTCTCTGGCTGCCGCCGTGGTCACGTGGGGCATGGCGCAGAGGAACTCGTCGCCTCCGTAGCGCACGATCACGTCGTAGGAGCGGACGCTTGCTCTCAGGGCTTCGGCGACGATGCGCAGCAGCGCGTCGCCGTCGGGATGGCCATGCGTGTCGTTGATCTCCTTGAGGCCGTCGACGTCGATGAAGGCGAGCGCCAGTCCGCTGCCCGTCCGGACGGCGCGCTCGATCTCGCGGGAGATGCTCGCGAGGCCGAACTTGCGCATCCAGACGCCCGTCAGCTCGTCCGTTCCGGCGAGCAACAGGTCGCGCCGGTCTTCGGCCCAGACTCGGAGCGCCTCGGCGCGCTCCTGCGCCGCGTGGCGCCGGTCGGCCGCCGCCCGCGCTCGGTCATCGGCGGCGGTGGCGCGGTCGGCCGCCGCTCGCAGACGGTCGCGCTCCGCCCGCAGAACGGGGTCCTCGCTCCCCGTACCGACGTCGCGGGCCAGGTCGTGCAGGCGGGCGACACGATCGCGTTCTTCCGCGGCACGATCGTCCAGCTCGGCCCTCTGATCGCGTTCTGACGCGATCGTAAACCTGGCAGTCGCCGTCTCGTCACGCATCTGTGACACATCCGCCCGGTCCTGCGCCGTCCGTTCTCGTGCCGATGCCGACCGCTCGTGTGTCGCCGGACTGCTGCCCGCGGCGAAGTCCTCGTCGGAGGCCTGCTGATCCTCGTCGGCGCTGCGCTGGTCGCGATCGCTCTGCGTTTGATCGTGATCGGACCACGTCTGATCCTGATCGCTCGCGGTCTGGTCGTCTTCACGCAACCCGAGGTCGTCTCCGACCTGCGGGGAGGCGGCTTCGACGACGCCGGCGCCGCCACAGGTCGGACAGACGGCGAACTCGCTCATGCCCTCAGCTCCCATGATGGCGGCACTCCTTGGCCAGACGTACTTATTGTAGCCATTTGTGGGCTTAACGCAGGCTTAACACCGGGTAACTGGCAGAAAACCTGCCGTTGCTAGAAGGAGAGCGTGAGCCCGGAACGCTCCCGACCGGCTGTCTTCCGCGCCGCCACCCTGGTGGCTGCAGGGGCCGCGGGCGCTGCGATCGCCCTCGGGATCGCCGCCGCCGCGGGCGGCGTGGGCACCACGTCGACCACCGTCCGGGAGGTCGTCTCCGCACCGGCGCCGTCCTCGGGGCCGGAGACCGCCGCGTTCGCGCACGCGGCGCAGCCGCTGACGATCCACGAGATCTACACGCGCTCGGCGCCCGGCGTCGTCCAGGTGACGGCGACGAGCAAGGTGACGACGCAGCCGAACCCGCTGCTCGACCCGTTCGGCTTCAGCGGCCCCACGACGGAGACCCAGCAGGCGCTCGGCTCCGGCTTCGTCATCGACAAGGCCGGACACATCGTCACGAACTACCACGTCGTCCAGGGCGCGAGCCGCGTCGAGGTCAGCTTCTCCGACAACGAGCGGAAGCCCGCGACCGTCGTCGGGCGCGATCCCTCGACAGACCTCGCCGTGCTCCAGGTCAAGGGGCTGCCGTCGCGCGCCCTGACGCCGCTCCCGCTCGGCAACTCGGATCTCGTCCAGGTCGGCGACGCCGTCGTGGCGATCGGCAACCCGCTCGGCGAGGACCGCTCGATCACCTCCGGCATCGTGAGCGCCCTGCAGCGGCAGATCTTCGCGCCGAACGGCGCTCCGATCGGCCACGTGATCCAGACCGACGCCGCGCTCAACCACGGCAACTCGGGCGGGCCGCTCCTGAACACGCGCGGCCAGGTGGTCGGCGTGAACTCGCAGATCCAGACCGCGAGCGGCGGCGACGGGAACATCGGCATCGGTTTCGCCATTCCGATCGACACCGTCAAGAACGTCGCGGCGCAGCTGATCTCGAAGGGCAGCGTCGAACACGCCTTCCTCGGCGTGAACGCGCAGGCGATCACGCCGAGCATCGCGAAGCTGTTCCGTCTGCCGGCGCGGCAGGGGCTCCTCGTCGGCACCGTGTGCAAGGACAGCGCCGCGGCCGGCGCAGGACTGCGCGGCGCGACGCAGCAGGTGACGCTCGCCGGCGACACGTGGCCGCTCGGCGGAGACCTCATCGTCAAGGTCGACGGCGTCTCCGTCACGTCGGTCGACCAGCTCCGCTCGGTGATCGCCGACAAGAAGCCCGGCCAGACGGTGCAGCTCACCGTCTACCGCGGCGACAAGTCCAGGACCTTGAACGTCAAGCTCGGGCGGCAGCCCCTCTCCCCACGATGCTGACCGCCCAGTCCGGCCCCGCACCACTGGGGGCCTGCTCCCGAAAAGCCGCAGGCCAGCGCGGCACGGGAGCGTGAGACGGGGGCCCCGACCGCCTGCCCGGGGCCCCCGACTCTATTTCGAATCTGCCGTGCGGAAGGGCGTGCGGCGTAGCTACCTTTGCGCGGTGGAGCGGGAGGAGATCCGGTCGCCGACACGCGTGCGCGTGGCCGAGCCGGAGGCACTTGAAGACGAGGAGCTCTGGTCCGGCGAGGACGAAGACGACCATGCCGGCTGGTTCTGCGTCCGCACCGATCCGTTCCCGTGCCCGGCTCCCGGCTGCACGTTCGTCGCCGTCTTCATGACGGCGGCGCACCTCGTGCTCGTCTGGCAGGAGCGCGACGATCCGAACCTGCTCCGTCATGCCGCCCGCGCGATGGAGGTCGGACGCAACCCCCGCGTCGTCACGTACGACTCCGGCTACGGGCCGAGCGCCTCGTATTACGCGTGGGAGGCGGCGGGCCGTCCCGTGCACGGGATCCGGAAGTAGCCGTGGCGACGCAGAGCGAGACGATCCAGGTGAGCGGCATCCGCTGCGAGCGGTGCGTGGGACGGCTCGCCGGCGCGCTCACGGGACACGAGGGTCTCGAGGCCGCGAACGCGAACCTCGTCGGCGAGGTGACGCTCGTGTGGGACGACGAGCGCACGAGCCGCGACGCCCTGCTCCAGGCGATGGCCAGGGCCGGCTTCCGCGAGCTCTCCACCACCGTCTAGGCCGCCAAAGAGGGAATCGCACCGCCCCGCCGAGCGTTCAAGCGGAATGGGATGCGGTGCTACTGTGGCCGAAATGGCAGAGGCTTCTTCGGACGCCGCGCGAATCGCAGCCGAAGCACGCGACCGCGTTCGCTTCGAGGAGGAGGCGCTCGCTCTGGCCGACCAGGTCTACAGCGTCGCACGCCACCTGGCGGGTGCGCGGGAAGAGGCGGAAGACCTCGTGCAGGAGACGTACGCCCGCGCGTTCCGGAGCTGGCGCTCGTTCCAGCCGGGAACGAACCTCCGGGCGTGGCTGCTGCGCATCCTCACCAACCTCAACATCGACCGCGGCCGTCGCCAGCAACGCGCCCCGCAGATGCAGCCGCTCGAGGCGAACGACTATTTCCTCTACGACAAGCTCGCGCACGACGACGGCGGCGCCACCGACGAGGATCGTGTCGTCGAGCGGCTCTCGCAGGACGACATCGTGTCGGCGCTCTCGGCAGTGCCGCACGATTTTCGTGACGTGATCGTGCTGGTCGACTTAGGCGACTTCAGCTACCAGGACGCGGCGCAGATCCTCGACATCCCGATCGGGACGGTGATGTCGCGGCTGCACCGTGGACGACGCATCCTGAAGCGAGAGCTCGCGGAATCTGTAGCGGAGGACGTGAGATGACGGAGATCCACGACGATCCGTGTGCGCACTGCGAGGAGATGATGCAGCCGTACCTGGATCACATACTCAGCGACGAGGAGATGCGCGAGGCGGAGATGCACCTCGACGAATGCGACTGGTGCCGCCGGCGCTATCGCTTCGAGGAGAGCCTGCGGCGCTACGTCCGTCAGGCGGCGAACCAGCCCATGCCGGCGGAATTGAAGCTGAAGCTCGCTGCGTTGCGCATACCGCTCGAATAGCCGACGGCAGCGACCAGGTCGCGGATGTAGACCGCTCGCCTAGCCCGGACCCTTCTTCGGCCCGACGATGACGACGAGCCGGCGCGGGTCGGTCCCGCCGGGCAAGGGCTGCAGCGGTGCGCCGAGCTGCTTGGCCAGGCGCAGGCCGATCGCGTCGCCGCCGGGCGGGTAGTAGACCTCCGTCTGCGGATACGTGAAGGTCGAGGCGCGGCCGACGTCGATGACCCGGTACGAGAGCGCCTGGATCCTGCTCGCGACCGAGCGCGTGAAGACGATGTCCCCGCTGCCGTTGAGCACGACGACCTTGATCGTCCACGGCGCCGGCAGCGCGGCGACGGCCGCCGCGGGCTTGGGTCGCGTGGACGAGCCGCTCATGGCGAGCACCACGGCGAGCGCGGCGGCGACCACGAGGGCCCCGATCGCGGCGACGGCGCCGATACGCAGCCACGGGTTCGCCTCGAGCGGCTTGGGCGGCACAGGCAGCCCGGCGAGCTCGCGCGCCTCGCGGTGGTCGATCCCGAGCGCGGTCGCGACGAGGACCGTGACGAGGAGCGCGCGGTCGGGGCTCGGGAAGCGGTACAGCCGTCCTTCCTCGAGCCACTGCACCTCCTCCGCGGCGACGCCGGCGCGGCGTGCGGCCTCGTCGATCGTCAGCTGCCGGTGCAGGCGCGCGCGGGCGAGCGGCGACTCGTCGTCCGCCGGCGTGCCGGCAGGCTGGAGGTGGCGTACGGAGTCCATTCCCGAACTTCTCCCTTCGGCGTGAGCGAACCCGGCCCTCCTGCCGGTCATCGGCGCACGTCCACGTCGCCTGGAGGGGTGAGGTCGTCGCAGGCCACGAGCCGGGCCGGGAGCGGGCGCGCACCGTCGTCGGGCACGAGCGGCCAGGCAGCGCGCGCGAGCAGCACCGGGTGGAGCCGCACGCCGCCGTAGGCGGCCGCGACGACGTCGCCGCCGTCCTCGCGCCACGACGCGACGACCCGGTCGATCGCCCGTGGGTCGAGCTCGGGCCCGTCCGCGAGCGCGACGAGCGCCGCCTCTGCCTCCGGCGGCAGCGCCGCGAGCCCGCAGCGCAGCGACGCGCCGGGCCCGAGCTCCCAGTCGGGGCAGCGCACCGTGGCCGCATCGGTCTCCACCTCGTGCGCGCCGAGCACGACGAGGATCCCGTCGAGCGACGAGCTTGCGCGCAGCGCCGTGAGCACTCGCGGCAGCAGCACTGCTTGTTTGGGCGGAGAAGCGCCGTAACGAGAAGAAGCCCCGGCGGCAAGCACGACAGCGTGAATCACGCCGGGGTTTGCTCCGTCGCCGGTAGGCACCGCCACAGCCGGAGGCTAACGCGGAGCGTTAGCCGGAGGCGGATCCACGCGGGCGGGGATGCCGGAGGCACCACCGGCCGCGCTCGCAGGCCCCCGTGCCTCTCGGCAGGCAAGAGGACGCCGGCTCTGCCGGCGTCCGCTCTGCGAAGCACAACCCTCTCCAGCTGAGGAACCGAAGGTTCCTCAGCTGCAGCCGGCGAGCGCAGCCCAGCGCAGCTGGACGTTCGCGACGTATGAAACGGTCTCGCCCGTCGGCGCACCGCCGGCCCTGTCCACAGCGGTCGGGCCCGCGTTGTAGGCGGCGAGCGCGAGATCGGTGCGGGCGTAGCGGTCGAGGAGGATCTTCAGGTAGCGCGCACCCGCGAGCACGTTCGTCACCGGGTTGTCGACGTCGAGCTTCAGCGACGCGGCAGTCGAGGGCAGCACCTGGAGCAGACCGCGTGCGTCCGCCCTCGAGCGCGCGTTCGGCTTGAAGCGCGACTCGACCTGCGCGACGGCGACGAGCATCGAGAGCTGGAAGCCCGTGTCGCGGGCCGCGCGCACGAAGGCCGTGCGGAACCTCGGCGGGATCGGACAGCGGGCACCGTGGTGCACGGGGTCCTTGGCGGGCAGCGCCGGGATCCGCGGCGCCGGCGGCGTGGCGGCGGCGAGCCGCTTGCCGTGCGCGCCGGCCGCGACCGATGCACTACAGGCGATCCCCGTGATGACGAAGAGTGCGAGCAGCCGCGGGCCCATCCAGCCCGGGATCTTACTGCGTCAGGACGCTCTCGACCGCGCGCCGCACGAGGGCCCGGGCGACGTCCACCTTCCAGGCCGTCCGGGGCAGCGGCGTGGCCACGTCGAGCGCCTCGGGGCCGTCCAGCAGCCAGGGGACGGGGGCCACTCCGGCGAGCGCGATCCGGGTCTCACCGGCCGTCCGGGCCGCCGCCACGCCCACCTGGGGGAACGCCCAGCGCCGCCGGTCCATGGCCTTGAGGTACACGCTTGCGTCCACGGGCGGCAGCTCGAGCTCGAGGATCAGCTCACCCGGCTCGAGCGTCGTCGTGCTCCGGTCCTCCTCGTCGGGCAGGCGGTAGAGATCGCCGAGGGGAAGCTCGCGCCTGCTGGTGCGCAGCTGCGCCCCGAGCGCGAGCAGGGCCGCGGCGATGTCCGACGGATGCGCCGACGCGCAGAAGTCGTTGGCGAAGATCGCGTGCTCGCGATGCTCCCCGTCGCGCGCATGGCATCGGTCCCCGCCGTGCAGGCGGCACGGGTACTTCAGTCGCCAGTACCAGCAGCGCGTCGACTGGAGCAGGTTGCCGCCGATCGAGCTCATGCTTCGCAGCTGGGGCGACGCGGCGAGCCCGCACGCCTCGCGCAGCGCAGCCGGAACGCCGGGATCCACTTCGAGCTCGGCCAGCGTCGTGCCGGCGCCGATGCGGCCGCCGTCGACGCCGCGCGGAACGATCCCGCGCACGTCGACGAGCTTCTCGCCGCGGAGGATCCCGTCGCGGAGCAGCGGCACGACCTCCGTGCCGCCGTGGACGGCGATGCCGCCGTCGAGATCGTCGAGCGACGTCGCTCTAACGAGCTGCAACCGGCTCCTTCGCTCCGTCGCGCGCCCGCTGGTCGGCCTCGCGGAGCGCGCGCAGCATCTCCTCGCGGCTGATCGGCAGCTCGTGCACGTCGGCTCCTGTCGCGTCGCGGATCGCGTTTGCGATCGCGGCTGCGGTCGGGACGATCGGCGGCTCGCCCAGCCCCTTCGAGCCAAGGCTCGTCAAATGCCCGTCCGGCTTGTCGACGAACTCGCACACGATCTCCGGTACGTCGGCGATGGTCGGCATCCGGTAGGAGTCGAGTGTCGTCGTCAGGACGGCGCCCGTCTCCGGGTCGAGCAGGCGGACCTCGGAGAGTGTGTGGCCGATGCCCTGGATGATTCCGCCCTCGACCTGGCTGCGCGCACCGAGCGGGTTCACGACGCGACCGACGTCGTGCACGGCCGCGATCCGCTCGACGCGAACCTCGCCGGTCTCGACGTCGACGGCGACCTCGGCGACCTGGACGCCGAAGGTGTTGACGCTCATTCCGGTCGGGTTCGGGCCGCGCGCGCCCTTGCCGAGGATCTGCGCGTTGCCGAGCACGCCGAGTAGCTCTTCGAGGGGCACGGAGAGGTTGCCGTCCGCGGAGACGACGATGCCGTTGCGGATGTCGAGCACGCGCTCCTCGAGGTCGAAGCGCTGGGCGGCGATCTCGAGGATCTGCCGCTTCGCGTCGGCGGCGGCGGCACGCACGGCGGGCCCAACCGATGGCAGGGTCGACGAGCCGGCCGAGAGCGTCGCGTACGGGCCGCGCGCGGAGTCGCCGAGCACGAACTCGACGCGGTCGAGCGCGACGCCGAGCTCCTCGGCGGCGATCTGCGCCATCGCGGTGCCCGTGCCGGTACCGATGTCCTGCATCGCCGTGACGACGGCGATGCGGCCGTCGGAGCCGACCCGCGTCCACGCGTACGACGGCGGCCCGCCGCCGCCGTACCAGATCTGGCTCGCCATCCCGATGCCGTGTTTCCACGTCGACCCGGAGCGCGCGCGCACCTCGTGCCGGCGGTCCCAGTGCTTCTGCGCGAGCTCGTAGCACGCCGCGAGGTTCTTCGACGAGTACGGCGTGCCGTTGTTCGAGTCGGCGTAGTTCTTCCGCCGTAGCTCGAACGGGTCGATGCTGAGCGCAGCGGCGAGCTCGTCGATCAGCGACTCGAGCCCGAACGTCCCCTCGACGAAACCGGGCGCGCGAAACGGCTTCATCGGCGGCGTGTTGATCTTCGCGCCGTAGCAGACGGTGCGCACGTTCTCGCACGCGTAGAGCATCCGCATCGGCCCGTCGGTCATCGTCGACCAGCCGCCCCAGCCGACCGCGTTCACGAACTCGCCGCCGAGGGCGACGATCGTGCCGTCGCTGCGCGCGCCGGCGACGAGCTTCTGAATCGTCGCGTTGCGGTTGCCCGCCGAGGTGTTCTCCTCGCGCCGGGTCAGCATGCAGCGCACGGGCCGGCCCGTGCGGCGTGCGAGCTCGGCAGCGACGAACGTGTACTCGCCGGCGCCGTTCTTCGAGCCGAAGCC
>Ga0265325_10001449_pt1 | contig 16657 bp, 8 predicted proteins | sample 41420metaG_FD_202090 | JGI IMG/M metagenome (GOLD analysis project Ga0265325, IMG submission 202090) | Rhizosphere microbial communities from Carex aquatilis grown in University of Washington, Seatle, WA, United States - 4-14-20 metaG | ecosystem: Host-associated > Plants > Roots > Rhizosphere >...
TTGCCAAGGCTCCGAAGATGATGAACGCATGGGGATATGGCGATTTGCTGGCGAAAGTTGTGGCCGGCGCAGACTGGATGCTTGCCGACGCGGCGGGCGCTGAGGCGATTGTTCCTGCAGCATGGGAACTGGTTCAGGAACCACTGCGGTCGTGGGTCGGCTCGCCTGATGCAATTGCCGCCAATGAAGTTGGCGCGCTTCGTCATCTTGTGTATGGATTGCTGATGAGCGGACTGGCCATGCAGGCCACTCTCTCAAGTCGCCCTGCTTCCGGTGCTGAACACCAGTTCAGTCATTTATGGGATATGCAACACCACACGTACAACGGTGTTGCTCCCTCGCATGGGTTCAAAGTAGGCATCGGCGTTCTCGCTTCGCTTGCTCTGCAGGAGTTTCTGCTGGCGATGGATCTGAAGAACTTCGATTTTGAAACCGCGGTAAATGCGTGGCCATCGCTCGATAAACTTGAGGTCAGAATCCGCACGCTCTTTGACACTGAAGCACTGCAGCGCCGCGCGATCGACGAGACGAGAGGCAAGTATGTCTCAAAAGATGTGTTGCGCACACAGTTGATGCGCGTCCAAGAGAACTGGCCTTCGCTTCAGGCAAAAGTGCGTGATCAGTTGTTTCCATTTGCGGAGTTGCGCGACATGCTGCGCCGTGCCGGATGCCCTTACGATCCTGCACAGATTGGAATCTCGCGGGCACGTCTTCGCTTGAGCTATCAGCAATGCTGCTTTTTGCGGCGCCGTTTCACAGTGCTCGACCTGCTTCAACGACTCGACGTATTCGATGCGGCGCTGGATCATCTCTTTGGACCCGATGGCCATTGGGCGGCTAGCGGTGAGGCGCAGGCATGAGCGACCTGTCGCTGATTCGGCATGTTGTGCTGGACATGGATGGAACGCTGTACAAAGGCACGCGGCTATTTGCGCAGACGGTTCCGTTTCTTGAGAGACTGCGCGACCTCGGCATCGGGCGTACGTTTCTGACAAACAACACATCCCGCAGCAAAACGGAATACGTATCCAAACTGCGGCAGATGGGCATTGACGCTCAGGTTGAAGAGATTTACACACCGGCTGAATCGGTGTTCGCCTACCTGCGCACTCATTTGCCGAAGGTAAGTCGGATTGCGATTCTGGGTACGCCTTCGCTGACGCAGGAGTTTGCGGAGGCCGGTTTCATTGATGATTGGAACGCGCCTGAAGCGGTAGTGGTCGGCTTTGACACCACACTTACTTATGAGCGATTGTGCCGCGCCTCTTACTGGACAAGTTGCGGCCTGCCTTTCCTCGCGACCCATCCCGACCTTGTATGCCCGACGGACCTGCAGACGGTTTTAGTTGATTGCGGAGCCATTTGCGCATCTATTACTGCGGCAACCGGCAAGAAGCCGATAGTTTTCGGTAAGCCGAACCCGTCCATACTGCTGGAGCTTCGTGATCGCCTGCAGCTCAAGTTGGAAGAGATGCTGATGGTTGGCGATCGGATTTATACGGATATGAAGATGGCGCAGGAGGCCGGCGTTCCCACGGCGCTTGTGCTCACCGGTGAAGCGGGCATTGAGCAGGTGAACGATTTGGTGCTTAAACCGGACTTCATTCTTGACGATGTTGGACAACTGGGAGAGAAGTTGGTGAAAGCGCAGATCAATTTGCACGAATGAATCGCTTCATTCAAACGACCATTGCAGGAGGGTCGGAAACTTAATCAGCAACCATGCAGCGGCTGCAATAACGAGCTAAGAACGCATGCACGAAGAGGAGGAAGAGTGGTAATTCCGCACAGCTACGTTGCCGCACTTTTGATGACCGTATTGACCATGATGTGCTGGGGTTCATGGGCCAATGTGGTCAAAATCGTTGGGGAGTGGCGCTTTGAGCTCCTCTACTACGACTACGCCCTTGGCATTCTGATCACTTCCATTGTTGCTGGACTGACACTTGGGTCGATGGGAAGTTACGGACAGCCATTTTGGACCGACCTTATGGCTGCGGGCAGCTCCAACATTGCTTTTGGATTCCTGGGCGGTGTTGTGTACAGCTTCTCGAACATTCTGATTGTGGGCGCAATGGCGGTGGCCGGCCTGGGAGTCGCCTTCCCTATCGGCGTGGGACTTGCGTTGGTTGTGGGCGTTATTTGGAATTACGTTGTGAATCCTCAAGGAAATCCGCTGCTGCTTTTTGCGGGCGTTGCCATGATTGTTGCCGCTATCGTGTTGGATGGCGTTGCTTATCGCTTTCACTCGATTGCGAAGCGATCGACGGCAAGCGCGGATTCTCCAGGCGATGAGAACGCAAAGAAGATTCGCAAAGGGATATTGTTGAGCGTGTCGGGTGGTGTTCTGATGGGCATGTTCTTCCCGCTGGTCGAGATCGGCAAGTCAGGCCCGCGTGGCCTGGGACCGTATGCGATTGGATTTGTTTTTTCCGCGGGCGTGTTTCTCTCCACGTTTGTCTACAACGCATACTTTCTGCGCAAGCCCATTCAAGGTAGGCCGCTCGAATTCAGCGAGTATTTCAAGGGCACCTCAAAAGAACATTTCTGGGGAATTGTTGGCGGCATCGTTTGGGCCATCGGCACGCTCTCCAGTTTTGTGGCAGCGAGTGCGCCGAAAGAATTGCAAGTGGGCCCGGCGATCAGCTACGCGCTCGGCCAGGGCTCGACGATGGTCGGTGCATTGTGGGGTGTTGTTGTCTGGAAGGAATTCAAAGGCGGCAGTGCACTCGTGAATCGCTGTCTTGTTCTAATGTTCATCCTATTTGTTTGCGGCTTGACGATGGTCTCGATTGCACCACTTTATGCAAGTCACTAGAAGTAGCAACGCGCAGGAAGTTGTGAAGTTATTGCGCGCATAAGTAAAAGCCGTGCAGCTCAAGACCTTTCGGTCCGGAGCTGCACGGCTTTTGTGTTGGAGTTAAATTCCAGTTAAATTAGAACCGAACCTTGCCAATCAGTTCTACGACACGGCCGCCCTGGCTCACGCCCGTGATCTGGGCATGGTGACCTGTTCCGATGTTCGCGTCAGGATTGGCAAACGACGCATGGTTGATCAAGTTGGTTGCGTTTGCGGTGAAGTCGAAGGACACGCGCTCAACGATCCGGAACTGCTTGCGAATCGACCCGTTGATGACGTGAAGTCCCGGCCCGTAAACGTTGTTGCGGCGCATGTTGCCGAATGTTCCGTTTGCGGGTTGTACGAACGCGTTAGGGTCGAACCACTGATTGATGGTTCCGCTTGCGCCGGATGTCATCGTTTTTCCCACCTGGTTCGGGTACCACGCAAAACTGTTTCCGCCAACTACGTAACTGTTGTTTGCGCTGAGCATATGAGGCGTGAACGGATGACCACCCTGACCGATAAAGGTAAGGGCCATTGTCCAGCCACCGATGACTTCATCAAGGGCCATGTTGTTGTTCAGATACTTCCGGCCTTTTCCGAAAGGAAGATCATAGGTTCCGTACGCCTTGAACATCTGACGGACGTCGAAGTTGGCTGCGCCATGGTTAGCACTAACGACGTAGGAGTTCTGCCAGATTGTGGTCCCTTGCTGCGTTCCCCAGCCTGACGAGTCCTGATCATCCGTCATATGCGACCAGGTGTAGTTGAAGTTGAACATCAGGCCGTTGTTCATGCGGCGCTGAAATTGTGCTTGCAGCGCAGCGTAATCAGAAACAGCCTGCGTGCTGAATCCGCTGATAGCCTGGAATTGCGGATAGGGCCGCGAGGCCTGGTCGTTCGGTGCCAGCAGGCTGGCCGGTACCTGGTTGATGTCGTTATTGAAGAGCAGGTTGGCACCGTGGCTGCCCACATATCCAACCTCAGCCATCGTGTCCCCGGTGAGCTGGCGTTGGACGGTCAGGTTCCAATTGTAGAGATGAGGGATGGCCTGGTTGTATTGCATGTAGCTGACCGCCTGGCCGTTGTAGGCCTGGGGGGTATTGGGTGCTGAAAGGAAACGCGTATTGACGCTTGCGCCTGCAGTTCCCTGGGGGTTTTCATTGCCGGTGCCTTGCAGGAAAGCAACTGGGGCAACGTTTCCGGTGGCATCCGACTCGTTGCCACTGGAACTAGCTGAATTGCCCAGGCAGCAGCCCGCGTAACTGTCCACATTCCATGGGAAGGTGTACATGCCGAAGCCACTGCGGATGACCGTCTTGTTGTTGATAGCCCATGCAGCGCCGACTCTTGGCAGCCAGTTGTTCATCTGATTCTGTTGGAGCTGAGTTCTGCCATTGAGGTGTGTGGCGCCATACCACATTGCGCCTGGCGTATTGGTAACCGGATTGGTAATGGTCGCGTCGAACGCACGTTCATTGTTTGTAGCTTCGGACCATCCCGTTCTTCCTTCCCAGCGCAGGCCGAGGTTCAGCGTGAGCTTCGGTGAGACTTTCCAGTCATCCTGAACAAATACGGCCGGATTCTTGAGTCTGCCGTAATAAACGGGCGAAACCGAAGCCGACCAATTATTCTCATACCCCAACAGGAAGTCGGCGTAGGCAGAGCCTCCAATTGACGTCGCGGGGGTATTGCCTTGCTGGGTATAGCTACCGGTAAATCCGATGGTTGCCGCGTTGATGTTGCCCCACTGAGTGGAGTCAGCGCGGAAGGCAATCAACTCGCCACCGAAGTGGAGGGTGTGGCGGCCACGGATCATGGTTATTACATCCGACTCATCGAACACGTTCTCTCTGTAGTTGGCGTGGATGCCAGGTCCAAGGCCATAGAAATTGGTGATGTTGATGGTTGGATAGATGTCAGCATGGCTGTACTTCATGCCCAGCTTGGCCGGCCATCCCGCACCGAGTGTTGGAGAGGTGAGCAGGTCATACTCTCCCATCCAGCCTGCGCGTGCTTCGTTGATGGTGCGCGAACTGAAGGTATGAACGTCGGTGATCTGGCCGCTCATGTTCTCCACGTCGACGACGGTAACGTTGACGGGATAGACAATACCGGACGCCGTGAAGGTGGTCGGGTAGTTATAGGCCGACGACCCGGACAACCGATTGTTATGCGTAATATCCGCGTCGAAACGTCCGAACCACTTCTGTTCGGTCGACTTGGACTTTGGTGCGGCGTAACGGAAGTTATTGGTTGAAAAAGCAGTGGAAGGGACACTCGGGAAGATCGCCTGAATGTTTTTCGCCACCGAGTCTAACATCGCCGTTGGAATTTTGTTGGTTCCGTACTCGCTGATAAACGATTGCCGCAGCACCGTTGAACCGGTTACAACCTGCGTCGTTGGATCGTACAGCGTGGGAAGCCCGGCGCCGGTAAAATCACCCGTCTTCATGGCATCGGTAGGCAAGGTGATAATGCTGACGGAACCCGCGCCGGTGTTGATTCTGTGTTCCCAATCAATCAGCGCGAAGATTTTGTTCTTGATGATCGGGCCGCTGGCTTGCCAGCCGAAATTATTCAGGTGGATGACAGGTACTGTGCCGGCGCCAAATCCATAGCTCGCGGCGTTCAATGCAGTGTTTTCAAGGTAGTCGTAGACCAAGCCATGGATGGAATTCGTTCCGCCCTTGCTGATCTGGTTGAAGACGATTCCGCCCGTGCCGTATTGCGCGGAGAAGTTTGAGTCGCTCATCTTCACTTCGCCGATAACATCAAAGATCGGCGTGTTGATGACGTTGTCGCTCATTGGCGAGCTGATGTTTGCGCCGTCCAGCATGGCGGTAGAGAAAGGCATGCTTCCATTGGCGGCCAAGCTGCCCATACCCGGGTTGGCTGCGCTTCCTGCATTACCTGATGTGCCCGGCAGCAGCACGAGGAACGACTGCCAGTCCGGAGTGCCCACCTGGGGCAGCGATTGCAGTGTATCCACCGGCAGCGTTGCTGAAAGCTCCGCTGTGGTTGTTTCAAGCAACGGTGCAACCTCATTGACCGTCACTTGCTGGCTCTCTTGTCCCACGTTCAACGTCACATTTAAACCGAGTACGCTGGCTTGCAATACCATCGGCCCGCGCTGCAATGAGGCAAAGCCGTCTCTTTTGAAAGTGACCGTGTATCGATCTAACGGGGTGATTGGTCCGGAATCGTAAACGCCGGCTCCGTTTGTTGTAACAGTGCGTTCAGTTCCTTTGTCGAGATCTTTTACGCTAACCGTGACACCCGGTATAACTGCGCCGGTTGAGTCTGTCACAGTGCCGGTGACGTCGGCCGAGTTTGTTGCCTGGCCAAAGGCCATGCTTGAGCAGAAAACCAGAAGCATGCCCAACAAATGCATCCGCTTGTTCATGTTGCCTCCTCGTGTTAGTTGGTCCCAAATATCACTGGCCGTAAGCATAAGAGGATGGAGATCTCCATCAGCTTCGGCGATCTATCGTCAACTCGTTGAGTAAACGCTTTCTTACTTCGCGTAATCTTAACGCGGTTTCAGGAAGCACGGGCATCTTAGCCGAATAAAAAATCGATCAACAAGTCGTCATTTTCGAATCGAAATCGATAAAAAATCGATAGATTAGCTGGTAAATCGATTTTTTACGCGTATTTATTTGAAATTTACAGTAAATTCGAGGCCGCTTAAACGTTTACTTCGAGGCGTGAACTAGGAACTTTGATGTACTGCGATCATTTGAAATGCGCTTGCTGCGAGTTGGTGCGGTTCAGGCGATCCATGGCAAAAAATGGGGAGGCATGCGCCCAGCATGATGCGATGAGCGGAGGAGTCTGGAGAAGGGAGGATGCATGATGCGAATAGCGGAGCAAAAAAATCCCTGGTACGTGAACCGGTCGAAACCGGACCACGTGCCAGGGGTGGAGACTAATGCATGTTGGTTGTTGGTTGTTTAGAAATATGCCTTCGCACCGAACTGGAAGACACGCGGATCAGCGACACCGTTGATTGAACCGCCGGTGCCGTTATACGCGCCGGCACCGGTACCAAGTTGGCCGCTAAGGACGCCCGTGTCAACTCCGGTGAATTGCGTATGGTTAAAGGTGTTAAAGCTCTCAGCCTTGAACTGCACGCCTGAGCCCTCAGTGAAGTGGAAGTCCTTGAACAAGGAAATGTTCCAGGCGTCGCGTCCGGGGCCTTTCACGGAGCTTCTGTGGGAATTACCCCAGGTAAGAGCAGCAGGCTGAGCAAACGCGCCTACCCCGCTGAACCAGTGTTGAACGGTATGAGGATAAGTAACTGGCCCCACCTGGTCCGCGTAGGATGTTGCGTTGCCGCCCAAGCCGAGAGTGTTGTTGCCGGCATTGATAGTTAGCGGGTTTCCGGATTGCATGGAACCGATACCGGAAATTGACCATCCGCCTATCAGACTATGGGCAAGTCCCTTCGAGTGCGCGAATATCGGCAGGTCGTAATTGAAGTTGACTACCCCGATCTGCCTGCGGTCGAAGCCCGAGGTCCCAAACGAGTACCGTGGGTTCTGAGGATTGGTGAGGTTGTTAAAGAGCTGGGCGTCGATCACGTCCCAGGTGTGCGAGTAGGTATATGCAGCGCCAACTGTCAGACCGTGCAATGACGATGCACGGAAGGTGCCCTGCAAGCCATGGTAGTGAGCGTTGCCGCCGTCTTCAACAAGGTTGATGCCGCCAAAGCCTACATACTGCCGGAAGTAGTCAGCGTCAGTGCCGGCCGCTCCGCCGCAAGCCGTGCCGCAAACGTTCTTGCGATCGACCAGATCTGTATAGGGCAGTGTGTTGATATCAACGGTTTGTGACAGGTGGGATGAAGTGTTTCCTACATAACCCACGCTGGCGACCATGTTGCTGCGGAACTGCTGCTCAATGCCGAGGCTGAACTGATAGACAGTCGTAATCGGCAAATTTTTCTGGACGCCGGTGAAGCCTTGCGGTGTAGTGGGTGACTTTCCAGCGCTCGTTCCGTTCACATAGGAGACTGCTGGAGTTGACGTGTAGGCGAATTGCGTTGTGGAGCTGTTGCTGAAAGGAACGTTGGCGCCCATGTTGTATTCTTCGTTGCCGCCGTTACGCTCGAAGAAGATTCCGCTTCCAGCTCTCAGGATAGTCTTCTGGTTTCCGAAAATATCAGCAGCAAAGCCGACGCGCGGAGCCCAATTGACAAGATGGTTTTCGGTCAAGCCTTTCGGAATTCCGTTCCGTCCGGCGAGGCCAATTCCATTCAGATAAAACGGGACGGTATTAAGAGATATGCCGCCAACAGTTGTGAATCCCGGTCCATTGGTATTTAAAGCGCCACTTGTAGGAGACGTAAATTGCGCTGCCTTGGTGGCATCCCACATTTGCGGGTAGAAGTTAGACATGCGGCCGTTTGAGTCATAGGCGTGGGGCAGAGCCTCCCAACGAAGGCCCAGGTTCAGAGTGAGCCGCTTGTTGACGCGCCAATCGTCCAACACATAAGCATCAAGAGTGTTGAAGGATATGGAGACGGAATCCTGAGTCTGTGCCTGGTTGAAACTGTTGGCATAACCGAGCAGGAAGTCGGCGAGTCCGACGCCGTTGTTGCCGCCGCCTGCAGTGGCATTGCCGTTGTAGCGGTAAGTTCCGGCGGTATCAGTGAAGATCTGCTGATTCTTATGCCCGTACAACCAAGCAAAACCAAACTTGAAGTTGTGCGCGCCCGTGATCCAGGAGACATCGTCCTTGAACTGATCGCTTCTCCATGTGTTTGTCCACGGCCAGTTTCCGTTGTCCATGGATGGGGCGAAGTTGCCACCGCTTAGATCAATTCCCGGGACTTTATTGATCGTGTTGGAATTAAAGAGCGGCGTGGTATTGAAGCCCGCTGGTGTGTGCCACGCACCGGTGTTGGTGATGAGAATGTTGTTGCCGTTCTCGTTGAATGCAGCCTCGTTCAACAAGTTGGGACGGAGGGAATAGGTCGTGTGCAGAACAGCGGCCCACGAAGGAACATTTTCGAGCGAACCGATGGTGGGATAGGTGTTGCCCGTCCACGCCACGGTGGGCGCCGCCTGGCTAAGTGAGTCATAGATCAGGTGGCCGAATACGGTGAATTTCTCGCTGAACTGGTGATCGACCCTAGCGATCTCTTCACGGTAGAAGGTATTGGTATTGGCGCCTGAGTTGTAATACACTCCCGACGCATCGTTTGGAGGCAGCATATAACCAGCCGCAAGGTATGCCTTGGCGGTCGGATCGACTAGTCCCAGTGGGATGACGTTGCCAGGGAATTGCTGGCCTGGAGTCAAACTGAAAGAGGCAAATTTTGCAATGGCGGCTGGATCGGTCGTCTGAGGCACATAGATGTTTAAGCCCTGACCTGTCATGTCAGGGGCGTTGCTTACGGTCGTACCTGAAGAGCCGAATCCAAACATCTTGGCGGTCGGAACCTTTTGGTGGATGGCACCACCGTTGATCTGCCTGCGCCATTCCTGGTTGTAAAAGAAAAAGGTCTTGGGCTGAGCGGACTTGAACTCGACGGGGCCGCCGATATTGAAACCGAATGCGTTGTAGCGGAGTTCGGCTTTTCTGGTAGATGGGGTTGCTATTTTCGTCTGTTTCAAGAAATAGCCCCAGGAATCGATGGCGTCGTTGCGGTTGTACTCCCAACCGCTGCCATGAAACCTTTTACCGCCGTTCTTGATGGCCATGCTCACCATGCCGCCCGATGAGTTTCCAAGGTCAGCGGCATAGTTGCTTGTGGTGATGGTGAATTCCTGCAGCGCGTCCTGCGAGGGGGAGACGAGCAGAATGCCGCCGCCGCCGCGATCGTAGGCCTCACCACCGTCGATGATCCAGTTGTTGGCGTCAGACCGCATGCCGTTGAACTGAATGCTGCGGTTCTGAAACTGCGCGCCGGGAGAGTCGAAATCCGGCATGTTGGAAGCTGCACCGGGTACGAGTGCGGTGAGTTGCAGAATGTTTCGCCCGTTGGTGGCAAGATTGGTGATCTGAGTCGACGTGATTGTCTGGCTGACGTCGTTCGTGTCCGCCTGGACCTGGAGAGCGTCAGCCTCGACCGATACGGTCTGACCTACGGCGCCAACCTGGAGTGCAACATCCACTCGGACGACTGCACCAACGTTTAGGGCAATGTTCTTCTGCTCGAAGGTTTTGAAGCCCCCAACTTCAGCCTTGACGTTGTAGTTTCCGTTAGGGAGTTCGCGGGCACTGTAGTTGCCCGTTCCGTTGGACACCGTAGCACGTACGAATCCGTTGTCCAGATTTGTGATGGTGATATTCGCATTAGGGACAACGGCACCCGAGGGATCGGTCACTGTTCCCAGGACGCTGGCAGTTCCCTGAGCGTATGCGGCGGTGCCTATAAAAATCAGCATCGCGAATAGCGCCAGCGGAATCCGCAGTAGCGAGTATTTGTGTGTCTTTACAGTCTCTCGTTTCATCAAGTCTGTCCTCCTCAATTAACCCCGTTGGTGGAAAGTGAAACAGCAACTCAGTTAGCGATTACAGCCCTGCCACAACTGACAGGCGTAGTCATAGCGCTGTCTCTTTTTCCATTTTTTAAACAGCCAGAAGTTAATCAGTCGCTTAGCTGGAGTGTGAAGGGGAGTTACGGTGTTTTAGCGCCCAATTGCACCGTGATTCACGGGAACAAAAAGCGAATCTTTTGTAAATATGGGGAACTAGAAAATCGGTTTACTTAACTTCCGTAAAAGCGTAGAAAGGGCCAGCTGCGGCATCCGAAGGAGGCGGATAATTTGCGGATTTATCGCTATAAGATATATGTATTCAATAGTTTAATTCCTTATAACTTCCGTCCATTGCGGGGACTCAGTGAGACAAAGGCGCGTCTCAGTGCTCTTCGATGCTCTTTTGGAAGCTGACTAAACTTCGCAACGGCACCCATAGTCTCCGCAAAAGCGGATTATGGGCGCGATTCGACTCCCAATTGTGGGAAAGGGCTAATGTAAAGAGGGCGAGGTCGGGGCGTGGAGGGTTTGAATGTTCATGGAAGAATCGACGACTGTCGTCGATCGAAACGATCTCTTTTACTTAGCTTCGTCGATCACTTCGATGGCCCTGATCTCTGCGTAGTTCACTTTTGACCAAAAGGAGAGTTGAAGTTTTCCCTGCCCGTTGGGCTGAAGGCCGTGAAATTCTTTAACCAAGGGCTGGAACGCTCCGTTGGCCGCCTGGACGATATCCAAGCTCTGAAGGAGCATGACGCCATTGCAGGTCACGTCGAAGACTCTGCAGCCGGCTCCCTTGCAGGCCGCGGCTGAGATCAGCGGGCTGAAGTATGTATCCATAAAGTGAAGTCTGACCGTATAGCTTCCCGGTGGAACCGGGATGGCGTAGCTGAAGTTTCCGTGCCTTTCCACCAGGTAGATGGCGGATGCTTTGGGCCCGTTTTGAGGATGATAGGACCAGGTTCGGCCGCCTACGAAGTAACGGTCACCGCTCCAGCGAACTCCGTTTTCATCGACAAAATCTGAGCGGCGGGCCGCGATACGGATCGGATTCAGTTTCCCGGCGGTACCGGGCGTCAATTCGATTGCACTGACAAATGCCCGCTCGCCCCAATCAGAATGGAAATTGAGGTGGAGCTTGCCGTCGGAGGCGGCTCTAATGTCCCTGAAGACACGAACGTCCACAGCCGCGCTACCACCATCGGCAATTGCGTCAAAGCTGTCGAGAACCGTCTTTCCATTCACATCCACTGAGAAGTGCCGACGGTTTTGGCCATCTTCGTTCTGGTCATTGTCTGACATGCGGATCGGATCGGCGAAATAAAGCCTGAGTTCATAAGCTCCGGATGAAAGCGGTATGTTGTACTGAAAGCCGCGATCCTGCTGAGGAACCATCGGGTCTACTGACACTGCTTCTCGGATGTTCTTGAATATTCCTTCGTCTGCCACGGGGGGGAAAAGATGCTTGGGCCCAGGCTGAACAACTCCACCCTGGAAGTAGCGGTCGGCGTCCCAGCGATTTCCCCATACATCGACGTAGGGTGCGCCAGTATGGCCGGCATCAATGCGAATCACGCCTTTTTCACCGGCCGACACAATCCGCTGGTTATTTGAAGAGGTCGGGGCATTTGCCGGAGCAGGCACATTATCCGGGATCAGCGGCGTCGTTGAATAGTCCGTAGTATCAACAACTGGTTTGGATTTCGACTGGTAGAGACGATAGCCGAGCCCAATTGCCAAAAGGGCTAAAAGAGTAGCTGCTCCGATCCAGATCCAAGGCACGACTCGACGTTTCTGCTCAGGTTGCGCAAGAATCTGAGGCCGGGGAGTTGGCACCACAACGCGCGGCTCAAAGGTAGGCAGGTAACGGCCTTTTGGAATGGTGATGACGTATGGCTCATCGAGCCCTTCATTCGCAAAATGGTGTTCCAGCTTCATGCGCAGGACACGAGCCTGCGAGCGGACAATGTTGTCGTCGTTCGGGTTGTAACTTGGCGACCTGCCGTAAACGAAGATCCCGATCTGCTGTTCGGTCGCTTCTTCGGACTTATCTTCAAGCGCGCACCGGCACACATGGAGGAAGAAAGCACGGAGACGCGGAGACTTCTCGAAAGTCTCGCTGGACGCGACGCGGCGCACCAAATCCTCAAGCTGCCCCGATGCCTTATGGGGGGCCTTCTTGGGGTGCATCACCGAAACTACTTCTAGACTCATTCTGGGAGAAACCCCGGCCTATTCAATGGTCTGATTTGCGTTAGTAAAACGCTTTGCAAGCGGAAAAACGGCACATCTGCGAGAACAGCACCAAGCCGGAATTCATTGTCCCACCGAAAAGGAGATATGCACAACCTCTTTCTAAAAAGAGGTAAAAAGCCGTTAATCCAGAACTGCCAGTTTTTGGGCGCCAATTTAGATGTTGGAACAACTACATAAGGGGTGCAAAGCGTCAGTCTGGAAGTGAAGCTCCGATGAGCCTATCACTTGCGCAATAGAGGCGCGAAAGCGGCCGACGACCTCGAAGGCACCTTTCCGTTGGCAAGAGAACAAAATTCCGCCGTGAGCTGCTATTTCTGAGGAGCGTCGGCTTTCTGTCCTGGGGACTGGGGCGCTGCCCTGTTTATTTTCTCAACCAGGGGTTCGTCCCGCACCTTTTGCAGGTTCCGTGTCTTTTCAAGTTCAGCTTTGGCTTCTTCTTTTCGCCCCATTGACTGGTAGAGGCGTCCTAGTTGCCAATGTGTATTCTCGTCTTTCGGGTTCAGCTTGGCCGATACCTGAAATTCGCGGAGGGCGTCCTCATTGCGATGGTCGCTTGCGTAGATTACGCCCAGATCGAGATGCGCCAGGGCGATGGAGGGATCAAGTCGAACGGCATGCTCCAAGAGTGGCGTTGCCTGATCGTTGTGCTGCATGTGAACCTCTACGTCGCCCAGGTAGGCCAAGGCAAGCGCATGCTCAGGATTGTTAGCGAGTTCGGCACGAAACTGGATTTCTGCTTCATCGAAGCGCATGAGACGCCATAAGAGGTAACCGAATCCAAAGTGGACGTTTGGAGTTTTTGGGTCGGCTTTTACCGCAGCTTGGAACTGTTCGAGTGACCTGGAATCGTCTTTCAACTCGTCATAGGCTTCGCCCGCCAACATATATGCTTCCGCCGCGTTCGGGTTGATGGCGATGATGTCGCGATAGGTGTCGAGGACGCATTGGTACTGCTTTGACCAAAGACAGCTATGCGCAAGCATCAACTTGAACTCAAGATTCTCGGGATCACCTGCGGTGGCTTCTTTGAGATACGGGACGGCCGAGGCGTAACTTCCCACTCCATAATCGGCAAGGCCGACCAGCGTTGCCAACCGCAGCCGCTGGGGCGCGTTGCCCGGCATCTGCTTCAACATTGGCTCGTAGAGCTGGACGGTTTCATTCAATTCCCCTGCTTTGAATAGGGAGAGGCCAAGATTGATGCGCAAATTAGGAAACTGCGGGTTGAAGGCCATTGCCTTGCGATAATGAGCGATCGCCTCTTTGTAGTGTTCCTGTCGAGCTTCAAGCAGGCCGAGATGCGCGTAGGCTTCAGCGCTTTTTGGCTCGACGGCGAGAAGGGATTTCCAGGCGGTTTCTGCCTGGTCGCTATTGCCTGCCTGCTCGAATGCCAGCGCATTCTGCCTCAGTGTGGCTGGAGCAGCTGTCGGCTGGCCCATACAAACGGCTGACACCAACAGAGACGCGCCGAATATGTGCAGGAGGGTGGCCGTCTTGAATTTCCTTTCCATCGGCGCGCAACTCGAATCAGCCTTCAGGGCGATTGAACAACTGATTCAGATTATCAAGCCCACGAAAAGGAAGGCGAGGGAATATGCGTCGCGGATGCCCGCTCCGTTTTCCCTCGCCTGAAATTGTGGCCGAATAGGCCGGCCCATTCTTCGGTCGCAACTGCCGATGACCGTGCTTTAGCTGTCCAACGCCGCCGAGAAGTGCAACAGCGGCGAATTCTTGAAGTGGTATGAGCAGTCTTCAACGCGATCACCGAGCACTTTGATCTTGTCGAGATTTCCCTGGCCCATTCCTGCGTCGGTCATGGAGGAGAGATAAAGAATCTTCTTCGAGTCGTAGCCCATGAGGCGTGCGCTGAGAACGTCAGCCGCAAGCGGGTCGACACTGGCGACGGCGATGCGCGAGTCGACCGGTGTGCCGCGTGAAGGGCCATCGCCTTCCATGCCTGTGAATCCATCGATTACTGCCAGGTCAGGGAAAACATGCTGCGCCATGTGGAACATGTTGAAGTGAATAATGTCATTCGGCTCGCCGTGCGGGCCCATGTGCATATTATTTTTGTCGCTGGTCTTGTAGTCGTTCATAGGCGCGCCCAGCAACATGTTTTTGAGCGACAGTGTGACGGACGCAAATCCGTGCGTCTTCATGATCGCGGTGGAGATGATGTAGAGATTGGGATCGAGGAACGGCGAACAGATGCGGATCTTGACCGGCTGATTATTTGCGCCGATGGTGTAGCGATATTCATAGCCACCGAGATTCAGGTCGATCAGCTTGACCTTGTACTTCTTCTGCAGGTCTTCATACCCGTAGTTCTTATACCCGGCAAAGGTGCCTTCCTTGGTTGCGGTCGATTCGCCAATGAGAATTTCCTTTTTGTAGTGCGGGCGCAAAAATTCAAGAATGCCGCGAACGGCATCGACGTGGGTAGCAGCCAGTTGCTTGTTGGTTTGCACAAAGTTGGGCTTGATGAGAATTTGCTTGCCCTGGATGCCGCTGAACACCTGGTTCTCAATGAGCTTGAGGGCCTTGTGGATGTTCTCGCTGCGATCGTTTCCCTTGATCAGCGCGACGTTGGAAACTTCATCCGGCGGATGAAAGAGGCTCAATCCTCCGCGGCTGCGGAAGCGCGGCGGCTCCAGAACCTTGGCGTAAGCGCCGAGGGTTCCGGCAGGAATCGCTGCGGCGCCCAACATGCCAGCGCCGATTGTTTTGACTAAATCACGCCTGCTCCATCCGTCACAAGACCTCATAGCCGCGGCTCCTTTAGTGTGGGAGTTACCCAGGCTCTCAATTGAACGGCAGTTCGGGCGCGGCGGGATGTGACCTACCTCACAGGTGTAATGGTCCGGCCAATGATGGTTTGAGTGAAAGTTCCGGTGGGGAGCTTCTACTCGATCCGGAAGACCTACGCGCAAAAACAAAGGGCCGCTCTGCGCGGCCCTTCCTAAGCACTTTGGTTTGTTGCAGAACTTTGGTTGCGGGGGCTGGATTTGAACCAGCGACCTTTGGGTTATGAGCCGGGCAGGTCGCACTAACTTGTTGTTGATTCGACGACTCTTACACCCCCGCAACCGTGATTTCTTGCCTAAATTGCTTCGGTTCTTTGCCTAAGTTTTGCCCAAGTTATTGCTTGCCGTTTAACCGAACCAAATCGCGAACGCGCAAGTTGCACCATTCGCCACCACCGCCACTTGCCACTGAGCAATTCTGAGCAGCCAACCATTTCCTCCACGTGACAGTATCGCCAAATGAAGGTCGGAATTCGAATACGGGCAGTCGAGTTGGATGGTAACAACGGGCCCGTGATGACTTTTTGGGACGGAACGACCGGCGAATGCGTCGTTGAGAAGCTACTCCAGCTTAGGTCAGTTCGAGAACGAGTGAAAATTAAAGATATTCAAAAAGGCCCTATAGGGAAAAGGCACAATCATGACAACCCCGAAGGTGAAGCTTGCTGAGCCACCGACGCACAGCAACAGGGGAAAGCCTCAAACTCTAGTCATTGATGACGATATAGCTGTTGCGGACACGGTTGCTATGGTCTTGAAGTCGGGTGGCTTTGAAGCGGTAGCCGTATACAGCGGTGCAGAAGGCGTGGAACTTGCTCGTCACCGTCCGTTCGAATTCCTCGTGACAAATGTCGTGATGCCGGAGATGAATGGCATTGAAGCAGCGATTCAAATCCACGACCTTCTTCCCAAATGTAAGGTTGTTCTAGTCTCCGGTGACCACTCCGCTGGTGCCCTGCTTCAAGATGTACACTCTCGGGGTTACGAATTCGAAATACTCGCCAAGCCGGTGCCTCCGCTTGAACTTATCCAGACGCTTCGCTCATTCGGAGCCGCACAGTACTCATAAGAACAATAGCGTTGGCATATGCATTGAACAACGGCAGATGGGCGGACCGGGTGTCATGCAACTAAAGTTCATTGACTCCTCGTGAATCTAGGGGTAAGTTGATTGCGTAAAGGGAAGGGGGACAACCTAAAAGATGCAGCAATACTCTTTCAGTGGTACTTCACATGAGGCATCAGAATCCTAAGGCATCGTGCCC
>Ga0265325_10001450_pt1 | contig 16653 bp, 13 predicted proteins | sample 41420metaG_FD_202090 | JGI IMG/M metagenome (GOLD analysis project Ga0265325, IMG submission 202090) | Rhizosphere microbial communities from Carex aquatilis grown in University of Washington, Seatle, WA, United States - 4-14-20 metaG | ecosystem: Host-associated > Plants > Roots > Rhizosphere...
CGGTGGGCCATGAGCGTTCTGGGATGCCAAATGAATAAGGCCAACCACCGGTAAGTGATTGGCCTTATTTTCTTTTTGTTGGTTGGCTTCGGGTTATGAGATCGAGTACGATGATGGACTGCACTCGTAACTGATCAGTGCTAGTAAGTGTAAATCGGTATCTAATTGAATTATATCTGTTAATAATGATACCGAAAGAGACCGATTATCTGCTCTATCTTCTGACCTGGCCAGGACATTGTCTCATTCCTTTGGTTAATTATATCATGCGATTTTCCGTGATAGCGACCTTCGGTCTTCTCGCCACGTGTTCCCAATCGCTCGTCTGGACATGCTGCTGCAGTCATGTGCGCCCGCTAAACGCGAGCCCATCGCCGATTTGCTCGCTCGACTGCGCGCGCCCAAGAGCGCTGAACTACTTGAAGCTACGATCGCCAACACAAACCAAATTCTTGTTCGCCTCGGCGATGAACTTCCCGACAAACGCCTGAGGTTCTTTCGCGATGCCTCCAGCGAATGTCTGCGCATCTTGTCGCGCGATCGAAGACTTTCCGACGAGAGCTACATTTCTGCTCAAGACATCGACGCAGATCCTATCTATAGAATTTTCGCGCACGATGACCCTGAGCAAGCTTGCGAAAAGCGCGCCCTTCAGTCGTTACTTCTGACGGCTCTCCTGGCTGAGGACCCCTCCGTTGAGGACATCACGATCCTCGCCAAGGGCGTCGAGCGTTCAGCGGTTATCCCGGGAATCTCGGCGCCAGATTCGGTGATCACGCAGTGTCTCGTCCTGTGTCGGTATTTCAGCCAGCGAGCGGACAAGGAAGTTCTTTCGGCCAAGCTAACATCGGCGATCGAACGGTCATTGCAAGGTCTGCTTAAGTCTGCTCTTGATCCAAAGGCATTCGAACCGAGCCGTGAGGTGACTGAGGCCCTCGATCGACTGTCGGAATCGGGCGGCGACGAACCCAAGTGGGATCCCAGCGAGCGCTTGCAGAAGCTAGCGAGTTCTCTTTCCGTGCGGTGTAGTGCAGCTATCCGCCATCAGCACCGCCCAACCGTTCATCAAGTCCCTCCCGTGCATCAGCTGCTGGAGTTCCTGGAGTACCTGAAGCGGAGAAATCACGGTCTGTACTCTTGGGCGGCGACGCATGCCCTTCTGTCATCGCACGCGATACCGTTGCTGGGTGGCGCAGGGCATCGCCGCGTCACTTGGACGCGAGAGCCGACTCCCCGAATTTCGATTCTCGCTCCGGATCTCTCGACTGGGTCTCGAACGGCTGTTCCTTCCGAAAAGTGTGAGTTGATTTTGCGCTCGATTGATCTGCCCGCCCTGAAGGCTATTGGTACTGAGGTTCTGGAGACGAACGAGGTATCGGAAGAAGTTTTTGCCAAACGAAAACAGCAGTTCCGGGATTTCTGCACGCGATGGGCAGCGATGCATGGCGCTCGTATCAGCTTGGGCGCAATACACCGGCTGCTGCCACTGGCACTTGGCGGTGGGGCGGCCCCCGATGAGACCTTTTGCCATCTGCTGGCCCTGCGCGAAGTGACTCGGCGCGACGCCGGCATCCACTATTTCAGTCCAGCCATCCCAGTTGTCGTTCCTCGCTATCAGCAAGCGGTGAGCGAGTTGGCCCGACACCTCGGACTGCAAGACTGGATAGAGGAGGGATGGCATACCTCCGATCAGGATTCATATTTTGGCGCCTCGATGAGGCCTTCCATATCGGCGCTTCGCGAACTCATCCAATATCTGCGTCACCTGGCCACGCTTCCCCGCGGTAAACCCACGATCGACAATCGCCTGCTGGCGTACAACGCCGAGGCTGCCCGCGTGACCTTGATGTTTCTGGCGGCCACGGGCGCGCGACCGGTGGAGGATGTCCTTCCCAATGACTCCCTCGTGAATTCGGAGGTCTGGGAGATCCTGCTTAGCGAGAAGGACTCGCTGCTCTACCGCTCAACCCGAAAATTGCCGCTGGCCCCACGAGTATTTGAAGCAATTGCCGGCCTGGGTGAACGTCAGCGAGTACTGGCCGTGCAGTTTGGGTGTCGATTCGATTGCCAATCTTCGGTCTTTCTGGTGGACAAGGCTGGCGGCCAGCATGCGCCAACCATCGCGAATCTCAAGGAGCACGTCCCTGAATTCCGGGCGCGGTGGCCATGGCCGAACGATATTTTGCGCCATCACTTTCGCTCGCGCCTGTGGGAATTGGGTTGCAGTGCGACGACGCTCGAACTTGCCATGGGGCATCTGGGTAAATCTCAGACCCCTGATTCCGAATTCGCGATGCGCTCTATTGGCGAGCCCGTGAGTTCTCTGCGGCCATACGTCGACCAGTTGCTCGATGAACTCGGATTCTGATCACCATCCGTGGCACATCGCGCCGCCAGGGCGGAAGCCACCCCCCGGTCCGGAGCGGAGTATTTGGCTTGACGCACAGGTGCTGTTCCGAAATCGAGCCGAAATCTATCAACTTCTGGACGATATTCATCCAGCGCTTCGAGATAACCAGCCGGCAGAGCTCGACGCCAACGTTGTCTCGTTGAAGATTCTGGAGTGTCTGGAACAGAAGCTTTCCGCAGGTGGACAGGCGACGGCGGCGTTGATCATCCTTTGTCACGTGAATGCCGGTTTCAAGCGCTATTGTCACCGTCACGGTGTTGCACCGATCCCATTGCCACTAGTCCAGGATCTGGGGCTCGACGACGGGCTGTTGGATGCCGATGCGCTGGCATCACTGACGCTCCACCAGGCCATCGTCAACGTGTGGTCGGAGCGCATTCCAAAACTCCTTGCCACGAAGATCTCCGAGCATCATCAATTGGCAGGCGCAATTATTGTCTCAGCGGCGCTCTTTGGCGGACTTGCTCCACAACGTTTTGCAAAATCCCTGATCGGTGCACTAAGCAAGCCATGCCAGGATGCCGGCGGTTTGGTTCGGTTTGAGTTGGCCGTTGGCAGTGGTTCCTATGTCTGGTTGGCGGATCCAGTCACCGAGACCCTTCTTCGCCGCTGGACCGGCGACGGTTCGTTGCCCCTGCCGGAGGGTTCCGTCACTGCTGCACGCCTTCGCACCGAACTTGCGCAGTACATACCCCGGCACGTGGCAGAGGAGGCTGGCCGCTTGATGAATCCGGCCGGGGTGCTTTTCCGCGCGGCAAGGGGAATGCTTCTGCAGTATTTTCCTCCGGACATTGTGACGATCGCTCAAGGTAAAGCGGAGAACACGCCGTTGCCACTTTCGGCATGGTCACGAGTCGTGATGGGGCGGCTCTGCCCGCGTGGCGAGACCGCTCCGCCGATTCGACCGCAGCCCAGGCAATCCAAGCCTACCAGTCATGCGCTTAGGGATGGTTTCATTTGGGAGGAGATCCACGCCCTCGAGTTGGCAGTGGCGTGGTCGCCGGGACCGCGTCGGAAGAAGGGGCTCACTTCATCTGAAGAAGCTGCTATTCGTACTGAGTATGTGGAGAAGGCCATAACGGAGATCGCCAAGATTCGGCGTGACGTCCAGATTCACTACGCTGAGCGAGGCGAAGACGGCAATGCATGCTATTCACAGGTCTTGTGCCAGTTTGCCGAAGACTTGACTTCTCGAGGCGGGCCAATCAGGGAAAGGCTGGCGCCGGCAACGATTTCTTCCTACTTTAAGGACATCACGAGTGCGCTGGGAGAATTGGCCGTCCCTGACCTGCGACTTATCCCGGTAGATCGCAGACAGATGGTCTTTCATCACGCGATCCTCGCTGCTGCGCCGGGAAGTCGCGAAGGCCTGGTAGTGGCGCTCCGGCTGTTCGAGCGCACGCTCATTCGTTCCTTCGAGATTGATGACGAAGTGGACTGGGGCGTCATGCCTGTGCATCGGCGGTTTCACGTCAGCGTGGATGCCAATGTGGTGGATGCGGCGACGTACCAGACGCTGTGGGGCACGTTGAAGGCCGTCTCCTGTGACGAGGGATATCGGCCCGTGTGGATGAGCCTGGCGCTGCTGTTGTACCGCTTTGGCCTGCGGCGCGGGGAAGCACATGAGCTGACGCTCGCGGATATTCACCTTCTTCCCGGAGGGTATGTATCGCTGTCGATACCCGTCTCACGCCTGACGACCAATAAGAGCCTTCAGGCCAAACGTCAGATCGGCCCGGTAAGGCTGCCCGGCGAAGAGCACGGCGTTCTCGAATCTCTGGTCGCCCAGAGAATGAATGAGACCTTGTACCGAGCGAGGCTCGATGAGGTCTATTTGTTCGGTCGGCCGGGGTATGGCTCCCAGCTCATGGACGAAGGCACGTTGTTTCGGCCGATTACGGATTTGTTGCACTGGGTCTCGGGGGATGACAGTCTGCGCATTCACCACTTCCGCCACGCGTTTGCGTCACGGCTGTTCTGCACGGGGCGCGTGGCGTTGACGTCTCTTGACGAAGCGCCCAACCGGTCGGACCTGTGGCTTGACTGCTTCCGACGGGATGGTGCCTGGCTCAGGGCCTACGAACTCGGCCATGCCAGCCCGCGGGAGTCAACGACGGATTACTGCCACACGGTGGATCTTGTTCATCACCATTATTCGTGCGAGGCTGTTTCGGCGATTCTGACGGTCCGAACGCTGTCGAAACTGGCTGGCCTGGTGGATCGATCTTTGGAGAGAACGGTCCTTCGTCGCGAGGCCTCGGCGTCTAAGCCGGCGCAGTTAGTCCTCAAGACGGTGCGGCAAAGGTGGCCGCTGGCATGCGCATTGGAGGCGAAGAGGCCGGTGGGTCAAGTGGAAGGTGGCAAGCCGCCGGTTGACCTGACTCTGTCGCCGGACAAGGCTCGCCATGGTTCTGGGAAGGCCGGACGATTTCAGGATCTGCTGGATATCGTCAGGGACCGCTTGCGCAATCGCATGGATCTTGCTGCATGGGAATACGAGGGCTATCGGGCGTCACAGGTTCGCGATTGGATCAAGATCATTGACCGTCTGGCTGCGCTTGGCCTTCAACGAGCGGGGCGCGAGCGCCGGGATCGAATGCCGGCGGAACTCATCCAGTGTGGTCAACGGGTACTCAATGCCTTGCAGCGTCATGAGAGCCAGGCACAGGTCCAGTTGCTTGCGCGCTGCTTGGTGGGGTTTGATGACGGCCGCCGAGGAATTCGTGTCGACGCAGGGACAGCGCATGGGCTGAAAGAGTGGCTCGAATTCAGGAACGAAGGACTGACAATCGCGACAGAAGCGGACCGTACGGGATTTACTCGGATCCGTTTGGTCGGCGCGGTGCCGACTTTCCCCAGCGACGAAAAGCTCTTCCTGTTCGTGCTAGCCGTTCGGATGCTGAAGATCGAGGACATCGAAGGCGCGATTCAACCCTACCGACGCATCCGGGCGAGCAAGGGGGCGGCGGCTTAGGGGGCTAGAAGGCGCCGGGTCAATAGGGACGACATATCGCGACGTCCATCCGCGATGAGATAGACATAGACGTTGGACTCGACAACTCGATAGATCACCCGATAGGGTTTGAAGAAGGTCTGCCGGTATTCCTTGATACCCAGTGCGAGCAACTCCTTTGGATGGCTGCCACGTGCAGGAAACGTGGCGAGGCCTTCGGCAGCTTGCATGAGGCGAGTGAGTACGCGAGTCGCAGCGATGGGCGAGTCGAACTCGGCGATGTAGTCGTGTATCAATTCAAGATCCCGTTCCGCACCTCGTGTGATCAGAACGGTATAGCGCTTGCGAGCCATCATCTACCAGTACACTTTGCGCGGAGTCGCTCCACGACATCAGCCAGCGGCTTCACGTGGCCAGCTTCAATTTCCTGATTGCCGAGGGCAAGAATTTTGAGGAGGGCGAGCGTCTCCTGGGTCTCCTCGAAGCTCGCAAGGTCTTGGAGCACCGCCTTGGCTTCGCCGTTCTGGGTGATGATCAACGGTTCTCGCTGGTCGGCGATCTGCGAGAGTATTTCTGCGGCGTTGGCCTTGAGATAGCTGATTGGCTTGACTTGGGTGGAATAGCGCACTGAGTGCCTCCGAATTGAATAAGGACTGAATATAGTCTTCGCCGTCATTGCGCGCAAGCGTCAACTGAAATCCGCGCCAGATAGGGAAAGACGTCTTGCGTCGGACTGGCACTCATAACCCGCCTGCCACCTGATCGGACGAGCGGTTTTGGAAAATATTGTTGACGATCGCATAGCGCCGGAGTAGCCTTTACGGACGGTCGCAGAGGCAGTACCGGTGAAGTTGGTTGTGGCCGCCGCTATTAGTCGCGGCGTAACTGTCGGCGGCTGAACTCCGGATCAGGTACTTTGATCCGACAAACCGAGGCAGCACCTGGCTGCCTCTCCCAAACGGCGTGCATGTTTTTGTGCAGCGCCGAAGGCTGATCCCCGCTGGACTGTTTGTCTGGCGCTGACGGGGATAGTGTGCCCAATTTGTCCAGACTGGTCGTTCGACATTTGTTTCCCGTCAGCGAGCGTCCTTGGACCACGAGCCAGTCATTCCGACCGCGCTCGAATCCCCTTGAGAATTGGATCAAGCGTTACCGGCACTTCGTACGGCTTGCGCCGTACGAAGTGCCGGTCGAAATGGCGCGCATTACTGTGGCGGCAGACATTGTCAGGACATTAGGGACTAGTCGCTCCTGTCACCCCCAATAGCTGCTAAGCGGTCTGCGACCGGTAGCGTCATTGGCGTTCACGCGTCTTAACGGCTTGCTCCACCTCTCCCATCGCGTCGCCCCAGCGGCGATGCCCTGATCGCTCGCATACGGCGACGCCGCTCAATGGCGGCCACGCGGGCTCCCGTACATCCACGATTTAGGAGATTTCTATGGAGCAGCACTTGTTTTCCTTTTCTGAAAGTCCATCCACGCCCGATTTCGGGCCGACGATGCGAAAGATCGTAGAGGCGGTTTTGCGAGGGGCATTCGGCATTGCCGATGCCCGAGCACGACTGATGATCGAGCAGGATACTTACCGTTGTGAATACTTTCGCGTGGCAGTGTCGTACTCTGATGATGACGAAGGTGTTGGCTGGATCCCGGGTGTTCTCACCGGCGTTATGCAGCGAGTACTGCGCAGAACCTGTGAAACGCTTGGATGGAGTGCGGAGTGTTGCCAATGGTTGCCGTGGCGACACACGTGTCCCGGGATCGTTTACCTGCGAACCCTGTTGGCGCTGAGAGACTATACGTCGCCGTATTTCGGCGGCACAGCCGTTACGCTATTCGACAGTCACGATCGACCGGTAACGAGAGTTGTAGCCGGTATGCCGCTTGGCAGCATTGAGAGGGGCTGGGCGGGGATCGTATCTGGGCAGGTCCAGGAAGTTGGCCTGGTGACGCGCAATGTGAAGAGCATCACAGTCAGATCAAGCGCGTCCCGGTGCAGGACGATAGGCGTGAGGCCAGGGTTAATTTGCGATGGTCTGGTTGGCGAGGCGGTGCTGGCGCGTGTACATCCAGTGCGAGGGAAGATGCATTACATGGCTGACGCATTTATCCGACCGCAATACCAACTGTTCGGGAGCCGTCTCTGATTGAGCGTGGTGGGCATTAGCGTGAGCCGGGCCGGTGGCTCGGCTCACGCGGTTACGGGTTACCGTGCCTGGGCAGTACCCAGGAATTCGTAACAGCGTGTAACGATCGGGAACGTTGGGGCATCCGTCTGTCTCGAAGCGTACAGAGCCCTCCTCCCTGGGCTCTGGATTCAACCCTCCATTTGACCCCCGCGGACGCCCTCCCTGTCCGTCGGGGTTCTTTCTTTGAGCTGGCATCTCGGCCCTTTGTCGTTCACGAGGAATGTCGATATCATCAACGACTCATTCGGGACTTCCAGTCCAGGCTAGGAGGTGGCGCAGTGAGAGGACCAGCGCGTTTTCATCTGATAGGTCTCGCAGTCTTCCTCTTGATAGGCGGCAATGTGCTTGCCTTCAAGATCGATCCAGAGGTCAGACCCGAGGCGGCGTTCAAAGACCGCTATAGCGTGTTCCTCGATCACTTCTTGTATCCCGTTCATGAGCGGATGGCCGCAATGTCCTATCTCTGCGCTCAGAACCAGCAGGATGGCGAGCCCTGTCCAGGAGACAAAGGGTTGAAGCCACCGGGCTTCGATGGAAGCGAGGACCTCTTTCATGGCACCCGGTGGAACGATGACCCCAACAACTCCTTCCCGTCGGACCACGGCGTGACCTGGGTGTTCTGGATGGGAGATGCCGATCGTCTTTCCAGAGCGAAGGGGATTCAGAAGATCGATCCGCTGCAATATCGATCCCACTACGGTGACCTACAGTTCTTGCACGCTATGGCACAGAAGGCGGACAGGAATGCCGTAACGAAAGCCAGGATCTTGGATTGGAGCCATTTTGCGTATGCGGTAGCCGTGGGCGAAATACCGCCGACCGCCATGCTGCAGTCACTTTCACGGGACTACCCATTTGTGCAGAACTTCGCGGGACTCTCCAAGAAGCGGAGTTGGACCGTTCGACGCTTGTTCTTGAACGTCGAAGACTACAAAGGCGGGGAACTCACCGGTGTTGCCGATTCTTCAGTTCCGATGATAGCCCTTGGGGCGCTGCTACATACGCTCCAGGACTCGTACTCGAGTTCACACACAAGCCGGTCGTTCCCGGCAACCGATGATGCGGCCCAAAGTGGTTCGATTCAGTCGTTTCTCGACTATGCACAGCAGAAGAGCGAGTGTCACAGTCCGTCGGACCTGGCAGTGGGATGGCTCGTCGATGGGGGCACCAAAGCTACCGACAACCCCGTCTATCACGGGGCGTGGGTCGTGAGGCGCGTTCTGCGCAAGGCGCCGTGGACAGAGGTCGGTCCGTATCTCGACTCTGTCTACTCGGTAACGGATGGAATGGGATTGCCAACCGGCGGCGGATTCGATGACTGTCCCGGTACCACGACTGGTCCGTCGGTACTATCCCCTGGTACTGGCTAGCCATGTGCGGGCGAAGGTATTTGCGCGGTTTCTGCCGAAGCTTGGGCTACCCAGCGTCAAACCCTTGAGCGAGGAAGCGCCCTGGCTATGAGGGTGGTCGGTGCACAGCAATTTCGGCAGGACCGCTTGAACCGGGGCAATCTGCGGTCGGCAGCAACACCCGCGGGCACATTGGGGCCGCGCTTGCCCATAGTGGCAGATGCATTCGGTGACTTGATATCATCCATGCCGTTCGTGGAAGGACGAGAGTTGGCAGATAGCTCATGCAACTTGCCACAGTCGACTTCTATCGGCCTGATTCTTCCGAAAGTGCGCTTGTGAACGCCGACACCATTCTCCATGATGCACTACTGGGCGTCCCGCCAGGCAGGGACGAATGCATTCGTTTGCTTTCGCTGCCGGAAGATTCATACGAAGCAGATCGGCTGCGCGAAACGGCCCGTATCGTCAGCCACCAGCGATTCAAGTCGCAGGGAGTTCTGAAGGCACAGATCGGCATTGATACTTCCCATTGCGCAGGGGCCTGCAAGTTCTGCGGATTCGGCGATGGCGTGTCCGACATTGAGGTGCGGTTGATGCCGATCGATGAGATCGTCGAACGGGCTATCTCGTCGGCCGGCTCCGGAGAGTTGTACATGTTGCTGTTGATGACCATGCACGATTTTCGTTTTCCGCGGCTGCTGAAGGCGGTGGAGGCTGTGCGCGCAGTAATTCCCGGCTGTACCCAATTGGCTGTCAACATCGGCGACATCGGCGCCGTGCAGGCGCGTGAGCTTGCTGATGCAGGCGTCGGCGGTGCCTACCACGTTCGCCGACTTCGGGAGGGCATAGACACCGCTCTGTCCCCGGCCGCGCGCGTGGAGACGATTCAGGCATTTCTCGATGCAGGCATCCAGTGGTACACCTGTTGTGAACCCATCGGTCCGGAGCATTCGCCGGAGGAACTCGCAGAGGAAATATTCCTTGGCATTACGCACGGCTGCTCTCTGCATGCGACCATGCATCGCATCGCGGTACCCGGCACGCCGATGGCATCGCGAGGGCAAATCAGCGAAATCCGTCTGGCTCAAATCACTGCAGTGGTTGCGCTGGCGACCATCGCCCTGCCTGGGCTTGCTGGTATCAGTGTCCACGAGCCGAACCTGCCCAGTTTGATGGCGGGCGCCAACGCCATTACCGCCGAATCGGGCGCCAATCCGCGCGACACCATCCGCAATACGGAAGATGGCCGCGGCCGGAGTATCGAGCACTGCAAGGCTCTGCTGCGCGAAGCCGGCTATCTCGAATTATTGCGAGCCGATGGCAGTTCACTTCCTCTCTGATCCACGGCCCAACCCTTGCACGATATCGTTGCCATGAATATCCCGTTTCCACAATGATGAGTGTTGACGCAAGGTCAAACGGCTAGTCACTTTTCTCAACGATGAGGCGAGCGGCAATTTCGGTAGCCTTGCCGGTAAACTTGAGACTCCGCTGATGGAACTGCTGTTCTTTGTACGTCGCTTGGCACTCCGGTGTACTTAGATCACAGCCACCCAACAGAGTCTGGCAGTCACGGCTGCCGGATCCGGCTCCGTCGTACGTCAGAACTTGAGACCCAATGTCAGGCGGAATTCGCGCGGCTCCCCGGGATGAACCGTGATCCCGCTCGGTACGACAGGACTACTAGGCGACACGCGGTAGTCTTGGCCGTAGGCGATATCAAAATACTCCCGGTTGAAGAGGTTCAATGCGTCCAGTGATAGTGCCAGCGTTGGCGATAGCTGTCGTTGCGCCCTGAGATTCGTAACTATCGCGGAGGGGGCTTGAAGGCTGCCATCTTGCGTCAGCGGATGCGGGCCGATATAGCGAGTTTCGACTCCCACCGACCACGGGCCCATTTCATGGAATGCGGCCCTGATCAGTGCCACTTTACCGACTGCATTGGGAATCAAGTTTCCGGCTTGGCCATTGGCATTCGCGTCCGCATAGCGGGCGCGCGTCCAGGCCAAGTCGGCGTCGAAGAGTAACCTACGACTGGCCGCCCAATGGTTGTTCCATTCCAAACCGTAGCGTTTGCTGGCACCGTTTGCCTGAGTGCTACCATCGTCGGCCGAGTATACGATTTCTGAATCGCTGTTCAAACTCCAGAGGACGATGGAACTCTGCAAACTATCGATGACCTCCGTGCGAACACCAATTTCCTTGCCGAAGCTGCCCACGAGAGCAGGAACCGCCGCCACTGGTACGCCATTCGGGTCCACCTTGCTGATGGCTCCGCGCGCGTCATTGCTGTGAAACCCCGCACCGGCGTTCAGAAAGAGCTCGGTGTTCGCCCACGGCCCGATGATCAAAGATATCTTGGGTGAAACCCGACTGCCAGATGCCGATCCGGAGTTCAGTGGGTTGGTATGGGAGGTCATGTCCATGGCAACGCTATCCGCCCTCAAGCCAACGAGGGCTCGCAGCCAAGAATTCCAGGCGGTCGTGCTTTGCAAATAGAGGCCGACACTGGTTTCGCCGACACGGTTGTCGGATACTGTCGCATAAGGCACTCGCGCCACGGTGTCTTTCAGACTGACACTGATAGCGTCATGGCGCACTTCCAGGCCCAGTTCGGTGGTGGAGTCATGCCCCAGCAGCGGATGATTCCATCCCCTGACGGCTTGTCCACCGAATAGATTCCGATCTTCTGCCTGCTGATTCTGATCGCCCTTGAGCGGATTATTTTCGAACAGAGTGAAGTTCGACCAGAGCTGCAAACGATAGTGTTCGAGGTAGCCTGCCAATCGCGCGTAGCCGGTATCGCCGACGTCGTGCCATTCGCCAGAAACGATATTGCGTCCTGAGTTGCCTCCGTCGGTAGGATCTACTGCACCGAAGCGCCTCAATTGACCTGAATTGATAAGCTCCAGTGGCACTTGGTCAGTTGCATTCCATTTTGCTTCGTAATGGATCGCGTCAAGGGACCAGCCGCTGGCGTTGCTGCCATCGCTGAAGCGCAAGAGCGCATTCATCTTGTGCAAATCTTCCGAAATAGCCCATGGGCCGTTGGTACGCTGCAATTCGAGCGCGCCAAGCAAGGTTGGCCCCGAACCTTCTGGCGCTGACGTATTGTTAGGATTCACGCCTGTTGTCGCTAGGGCGCGGGAACCTGCGACCAAGAGTCGGGAGTAGTTGTAAGAACCAAGAGTGAGATCGACAAGGTTGTGGTCGAGTCGCTTGCGATACTGAACCTCTGCGGAGCCGGCGGACGAAAAGTCGCCGTTCTCGGCAAAGTACGGACCTTTGCGGTAGTTGATGCGATCGATCAGTTCGGGGATCATGTAATTCACATCGGAATAGCCTTGGCCGTGTGCATTGGTGGGCATGTTCGCCGGTACGCCGTCGACGCTGGAGGCAAAGTCGGTGCCATGGTCGAGGTTGTAGCCGCGCAGAAAATACTGGTTGGCCTTGCCGTCGCCGGAATGTTGCGTGACCACCAGGCCGGGCACTGTTTCCAGCGCCTCGCCGGGTCTGAGTAGCGGGATGTCCTCGAGTATTTCACCCCGAATCACGCCCTGCGATGCCGCATCTGACGTTCCCACTGCATTGTCGTAGTGGCCGCGGATCGTTATCGCCGGTAGTTCAGTTGCTAGCCCGTTCCTGGGTGACTCCTGCGACGCGTCCTTTGGCAGCGATGGCACGTCTGTTTGCGCCACTGCTGCAGTGACGCAAGACGCCAAGAGAAGAAGAACTATCCACGGAGATGTGCGCATTCGGGGAAAAGACCAGCTTACCAAGTATGACGAATTGTAAGATTGTCACACGTCGCGTCGCTTCGTGAAACGAGGGAATTTTGATAGGCATATAGGGGCGTCAATCGAAGGCGTTCTGACGCCAGGGCACTTAGCGGATCGAATCGCCAATTGAATTCCTGTGAAGTTGGTGGCACGTCTGCAGCAGACCGCTAACCTTGACTGAGCCGCATGCCTAAACAATTGGCCTAATCTGGAGCAACGCACAACGCCCCGAGGTGAGCCGAACCTGCACTCCTTCAAACGGGACTTGTGGGTCGCCCTCAAGTTCAGCATGCGACAACATGTCGCACCGGATTGTTTGGCCGACCGGCTAGATTCCCATGCTTTGATTGTGACATTCAACGGAGCATGGGATGAACAAACTGCGGCCATTTTTCACTCTTTCGCTATGCCTCGCCTCCCTCCATGGAGTTACAGCAGTAGGCCAGGAGGCGACCGCTGACCGAATCATCATCACGGCAACACAAGGGTCGGAAACTGGGGGGGCCGGCCGAGTCGCCATCAGCGATACTGCGGCACTATTGAGCAACACGCCCGGCGTCAGTCTCAATGCCGGCGGGGGAATATCGAGCCTTCCGGCCATTCATGGCATGGCAGATGATCGGCTGAAGATCGTCGTCGACGGTATGCAGACAACGTCGGCATGCGCCAATCACATGAATCCGCCGCTGTCCTACGTAGCGCCGGCGGACGCGTCTGGTATCAGTGTCATTGCCGGAATTACTCCCGTCAGCCTTGGCGGTGACAGCATCGGTGGCACTATCCTGGTTGACACCTCCACCCCAGTCTTCGCCTCCGGCGATGAGAAGATACGAAAGACCGGCGAATTCTCTGCCTTCAGTCGAAGCGTCAACAGCGCTTCAGGCGCTTCAATCTGGGGCGCGGTAGCCACATCGGATCTGAGTATTCGGCTATCCGGTGGGACAGAGCGTGCCGGAGACTACAGAGATGGGCATGGGGAGAAAGTGACTTCGACCTATTTCGAGGATCACAACGTCGGCGTTGAACTCGCTGCACGCAATGGCGACAATCTGTGGGTCGCGCGCGCGGGTCATCAGTCGATTCCGCGCCAAGGCTTTGTCAATCAGCAAATGGACATGGTTTCCAACCATGCGACCTACTTCAACCTTGCGTATCTCGGCCAATTCTCCTGGGCAAAACTGGATGCCAAGATATATTGGCAGAACACCCAGCACGAGATGAACCTGGGCGAGGACAAGCAGAAGGTGGCAATGATGCTGATGCCGATGGATACCCACGGACGAGACACCGGCTACTCCTTGAGGGCCGAGATTCCGCTATCAGCCACGGATGCCCTGCGCATTGGCCACGAATTTCATCGCTTTCGGCTTGATGATTGGTGGCCGCCGGTGCCGGGTAGCGAGCCGTGGATGGCGCCGGATACTTTCCTGAGCATCAATGATGGCCACCGTGATCAAGTCAGTCTCTTTGCCGAATGGGAGTCGCGCCTGACGGCTCATTGGACGTCGAGCCTTGGCCTGCGCAGCGATGAGGTACGGATGAATACCGGCAAGGTACACGGCTATTCTACCGATCCGCAGACGAGCTATCCCGCAGACGCAGCGGCGTTCAACGCGATGGACCATAGCCGTAGCGACAGCAATTGGGACCTGACAGCGCTGGCCAGGTACGAGGAAAGCGAACATGCGCGCTACGAAATCGGCTACGCGCGTAAGACGCGTTCGCCCAATCTCTACGAGCGCTATGCGTGGCCCACGGATTGGATGTCGAGCGGCATGATCAACTGGTTCGGGGATGGCAACTACTACGTCGGCAATCCAGATCTCAAGCCCGAAGTGGCCAATACGCTGAGCGCGACGGCGGACTGGCATGACGGCACCGGCAACCGGTGGAAATTCAAGGCGACACCTTACTACACGTACGTCGACGACTTTATCGGCGTCGACGTGGTAAACAGTGGCACCTGGGGCTCAACCTTCAATCAGCTTCGCTTCGCCAACCACGACGCAAAGATCTATGGCCTGGATCTCTCCGGCGCAATTACCCTATGGGACTCCAACGTCTACGGCCTGGGGCGTCTCGAAGGCGTTGTCGGCTACGTCCGTGGTAAGCAGCAGGACACCGGTGCCAACCTCTACCACATGATGCCGTTGAACGCTCAGCTAACCCTTGAGCAAAAGCTTTCGGCATGGACGAACACGCTGCAGGTCCATCTGGTCGAGCGCAAGACGAACGTGGACCCGTTGCGCCGCGAACCCGTTGCCAACGGATACGCACTGGTCGATCTGATGACTCAATATCAAAGGCGGCAGTTGGCGCTGAACTTTGGCGTCACGAACCTCTTCAACAAGTATTACGCACTCCCCCTTGGCGGCGTCAATTTCGACAAGTTCTACGCAACAAGTTGGAGCGGCTTGATCGGGCCGGTTGCCGGGCAGGGGCGATCTGTGAATGTGGGACTGACAGCAAAGTTCTAGCTGAACGGATCGGCCTCGGTGCATACTCGGATAGAACCCGCAGCGATTCCCAAGACGCTTCGCGCGGGGTTCTGGCCGGGCCGGCCTTCGGCTGGCTTGGCGACGTCGTGTCCAGTGGGCAATACATGCCGCGCCACGAGGGCATCTCAAGAATCGTGAACGAAGCGACCATGAATGCACGCCTGATAGCGAAGTTGTCGGTGACCAAGAAGTTCATGCCGACCTTACTGGTTCTTCTCGCGGTCGTCGCGCTTGTTGGCTGCGGCAATGAGTACCCAAAAGGATGGGCTGCCGTGAATAGCGAGTTTCTCGCGCGATTCGAGCGGCACGGTTGTCCCAATTTGTCGGGCACTTATCAACTCGACGGGCATCGCGAGACGGGTGGGGATTGGCTACAGCTCGAGGCTACTAGTGTCAATACTAGATTCCCGTACTCGACAATCACACTAACTGGCAACGCTGGCGCCGAAATCATCTTGACCTATGCGCGAACGCCAGAAGTAATGAACGATTACCTCCACAAGGTTTGGAACAACACTCCCTACAACGCAAGGCAGTACAACTATCTTGTCAGCTCCGAGCGCCGCCATTCCGGTCGCTTTTCCAACCTTAGTGACGAGCAGTACGAAGCAAACTTGGTGACTCAAGGGCTTGAGGGGCCAACGCATGTCGTCAAGTGGCGATATGGCGTTGAATATACCTGTGAGGATGGCTGGGTTGAACAAATCGTGGCGACGCAAGAGGAGTCCGATAACTCTGTGGTTTCTAGATCCAGAACGCGATTTTCCAAAGACAGGGACGGCTATCTGGTAGCGTACTTCACGCGCAAACGCGATGAGCGCCTCGGAATCTCTGCGGAGATCAGCGTGCCGATCGGACGATGGACATACCATCATTGGCAACATTGGGCGCCTGGCCAGCCCGCATGGAAAGGAACTGGCCGTTAGTATTGGTGCTCTCTTGCGCGCAAAGCGCCAACTCCGGAGCGCGGAAGTTGCCTGCCTACAGCAGGCAAGCGCCCCATTGCAGCCATGGCGGCATAGATGCCTGCAGCACGGCTAGGCCGATATGCTGGCTGTGCATCTGTAGGAGCGAACGGCCTGCATTTGATTGTGAGCTTCCCCAGAAACTTCCTCGTCCAAGAGACGGGATATAACGCCCCGTGAAGGTGGAAGGAGACGCGAAGTTGAAGGAGATAGCGAATCAGGAATATGGGCCGGAGTTTAGGGAACTGGTCGTGAAACGAGTGAAGGCTGGCCAAAGCAATGCGGCCGTGGCGCGAACCGGGGCTAAGCATTGCCCTCTCTCCGGGTCCTCAGGCCCTACCTAGACCGCCCCCTTGCCCCGGGCCAGCCGCAACAGCACTGCGACCATCCGATCCACTTCCTCGCAGGTGTTGTAAAAGGCCAGGGACGGCCGCACGGTGGCCTCCAGACCGAAACGGCGCAGGATGGGCTGGGCGCAGTGATGCCCCGAACGCACGGCAATGCCTA
>Ga0265325_10001454_pt1 | contig 16634 bp, 10 predicted proteins | sample 41420metaG_FD_202090 | JGI IMG/M metagenome (GOLD analysis project Ga0265325, IMG submission 202090) | Rhizosphere microbial communities from Carex aquatilis grown in University of Washington, Seatle, WA, United States - 4-14-20 metaG | ecosystem: Host-associated > Plants > Roots > Rhizosphere...
CAGGATGCGTGCTCGCGCTCGAGGACGTTTCCGAAGCGCCTTACCGGATCGACCGCATGCTCACGTCGCTTTTGATCGGCAGCCACCTCGACGCGGTGTCGTCAATCGTTTTTGGCGGCTTCGAGCGCTGCGCAGCGGTCGACGGAGGCCCGACCGTCGACGAGGTCCTCGACCGGTGCACCCGCCCGCTCGGGATCCCCGTCTTGGCGGGTGCGCCTTTCGGACATGGCACGCGCAACGACGCATTCGTCTTGGGTGCGGCCATGCGAATCGAGGATAACGAAGTCGTCTGGGCAGCCGGCGACGGTTGAGCGCGACGCCTCGGCGCGGTTTGTTACCCTCGACGAAGAGGGGGCGGAAGCGTTCGCTTTCCGTTCTTCCGAACCGTTCGAGGTGAATCCGGGCGGTCCGGCGAAGGCTCCTCGAAGTCGATCGTGTCTCCGAGATCCTCGGAGATCACGACCTCGCCCTCGACGGAGATACCTTGATCCATGGGTTCGAAGTCGAGCGACAAAGGCTCCGTGGCAGTGTCCGTCGACGGCGTGCTTTCGCGGGGTTTGCTAGGCGCGCCGGCCGCCACGCCCTCCGGTTCTTTCTCTTGGTCCTCGGTTGAATCGGCCTGCCTGGCGGTGGCAAGCTCCGCTTCGAGTGGTCCTTTTTCGGTCGAACCGGAAGCATCGGCCGATTCGCCTTCGTCTTCGTCTTCCGGTATGGCCGTATCGGATTGCTCGCGGTAGCCGCGTTCTCCCGCCACCGCGCGCGTGTTGTCGCGTGCCCTCTCCTTCGTCGCCTCCCCGGCATGTGACTGCGGCGCCGAAGGGGGAGGGTCTGCCTCTGCATCCGAGCCGGGCTGCGGCCTCCGGAGCATGTTGGCTTTCGCGCGCTCCAATCCTTCCACAGCTTCCGCGTCTCCCGCCTTCATGCGAAGCACCCGTCGCCAGGCGTCGGCCGCTTCGCGCGGATCGGCCAGCAGATCCTCCCACATCCGAGCGACTTTGCGAGCGAGGTCTACGCGCAGGGCAACGTCCTTGCCGCGCAAGATCAGGTCTTCGTAGAGCTGAACCATGCCCTTGTGGTCAGCCAGTTCGGTAAGTAGCGTGGTGAGCTCTTCGGTCACGGTCTGATCGGCCGGAGATAGCTCGTGCAGCTTTCTGAGGTCTGCCGCGGCGCCCGGTCGGTCGTCGAGCTTCTCACGCCGGAGCTTGGCTCTCCTCGCCAGGAGCAGCCGCACCAGGGGTCCGTCGAAGACTTCCCCGAGTGCGCGCGAAATCGAGGCCTCCGCGCGCCGCAGGTCACCCACTTCCTCCGCGAGCTGCTCGAGACCGTCCAGAGTTGCCGGCTCGACGTGTGCGATGAGCGAGTCGCCCAGCCAGATGAAAGCCTGATCTGCGTCGTTTAGACCGTCGTATACGATCGATGCCGCCCGCCGCATCAGGCTACCGCGCGTCCTCCCGCCGTCGCGTGCTCCCTGTCCGCCCCCGGCCATCGCCTCGCACAGCGTGCGGCGCAAATCCTGAGAGTGAGCCTTCCTATCCGCGTCTACGGCTGCCTGCTCGAGCGTCGTGAGCATCTCCTCGCTGGGGGCACCGCTGAGGGCCAAATCGAAGAAGCGACGCGCGCGTTCGAGCCCTCCGTTCGCACCCGCCACCTGGGCCGCTCGCGCGAGCGCTCGAACGCGGTCGGTCGGCGTCTTGCAGCGCGTGATCTGCCTCTCGTAGAGATCGACGATGTCCGTCGGATCGGGCGCGATGGCGGCCAGGCGCTCGAGGATTTCCTCCGCCTCTTCCGGCGGAACCCCGGACAAGCCGGCCTCGCCGTGCTGAATGGCTTCCAGCGCCGGGGCCCCGCATCCAGCCCGAGCCTCTGACTGACGGGCGAGCTCGCGGGCGCGCTGCATCCCCGTCGTGTCGCGCGCGAGAATGTCGTGCGCCACCGAGAGGGCGTCCAGATCGTGCGTCTTGATCGCGAGCTGTTCGAGGTGCTCGGCCAGCGCACGGTCCGCGCCATTGCTCCGAGCGACTTCGCAGGCTACGCGGACGGCCTCTTGCTCGCGCCCGACTTCGACGAAACGCTCGAAGGCGCCACGCAGATAGGCGATTCGCTTCGGGCTCTGTTCCGCGTCGAGCCACCAGTCGACGAGCTTGGTCGCGACGATGCCCCTCCATCCAAGACGATCGCCCAGGCTCACGTAAGCCGCGCGGACCGCTTCGTCCCCCATGTCGCCCAACTCCGTGAGCGCGGCAAGCGCTTCGTCGCCACGATCGAGCTTGTCACCGAGCACCGCGGCCAGCTTCAAGGTAAGTGCGCTCGTTTCCGCGTCGTCCGCTTCGACCTCGATGCGCTGAGCCAAGAGCTCTGCTGTCTTGTCCCACTCCTCTGCCTTTTCGCACAGCTCGCAAAGCCGGGTCAGTGCGTCGAAATCCTCGCGGTCCAGTTCGCGGACCAACTCCAAGGACCGGATGGCGCTCTTATTGTCGTCAAGCTGCTCGTACAAACGCGCCATACGCCAGGCGATTTGCACGCGTTCGCCCGGGTCAGTCACCAACTTGAGCTCGCGCTCGAGTGCACCGACAGCGGCGGCGGGGTTTTCGCGCGCTTCCTGCAAATCGGCGACCGCCTGAAGCGCGGGCCGGCATGCCGGGTCGATTTCCGACAGAACGCCTTCATAACGCGCAATCGCGGCGTCCACGTCGCCCACGCCCTCGGCGAGTATCTCCGCCTCGCGAAGGGCTATGCGAACGCGTTCCTCGTTGTCGGTCGCCAGCTTGCCTAACCGCCGCAGGAGCGTGGTGGCCTCCGCGTGGTCTTCGCGTGCGACGGCGTCTTCGACGAGCTGTTCGATCGCCTCTTTGTCGTCACCGTCTTCGATGACTTTCCACCAGCTTTCACGCGCCGCTTCTGCGTCGCCTAGCTGGCCTTGATACAGTTTGGCCGCCTGCCTGCGCACGGCAGTGCGCTTCGCTTTGTCGGTTAGTCGGTCCCCGCGCGTCACGAGCAATCGCACGAGCTCCGCCCACTTGCCGAGGGCAGTGTAACGCTCGGTCAAGAGCTGGGCGTGTTCGTCGCTCGTCGGATCCAGATCGGTGGAGCGCTCGAGAGCACCCAGTACCCCGGCTTCGTCTCCGGCGCGCCCGAAGTGCTCGGCACCGCGTGCAAAGTGCTGCGCTTGCACCTTCGGATTGGTGGCTCCATGCGCGCGCTCGACGGCCGCCTGTGCCGCGCGATCCCAGCGTCCGGCTGCAACGAAGCAGCGCTCCGCCGCTTCCCACAGCTTGTCGGCCTTCTGAAGATCGGCCGCCGCTCCGTAGGCCTCGCCCGCGCCGCTCGGGTCCTTGAGTTGCTCGCGCAGCCGCCCGAGCCGCTCGAGCAGAGCTCCTCGGGCGATCGGATCCTGGATCGTGGCAATGTTGTCGGCAACGACTTGCGCGGCCCGGTCCAAAGCGCGCGCTTGCTCGAACAGCTTCGACGCCGTGGACACGGCGTGATCGTCTTCGGGGGTGAGGTAGGCGATGCGCGCCCAGGCCTCCGCCGCTGCCCCCGGATCGCGGCGCTTATTCTCGTGCAATGTCGCCAGCTTCTTTTCGAGCGCGATCTTCTTCTCGATGTCCTGCTCGACAGTCGCCTCTTGCTCAATGAGGTTCGCGAGTTCGTCCCACCGCTGCGTCTTCTCGAGTAACCGGGTCAGTGCCTGACGCGCGGTTTCGTCGCCATGGTCGATGGAAAGAAGCTGTCGCCAGGCGTTTATCGCGCCGTCGGCGTCGCGGAGAGTACTCTCGCAGAGGCCTGCGACTTCACGCAGGCGCTCCTTCCTCTCCTCGACAGCTTGCCCCGGGGCTCCGACCGCAGCGAGGAGCACTTCTCGCAACGCGGCATAGTCGCGCCTCGTGCGCAGGTAGTCTTCCACCCACGACAGCGCCTCCGGGTGGGCGGGGTCGGATTCGAGGACTTCTCGATACTTCTTCGCGGCCTCCCCGCGAGCGCCTTGGGCCGCGAGAGTTTGCGCCGTGTGGAGCAGGCCTTGGAGGCGGTCCGTGGACGCGCCGCCCCGCGCACTCGCCGCGCCTGGAGGCGGCGCTGGGGAAACCGGCGGCATGGGCTGCCCCAACCTCCCGTAAAGGTCGCTGAGCTTTCCGGTGGCCTGGGCATCCCCCTGCGCCCGAAGGGGCTCAAGAATCTGAATCGCGTTTTCCGGCTGCCCGACCGCTTCATAGCTCGCAGCGAGTAGCCACCGCGCGTCGGACGCCATCGCCCCGCTAGGGTTCACGTGGAGATACGACAGATACCGTGTCGCCACGTCGTCCTCGCGCTGCAGAGCCCGCGCGTAATAGGCATAAAGTTGGAGCGCCCGGTCGTGCCCGGGATCGATCTCCAAGGCACCGGCGGAGTATGCGAGACCGTGCTCGCCATCGTAAACCTCCGCGAGCCCAACCAGTAGCTCGGCTCCCAACGTCCGCTCCTGCGCGGGCACGTTTTCGCCCGCCGCGAGCCGCTCGACGATCAACGCGCCAAATTCCTGCTGAAGAACTGCGTCGCGCTCATCGATCTGTCTCGCTCGGGCAAGGGCATGCGACGCGCCGGGCAGGTCGCCAGACGCTCGTAGCGTCGCCGCCTGGTCGCGCAGAAGCGCCAGCTGGCGCGTCGGGTCGCGTTCGAGAGACGGCTCGGGCGGCTCGCGGTAAGGGACGTCGTTGCGCTGCCCAGCAGCCAGGCGAGAGTCAGCCCCCCGCGCTGCGTGCCCGCGCGAAGAATCGAGATCGGATGCCCGGCGGAAATTCTCGGCCGCCTTCTTGGGCTGTTGGAGGCTCTCCCCCCAAAGTCGGCCCAACTCTTCGTGCATCGCGGCGAGCTCGCTCCGAATCTCCCCGTTTTGGCCCGACAAGGGAGCAAGGGCCTTGGCCCGGCGTTCGAGCAGGGCCACGAGCGCTTTGACGTCGCCCTTGTCGCGATAGAGCTGCCCCAGGCGATCGGCAGCGATGCGCTGCGTAGGGTCGCGGTCGATCGCCTGCATCAGCACACGTGCGGCGCGGTGGGCGTCACCCAGAGTAGTCGACCACACGTTCGCCGCTTCGCTCAACCAGTGGGACGCGTACCCCGGGTCGCGAGTCTCTGCGCCGACTCGTTCGAGCAGTAAGGCGTACGACCTCGGATCCGATGCGCCTGCTTGGTGTGCGTTCGAGAGGGCTTCCTCGTCGTGGGGGTTGGCAACGAGGCGCTGCACGAGCGAATCCACTTGGGTGGGCTCCATCCGGGACGGGAGGGTAGCACCTTATCGATTTACCCATCAATTGATGGTGGACGCGGGGCGCTTCGGTGCGGACGAGTAGGCTACTCGAGGTAGCCGTAGCCAACCGACGAAGATCCAGCAGGCCTCGGCGCGGTGTACGCCGGGCGAGGCTTTGCCGGACGACGTTCCGGGTGGGAAACTTCCGGTCGAACCGGATTGGCCGGGCCGGACGCGGACGCTGTCCCGATTAAGGTCGGCGCCGGCTTGGACGTCGCCGCGGTTGCGATCGGGGGTGGCGGAACCGGTTGCGGTAGCGCGGCTACGGCAACGGTTGAGGCGGGCATGGCGACTGCCGGCCGTGGAGTCCGATGGAATCCTGCGAGAAAGACCGTGGTACCCAAGAGGGCGACGAGCCCGATCGCGCCCACTACGATCATCCACCGTCGAGACGAAGTCGGAAGACCCGCCGGAACGCTCAGCGTATCGTACGTCAGCGCGCTTGCAGGAGGCGACGCCGGGGGAAGGGATTTGCGGCTTTCTGCCGCGCTCTGTGGCCCACTATCGAGCGACGCCCGTACCCCGCTCGCTTGCAAAGCGGCTTCTTTGGCGCGTGTGAGCTCGGCGATGAGAGCGTCCGCGGTCTGCGGACGCTTCTCTGGTTCCTTCGAGAGAACTCGCATCACCAAGCTCTCGACCTCCGGAGGGATGCGGGCGTCCGGCGCGACATCGCTCATAGGCCGAGGCGGTGTTTTGATGTGGCGAGCCATGACGACGATGGCGTCGTCGTCGGTGAATGGCGGCCGCCCCGTCAGCATATGGTAGAGAATGACGCCCAACGAGTAGAGGTCGCTGCGCGCGTCCAACGGCTTGCCTTGAGCTTGCTCAGGCGACATATAGCGCGGCGTCCCGAATACCGTGCCGGCTTGCGTTTCGATGGCGTTCATCGCCAGCTCCCCATCCGTCTGGAGCATTTTGGCGATTCCGAAATCGAGAACCTTGACGATCTCCTCGAATTTTTCGTTGGTCCGCACGCGCGCGTAAAAGAGGTTGTCCGGCTTCAGATCGCGGTGAACGATGCCTTTCGCATGGGCCTCCGCAAGCGATCGAAGCGCTTGCTTGGCAGTCTCAATCGAATCGTCCACGCCGATACGACCGACACGCTTGATGCGCTGACCGAGGGACTCTCCTTCGAGCAGCTCCATCGCCAAATAGAAGTCCCCGGTTTCGCTCTGGCCAAAATCGAACACGGTGACCGTATTCGGTGAGGTGAGCAGGCTGTTTGCCCGGGCCTCCCGCAAAAACCGAGCCCGGCTGACTTCGTCGATCGCGCGATCGCTGCGCAAAATCTTAATGGCTACTTCACGGCCGATGGGCGCCTGCTTCGCGCGATAGACCGTCCCCATCGAGCCGGCGCCGAGTCGGGCCAAGATTGTGAAGCGGCCCGCGAGCACGCGCCCCAACATCGTATCGCCGGGCGCGGCAACGAAGTCTGCGACGCGCAGGAGCGCGGCGCGGTCGTCAGGGCACGTCTGCAGTCCCGACTCCTCGTCGAAACTACGGTGACATCGTGAGCACACGTATCCCGTGGCGACGCGCTCGTTGGGCGCCGAATCCTCTGACCGACGTGCAGCGGCCGGGTGCGACAAGGACGACAAGGACGTCTTCATGTTCGCGCGCAAGGGCGGCGCGCGCAAGCCAAGTGAGCCAATTCCAGTCCGGGGGGTCCCGGTACCGCACCGTGCGGTTCCGATCAGAAGGGCAGGGCAAACGCCTCGTCGCCGGGACCGCGTCGCCCCGAGCGCCAAAGCGGCCACCCGACTTCACCTCAAGGGTAAGACATTTCTCGGGTCGCACACCACACTGTTTTCGTTGGCGATGGCTGCCGATGGGGCAAGCTTGGTCGCGTCCAGTCCGGCGCGAACGCGGCGCACCTCCAAATGAAGGTGCACGAGCTCGGGGGAACCTGTGTCGCCGACAAATCCCAGGACATCACCCTCCTTTAGGTGGGCACCTGTGTGCACCCCGGGCGCTTGTGCGTCCAGGTGTCCGAAGAGCAACAAGTAATCGTGAAGCTGGCCGGCTTCGCGAAGCGAATGGCGCGTGATCACCGTCGTGCCGAAGAGCGGCCCGACGTACACGACTTCGGCTTCGCCTTGTTGGTGCTCGAGCGTGACCATTCGGATGGGCGTTCCCTTCGATTGAGGCAGGTCGACGGCGCCGTGACCGACCTGGTGGAGTCGCCGGCCGCGTCGCTGCAGGCCGTCGGGCCGATCGAGATCGAAACCGCTGACGACACATCCGCGATCACAAGGCACCGGATAGCGGTACGCGTCGTAGTCTGCCGGGCGATCGGGACGGCGCGGGACTTCGTCGTACGTGGTCCAGCGACCGCGAATGTCATGATGACCGTTTTGTGCCGATTCCGCCTCGGGCGCTCCCTCGTCGTCTTCGGGTAGGCGCACGCACGCCTCACCGTCGGGGAGAAAGCGAACCGGACAGGGCCCAGCGGCGCCGGGGCCAGCGGCCGACGGAAGCGTGTTTCCCGCGACCGCCAAGTGCAGAGGGGCTCCTCCCGGCGCACCCCAGCCAGCAGTAAGCGATGCGACGGCGATGACGGCGCGGACGATCGTGCGCACGGCCCCATCGCTCCAACCGCGAGACGGCACGGCGGGAGATGACGGGATGTTCAACGCGTGCTTTGGGACGGGGCTCACGAACGCCCCCCATTGTAATGGCGCGCAGCCGTCCGTCCCCGCCGATGCTTGCGGCCCCAGTCGGTGGCGAGTATCCGTCGAGACCCATGACTTCGCGCGACCTACCCACGACCCTAAAGGTGCTGTTCGATGCGGAGCGCGCCGCGCGCGCTGCACACGACGAGCTCGTTGACGCCGATTCGGCTGCGGTGCTCCCGCTGCTCGAACGCGCCGCGAGGGAAGCGCTCGCGCTCGACGAGCTCGACGAGGACGAAGCGTCGCTTCGCCTCGTTCGGATCTCCGCGCTCCTCGGGGAGATGCAAGGAGGTCCCGTGGTCGACCTGCTGATCGAGATTTTGGGCTGCGATGAGCCCGAGGCGCGCAGCGCAGCCGCGGAAGCCCTCTCGGGCTTGGCGTGGGATCGTTTCAAAGAGGTGGCCCTGGGCGTCGAGCGTGCACTCGAACGCTTGCCCGTCGGCAACCCGGCTCTCGCCGAGCTGCCTTACCTCCTCGCCGAGCTGCCCGAACCGGGTGCGCACAAGGTGCTCGCCCGCTTCCTTGCCCACCGTGACGCCGACGCGGTCGCGGCTGCGATCGAAGCGCTCGTCGAAGCTGGCGACCCGGCCGCTCTTCCCTTGTTCGAGCCGCTCGCGCGCGACCCGCGCAAAGTTCAGCTCGAGGACGAGGGAGGCACGCACGGAGAGGCCACCATCGCGGAGCTCGTGGCCGAGGCGCGCTCGCTGTTGACCAACGAGGCGTCGTGACGGCCGATCCCGGCGGCCGGCGTCGGCTCCCGGGAACGAGGGGCGGATCCAGGGATCCGCTGCGCCTTGGCCCGGCGGAGGCTGCGATCTTCGAGACGTTTGTCGTCCCGAGATACCTGTCGCACTTCGGCGAACTCTTGATCGAGATGATCGTCGAAAGCGAGCAGGCGCGCGTCGTTCACCTGTACTGTCGGACCGGGTACCCGGACCGGGGTGTATCGCTCAAGCTCGAGGGCGCTCACATTCTGGGAACCGATGCGTCCCCGGCCGCACTTCAGCTTGCGCGCGCCAAGGCGGCGACCATGCCCAATATGGTCGCCGAGTACCGCTTGCTCGACGCGTTCCCGACACCTCTTCCCGCGTCAGCTTTTTCCCACGGGGTCGCCGTTCATCCGTTCGTGAATGAGGAAGAGCGGGCGTGGCTGTTCGGCGAATTCGCGAGGCTCCTCGCGCCCCACGGACAGGTGCTCGTCGCCATGCCATTGCGCGGGAGCTTCCAAGAGCTTGCCGACCTGCTGCACGAGTTCGCGCTCAAGAACGGCGAGGGCGAGGCGGAAAGCCCCGTCGAGCGGGCGCCGGAAGTTCGCCCCACCGCCGAGGGACTCAGCGTAGAGCTCGAGGACGCCGGCTTCGAATTCGTCGATGTCGCAACCCGCACGACCGTGCTGCGCTTCCGCAGCGGACGGGACTTCTTCGAGGATCCGGTTGCGCGCTTGCTCATCGTTCCGGAGGTGAAGCGGCACCATCGCCTCGAAGACCCGGAAGGCGCCCTCTCGTACGTACAAGATGCGATCGACAAATACTGGAGTGAGAGCACGTTCGAATTGACGGTGAACGTGGGCTGCGTCACCGGACGTCGTTCTACCTGATCGTCATTGGCAAAAGCCGTCGATGCAGACGCCGCTCGGACAATACTTGCCCGCGGCGGGATCGCAGTCGCTCCCGAGGTTCGCCGATGAGGCGCATACGTCGTACGTTCCTGCGGCGATGACGACCGCCTTGCAGATCGCCGTCGGATCGCTGCAGGCGGTAGCTCCCGCGTCGGGGTTGCAACCCGCATAGCAGTCGTGGTGCAGGCAGATCGAGGTCGGCGCACAGGCGGTCGCGAGTTGCCCGCCTTGCCCGTCGTTCAAGCAGTCGAACTGCGCAGCTTGGTCTGGGATGCACCCGCCGTTGACGCAAAGTTGACCACTGGGGCAAGCCCCCGGGCTTCCATCGCCGGTTGCGCAGGGAGGAACGCAACGGCCCTCCACGCACGTGCTGCCGCCCTGGCATGTCGAAGTGCCCGAGCCGGAGCAGGCTTCGGGGTTCACGTTGCAGACGCCGCGCCGAAAGTCGCACTCGTAGCCGCCGGGGCATGGAACGGCCAAGCTGCAATGCGGCTCGCAAACTCCGTCCACGCAGGACTCGCCAGCGGTGACGCACTGCGAGGTGTCTGAGCAGAGCCGGCTTTGGGGCACACAGAAGCCGTCGATGCACTTGGCACCGGCGCCGCCGCACTCGGAGTCCGCGTTGCACGCGCTCGCGAGAGACCCATCGGAAACGGGGGACGCGTCCGAGGAGATCGCAGCGATGGGCGCGTCCGAAAGGAACACTGAGTCGGGCGTCGACGCGGCATCCGACGCGCCGATGGCGTCGAGAACGTTCGGACCCGTGGACGCATCGGACGCGCCGGCTGAGGTCTCCGGCGCGGCGCTCCAGTTGGCATCGGCGCGAGCCGAGTCGCTCGTCGCGTCGACCTCCTGTCCGGCCTCGCTCGATACGGCGCTGCCCGCATCGGACGCCCTCGCGGTTCCGGCGTCGGCACCGAGTCCACTCACGGGGACGCATTGGGCTTGTCCCCCGGCGAGCTTGCAGATGAAACCGCTGGGGCAACCGGAGCTACAGTCGCCGGCATCGGGAGCGGCCACACAGGAGTTCCCGCTGCAGACGTAGCCCGTCGGGCAGTCGCTCGAGTCGCCGCACTGCCACGGAATGCAGGTGTTGTCCGAAGGTGTACTGCCGTTGGGGCAGTCGTAACACTGCCCGTCGGAACCGCACGACGCATAGTCGCTCGTGGCCGAATAGACGGGACACCCGCCAAGCAAGGCAGCGCCGACGACGAGGCCCGCGCCGAGCATAAGTCGCTTCATGACTCCACCGCTTCCCTTTTGCGCCAGGAGGTTCCTCACCCGGTCTGCTGCTGAACCTTAGCAACCCGACTCTGGCCGCGCACACGTGATGATGGCGAACGCTGGACGCGAGCCGCGAACGCGGGGCCGCTTGTCCCAACGCGGGCGCGCGGGCGGGGCGAGCGAGCCGTCCTTGCGAGCGAGGCCGACGATCGCCACTTTCGGTCGCGGATCGACACGCCGCAACGCCGCGTGTTAGCGTGAACGCCGCCCTGTTCAAAACGCGGGCGGAGCGGTCGAGCTCGGGCGGCAGCTCGGACGTTGTGTGTGTGTCTGGGTGTGCCGAGCTCGCTGGGCACAGGGCGATCGATCGATGGACGTTCAGTGCGAGCGCTGCAAGACAGAATACGAGTTCGACGACGCGCTCGTCAGCGGGCGCGGCACGACCGTGCGCTGCACCACCTGCGGGCACCAGTTCAAGGTGCGCCGGCCGGATACAGGGGACACGACGGGCGACCGATGGATCGTGCGAACGGCCAGCGGCCCGCAGCTCACGTTCCTGACACTCCGTGAGCTTCAGCGAGCCATCCTCGCCAAGCAGGTGTCGCGTCACGACCTCCTCATCTTGGGCGACGCGCCTCCGCGGCCGCTGCGGGAGATCACCGAGCTCGAGCCCTTTTTCGAAGGGAGAGCCTCGAGCCGTCCGCCGCCTGCCGCCACGAACAACGTCGCGCACCACGCGCAGACGCCGCCGCCTCCTCCCATGCGGCGCACGCAATCGTTTCACGCGCTTGCCGAACCGCCACCGAACCCGCCCCCTCGGACGATTCCCGCGGCATTTCTGGAGCCGTCGTCCGGCCCGCTTCATCCCACCGAGCACGTGCCGGTCCGGACTGGCCCGCCGCCGCGCCCGACGGAGCGTTTTCCGGGGCCGCCATCGGCCCCGCCGGTACCGCTGGGCGTCTCCGCCGCCGAGGACAGAGTCTCGTCGTTGCTTCCGCCGCCTACCGATCCCGTGCGCCGCAGCACGTTCGACGAGGATCTGCGGCTCGCCGACGATGCGTTTCCGTCGTCGAACGATGAGACCTACGGGATTCCCGGTCGGCGGCGAGTGGGTGGCTGGGTGGTGGCATTCGTGCTCCTTCTTGCGGTCGGCGTCGTCGGCTGGGTGGTCGCCAAGCCGTATCTCCTCGCTCGTACCTCCGCCGGGGCCGCCACCAAACTCGACGGACGCGCTCTGTCGTTCCTGAGTGAGGGGGAGAAGGCGATGGTCGATGGTGACCTCGAGACATCGCAACAGGCGTTCGACAAGGCGAGCGCCCTGGCCGAACGCGATCCTCGTGTGCTCCTCGACGAGGCGCGGGTGGCGGCCGCAAAGGCAGACGTTCTTTGGTTGAAGCTGAGGCTTCTGTCGCCGGAGAGCGCCGACGAGCTGCGCACGACCAAAGCGCAGCTCGACGAACGGACCGCGCGCGCACGAAGGGCTGCTGACGAGGCCGTGGCCGTCGCCCCGGAAGACCCCGCCGCCGCGCGCGCCAAAATCGATGCCCTCCGTCTCGCCGGTGATCGCGAAGACGCGCGCAGGAACGTCACGACGCTGTCGGCAATCGCACATCAGCCGGAGACGGCCTACGTGCTCGCGGCGCTGGATCTGGCGGAACCTGCGCCCTTCTGGGCGACGGTCATCGAAAGGCTCCGGTTGGCCGCGGCGGGGGAGGCCAATGCCGGACGCGCGCGTGCTGCTCTCGTCTACGCGCTCGCGAAGTCGGGGGATGCGCCGGCGGCGAAGGCGGAGCTCGCGAAACTGGATTCGTTGACGCGGCCGTATCCGTGCTCGCCGAATTTGCACGCCCTTGTCGATCAAACTCCGCCCCCGAAAGCGTCCGCCGAACGAAGTGCCGCCTCGAACGTGCCGCGCCCAAATCCGGCCGCGTCTCCTGCTTTCCCGGCCTCCCCCGGCGCCGGGATGGCTTCCGGCTTTGGAGTGGCGGGTGATCCGTCGAGCGCGATGCAGGCGGCGGCACAGGCGTTCAAGAAAGCGGACTTCAATCGCGCGAAACGCATTTACGAAACGCTCGTGACTCGCAATCCGAGTGACTCGGAGGCGCTCGCCGGCATCGGCGACGTCGCGCGCGCCGAGGGGGACGCTTCCGGCGCGATTGCCGCCTACAAGCGTGCGCTCGCGGTGAACCCGTCGTACTTGCCCGCGCTTCTTGGCGTCGCCGACACCGAGTGGGCCAATGGCGATCGCGCAAGCGCGCAGCGGGCGTACAAAGACGTCACCGACCGCTTTCCAGAGGGGACCTACCCGGCACACGTCAAAACGCGCGCCGAGCCTTCCGTCGCGGTGACGCCCGGCGCGACGACGCCCCCCACGACGACGACCGCGGCGGCGGCGAGCGCGAAGCCGTACGACCCGGGCGATGGGATCTGATGCGAAGGTCGTGCGCCCGCACTCTGCGCGGATGCGCCGGCGCGTGGGCCACGCTCTCGGTGGCGTTCACGCTCGTCGCTTGTGAAGGGCGCCCGCGCGCAAGCTCGCTCGGGACATCCCGCGCGGAGCCGAGCAGCGGGCCGGCGATCGCCGTGCTCGATCTGTCGGAGGGTTTGCCCGAGCAGCCGCCGCCTGGTTTTCTCGGACTCTCCTCGAAGGGCGCTTCGTTCGAAGAACTCGTGGCGCAGGTCGAGTCGCTCGGGCGCGATCGGCACGTGCGGGGGGTTCTGGTGCGTCTCGGCGCGACACGCGTGGGCTTGGCCCAGGCGACGGAGATCGGCGCCATGCTGGCGCGGCTGGGCGAAAAGCTTCCCGTCTGGTGTCACGCGGACGATTTGGGTAACGGGACGATGGCGCTCGCGGCGCGCGGCTGCAGGCGGGTCTGGGCCTCCCCAGGGGGGAGCGTCGACGCCATAGGGATCGCGGCGCAGATGCTCTACTTCCACAAGCTTCTCGCCGACGAGCTCGGGCTGGAGGTCGATTTTCTCCAAGTCGGAAGATACAAGGGCGCGGAAGAGCCGTTCACGCGCGATGGCCCGAGCCCCGAGGCGCGAGTATCTCTTCAGACTTGCCTGGCGGGCATACGAGCGGCTTGGCTCGACGGAATCCGCGCCGGACGCCCGAGCCTGGCGGCCAACGTGCCCGAGGACGGGCCGTACAGCGCACCGGGGGCGAGGGAGCGCGGGCTCCTCGACGACGTGGGCTACTACGACGATGCCCGCACCGCCTTGGAGAAGGAGACGCACGCGGTACGCGCCGAAGTGCGACTCGGTCCAGGCTCGGAGTCCGACTCGTCCGACGTCTTCTCCGACGTGATGCGCGCGGTCGCCGGAGAGTCGATTTCGCCCGCGCCCATCGCGGTGGTGCGCGCGGTCGGGGCCATCTCGATGGAGGGGGGCGGACTTCTCGGCCAAGGCGGAGGAATCGTGGAGCGCCGCTTGATGTCCACGTTGCTCCGCGTCGAGCGCGACGACGATGTCAAAGCGGTCGTGCTGCGGATCGACTCGCCTGGCGGCAGCGCCCTCGCCAGCGACCTACTCTGGCACGAACTCATGCGCCTTCGCGCGAAGAAGCCCCTCATCGTAAGCATCGGCGAGATGGCAGCGAGCGGGGGGTATTATCTCGCGTCCGCCGGATCGGCGGTCTATGCCGACCCGACCAGCATCGTCGGGTCGATTGGAGTCGTCGGCGGCAAGGTCGCTGCCCTTCGCGCGCTCGAACGGATCGGCATCCATTCCGATACGGTGGCCGCGAACCCAGCCGACCCACACGCCGCTGCGCGCGCAGCATACGAGTCTTTGCTGACGCCTTGGGACGACGCGACGCGCAGGCGCTTGCTCGAAACGATGACGGCCATCTACGACCTTTTTCTATCGCGCGTTGCCGAAGGACGCCGGATGTCCGTCGAGCGCGTGGCCGAGTCGGCCGAGGGACGCATCTTCGACGGCAGCGACGGCAAATCGCGGGGGTTGGTGGACGAACTCGGAGGGCTTGTCGACGCAATTGGGCGGGCCCGCGCGATGGCCGGGCTGCCAGCGGACGCCCGGGCGGGTGTGACCCGAGAGTCCGGGGGTCTCATCCAGGAGATCCTCCAAGACGAACCGCAGGGCGGGACGCACGACGGTCTCCTCGCGCCCATGGTCGCTCGGCTTGCCCCCGAGTTCGTGCCCTTCGTGGACAGTGTCGCGCCGCTCGCGAACCGGGAAGTCGCACTTTGCTCGCTGCCGTTCGCGCTGGTCGTGCGCTGACTCGCCGAATCCAAAAGGAAGTCCAAACGAGGGGTCCCCCGGCGCAAGCCCTCGGCAAAGTCGGCGCAGGAAAGCTAAGCTATGGGTATGAGCGGCGCCGAGAGCAAGCAACCGGGTCTTCCAACGATCGACGTCACCGAACCCGGCGGCAAGCGGGACGGCGAGCGCCAGGCGATGGACCGGCGTCTCTTCATGCAGCTTCTTGTCTTCGACGCCCCCTCGGGGCGCGACGCGAATCACATGGCCAAAATGGCGCATGAACTCATGACCCATCGCCGCGTCGCTGGCGTGGTGTACGCGGACGCGATGTCCCCCAGGGGCCTCGGCCTCCTTACGTGGAGCGAGGACCCGGCCCATTTCGTTCGCAACGTGCGGGCCCTCTTCACGCACGAGTCGCTCGCGACAGCCATCCCACGAGACGACTACGCGATGCTGGGACGAACGTACGGCACAGGGCACGAGCCCGACCTCGAGCACGCTCTCCTACGACGATCCGTCGACAACGTGATGAACGAATCGCTCCCGTGGCACGTCTGGTACCCCCTGCGGCGAACGGCGGCCTTCGCGCGCCTCGATCCCCACGAACAGTCGATGATTCTCCGCGAGCACGCCCAGATCGGGATGGCGTACGGTGCCCAACAGCTCGCCCACGACGTGCGCCTCGCCTGCTATGGGCTCGACGCCGAGGACAACGAATTCGTCATCGGTCTGGTGGGTCGCGATCTGCATCCACTTTCGCACCTCGTCCAAGCCATGAGGAAGACGCGGCAGACGAGCGAGTTCATCGCCAAAATGGGGCCCTTCTTCGTGGGGTACGCGATCCATCGCGCCGCCGCGACACCAGCCTGAGCGACCGTGTCCGCACCGCTCACGCGGCCGCGAATTCTCCGCCCGTGGAAGTTCGCTCCAAGATCGCACGCAGGCGCGAGCGCGCTCGGTGGAGGCGCGAACGAACAGCGCTCTCGGTGGTGGAGAGGCGACGCGCGATCTCTTGCAGGCCGAGGTCCTGGTGATAGTGAAGCGCCACGACGTCCCTGTAGTCCGAGGGCAGCTCGTCGACGGCCTGCCGCACGAGAGCGTCCCGCTCTCCAGCCGCGGCGGCTCCGTCCGCGCGGCCGTAGGCGTCGGCATCGTTCGCCACCGGCAAACTCTCGAGCTCCGTTTGATCGAGCCCCTCGACAAGGCGCGCCCGGTGCCGGCGTTGCGAGCGCATCATCATCAACGCCTCGTTCGCAGTCACCCGAAAGAGCCACGTCGAGAAGCTCGAGTCGCCTCGAAAGGACCCGACCCGCCGGACGATCTGCATCAATGTCGACTGGGCGAGGTCTCGACGGTCTTCGTCGGAGAGTGGATAGCGGAGCAGCTGCTTCTCGATGTGCGGCTGCAGGGCAACTGCGAGGCTACCGAGCGCAGCCGCATCGCCGCGAGCCGCGTCTTCGAGGGTCGACTTGTCGATGCAAAAAGCCATGTGTTTCCTCAGTGGGTTTCGACCACTCGCGGGCGGGAACTCGAGTGGGTGCAGGACCAACCGCGATTGCGATGGCCGTGCCGCGGCACGTCCCGCGGAATCGCTCTGTTTTTGCAGCCCGATGGCTGTTGA
>Ga0265325_10001457_pt1 | contig 16630 bp, 18 predicted proteins | sample 41420metaG_FD_202090 | JGI IMG/M metagenome (GOLD analysis project Ga0265325, IMG submission 202090) | Rhizosphere microbial communities from Carex aquatilis grown in University of Washington, Seatle, WA, United States - 4-14-20 metaG | ecosystem: Host-associated > Plants > Roots > Rhizosphere...
CAATATGTCGCTCGGCGCCGCCGGGCTGGTGATGACCGAGATGACCGACGTCAGCCCGCAGGGGCGCATCTCGCCGCGCTGTGCCGGCATGTATTCAGACGACAACGAGAAGGCGCTCAAGCGCGTGTACGATTTCTGCCGTCAGTACGGCGTCGCCAAGCTCGGCGTGCAGCTCGCCCACGCCGGCCGCAAGGGCCCGCAGATGCCGCCGGCCGCCGGCGGCAAGCCGATCCTCGAAGGGCCGGATGCCTGGACGCCGGAAGCACCCTCCGCCATCCCCTACGACACCGGCTGGCCGGTGCCGAAGGCGATGACCAAGGACGACATCAAGCGCGTGCTCGGCGAGTTCGCCGCGGCGGCCAAGCGTGTCGACCGCATCGGCTACGACGTCGTCGAGCTGCACGCGGCGCACGGCTATCTGGCGCATCAGTTCCTGTCGCCGATCTCCAACAAGCGCACCGACGAATATGGCGGCTCGACCGAGAACCGCATGCGCTTCGCGATCGAGATGTACGAGGCGGTGCGCGCGGCCTGGCCGGAGCAGAAGCCGGTCGGCATGCGCGTCTCAGCGACCGACTGGGTCGACGGCGGCTGGACGCCGGAAGAAACCGTGATGCTGGCGAAGGAGCTCAAGAAGCGCGGGCTCGACTACATGGACGTGTCGTCGGGGGGTCTCTCGCCGGCGCAGAAGATTCCGCTGTCGGCGGGCTATCAGGTGCCGTTCGCCGAGAAGGTCAAGAAGGAGACCGGCATCGTCACCATGAGCGTCGGATTGATCGCCGGCTTCCAGCAGGCCGAGGACATCGTCGCCTCCGGCAAGGCCGACCTCATCTGCATCGGCCGCGCCGCGCTGTGGGACCCGCGCTGGGCCTGGCACGCTGCCGAGGAGCTGGGCGCCGAGGCGCCCTACGCGCCGAAGATGATGGCCGGCCACCCGAAGCTGCGGCCGCAGCTCTTCCCGAAGCGGGCGCAGCCGGCTGGCTGAAACGCAATCGGCCTCATGGTGAGGAGGCGCGTAGCGCCATCTCGAACCATGAGGGCCGCCCCATCCTTCGAGACGCGGCCTATGGCCGCTCCTCAGGATGAGGACGGAAGAAGGCCGGGCCTAGCGTTTCATCTTGGCGATGAACTTGGCGAAGGCGGCAAGCTGCTGCTTGACGATGTCCTTGGTCGGCTGGTCGGTCAGCTCGAGCGTTTCCTTGTCGAACTTGTTCTGCGCCGCGCCGACGAAGATCTCCGGCGTGCCGAAGATGTAGGCGCCGAGGAACGTCATCGACATGCGCCAGTGATATTGCATGCGCGCGCCGCCGAGCGGGCCTTGCGAGCATGACTGGATCGCCACGGGTTTCTCCTTGAACGGCTGATCCTTCAGCCGCGACACCCAGTCGATCGCGTTCTTCAGCGGGCCCGGCATCGACCAGTTGTATTCCGGCGTCACGAACAGCACGCCATCGGCATCCTTCACCGCCTCGGCGAGGTCGGTGACCGGGCCGGGGAACGCGGCGCTCTGGATATCGGCGTTGTAGAGCGGGAACGTCTCAAAAGTCGGCGCAGGGGTCAGCTTCAGCTCCGGCGGCGCCAGCGCCGGCAGCGCGCGTGTCAGCGCCGCGTTGTAGGACCCCTTGCGCAGCGAGCCGCAGATCACCAGCACGTTCAAAGTATCGGCCATGTTGCCCTCTCGATGTTCCAACTACAACGTTGCAAGCCTATTGCGGTTCGAGTCCGGCCGCGTCGCGAACCGACTTCCACTTGGCAATCTCGTCTTCAATCAACTGTCCAAACCCCGCCGAGGTCGAGACATTCACCAGCGCGCCCACTTTGTCGAGCTGATCGCGGATATCGGGCCGCGCCAGCACGTCCTTGAGCGCCTTGTTGGTCTGCTCGACGATCGCGGGCGGCGTGCCCGCGGGATAGACCCAGCCATACCAGCCTGTGACCGAGTATCCGGGCAGCCCGGATTCGGCGACCGTCGGCACGTCGGGAATGGTCGGCCAACGCTGCGGGGTCGCCACCGCCAGCAGCTTCAGCTGTCCCGCCTGCACCTGGCCCTTCACCGCATGCGCAAGCTCGACGGCGTAGTCGGCTTCACCCGCCAGCAGCGCGGTGACGACCGCCGGCGTACCGCGATAGGGAATGTGCTTGACCTCGATGCCGGTCTGCTGCCGCATCAGCTCGCCGGCGAAGTGCTGGGTCGAGCCGAGACCGACGCTGGCGAAGTTGAGCTTGCCGGGCTGCGCCTTGGCGACCGCGACCAAACCCTTGAGGTCGTTTGCCGGAAAGTCCTTGCGCGCGACGAACACGAAAGCCGAATTGGCGACCAGCGCGACCGGCGCGAAATCCTTGATCGAATCGTAGCGCAGCGACTTGAGCATCACCGCCGAGATGGTGTGGCCGGTCGAAAGCATCGCCGCGGTGTAACCGTCCTTGTCGGCCCTGGCGACGATCTCGGACGCGATCGAGCCGCCGGCGCCCGGCTTGTTCTCGACCACCACCGTCTGATGCAGCAGTTCAGAGAGCGGCTGCGCAATGATGCGGGCGACGATGTCGGTGCCGCCACCTGGTCCGAAGCCGACCAGCACATGGATTGGCTTGTCGTTCGGCCATTCCGCCGCCGCCGGCAGCGCGCCCAGCAAGCCGATGACGGCAATCGCCGCCGTCGTCGATGCGCGTCTCATGGTCGCCCTCCCTCTGCTTCCCCACCCTTATTGGTTTATTGTCTCTCGTTATTTTTCATCCTCGATCGGATTGCGCAGCACGCCGATGCCCTGGACCTCAACCTCGCAGGTATCGCCCGCCTTCATCCACACCGGCTCCGGCTTGCGCGCATGGCCGACGCCGGACGGCGTGCCGGTGAACAGGATGTCGCCGGGCTCGAGCGTGATGCCCTCGGTGAGGTAGACCAGCGACTCCGCCACCGGAAACATGAAATGGTCGGTGTTGGACGACTGCATGGTGTTGCCGTTGAGCCGGGTCATGATCTTGAGTCCCTTGCCCCCTTTCGGCAATTCGTCGGCGGTGACTATCCAGGGGCCGACGCTGCCGGTGCGGTCGAAATTCTTGCCCATGCCCCATTGCGTGGTGTGCCGCTGATACTCCCGGACCGAACCTTCGTTGCCGCAGGCATAGCCGGCAATACAGTCGGTGGCGTTCTCGAGCGTCAAATGCTTGGCGCGCTTGCCGATGATCACGACCATCTCGCCTTCGTAGTCGAACTGGATCGACTTCTTCGGCCGCATCAACGGCTGCAGGTGCGGCGTCAGCGACGACAGCATGCGGAAGAAGATCGACTGGAACTTCGGAACGTTGTCGCGCTGCGGGCCTTCCTTGACGTGATCGAGATAGTTGAGACCGAGACAGATGATCTTGCCGGGCCGCGCGACCGGCAGCGCGAATTTGAGGCCCGCGAGCGGGCGGCGCGCCGAGGCCGGCGCCTTCTTGGCAAGCTCGGCCAGCGGCCTGAGGTCGCCGTTGTTGCGACGCAAGACTTCGCCGAGATCGGCGGGGGTATTTGCGTCGACCGCCTGGAGGTCGATCACGTTGTCACCCTCGACCACGCCGAGGTGCAGGCCGTTTGCTTCAAATCCGACGATTTTCATGGAGAAGTCCTTGCCGCTTGAATTCAGGCGGCAAGGCTTAGCGCAGCCGAAGCCTTTCGCAAAGGCTCAAGGCTTGGCGGCCGGCTTCTCGCTCAGGGTGAGGGCCTGAATGGAAAAATATTTATTCGCGTCGGTCCACACGCCGGCCGGGACCCAGCCCACGCCGCGCGCCAAGGCGCTCAGCGACTGCGCGGTGTACTTGTAACTGTTCTCGGTATGGATTGTTTCACCAGCGCGAAATTCGACGGTTTCGCCGGCTACTTTCACCCGCTGCCGCTTCAGGCTGGCGAGGTGCATTTCGACGCGGTGGCGCTCGCGATTGTAGAACGCGTGGTGCTCGAAGGTGTCGAGCTTGAAGGTGCCGCCGAGCTCGCGATTGATGCGCACCAGCAGATTGAGATTGAACTTGGCGGTTACGCCCTGCGCGTCATTATAGGCGGCGTTGAGCACGGCCGAGTCCTTGATCAGGTCGGCACCAATGATGATGGTTGCACCGGGCCCGAGGATCTGCGCCGCGTTGCGCAGGAATCCTGCCGCCTCGTGCGGCTCGAAATTGCCGATGGTCGAGCCGGGGAAGAAGCCGATGCGCCGCGGCGCGGCTTGCGCTTCGCCCGGCAGATCGAACGGGAAGCAGATGTCGGCGGTGACCGGCAGCACCTTCAGGCCGGGGAAATCCGGGCGCAGCTCGATTGCCTCTTGCTCCACCATCTCACCGCAGATATCGACAGGAACGTAGGCGGCGAGTGGCGGCACCGCGCGCAGCAGCACGCGCGCCTTACGGCTTGAGCCGCTGCCGAACTCGATCAGCGCGCTGCCCGGCGGAATGAGCCTGGCGATGTCGGCGCCATGCTGGCGCAAGATCTCCATCTCGCAACGCGTCGGGTAATATTCGGGCAGCTCGGTGATGCGCTCGAACAGCTGCGAGCCGACCCCGTCATAGAAGTACTTTGCCGGCAGACGCTTCGGCGTCGCGCTCAGTCCCGCGAGCACGTCGGCAGCAAAGGCCGAGCGCTCTGCGCTCTGCCGTTGGGATTGGAGCGGTCGTGCAAGCGCAACCATGAAAACCCTTTCCGGTCCTAGCCAAAATCTGCAAGCCGCACGCTGCTGAACTGCCAGCGCGCCGGCGGATAGAAGAAATTGCGGTAGCTCGCCCTCTCATGGCCTTCCGGCGTCGCGACCGAGGAGCCGCGCAGCACCATCTGGCTGACCATGAACTTGCCGTTGTATTCACCGAGCGCGCCTTCGACCGCGCGGTAACCTGGATAAGGCAGATAGGCGCTGCGCGTCCATTGCCAAGCCTGCCCGAAGGCATCGCCCAACAACCCAGCACGGGCAGCAACCTCCCATTCCGCCTCGCTCGGTAGATGTTTGCCGGCGAAGCGTGCAAAAGCGTCGGCTTCATAGTAGCTGACATGCAAAACCGGGGCTTGCGGATCGACCGCCTTGCGCCCACCGAGCGTCATCGTCGTCCAGCCGCCGTCGTCGCGGCGCCAATAACCGGGCGCCTGCCAGCCTTCGGCCTGCGCCAGCGCCCAGCCATCCGACAGCCAGAGCGACGGCGTCGTGTAGCCGTCGGCGTCCATGAAGGCGAGCCACTCGGCGTTAGTGAGAAGGCTGCGCGCGATGCGCACCTTCGGTATCAGTTCGTCGTGCCGCGGCGTCTCGTTGTCGAAACAGAAGCCGGTGCCTTCGTGCCCGATGGCCTGAATGCCCGGCGGGACCTCGACGAAGCCGCGCTCCTGAGAGGCCTGCGGCATGCGCCATTGCACATCATAGGCCGGATCGGTCGGGTTCTGCGCGAAGGCATGCAGGATGTCGGTGAGCAGCAACTCCTGGTGCTGCTGCTCGTGATGCAGGCCTATTTCCAGAATGGAAAAGACATGCGCTGCATCGGCAGCGCGGACGTTCTCGATGAGCTTTGCCACGGCGGCATCGACATGGGCACGATAGGCGGCGACATCGTCGGCGGTCGGGCGCGTGATCAGGCCGCGTTGCGGACGCGCGTGGCGCGGGCCGGCGGCGACGTAATATGAGTTGAACAGGAAGGGAAAACGCTCGTCGAAAATCTTGTAGGACGGATCATTGGGTCGTAGCAGGAATTGCTCGAAGAACCAGGTGACGTGAGCGCGATGCCACTTGGCGGGACTGGCATCGGGCATCGACTGAATCTGCTGATCCTCCGGCGACAGATGCGCGGCGCGCGCTTCGGTTTCCGCGCGCACGCGGCGAAAAGCGTCGAGCCACGCCGCCCTCACTTCGTCCGGCGATTGCTGCTTCGACGCGGGACCGAGTGCAATGCCGAGAGAAGCAGACGAAGCGGCGGATCGCGCCATGAAAAAGCTCCGGGCCCTGAAAGGAATATGGTCTCGTCGGTATCAAAGAAATACGAATTACGCAGCCAATTGTTCCATCCGCTCTCGCTCAAGGGCAACCGGCAAATGCGAGTATGTCAGCGAGATGACAAGTTTGTGATACGCGCCCAAGCGCGTCCCTCACGGCGGCGGATAGCCGGATCACGCCGACTTGACCGATTATGGTGGCGCTCCTAAAAACGCAGTAGTCGGTATCGAGACAGATTTTGATCTGTTTCCGGGGGCGACAAGATGCCGGTCCTCCTTTTTATCATCGTCATTGGGTTCGTTGCGGGTATCATTGCGCGCCTGCTGTCGCCCGGACCGAACAAGCCGAAGGGCTTCATCCTCACGACCGTCCTCGGCGTCGCCGGCGCCTTCCTCGCGACATTCATTGGCGGATCCATCGGCCTGTATCGGCCGCATCAAGGCGCCGGGCTTATCGGCGCAACCTTTGGCGCGATCGTGATCCTGTTCTTGTGGAATCAGCTCGTAACGCGCGGCCTCATTCCCGATCACGGCATTTAGAGACTGCCGCTGTCACACAGCGACGCCCGCCGCCTGCAGCTTGCCCTTGTACTGCTCGATCGTGCCTTCGAGCCGCGTGATATTCTGCAAGAGCCGATCCGTGGTCAGCCGCAGGAAGTAGTAGCCGAAATCCGGCTGCTCGAAATAGACCTCAAGCAGACGGTCATAGGCGATCGTCATCACTGCGCCGTCCTCGAGACACTCGACCGATTGGGTGCGCTTGTTGTTCTGGGTGACGAAACCGAGCTCGCCGACCAGGCGCCCTGGCAACAATTCGACGCCGATCTCGCTGACCAGGAATTTGCCGGTAACGATCAGCAGCATCTCGTCGGCGACCTGGCCCTTGCGGAACAGCACGTCGCCCTTGCGATAATTGCGCGTGTCCATGAACGGCTTGAGCCAGTCGACCGACAGATCGCCGCGCGCCGCGACGCGCGCCTTCTTGATCAGCTTGAGGATCTGGTAGAGCCGCAGGCTGTTGATCGGCAACAGCAGAAAATACATCAGAAACGTCGAGATTACGCCACCGAGGACGCCGTAGGCGACGAAGAACACCGCGCTGATGATGCTGAAGATGCGGAGCGGCACCATCGTCGCCGTGATGAACGTCGCGGCGTAGAAACCCGCGCCGATCAGCGCAAAGGTGTTGGCGATGGTGATGTTAGCGAGCATCACCTCGATGACACGATGAAGCACCGCCTCAAAGGTGATGTTGCCCGGATCGAGATGGAGCTGGATGAGCAGCTTCTCGATCGTCAGATTCTGCGATGCGCGGTCAAGTATGCCGTTCAGGATCGCAGGCAGATCCGTACGTTCGCTGTAGATCATTTGGCTCCTGCCTCCTCGCAAGAATCGTCGCCGGCGACGGCGGTATTTTAGATGGCCGACGGGACATCAATCAACGCGATAGGTCACTCACTTTGCCTTCAGCCAACGGTGCGTCGCGAAGCCGACAAGGGCGAGGAACAGCAGCGCGACAAGGATGACGATGAATTGCTGGTCGCCGATGACGCTGCGCAGCTGGACCGCCATCGCCAGCACCACGCCCGGGAAGACGTGCGCCGGCGCCCATACGATCGCCGACAGGATATTGGCGGCGTAAAACCGCTTTGCCGGCATCTGCAGGATGCCGGCGACCAGCGGCACGAAGGCCCGTACGACCGCGGTGAAGCGGGCGAGAAACACGCCATATGGGCCGTATTTGGCGATGAATTTTTCGCTCTGCACGATGAACTGCGGATATTTGACGAGCGGCCACGAGGTGAGGATTTCGCGGCTGAACCGCAGCCCCAGCCAGTACGAGCCGCCGTCACCGGCAATCGCGCCGGTGGTCGCTGCGATCAGCAGCAGCCAGGGATCGGCGCCGGCATTGGTCGCGATCGCACTGATGGCGAAGACCAGCGTCGAGCCGGGAACGAAGGTGCCGACGACGGGAACGGCTTCCGAGAACGCCAGCAGGAAGATCAGGGCATACGCGAAATGCGTATGCCCGGACGCGAACTCCGTCAGCGCCGAGTAGTAATCCGACATGCATCTAGCCCGCGGCAGCCGCTTGCCTGGAAAGGCGCTTCAAGCATCCAGCGTGAAATAAAGACTGCGGGAAGCCGAATTTGCAGTCAATGCGCGCGAATTTCATGAATTTGCGCGTTCGAACCAGCGCAGAAAGCGCCCGCCGGCAATGCCGCGGGTGAGCGCGAGGTTATATTCGGCAAAAACCTCGCTTCTGTGCCAGCCGCCGGATGGCCAGTTATCGACCGCGCGCTGCAGCCGCGCGATATCGATGACGCGGCGCGCCAAGGGCGACGCCGCGAGATCCGCGATCTGCCGTTTAAGCTCGCCGCGCCGGCTGTCGAGCTTCTCGTACCAATCGGCGGCCTGCATCCCGCTCGTACGGTTGGTGAGCACCGCGTCCGGCAGCAAGCCCCACATCGCGCGGCGGATGAGCGATCGATCGATGCCCTCGGCGAGATACTGCTCCGCTGGAACGCCGAAGCAGTAGGAGACGACATCGATGTCGGCGGTCGGATCGCGCACCTCGACGCCGGTCACGGCCTTCTCCGCGGCGCTCCAGTCGCCGGCATAATCGACTTGCGTCAGCGCAGCGGTCCTTTCGTCGCCCCGCGCGCGATAGGAAAAATCGTGGCCGCTGTTTTGGGCGCGGGCATCGACCTGCATCACCGCGGCGAAGTCCGGACGAATCGCGGCATGCTTGAGCCATGACGCGGGCGCAGGCTGCGTCCGCCGCAGCGGCTCGACAAACAACCGGCGTGCCGCATCCCAGCGCGAGTGCGATGTGAGCCGATAGAACAGCCGCCATTGACGATAGGCCGTGAGCAGGCGGCCGCGCTTGAGGTGACCGGCGGCTTGCGCCCAGCCATTCCAACTGATGGTCGAGTTGCCGGCGAGGCCGCCGAGCAGCACGCGGTGCCCTCGCCCGCGTGCAAGACGTAAAGCCCTGAGCGCCCAGCCGAGATTGCCGGGATTGCGCACCGGGCCGTCGAGCGCGGCGAAAAAGCGCTCGAGTTCGCCGAAGTCGTCGCATTCGTCGTTGTGCACGTAGCTGACGTCGATGTTGCCGGCCTGTGCGGCGATTGCCTCGACGAAAGCCGTCTCGTCGGCGTAATGCCCCGCCGGCATCTGGCCGCCGAAGCCGCGCCGCGGCACCCCGGTGAAGGCGGCAAGGCGCCGATTGTTCTCGCCGAGCGCGCGCGCCGCCAGCGCCGACACGGACGATGAGTCGAGGCCGCCGCTCAGCAAGCAGCCGACCGGATATGCGCTGCGCATCTGACGCCGCACGGCGCGGTCGAGGACGTCGCGCAGGCCGTCGGCGTAGTCCTGGTCGGACTGCAGCCGCACCGGCTCGGCGTCATCGGGCGACCAGAAGCGCCGCTCGCTGATCGCGCCATCGCTCGTGATCTGCATGACATGCGCGGGCCGCACGCGGAAAACGTCGCGGTACAGCGTTGTCGCCTGCTCGGCGTGATTGAGCACCAGAAAGTCGGCGAGCTTCTGCTCGCTCAGCTCGCGCGGCGCGCCGAGCATAAACAGCCCGTTGGGCATGGTGGCGAAGGCGAAGAATTGCGCGCAGCGATGCCACATCACGACGTTGAGGCCGAGGTGATCGCGCGCAAGGGTGAGCGCGCGGCGGCGCGGGTCCCAGATCGCCACGGCGAAGGGGCCGCGCAGCGTCGGCCAAACGTCGTCGCCGAACTTCTCCCAGGCGGCGAGCAGGACGCGGGCGTCCGGCCAGGTCGTGGCTTGCTGCTCCAGGCCGAGACGCGCGACGAGATCGTCGCGGTTGTCCAGCCGCAGATCGGCGCTGATCATGGCGCCGCTTGGGCCCCGCAGCGGCTGCCGGTCGAAAGCGTCTTCCGGCGTCATCCGCATCATCATGTGCGCGAGACCGACGCTGCCGTTGGCGTAGATGTCGGAGCGGTCCGGGCCGTACTGGCGCAGCGCGCCGGCGGCGCGCTCGAGTTCATGGCGCGCCACCGGGCGGCCGTCGAAACGCAGCAGTCCGGCAATCGCGCTCATGGCGCGACCGCGCCGCCAAATGCGGTAAGGCGCGTGAATCGCTCGGCCTCGGTTTCACCGGCGATTTTGCGATCGCCGACCTCGACCCACGCATGCGCGGCGAGTTGGCCGCCGTCGCGGGCAACGCCGAGGCAGAGCAGACTGGCAATGCCACGCCGGCGCAACATGGCGTGCGCAGCGAGCGCGCGCGGCAGGCACAGCGCGTTCATCCACGGCCGCGCCGCGATAGTGCCGACTGCCCAGGCGACCCAGCCCGCCTCATCGGCGGCGAAGCGCCGGATATGCCGCGGCGGCCGCTCCGCCCAGGCGAACAGCCGCGCCGGGGCAACGACGCTCACCGCAAGCCGCGCCAGCAACAGCGTGACAAAGGCCTCACGCAGGTAAGCGCGCTGCCGTGTTGCGACTTTCATTTTGCGTCAGCCGGCTCGACCACCCGGATCAGGCGCTCGTCGACCAGTACCTGCAGGAAAGGCGTGACGTCGCGCGACAAGGTCTCCGCGTCGACGTCGTGATTTTCGCGCAGCGTGTCGAAGATCTGCCCGACACGGTGTGGCTCGGCGAGCATGCCCCAGATTTCGCTGGCGACGTTGTTGAGGTTGAAATAGGAGCCGGCGCGCAGGCTCAGCAGGACGACACCGCCGTCGAGCGCGGCAACCGCCGGCTCCTTGTCCTGCACCAACACGCTGTCGATCGTAAGCGTCATGCGGTCAGGCCAACCGCCAAAGGGTCATTCGTAGCGGGCAGACAGCGGAAACGCCATCTCGAACGAAAATCCGAGCTTGCTCGACGGCTCCGCCGGCAGCTGCGGCTGCGCTAGCTCCGCGCCCTGCCCACTTGCCGGCACCGATCTTGTTTCCGCGCCGATCGCCAGTTTGGTGACAGCCGGACGCTGCCAGGCGCGGCGCTTGTCTTTCGTAGTGCCCGACCCAGCCGTCCGCATCGTCCGCCTCCGGAAATGATGTCGGTAAACGGTAAGAGATCGTTCCGGGCATGGCAAGCAGCGCGCACGCGACACATCCACAAACGCCGCATCGTGCGGATACTTTTTGCACGTGACGACGCTAGCGATGCGGGTGCGCGCGCTTGGCAACCGGCCAGCCTGCATGTTAGGCTTTGCGAGCCCACGTGGATTTAGTTGATAAATAAGCACAAATCGACCGAGCGGTGGGCCTCCGGGGGACGACGAGAAAGGATCCGCCATGGCGCATAAATCGACTTCTACCGAGACCGAAACCGTTGCGGTACCGACCACTCCCGAAGAGCGCAGCGAGGCGGCCTCCGCGCTCGTCGACCGCTTCGCGCTGTGGTCCGGCGTCGCCGGCCTGATCCCGGTGCCGATGGTCGATGTGCTCGCGGTTGGCGGATTGCAGGTGCAGATGGTGCGCCGCATCTCGCAGATTTACGACGTGCCGTTCTCGGAGAACCGCGGCAAGGCGCTGATCGCGAGCCTCGCCGGCTCGATGATCCCGGCGACCAGCGGCATCGGCGCCGCCAGCATGCTCAAGTTCGTGCCCATCATCGGAACGCTGACCGCCGGCTTCGTGATGCCGGTGCTGTCCGCCGGCGCGACATACGCGATCGGCAAGGCGTTCATCCAGCACTTCGCCTCCGGCGGCACGCTGCTCGACTTCAATCCTCCGGACTATCGCGAGTTCATCAGGGCGCAGAAGGAAATGTGGGATTCGCGCAAGAAGAAGCCGTCCAGTTCCGAAGGCGCGGCGGCGGCAGGTTAATCGCGCGGTCATCGCCCTCATTCGAGGGGTCCAACGGAGCAAAGCAAAGCTGCCCCAAAGCCCATGCTCCAAGTCGCGACCTACATAGTCTTTTGTCTGCTGACCGGGCTTTGCGGCATCGATCGCCGGATGGGCTTTTTCGGCACGTTCCTGTTCGCGGTCGTCGCCACGCCTCTGGTGGTGCTGCCATTGCTGCTGATTACAGGCCAGTCCCGCAACGCGGCTTCGCGAAACGGTCCATAGCAAGCGTCTTCAGGGGGGTCGGCCAACACATTTCCCACTGAACCCGCGGCAGAGTTCGTGGAAGTGTAGACGGAAGACGTAACGCGTATGTCGTTCCTCGACCTCGTTCGCCGCGAAATGCACGGCTCGCTGCCGAAGCTCCTGCTCATGTCGGCGCTCGGCGGCATCAGCACCGCGGCGATCCTCGCAGCCATCAACACCGGCATTCAGGGCCACTCGAACCTTTGGGCGGGCTCCCTGTTCCTGGTCGCCCTCGTTCTGTTCATCAAGACGCAGTACTACGTCACCATCACCACGACGGCCGAGATCGAGGCCATCATCCACAAGCTCCGTCTGCGCCTTATGGACCACATCAGGCGTTCGGAGCTGCTGTCGATCGAGCGCATCGGCCGCGCCCGTATCGTCGCCGCTATCACCGGCGACACCGCGGTGCTGACGCAAGCGAGCAACATGCTCGCCTTCACCGTGCAGGGCGCAGTGCTGGTGTTCTTTGTCGCGATCTATGTCGCCTTCCTGTCGATCGCCGCGATCGTGACCACCTTCGTCGTCGTCTCGGTCGCGGCAATGATCTTCCATTACAAGAACAAGCGGCTGGTCGAGGAGAAGCAGCGCTCGGCGGCGTGGGAGCGGCGCTTGTTCGACCGGCTCACCGACTTCCTCGACGGCTTCAAGGAAGTGCGGCTCAACAGCCAGCGCAGCGCCGACCTGTTCGACGACGCGGTCAATGTGTCGCGCACGGCCGCCAACATCAAGATCAAGACGCAGGCCGAAACCTTCAAGATGATCGTGACCTCGCAGTTCTCGATGTACATCCTGCTAGGCTCTGTCGTCTTCATCGCTCCGCAGTTCAGCAGCTCGCTCGGCGGCGTGGAGCTCACCAAAACTACGACCGCGCTGATGTTCATCGTCGGCGCCTGCTTCGGGCTGGTGCAGTCGATCCCCGTCCTGCTCAGCGCCAATGCCGCAGCGGACCGCATCAACCAGCTCGAGAATTCGCTGCGCGCCACCGTCTCCACGACCGACGCAGAGCAACTCGTCGCGCCCAAGCGCTTCGACAAGATCGAAGTCCACAACCTGATGTTCCGTTACACCGACATGTTCTCGGAGACATCGTTTCAGATCGGGCCGATCGACTTCGAGCTTTCATCGGGCGAACTCGTGTTCATCACCGGCGGCAACGGCTCCGGAAAATCGACCTTCCTGCGCGTGCTCGCCGGCCTCTATCCGCAGGACAGCGGCGAGATCCTGCTCGACGGCGTGCCGGTGACCGCGATCAATCGCGACCAGTATCGCGGGCTGATGTCGGCGATCTTCTTCGACTATCACCTGTTCCAGCGGCTGTACGGCATTCCGACACCCGAGCCCGGCGAGGTCGAGCGACTGCTCAGCCAATTCCGCCTGGGCGACAAGACCGGCCTGGTGAACGGCGAGTTTCGCACGCTCGATCTGTCGGGCGGCCAGCGGCGTCGTATCGCACTGATCGTCAGCCTGCTGGAGAAGCGTCCCATCCTCATCCTCGATGAGTGGACCGCCGAGCAGGACCCGGAATTCCGGCGCAAATTCTACGATGAGTTTCTGCCCGACCTGATGAAGGCGGGCGCCACCGTGGTGGTGATCACCCACGACGACCGCTACCTCGACGAGCTGGACATGCCGGCGCGCAGGATTCGTATGGACGAAGGCCGTATAGTGGAGCAGCGTTCGACGCTGCGGCACTAGACGGGCGATGGAGACCGTTTAATGGCGATGTATTCTGACATCCTGGATGGAACGCCACCGGCGCGACGCCGGTGGTGGCATTTCTTCAGGCGCCATCTGCCCGGCTTCGCCGTTTTCCTGATGGTGGCGTTTCTCGCCGCCATCATCCTGTTCCCCTACGTCGTCATCACCGTGCCGAGCGGCATGGTCGGCGTGCTGTGGAAGCGTTTCAACGGCTACGACCTCTACTGCTGGTGCTTCGTCGGCCGCGGCACCATCCTCGATCCGCAGGAGCTGCGCGACGAAGGCCTGCACGTGATCTGGCCGTGGGACAAGCTCTATCAATATAACCTGCGGCTGCAATCCTCGACCAAGACCTACAACGCCATCACCAAGGACGGCGTCAACGTCATCGCCCAGATCAACATCCGCTTCCAGCTGCTGCACAACCCCGTCGGCGTGCTGCACAAGTTCATCGGCCCGGACTATCTCGAGACCGTGGTCGATCCGGAAATCGGCAGCCGCGCGCGCGAGGTCATCTCGCAATACACCGCGCAGGAGGTCTACACCTCGCGCGAGCAGATCCAGGAAAAGATCCAGAAGGACGCGCAAAAGAGCCTCGGCACGCACCTGAACACGCTGGTGCAGCCAGAGGCGATGGAGCAGCCCGACCCGAAGCACTACAACGACTTCCTGCAGGACTCGATCCAGATTCTCGACTCGCTGGTGCTCAGCATCGAACTGCCGCCGGCGATCGTCGGCGCCATCAACCGGCAGACCCAGCAGTACTACGAGATCCAGGAATTCAAGTATCGCGTCGAACGCGAGGCGCAGGAATCGCGCCGCAAGCAGATCGAGGCCAACGGCATCGCCGCCTTCCAGAAGACGGTGAGCCAGGGCATTTCGGATTCCTATCTGCGCTGGCGCGGCATCGAGGCGACGCTGGCGCTCGCGCAGTCGTCGAACGCCAAGATCGTTATCATCGGCAGCGGCAAGGACGGCCTGCCGATCATCCTCGGCAATGTCGACAGTCCAGCGGGTACGCTCACCCCTCCCCCAAAATCGAACGACGAAGCGCCGCCGGGCGACAAGACCTCCTCGGCTTCGCCTGCGACCGGAAACACGCCTGGCGCAACCACTGCCAGCCCGGACCAGAAGTCTCCCGAGGGCGCGTCGCCGTCCGACAAGTCGGCGTCACAGGAGGGCAAGCCGATCCCCGGCCTCGACCTGTCGAAGATCAAGGCGTTGCTGCCTTGGCTGAACGAACAGCTACGTTCGACGGAGTCGGCAACGAGCTCCAGTCCGGGCGCGAGCGCGCCGCCGAAACAATAAGGGAAGCGCGAACGTGACCGACACATCGAGCCGGACCGTTCATCGGCGACGCCAACAGGGCTCAACACGCGGCCGGCTGACTGCGCTGGCCTTCGTCCTACTTGCCGCCCTCGGCGGTTTCATCCTCGGCCTTAACTTGAATTCGCGCGATCTCGTTGCGGCGCGGCAGCTGATCCAGCAATTGCAGACCGAAGCCCAGAAATATAAAAAGGACGCGCAGACGCAAAGCACAAATTTCGCGACGCTGCAGCTTCAGGTCACCGAGCTTCAGAACGCGATGCACGCTATGAAGCCGGCGCAGAATACCTACGACATCAAGCCCAACGAGTCGCTGGTGGTGGGTGACGGCCATTTGACCATCGGCCTCGTCGGCACGCCGAACAACGACACCATCAGCATCAACGTCAACGGCAAGCGGCAAGCCGTGACCACCGGCGACGTCATCAACCTGGCGCCCGATCCGTCGACCAATTGCCAGGTGACGGTGCAATCCTTCGACATGTTCAAGGCGACCCTGGTCGCCGCCTGCACGCCGGCCAAGCCGTAAATATTCGCGTTTCATCGCGGGAATCGGGCCCGGAAATCCGATAGTATCGCCCGAGTGATTCGCGTCCCCGCAACCAACGCGAAAGGCGGTGGGTGATGAGGCAAATCATCACAGTTGCGACGATGAAAGGCGGCAGCGGCAAGAGCACGCTGGCCAGTTGCCTGGCGGTGCATTGGCAGCTTAGCGGCCGGCCCACGACCATAATCGACGCCGACCCACAGCGCTCGATCTCACGGATTGCGGCGCGCGAGAAGGCGCTTGGCGGCGTCAAGGTGGTCGAGGATGCCTCCGAGAATGCCTGGAAAACGGCGCGGAACGTCAGCGTCACCGGCCCGGTCATCATCGACACGCCCGGCTTCCGCTCGCTGTCGACGCTCGCCTGCATCGCGGCGGCCGATTTCCTGCTGGTGCCAGTCAAAGCCTCGCCGCTCGACGTCGACCGCATGCTCGACACGCTCCACTCCCTCCTCGAAGGCGACGAAGGCGAGCGCCGCCTGTTTCGCTGCGTACTGACGCAGACAACGCGCGACTCCGTCATCGCCAAGCACATCCGCGCCGAATTGATCGAGGCCGGCTTTCCGGTGCTGGACAGCGAAATGACGAACCGGGTCGCCTACGCCGAAGCCGCGCTCTGGGGCGCGACACCGAGCCTGATCGAGAAGTCGGGCGCAGCCTCGCGCGAGATCGCCGCAATCGCCGCGGAAGTGGACGGCCTCATCGGGATCAGGCAAGCTGCCTGATCATGAGCAAGAAGCTTCCGCGGGCCATCCCACCGAACGCCATGCATGCTCCGGAGCCTCGGCTCGCGGCAGCGCTGGCCGACGTCGCAGATGAGCCCGAGGTGATGCGCAGGGCGACCGCCGCGGCGACCAAGGCCGCCGAGCCTGCTGCAACGCCGGCGGATGAGCGCCGCGCCGAGGCAGTCAAGCTCGTCAAGCGCTTTTCGCTCTGGGGCGGTGTCGCCAGCATGGTGCCGGCGCCGTTCTTCGACATCGCGGCGATCACGGCGGTGCAGATCCAGATGCTGCGGCGCCTATCGGCGATCTACGACGTTCCGTTCTCGGAAAA
>Ga0265325_10001459_pt1 | contig 16619 bp, 14 predicted proteins | sample 41420metaG_FD_202090 | JGI IMG/M metagenome (GOLD analysis project Ga0265325, IMG submission 202090) | Rhizosphere microbial communities from Carex aquatilis grown in University of Washington, Seatle, WA, United States - 4-14-20 metaG | ecosystem: Host-associated > Plants > Roots > Rhizosphere...
GCGATTTTCTCGACCACCGACGAGGGTGTGCTGTCGCTGGCGACGATTCGCGATTCCGCCGGTCATCCGTTCGATTTTCAGATCGTCCACCTCAATCAGGGCGCCTCGAGGCTGTTGAAACTGCCGTCAACCGACTTGCAATGGCGCCGCCTCTCAGCCGGCGGCAACCTGCTTTGCTCGAGCGAAGTGATCGAGCGCTTGCTCGGCGTCATCAGGAGCGGCAACCGCGATCAATTCGAGATCGACAGCGATCAGCGCAACCTGAGGCTCGGCGCGAACGCATTCGGCGACATCCTCTCGTTGACGATCTCGGATGTGACGGCGCTGAAGCGCCGCGAAGCCTCGTTCCGCCTGTTGTTCGACAACAACCCGATGCCGATGTGGGTGTTCGATGCCGAAACCACCGGCTTCCTCAGCGTCAATGACGCGGCGGTGCAGCACTATGGCTACAGCCGAAAGACCTTTCTGGGCATGAAGCTTCGCGAGATCTGGCCGGAGGACGAATGGGTCAGCCATTCAGAGGCGCTGCAGCGGGCCGGCGAGACTTATCACTCGGGGCGCAACTGGGGGCATCTCAAGGCCGACGGCAACGAAATCCAGGTCCTGACGTTCGGACGGCGCGTCAATTTCGAGGGCCGCGACGGCTATCTCGTCGCCGTCGTCGACATCACCGAGCGGCGCAAGGCCGAGGCGCGGATCGCCTACATGGCCCACCATGACGGCCTCACCAACCTGCCGAACCGCGAACTCTATCAGGATCGGCTTGGCGAGGCGCTGGAGCGAAGCGAGAGCGAGCACAAGCGCGTGGCCGTGCTCTGCGTCGATCTCGACCTGTTCAAGAACGTCAACGATTCCTTCGGCCATCCGATGGGTGATCGCCTCTTGAGGCTGGTCGCCGATCGGCTGCGGTCGCAGGTTCGCGGCAACAATCTGGTGGCGCGCCTCGGCGGCGACGAGTTCGCGGTCATCCTGGCCTCCGACGTCTCGCCGAACGAGGCCAGCGACTTCGCATCCCGCCTGATCAAGACCCTGAGCGCCTGTTACGAGATCGACGGCATCGAGGTCGTGATCGGCGCCAGCATCGGGATCGCGCTTTCGCCCGGCGACGGCGACACCACCGAGGAACTGATGCGCAACGCCGACATGGCGCTGTACCGGGCGAAGTCGGACGGCGGCGGCGTTCACCGCTTCTTCGAGCGCGAGATGGACCGCCAGGCGCAAAAGCGCCGCGACGTGGAGCTCGACTTGCGCCGCGCCTTCGCCAATGGCGAATTCGAGCTGCACTATCAGCCGCTGGTGGACATCGCCGCCGACCGCATCTCGGGCTTCGAATCGCTGCTGCGCTGGCGGCATCCCGAGAAGGGGATGATCTCGCCGGCGGATTTCATTCCGGTCGCCGAGGACATCGGACTGATCGTTTCGCTCGGCGAATGGGTGTTGCGCGAGGCCTGCGCGGAGGCGGTGAAATGGCCCGCCGACGTCAAGGTCGCCGTCAACCTGTCGCCGGTGCAGTTTCGCAGCCGCAATCTGGTTCAGGTCGTAATCTCGGCGCTGGCGAATTCCGGATTGCCGCCGACGCGGCTCGAGCTCGAGATCACCGAATCGCTTTTCCTGGCGGAGACCGAGGCCAATCTCGCGATCCTGCACCAGTTGCGCGAGCTCGGCGTCAGCATTTCGATGGACGATTTCGGCACCGGATATTCCAGCCTCAGCTATCTCCGGAGCTTTCCGTTCGACAAGATCAAGATCGATCGCTCCTTCGTGAAGGATCTGGCGCAGCGCCCCGATTGCGTCGCGATCGTGCGGGCGATCTCCGGCCTTGGCCGCAGCCTCAACATCACCACGACGGCCGAAGGCGTCGAAACGATGGACCAGCTGGACTGGCTGCGCGCCGAAGGCTGCAACGAGGTGCAGGGTTTTCTGTTCAGCCCGGCCCAACCCGCCGCCGAGGTGGCGCGGCTGCTGTCCAAATTCGGCCGGCGCGCGTCGCAGGCGGCGTGAGGCCGTAGGGACTTAGAACCGCGTCACGATATCGGCGAGCGCCGGGCGCGGGCGGTCTTCGCTCGGCTTCGAGATCGTGCCGATGTAAATGAGGCCGGCGAGTTTTTCGTCCGGCTTCAGGCCGAGGGCGTCGAGCGCGTCGCGATCGAAGGCGAACCAGCCGGTCAGCCAGCATGCGCCGTAGCCCAGCGCGGTCGCCGCGGTGACGATGTTCATGGCGCTGGCGCCGGCGGACAATTCCTGCTCCCACGGCGGCACCTTGGGATGCGGTTTGGTGAAACTGACCACGCCGATCACCAGCGGTGCGTCGCTGAGCCGGCGCTTCTCGACATCGATTTCGGTCGCCGTCGCGTTCGGATTCTTACGCGCGAACACGGTTGCGATCAGTTCGCCCGCACGGTTACGCGCATCACCTTCGAAAATGATAAAACGCCACGGCGCCAGCTTGCCGTGATCGGGCACCCGTGCGCCGATGGTCAGGATGGTTTCGAGCTCGGCCGGCGAGGGGCCGGGTCCGCTCATGTCGCGCGGTTTGACGGAGCGGCGCGTCTTCAGGAGGTCGATGGCATCGGTCACGGCAGTCTCTCTGAACGGGGAATGATTTGGCTTTTCGCATAGCATGCAAGGCGGGCGGCCACGAGGCCGAAGGCCCGCCTTTTAGATCGATTGTGAGCAGCGAGCAGGCGACGGCTTGCGGGGAGACCGGCGTGGTGGCCCCAGGCTATTTTGGTCGCAGCTTGACCGGCATCTTCGCCGCGCGCTCCAGCAGATCCTTGCCGAGATCCTCCAGAATTTCCCGCGTCGCCAGAAACAGGCTGTGGCCCTGGTCGGTCTCGATCGCCAGCGCCACCACCGTCGGCTGGTTGGGATCCGGGATCAGCTGGTAGGCCCGGATCGGGTAGGCGGGCAGTTCCTGCTCTTCCGTCATCAGGTTTCCAGTCTCGCCCGCTTCACGTCCGGTGGCGTGGCCTCCTCGACCAAAGCGACGATGGCCTCGTCGGTCGGCATCACCGTCTGCCCCTCACTGCCGAGCCGGCGGATCGAGACCGAGTGAGTCTCGGCTTCCTTCTTGCCGACCACGAGCAGCGCGGGGATCTTCGCCAGCGAATGTTCGCGGACCTTGTAGTTGATCTTTTCGTTGCGCAGGTCGATCTCGACGCGCAGGCCCGCGCGCCGCGCCGCTGATGCGACCACCTTGGCGTACTCGTCGCCTTCCGAGGTGATGGTGGTGACCACGGCCTGGATCGGCGCCAGCCAGAGCGGGAAGTTGCCGGCATAGTGCTCGATCAGGATGCCGATGAAACGCTCCATCGAACCGCAGATCGCGCGATGCACCATCACCGGCGTCTTCTTGGAGCCGTCGGCGTCGATGTAGAACGCGCCGAACCGTTCCGGCAGGTTGAAGTCGACCTGCGTGGTGCCGCACTGCCAGTCGCGGCCGATGGCGTCGCGCAGCACATACTCGAACTTCGGTCCGTAGAACGCGCCTTCGCCGGGATTGATCTCGGTCTTGATGCGCTGGTTGTGGCTCCTGGCCTTGATCTCCTCCAGCACCGTCGCCATCACGCGTTCGGCATGATCCCACATCTCGTCGGTGCCGACGCGCTTCTCCGGCCGGGTCGAGAGCTTGACCGTGAGCTCGCCTTCGAAACCGAAATCGGAATAGGTCGAAAGAATCAGATCGTTGATCTTCAGACACTCCTCGGCGAGTTGTTGCTCCGTGCAGAACACATGCGCGTCATCCTGCGTAAAACCGCGCACCCGCATCAGGCCGTGCATGGCGCCCGACGGCTCGTAGCGATGCACCACGCCGAATTCGGCCAGACGCAAGGGCAGGTCGCGGTAGCTCTTCAGGCCGTGCTTGAAGATCTGCACATGGCCCGGACAGTTCATCGGCTTGAGTGCAAACCAGCGCTTGTCCTCGGCCTCGTCACCGGCGGATTGGGCGGCGAACATGTTCTCGCGATACCAGTCCCAATGGCCGGAGGTTTCCCACAGCACCTTGTCGAGGATCTGCGGCGCGTTGACCTCGCTGTAGTCGCCGATCAGGCGGCGGCGCATATAGGCGACCAGCGCCTGGAAGATGGTCCAGCCCTTGGCGTGCCAGAACACCACGCCGGGGCCTTCCTCCTGGAAGTGAAACAGGTCGAGCTCGCGGCCGAGCTTGCGATGGTCGCGCTTCTCGGCTTCCTCGATCTGCTTCAAATACGCGTCGAGGTCTTCCTGTTTGGCGAACGCCGTGCCGTAGATGCGCGTCAGCATCGGATTGTTGGAATCGCCGCGCCAGTACGCGCCGGCCACCTTCATCAGTTTGAAGGCGTTGCCGATCTTGCCGGTCGAGGTCATGTGCGGGCCGCGGCACAGGTCGAACCAGTCGCCCTGCTTGTAGATCTTGATGGTCTGGTCGGCCGGAATCGCATCGACCAGCTCGACCTTGAACATCTCGCCGTTGTCGCGGAACACCTGCTTGGTCTGTTCGCGGTCCCAGATTTCCTTGGTGAAGGGTTTGTCGCGCGCAATGATCTCGCGCATCTTCTTTTCGATCGCCGAAAAATCTTCCGGCGTGAACGGCTCGTTGCGGAAGAAATCGTAATAGAAGCCGTTCTCGATCACCGGACCGATCGTGACCTGGGTACCCGGCCACAGCGATTGCACCGCTTCGGCCAGCACATGGGCGGCGTCGTGCCGGATCAGTTCCACCGCGCGGGCGTCGTCGCGGGCGATGAATTCGATTCGCGCATCATGCTCGATCGGGTCGGCGAGATCGACCACCGTGCCGTCAAGCGCCATCGCCACCGTGCGCTTGGCCAGCGACGGCGAAATGCCCTTGGCGATATCGAGGCCGGTGGTGTTTTTGGGGAATTCGCGCTTGGCGCCGTCGGGGAAGGTGAGGGCGATCCTGGTGGATTCGACAGGCTTCAGATTCGTGAGGCTGTACTTAAAGTCGGTCATGGCGGTCTCCTGTGGCTCACTCCTGCGAACGAGCGCAGGTAAGCGGGATGCAGCGGTATAGCAGGCGATTCGGCCGCTGCAACCGGCAAAAGCGCGGGTTTCAAAGGCCCGGAAACGCCGCGGGAAATATCCGGCGCCGCGCGCTTTCCTTTGCCAGAGATTTGCACTACATGCATCTGCATGAAAAACCCGCCAGCCGATGGCCATGTTCACCGCCGCTTCGCCCCCACCGCCTTGATGCTCGGCAACATCGTCACCGGCTGTTCGGTGCTGGCGCCGGCGGGCATGCTGAGCGAATTGTCGAGTGGACTTGACGTTACGATCCGCGACGCCGGCCTCTTGATTACATTTGGCGCGATCATGCTGTGCATCGGCTCGCCGGTGACGGCGTGGCTGACCAGCCGGATCGAGCGCCGCACGTTGCTCGCCGTGACAGTGGCGGTGCTGGCGCTGAGCAACGCGGCGTCCGCCTTTGCGCCGGATTATGCCAGCCTGCTGGTCATTCGCCTGGTCATGCTCGCGGTCGGTGCGCTCTATACGCCGCAGGCCGCGGGCACCGCCGCGCTTATGGTGCCGGCGGAACGACGCGGCAGCACCATCGCCTATATTTTTCTCGGATGGTCGCTTGCCGCCGCGGTCGGCCTGCCCCTGATCACCTTCATCGCCAGCCGCTATGGCTGGCGCGCGGTCTACGGCAGCATCGGGTTGGTCGGCTGCTTGAGTTTCCTGTTGCTGGCGTGGCGCCTGCCGCGCGGATTGGTCGGTTCACCCGTCGATCTCAAGACCTGGGCCGAGCTTGGGCGAAATCGCATGATCCTTCTCCTGCTGTCGATCACCACATTGCAGATGTCCGGCCAGTTCGTGGTGTTCACCTTCATGGGACCGCTGCTGACGAAACTGACGCATGCCGGTCCGGACGCGATCGGTCTGGTATTCGCGCTCTATGGCGTCTGCGGCTTCGTCGGCATCGCGATCGCGACCCGCATCGTCGATTCCTGGGGGCCCTACAAGACCTCGCTGTTGTTCACGAGCCTGCTGCTGGCCGGCGTCACCGGATGGGCGTTCAGCGCTGGCAGCTATCCGTTGATGGCCGCTTCGGTCGCGATCTGGGGGCTTGGGTTCGCCTCGACCAACTCGATGCAGCAGGTCCGGCTGGTCATGGCGGCGCCGGCGCTCGCGCCGGCATCGGTATCGCTCAATACCTCGGTGCTGTATATCGGGCAGGCCGTCGGTTCGGCGATCGGCGCCACGCTGTTCGCGCGCGATCTGCTCTTTGCCGAAGGCTACGTGTCCGCGGGTTTCGTCGCGCTGGCGCTGATGATGGTGGTCCTGACCGGACGACGGCGGCCCGCGGCATCTCCCGGCTAGAGGAATAATATCCGGCCGCGGACGGCTCGACTCGAAGTTTGCTTTGCCCTACATCGGCGGGCGAAGTCGCAAGGGAATGAGAAGTGATATGAGAACGATACTCGCACTCGTCGTGGTCCTCTACTCAGGCGCGGCCCTGGCTCAGGCCACGGCGCCCGCCGCCTCCAGCCCGCCGCCGACCGTTGGCGGCAAGCCGCTGGTCCAGGTGAAGCCGCGCGGTTCGGCTGCGAAAGCGACCCCCGCGCCGAAGGGGGAACACCTGTCGATCGCCAAGCGGTTGCTGGCCTGCCAGGAAATCGACGATGGCACCAAGGGCCGGCTCGATTGCTACGACGGGATCTTCCCGCCCAAGCCGAATCCGAAAGCGCCTGCCGCGAAAGGCGTCGCGGATTGCCGCTTCGCCAAGGAAGAGGACGAGCGGCTGACGTGCTTCAACGGGTTCGCCGACAAGATTCCCAAATTCTAAGGCGGCAGTGAGCGCCTCGTCAGTCGCCGATCCGCGTCAATATCGCTTTGAAGGCGACGCCGGGCAATTGCAGCGCGCTGCCTTCGAAGTCGACCATGTCTCCGTGCTCCGTTCCCTTCAACGTCAGCGTGATCATGTCGCTTCCGAACAGCGGCTTGAAGCCGGGGTCGGGATTGTGCCGCAGGGTCGAAATCTTGACGTGGATTTCCTCGCCCTTGCGGATGTAGTTGCCGACAAAGGCAAAGCCGGAATTGCCGCCGCGCAGTTTGCCCGCGGTGGCATACAGCACGCCATTGCCGACGCCATGAACGGTATGAAATTCAACCTTGTAAAGGCCTTCCTGCAATTTGGATCCCCGATCAGAATTTTTCTCGTCGCACCCTAGGGCCAGGGCGTTTACCGAACAATGCCGGGCATCGGAAATCAGGCGGCCGTCAACATTACAATCAGCGTTATGATGAAAAGGCTATAACGATGTGACGGCGCCGAAAGCGCGGTCAGCGGCTCGCGGACGACGCAGCGCCGGCCGCAACCCGCGTTAGCGCCGGCGATGCCGCCATCTTGAGCAGCACTTCCTTGACCGGGTTTTCGGTCCAGGCGTGGGTGACGTAGTCGCGATGGGTCACGCCATCCTGGGTCTTGACGAAGACCACACTGCCGGGCCGCAGCGGACCATCCAACTCATCCGAGATCGCGATGCCCTTCTGCCGCAGCATCTGCATCAGTTCCTGGTCGTGCCGCTGGGTGTAGTGCGTGTAGGCGCTGACGAAAAAGCCCGAGCGGTTGTTCGCGATCCAGGATGCGAACTTGTCCAGCTCGCCATAGACGGCATCGAGCAGGAACACGCCGCGGATCCGATTGCCGAGCCCGCCGACTTCGAGGCTCCAGGCGGTCGGCACGAAGCCGCCGCTGTAGCCGACCAGGATGACCGGCAGGTTCGCAAACTCCCTGGCCGAGCGCGGGTCGCCATAGAGGCTGGCGAGATGGCCGGCCGATTCATCGATGAAGCGCTTGAGCCCGCCCGGCTGCCAGAACTTGCCGGCGCTGGAATCGGCGGCATCGACCGCAAGCTGCGGCGCGAGCAGCACGGCGTTGACGCCGGAATCCGTAATCTGTTGCGGCACCAGCTGCCGGTCGCGCACGTCGCGTTCCAGCGTGGCACCGTTGCCGTGGAAGAACACGACGATCACGCCCGGTTTGCGGATATCGAAATTCTCCGGAACATGCATCAGCACGCGGTTGTCGTTGTAGGTCGTGTCCTGCCAGTAAACCCGGCCGCCATAGCTGCGGTGGCCGCGGCGTCCGTCCTTGGCAACGTCCAGGAACGGCTCATCGGTGCGCGGATTGTTGCCGAGATAGGGAAACGCCGAGGATTTCAGGCCGACCAAAGTGGTCAGATCTTCGCGCGGCGGCCGCTGGTAGGGCGCCGTCGGCTCCAGCGACGCAACCCGATAGGGCGCAGGCTGGGTTTGCACCGTTCGCTTGGCAGGCGCGTCGGCGGGCTTGAGCGGCTGAAAACTCTCGCTCTCGCTCGGGAAGCGATCTTTGAATTGAGGTCGTGGGAAGCGGTCGTCGAAATTGTCGCCCATCGCGACCTGGGAGTTGGCCGCGAGCTGGCCGGCGCCCGGCGCCTTGCCGCATTGAGCGAGCACGAATGACAGCGGGACGAGTGCTGCGAGACTGGCGATCCAGCGCCATCGATTCGAACCGGCGCGGCGGGCAGGGGCTATCGGCCGCGCACAGCGCGACGCGCCCGGTGTCGGCACCCGGCCTGCGCCATCAGACGTCTGGAATTCCGCCCCGACCATCCACCTCTGCCCCAATGTCCACCGGCGATCGGCGTATGTCAGCTCGTCAACGTTGAGGTCACGTAAACGTCCGGAAAACTCCCCATCCGGATATCGCCAAAGAACACAAAATCGTGTCCTGATTGTGGGACGGCAACCCTCCTTCCGCAATGGTGCAATGGTTTTCGGTATCGAAATACCGAATTTGGGCCGTGTTCTAATCACCTTTAAGCCTGCTTGAATTGATAGGGGTGAGCCTGCACGATGAAACCAGCGGGCGCGACGCCCCAAGTGTGGACTGGCATGGCGGCATCAGAGACGGGAACGGCGGCTTGGCCCGCTCAGCTTCCCGGAGGCGGCTCCACCGTTTCGGTGATCGTGGCGACCGCCATCGTCGTCGCCGACATGGTCGGCGTCGGCGTCTTCACCAGCCTCGGCTTCCAGGTCAAGGACATCCCCTCCGGTTTTGCGATCCTGCTGCTGTGGAGCGTCGGCGGCGTCGTCGCCTTGTGCGGGGTGTTTTCCTACAGCGAACTTGGCGCGATGTTTCCGCGCTCGAGCGGAGAATACAATTTTCTGAGCCGCGCCTTTCATCCCGCGTTCGGATTCCTGGCGGGCTGGGTGTCGGCGACGGTCGGGTTCGCGGCTCCCGTGGCGCTGGCCGCCATGGCCTTCGGGGAATACGGCAAATCGGTTCTGCCCGGCGCGCCGCCGCTTGTGCTCGCCGTCGGCGTGGTCTGGCTGGTGTCGATCGTGCAGCTGTCGGGGGTCCGCCACTCCAGCACGTTTCAACTGATCTCGACCATTTTGAAGGTGGTGCTGATCACGGCGTTCCTGATCGCCGGATTTGTCGTCGGCACGCCGCAGCCGGTCTCGTTCGCGCCGCAGGCGGCCGACTTCGCCCACATCGCCAGCGCGCCGTTCGCGATCGGGCTTGTGTTCGTGATGTATTCATTCTCGGGATGGAACGCCGCGACCTACATCATCGGCGAGATGGACACGCCGCAGCAGAACCTGCCGCGCGCGCTGCTGGCGGGGACGCTGATCGTGCTCGTGCTCTATGTGGCGCTGAATGCCGTTTTTTTGCACACCACGCCGATCGACAGGCTGTCCGGGCAACTCGACGTCGCCCGCATCGCCGGCAGCTTCATCTTCGGCGACATCGGCGGCCGCATCGTCGGCGCCATGATCTGTATCGGGTTGATCTCCTCGATCAGCGCGATGATGTGGATCGGCCCGCGCGTGATGATGACGATGGGGGAGGACATCCCTGCCTTGCGGATATTCGCCCGCAAATCGCCCCAGGGCGCGCCGGCCTACGCCATCCTTTTCCAGCTCGCGGTGGCGAGCCTGATGCTGTTCACCCGCAGTTTCGAGGCGGTGCTCGATTTCATTCAGTTCGCGCTGTTGTTCTGCTCGTTCTTCACCGTGCTTGGCGTCATCAAGCTGCGCATCACCCAGCCCGAAGCGCCGCGGCCCTACCGCGCCTGGGGATACCCGATCACCCCTGTGGTTTTCCTGCTCGTGACGGCTTTCATGATGTATTATCTTCTGACGGAACGGCCGTTGCAGTCGGCGCTCGGTAGCTTGATCATGATTTCCGGCCTGTTGATTTATGCCGTTTTCCGAAGACGCGGCGATTCTGCACCTTCATCTCCAGGCCGCGGATAAATATGCGCCAGTTCACGAAAATTGCGCTCGTCGCCGCAGCCATGTTCCTGGCGGCCGCGCTGCCGGCGCGCGCCGCCGGTGCCGTCACCGCGAATGATACGGCGCTGTTCCTTGCAGGCATGATGCCGTCGGCCGATTCACCGCTGATGCCGTTGACCCAGGACTCTTCCTGGCAGCGACACGCAAAATTCTTCGATGCGGCGTTCGCCCAGCTCGAGGAGCGTCAGCTTTCGAGGATCCGGGCCTGGGCCAGCACTAATCTCGCCGCGCCGAAGCCTGTGATGTTCTACATGTTCTCGGGTCCGGATTTCCTCTACGCCGACGCGTTTTATTCGAAGGCCGCGACCTATGTGCTGAGCGCGCTGGAGCCGCCGGGTTCGGTGCCGGATCTCACGAGATTGCCGCGGGGAGGGGTGGCAGCCGCGCTCTACGATGTCGAGCGCTCGATGGGCTCGATCCTGAGCTTCAGCTTTTTCATTACCAAGCAGATGAAGGTCGATCTGCGCGCCGGAGAGCTCGGCGGCACCTTGCCGATCCTCTATGTCTTCCTGGCGCGCTCGGGCAAGACCATCCGCGAGGTCAGCCCGGTCGCGCTCGACGACAAGGGAGCGGCGTATTCCGCGGGCGAAAATCCGGGCAGGAACGCGACCCGCGGGGTGCGGATCGTGTACTCGGGCCATGACGGCCAGCAGAAGACGCTGTATTATTTTTCCACCGATCTCTCCAATTCCGGCGTCAGGGCCTCGGGCTTTCTGAAATTTTGCGAGACACTCGGGACCGGCAACAGCCTGATCAAGAGCGCCTCCTATCTGCTGCATTCCGGCAATTTCTCAGCCGTTCGAAATTTCCTGCTCGCCAATAGCGCCACCATCATCCAGGACGATTCCGGCATTCCGCTCGCCTACTACAATCCGAGGAAATGGCAGTTCTTCCCGTTCGGCCGCTATGCCGGTCCGATCGACAAATTCCCCGGAACGTACCAGCAGCAATATGCCGAGCTGTTCCGCCGGGCCCAGCCGATGGATTTCGGCATTGGCTATCGCTGGCGCTCGCATGAATCGAATTTGCTGCTGTCGGTCAGGACGGCGCCCGACGATCCAGGCGGCGTCGACACGACGTCGGTGGCTCCCGCGCCCGAAGCCGCTCCGCCCAAGCCGCCTCGTTCCCGTATGCCGCGTCCGCCGGCCCCGATCGGGCAGTCGCAACGCTACTTCTGGTTTTCGCGCTGAAACGTTTTTTGCGTCAGGAGAACTTCACCAGCGAACGCTTTGGCTGGGTACGATGAAGGCTGCCTTACTCGGCGGCTGATAGCCACCGCTCAAAAATCTGCAGGCCGCGACGGTCACGATGACGAGCGCAAGGGCTGCGATCAGATCGAGGTGGCGGGGATCGTGGTGACCCCCATGGGCTATTTTCCAAGGGCTGATTTTCCAGCGCATTGATTGGGCCCTCGAGGAGAAGGTATCAAATCAATGCCGCCTGCGCGCCGCGGTTCCCGTCACGGCAGTCACGGCAGCAATGCGCCTTTCGCTTGGAAGCACCGCAGCGAAGAAGCACTGCAACCGAGACTGTCGTGGAAAAATCGGGGTGGCGCGGCTCTCGGCGGATGTGAATCAACCCGACGGCGCGTTGACGCTGCGCCAGCGCCCGTACCGCCAGGGCAGATAGCATCGCGCGCCCGGCGGCGTCGTCAGCGGCACATTGTCGATCCCCGAGGTGCCCCAGGGCTGGCAGCGCAACAGACGCGCCAGCGTCATCCATCCGCCACCCCACAATCCGAAACGCTCGATCGCTTCGTCGCCATAGACCGAACAGGTCGGCAGATGGCGGCAGTTGTAACCGACCAAGGGCGACAGCGTGTGCCGGTAAATCCAGATCAAGGCGCGCCCGGCATTGCGCGGCAGGCGGGCGGCGGCGTTGGCGCAGTCCGCGCAATGCGGTGACGATGAATGCTTCATGGGCGGCTTGCTGCCATCATAGGCGCGGGTTTGCGCAGTTCCCGGGCATGGAACTGGTCATCGCGAATAATTGTGCAACACTTGCAGAAATATCAATGGTTTGGGTGGCAGTGCAGCAAAGGTTCTATGGACGATCAGGGTTGCCACGGTTACCCTTTTCATAACGCCTGCATGACAGAATCATCCGGCGTTGAACTGGAGCCGTTGCCACCGCTCGTTTTGGGGCCAGTGGGGAAGGAACCAAATTGAGGCTTGTGAAGTCGCTTGGATTTCGCGGCTGGGCGCTGCTTGGCGCCGCCGCCCTGTGCATCGCATTGCCCGGCCTGGCCACGCCCGGCGGCCCGGCGAATGCCGGCACCTCCCTCGAAGAACGCAAACTGCCGATGCGCTTCAGCTGGGTCGACTGCGGACCGAATTGCGGCGGCTGGATCAGCGCGGTCGGCATCGTGACCGCCGACAGCCCCAGGGATTTCAACGAATTCGCCCACGGCCGCGATCTCGGCGGCGTGACCATCGTGCTGGATTCCAGCGGCGGTTCGGTCAACGATTCCATCACGCTCGGACGGCGCTGGCGCAGTCTCGGTCTTTTGACCACCGTCGGCATCAACGTGCGGACCCATAGCGCGAAGGGCGACCGGGCCAGCATCGAGCCCGAGGCCTATTGCGAGTCGATGTGCGTTTACCTGTTGCTCTCGGGCAAGACGCGCTACGTGCCTGAGGCAGCCCACATCCGCGTGCATCAGATCTGGATGGGCGACCGCGCCGACGATGCCAAGGCCGCAAGCTACACTGCGCAGGACCTGATGATCGTCGAGCGCGACATCGGGCGTCTGGCCAAATACACCTTCGACATGGGCGGGGCGGGCGATCTGTTGTCGCTGTCGCTGAACGTGCCGCCGTGGGAGGATCTGCACGAATTGTCGCGTGAAGAACTGCGGCTGACCAATCTCGTGACCACCGATGCGGTTGCCGAGGTGCTGCCGAAGCTGGACGCCGCCATTGCGCCGGTGGCCGAGCTCGCGCCCAAGCCGGTGCAGGACCGGTTTGCCGGCAGCGCCGCGGACCCCGCGACCGATCCGCAGCCCGTGAAATCCACCAAGACGGCGGAAGCTGTCGTTCCGACCGGCGGGATCGTGGCGACGCCGGCGAAGTAGCGGCTGCTAACCCCGAAAATGGTGTCATCATCCGCGAAAGCGGATGATTCAGTACGCCGCGGCTTCAGTGGTTGATCGAGATTTCCCGGCGTACTGGATGCCCGCTTTCGCGGGCATGACGACCGTGTATTGACCCCTTATGCCGATGCCGGCTGCTTCGTCTTGGCCTCGATCTGGCCGATGGCGTCGACCACGGCGTCGAAGGTCAAAAGGGTCGAGGCGTGGCGCGCCTTGTAGTCGCGCACGGGCTCGAGCAGGGCGATATCGGCCCATTTGCCTTCCGGCGGCTTGCCGTTTTCCTTCAGCATCTTGCGCACGGTTTCGCGCAGTTCGCGCAGTTCGTTCGCGGTCGAGCCGACCACGTGGCTCGCCATGATCGAGGAGGAGGCCTGGCCGAGCGCGCAGGCCTTCACGTCATGGGCAAAATCGCTGACCACATTGCCATCCATCCTGAGGTCGACCTTGACGGTCGAACCGCACAGCTTGGAGTGCGCCGTGGCGCTGGCGTCCGGCGCGGCGAGCCGTCCCAGGCGGGGGATATTCCCGGCCAATTCGATGATCCGCTTGTTGTAAATGTCGTTCAGCATGCGTTCGGGGTCCCGACCTGCCTGGTACGATCGCCCTTGGCGGGCGCGGGTGACAGCCCTATATATGGGGGCCGATGCCGGAAATGAAGTCCGGCCAGGGATTGTGGGACTCAGGCGTCCGGCGGCAAACCGCCCCGTCTGCCGGTGACACTCCGGTCCATTCTGGACCGGTCGAACGGAGTTGACATGGACGCACTGATCAAATCCATCCGCCCAGGCAAGCCTTCTGAAACAAAGCCTTCCGACAGCAAGATTCCGGAAGCGAAGTTGCCGGACGTGCGTCCGGCGGAACTCGATCCATCCGAATTTCTGGCAGCCGCCGTTCGTGCCGACCAGCCGCGCCCGTCGCGCGCCGAGGCGGAAGCGGCGGTGGAGACCCTGCTCGGCTACATCGGCGAGAACCCCCAGCGCGAGGGTCTGCTCGATACGCCGCGCCGCGTGGTCGAGGCCTTCGACGAACTCTATCAGGGCTATCATCAGTGTCCGGCGGAGGTGCTCAACCGCACCTTCGGCGAGACCGCCGGTTATGACGATTTCGTGCTGATCCGCGACATCGAATTCACCTCGCAATGCGAGCATCACATGATGCCGTTCTACGGCAAGGCGCATATCGCCTATACGCCGGTGGAGCGGGTGGTGGGGTTGTCGAAGCTGGCGCGGCTGACCGATATCTTTGCCCGCCGCCTGCAGACCCAGGAGCATCTGACCGCCCAGATCGCGGCTGCGATCGACGAGGTGTTGAAGCCCCGCGGCGTTGCCGTGATGATCGAGGCGGAGCATACCTGCATGTCGGTGCGGGGCGTCGCCAAGCACGGGGCGACGACGTTCACCAGCCGCTTTACCGGCATGTTCCGCGACAACCCGGCGGAGCAGGCGCGTTTCATGTCCATGGTGCGAGGCACGCTGCGGTAACCTCGCCCAAACCAGCGAGAATCGACCGTGTCGACACAAGCAGATATCAACGACCTCGAGGAGGGGCTCAACTTCAGGCCCAAATTCGACGCGTCCGGTTTCGTCACCTGCGTGGCGACCGATGCGGCGACCGGCGACGTGCTGATGGTCGCCCATATGAACGAGGAGGCCCTGCGCAAGACCATCGCGAGCGGCGAGGCCTGGTACTTCAGCCGCTCCCGCAATGCGTTATGGCGGAAAGGCGAGACTTCAGGTCAGACCCAGCGCGTGGTCGAGATGCGGCTCGACTGCGATCAGGATGCGGTCTGGATCCGGGTCGAGCAGAACGGCGCCGCCTGCCACACCGGCCGGCGTTCGTGCTTCTACCGCAAGGTCGAGGCCGGCGAGGGCGGCGCGCGACTGTCGTTCGTGGATGCGGACAGGCTGTTCGATCCGGACGCGGTCTATCGGAAATAGTCCCGTCATTCCGGGGCGCCCAACGGGTCGGCGCTCTGCGCCGCCCGATGACAGGCTCCGCGCGAACCCGGAATCTCGTGCCGCCAATCTCTGGATTCCCCGATGCGCAATTGCGCATCTGAGCTCTGCGCCTGACGGCGCATCCCCGAATGACGGCCGGAGGATAGCGCTCATTAACCCGCCATTAACCATAATTGTCCCAGTGTGACGCTGGCTTGAGCGTTAGTGGGAGCTTTCGAACAGGCCAGGGTGGGTCATTTCGCGGGGAGCGAGGACCAGACATGTCGGTTGACACTTCAAGCGCCACGGCAACGGCAGGTGTCGATCCCTCGCGCGTGCGCATTGCCGGCGCGATCAAGCAGGCCGCCAGCACCACCGGCACCAGCTTCGAATACCTGCTGGCCACTGCGAAGATGGAATCCAATTTCAATCCGACCGCGGGCGCGTCGACCTCGTCGGCGCGCGGGCTGTTTCAGTTCATCGACCAGACCTGGCTCGGCACCGTGAAGGAAGCCGGCACCCAGCTCGGCTACGGCAAATACGCCGACGCCATCAGCAAGACCGGCTCCGGCGGCTATTCGGTCAGCGATCCCGCCGCGCGAAATGCGATCATGAAGCTGCGCGACGATCCCGCCGCCGCCTCGTCGATGGCGGGCGTGCTGACCCAGTCCAACAGTTTCAAGCTCACCGGCAAGCTCGGCCGGCGTCCGACCGACGGCGAACTCTATATGGCGCATTTCATGGGGGTCGGCGGCGCGGCCAAGCTGATCTCGAACGCCGAGGACAATCCGCAGGCCTCCGCAGCGCAGCTGTTTCCCAATGCGGCTGCGGCCAATCGTTCGATCTTCTACGACCGCTCCGGACAGGCGCGCACGGTTTCGGAAGTCTATTCGGTGCTGTCGGCGCGTTACGCCGGCGCCGCCAATTCCCCGGCCACCCGCACCGCGATGGCGTCCGTCGGCGGCGACGTTACGCCCAATTTCGCGCTCGCCAGCGCCGCGCCGGCCGCGCCCGCGATCGACAATGCCGCTTACCTCTCGCAGTTTCCGGACGTCCGTGCGGTGACGCCGGTCACGCTGGCCTCCGCCTCCAACGCGCCGTCGAGCGATCCGATCTTCCGCTCGCTGTTCCAGGCAGACGGAGAACGAGCGCAGCCGATCTCAGCGACGGTTCGCGAATTGTGGGGCAAGAACTCGTCGCTGACGTCGGTTGCGAACGCCGCGCCGGCACCGGATGCAGGCCCGGCATTGCCGCAAACGCCCGATGTCCGCGCCCCCGGACCGCTCGATCTCTTCAGCGACCGCAAC
>Ga0265325_10001467_pt1 | contig 16594 bp, 10 predicted proteins | sample 41420metaG_FD_202090 | JGI IMG/M metagenome (GOLD analysis project Ga0265325, IMG submission 202090) | Rhizosphere microbial communities from Carex aquatilis grown in University of Washington, Seatle, WA, United States - 4-14-20 metaG | ecosystem: Host-associated > Plants > Roots > Rhizosphere...
GCTGGTGTCCAGTGTCGCGTATGTTCCGGGTTGCCGGGCCATGAGAGTTCCTTTCGTGATGGCGAAAGAACTAGATTACAACATTGTCAGTTGCCAGTGGCCAGCAGCCAGTTGCCAGTATGGGGGCAGACAACTGACAACTGGCTACTGATGACTGACAACTGCTACTTTGCCGCTACAATGGCATTCGACCGACGATGCCATCGAACTGGATCTTCTGGCTGCTGTTCAATGTGTTTGTGCTGGCGATGCTGGCGCTCGATCTGGGCGTCTTCCATCGCGAGAAGCACGTGATCAAGGTCCGGGAGGCGATGGCGTGGACGGTGTTCTGGATCGCGCTGGCAACCTGCTTCGCCGTGCTCATCTATTTTTTCGGGCACTCGCTGGTCGGAAGGCACGTGCCGTCGAACTCGCGGCTTTCGCTGGAATTCGTTACTGGCTACCTGATCGAGCTGTCGCTCAGCGTCGACAACCTGTTTGTCTTCCTGCTGCTGTTCCGCTACTTTCACGTGCCGCGCGCGTATCAGCATGAAGTGCTGTTCTGGGGCGTGATCGGCGCGCTGGTGATGCGGGCGATCTTCATTGCCGTCGGCGTCGCGCTGCTCAACCGGTTCCACTGGGTCATCTATATCTTCGGCGCGATCCTCATCTACAGCGGCGTCGAGCTGATGCGGCAGAAAAACAAGAAGCTCAATCCGGAAGCCAATCTCCTGCTGCGCGGTTTCCGCAAGCTCTTTCCTGTGACCAAGGATTACCACGACGACAAGTTCTTCATCCGGCGCGGCGCCATTCGCTACGCGACGCCGCTGGCGGTGGTGCTGCTGATGGTGGAAGCCACCGACCTGCTGTTCGCCACCGATTCGATTCCGGCGGTGCTGGCGGTGACGCGCGAGCCGTTCATTGTGTATACCTCGAACGTGTTCGCCATCCTGGGATTGCGCTCGCTGTACTTCGCGCTGGCGGGAATGATCGAGGCGTTCCACGTCCTGCATTATGGGCTGTCGGTGATCCTGATCTTCATCGGAGTCAAGATGCTGGCGTCGAACTACGTGGAAATCCCGATTGGCGTTGCCCTGGGCATCGTTGCGGGAGTGCTGGCGCTGTCGGTGGTGTTGTCGATGATGTATCCGAAGAAGGCAGCAATTAGCCGTTAGCAGTTAGCCGTTAGCAATTAGCAGTTAGCGAATCGGTAGGGTTCGAAACGAAGGACGTCCGGGGCTTAAGCCCAGTCTTGAGGCACTCGCTGCGGCACGGCTCAAGCCGTGCCCTTTCAAAAGGCGTTCGTAGGATAGCTTCTGAACTCTGAGTGCTAAATGCTGAGTGCTAAATGCTGAGTGCTGACTGCGGAATGCTTCTTACGACCCAACATATCTGGCGTAGAGGCTGCGCGCGATGGCGGTGTCGGTGGTGCCCTTGATGATGGCGCGGCCGTCGGGGAAAAGCGTCAGCTCGTAAGGATCGCGCCAGAACTTCAGCACGAACTCATTGTGACGCACCGGGCCGTACGGAGTCAGGCGACGGGAAACTTCGGCGAAGTCGATGGGACGCTGGCGCTCGTGAATCTGAACGGAATTGCGTCCGCAGAGCGTGATGTGCGGACGCAATTCGCCGGCGAGGTGCACGAAGTCATGCTGATCGCACGCCCGGCATCCCGGACGCGGTTTGGCGGTGCTGATCTCCGCGTGATCGTTGGTCCAGACATCGTAGGACAGCAAAGTGCGGCGGAGCTTGTCGCGCGCGCCCACCAGCAGCTTGATGGCTTCGGTCGAGGCAATGGACGCGACCAGGTTCACGGCCGAATTCAGAATGCCGGCGGTGTCGCAGGTCTCGACGATGCCGCGGGGAGAATCGGGAAAGACACAGGCTAGGCAGGCAGTCTCGCTGGGCTCGACCGTCATCGTGACCCCGTAGCTGGCGACGGCAGCGGCGTAGATCCAAGGAACAGACTTGCTGACAGCGAAATCGTTGATCAGGTAACGGGTCTCGAAGTTGTCGGTGCCATCCAGAATGAGATCGACGGAGCCGAGCAGGCCGTGCACGTTGGCTGGCGTGAGATCGGCGGCGTGGGGCTCGACGCGAATGGCGGAGTTGAAGCTCCCGATCTTGCGCGCCGCGGCGATGGCCTTGGGAAGCGATTCGGCGGCATCGGCTTCGTCGAAGAGTACTTGACGCTGCAGATTGCTGGGCTCGACGTAATCGCGATCGATGATACGCAAATAGCCAACACCGGCCCGCGATAATAGCGATGCCAAGGCCGAACCGGTGGCGCCACAGCCGACGATGGCAACCCGCGCCGCGGCCAGACGTTGCTGTCCTACCGCGCCCATGGGCGGAAAGAGAATTTGGCGGGAATACCGCTCGGCGAATTCCAACGACGGCACCTGCTCCCTGGACGGCTTCCTTGTTTATTATAGGGATTCCACATCAGCTTCGCCGTGAAGGCTGGGCAACAGCGGCGACCGGGATCGAATCGCAGTCTTGCGCAAGTGCATGGGGCAATCGGCCTGGCAGATCTCGTCATCGAGGGACCAGGTTGGCAGGTTTCGTGAAGATCACAGGTTGAGGGAGCCAATCACGCCATCGCTGCACAAGCTTGCGTCGCTGTTCGCCCTGCTGATGCTGGGCGGGTCCCTGACGTGGTCGCAAACCAATCCTCCGGGTGCGCCTCCAGCCCCGACCGCGGATGCACCGCAAGCCAGCGTCGCCAAGGAGTTCAACCAACTCTCCAAGTACGAGGGCCAGATCGTGCGCGGCATCGAGTTTCGCGGCATTACCGGGACCAGTCCGGAGATGCTGCGAACTCTGGTAGTGCAGAAGACGGGCGCGCCCCTGGATCGGAAGGACCTTCGCGACAGCCTGCTGGCGCTATATGCCACGGGACGCTTTGCCAGCTTGCGGGTCGAGGCAGATTCCAGCCAGGGCAACGGGCTAACACTGGTGTTCGTGGTCACCGAGAACTATTTCTACGGCGACGTCAATGTCGATGGCACTCCCAAGAAGGATCCAAGGCCGCACCAGCTAATCGACGCCACCAAGCTCGATCTGGGGCAAGTGTTCTCGCGTGAGGGCGTCGAGCACGCCGTCGAGCGCATGAAGAAGGTGATGGCCGACAATGGGTACTACAAGGCGGCCATCAGCTATCAGCTCAGGCCGCATGACCAGACCCGGCAGATGGACATCGACTTTCACGTCATACCCGGAGATCTGGCGCGGGTGGGCGAGGTCAAGATTGAAGGCGACGCGGGAATTCCGGCCGACAAGGTCCGCAGTCTTACCAAACTGAAGTCCGGTGACAAGGTCAGGCAGGACCATGTGACGCGAGCGTTGGAACGGCTGCGCGCGGATTACCAGAAGAACGGGCACCTGGAGGCGCAGGTCTCCCTCATCGATCGCCCCTACCACTTGGCCACGAACCGGCTCGACTATGTGTTCAAGGTGGAGCAAGGGCCGACGGTGGCCATCCTGACCGAGGGCGAGAAGATCAGCAAACGAGAACTGAAGAAGCTGGTGCCGGTGTACCAGGAGAATTCAGTGGACGACGATTTGCTGAACGAGGGGCGCCGCAACCTGCGCGATTACCTGCAGACCAAAGGATATTTCGACGTCAGCGTGGACATGGAACGGCGGCCGCAGGAACCGGACCACCTGAACATCATTTACACCATCGATCCAGGGCCGCGGCACAAGCTGGCGGCGGTGAAGATTGACGGCAATAAATACTTTAACGATGAGATTATCCACGAACGAATGGCGGTCCAGGCAAAGAACTGGTTCCTGGAGAGTGGCCGGTTCAGCCAACGGCTGCTGGCCGACGATCTGACTTCGATCAAGAACCTCTATCAGGCGAACGGCTTTCTGGAGGTCAAGGTAAACTCCGAGATCCAGGAAGACTACCGGGGACAGAAGGACGAGATCGCAGTGGTGGTGAAGATCGAGGAAGGGCCGCAAACCCTGGTGGGGTCGCTCGAACTGGTCGGGGCCGCCAGTTTTCCTCGGGAGACCCTGCTGCGGAGGCTGAGTGCGATACCGGACCAGCCGTACAGCGACGCCAATGTTGCGACCGACCGCGATGCCATCACCTATTACTACTACAACCACGGCTTTCCCGATGTGCGGTTCGAAGCCGCGGCGTCTCCGGTTGTGGGCGAGCCGAACCACATGAACGTGGTCTACACCATCACCGAGGGAGAACGGGTCTTCGTCAATCGTGTGATTATCACCGGCCTGGAGTTCACCCGGCCGTACGTGGTCGACAAGCAAATGCGTATCGGGGACGGCGACCCGTTGAGCCAGAGCCGCATGGTGGAGTCGCAGCGTCGCCTGTATGACTTGGGATTGTTCAACGAGGTTTCCATGGCGGTGCAAAATCCCGATGGACAAGTGCCCTCCAAGGACGTGCTCTTCAATCTGCAAGAGGCCAAACGCTGGACCTTCCGCTACGGCGGAGGAATCGAGTTCGCGACCGGCAACATTCCCACCAACAACAACCCTCAGGGGAGTACGGGAGTCAGTCCCAATGGCGTGTTGGAGGTGACGCGACTCAACATGTTCGGACGCGACCAGACCTTGACCATGCGGGTGCGGGCCGGACTGCTCACCCGCCGGGCGCTCATCGGCTATGACGCGCCGCGGCTGTTTCACCGGGAGAGCTGGCGGGTCACCTTCTCCGCTTTCTATGACAACACCGCCGACGTCAACACCTTCAGTTCCGAAAGGCTGGAAGGTTCGGTGCAGGCGGAACAGAAGTACAACCGTACAACCACCCTGCTCTACCGGCTCAGTTATCAGCGGGTCAAGGTCGATCCCAACAGCCTGGTAATCGATCCCACGCTGATCCCGTTGTACTCCAAGCCGGTGCTCATCGCCATGCCGAGTTTCACCTATCTGCGCGATACCCGGGACAATCCCATAGACTCGCACAAAGGGAGCTACACCATCGCGGACCTGGGACTGGCGACCAGCGCGTTGGGTTCGGAGGCGAACTTCGGGAAAGTGATCCTGCAAAACGCCACCTACTACACGCTGAAAAAAAAGTGGGTGTTGGCGCGCAATACGCAGATTGGGATTGAGCATCCGTACGGCACCAACAATTTCCTCAGCCCGCCGCCTGCGGGAACGCCGTTGCCTGCGGAAGCAACGTCGGTCCCTTTGCCGGAGTTGTTCTTCTCCGGCGGCGGCAACTCTTTGCGCGGGTTTTCCATCAACCAGGCCGGCCCGCGCGACTTGCAGACGGGGTACGCCATCGGCGGGCAGGGACTCTTCGTCAACAACCTGGAATTGCGCACGCCTCCCGTTCAGTTGCCCTACGTGGGCGACAACCTCGGGTTTGTCTTCTTCCACGACATGGGCAACGTCTTCGCCGCGCCCAGCCAGATCATCAGTGGCATGGTGCGAATACACCAGCCGTCGATTGCCGCGTGTTCTTCACAGACCAGCAAAGTGCCGTGCAACTTCAGCTATAACCCGCAGGCGGTGGGGATGGGCGTGCGCTACAAAACCCCGGTGGGACCGGTTCGGTTTGACTTGGGCTACAACCTCAACCCGACGCGTTACCCCATCCAGCAAAAGGACACGGTGGAAACGCTGCGCCACATTAACTTCTTTTTCAGTATTGGGCAGACATTCTGATGAGACGAATTTCGTATTTCGCGATTTCCGGGTTGCTGCTGTTGCTATCGGCGATGCAGGCCGCGTTTGCGGGCGATGTGATCGATGGCGTGGTCGCGACCGTCAACCACAGGCCGATTTTCCAGAGCGACTGGGACGAAGCCATTCGCTTCGAGGCGTTCATGCGGCAGAAGCCGCTCAGCCAGGTAAGTCAGGCTGACAAGGTTGGCGCGCTACAGCGGCTCATCGACCGCCAGCTGATTGAAACCCAGATGGGCGATCCGCGATCGGTGCGGCCGTCGGAAGAGGAGCTGCGAGAAGATCTGGCCAAGGTGCAGGCGCAAATGGGCGGCAGCAAGGACGACCCGAGATGGCAAGAGGTCCTGGCCAGCTACGAGCTCAGCGATCAATTGGTGATCGACCACTTGCGCACCGAGTTGCAGGTCATGAACTTCGTGGACGTGCGCCTGCGTCCGAACGTTCATGTTCAGGCGGACGAGATCGAAGCCTATTACCAGAACCAGGTGCTGCCCGACCTGAAGAAAGCCGGGGCCAAGGTGGTTTCCCTGGACGAAGCGGAACCCAAGATTCGCGAGCTGCTGACCCAGCAGCATATGGACCAGCTACTGGAGGTCTGGCTGCACAACCTGCGGCAACAGGCCCAGATTCACAGTGTCGTACCGATGCCCGCAGCGGATGCTGCGGCTGAAGAAGACCGGGTTTCCGGCTCTGAGTGAGAATGGCTGAGCCAATCAAAACTCGACACCCGCACGCGCGGCTGTGGATTGAGGCCGCGGCCGGTGCAGTGTTGCTGGCGGTAATCGTTGCGCTGGTGTGGTATCTGCGCAGCCCGCAGTTCGGCGACTTCGTCCGGCGCAAGGTGATCGCCTCCATAGAAGACGCCACCGGGGGACGCGTCGAGCTGGGCTCCTTCCACTGGAGCCTCGCCAAGCTGCAATTCGAGGCCGACGATCTGACGATCCATGGCCTCGAGGGTCCGGACCAACTGCCGTACGGGCACGTGGATCGAATCAACTTGCGGGTGCGCATTCTGTCCTTCATCCAAACCCGCATCAGCCTTGAATATCTGGGGCTGGAGCATCCCGTTATCCATCTGATCGTGCATCCCGATGGCACGACCAACGCACCCCAGCCGAGGGTGAAACAGAGCAACAGCGCAGCCGCGCAGCAATTGCTCGATCTGGCGGTCGCGCGCGTCGACCTGCGCAACGGCATGCTGCTGGTGAACGATCTTGAACTGCCACTGGACTTCACCGCCGACGATGTCGCCGCCGCGATGACCTACAGCCTCCTCGATCGCCGATATGACGGCAAGGTCGGTGTGGGGAAGATGGACATGAAGTACCAGGATTTCCGCAATGTTGCGGCGAAGGGAGAGATGGAGTTCAGCCTGTGGCAAAACACCGCCCAGATCAAGTCGCTCAAGCTGACATCGGAGAAATCATCGCTGCAGGCCAACGGAAGGGTCACGAACTTCGACAATCCCAAAGTCGAGTTCAGCTATGAGAGCTCGTTGGATGCTGCACAACTGGGAGCGGTGGCACGCGTTTATCCGTTGCGAGGAGGAACGATTACCGCCAACGGCTCGGGTACCTATGCCCAAGCCGGGTATAGCACGCGGGGAAAGCTGGTGGTCCGCGGACTCGACTATCTCGATGCCGGAGAGGCGATTCGTAACGCCAATGTGAGCACAGATTTTTTGCTCGAGAACAACCGGCTCTTGCTGACCAAGATGGCGGCGCGGTTGCTGGGCGGCGAAATCACCGGAGATGCAGAGGTGAAGAACCTGGTGCCGGCGGCTTCGAGCGGCGCCGCGGCGACAACTCAGACGGAAGCCGTGCCGCGAGCGAAAAGGCCGCGCGTGGGCGCAGCCGGCAACGCACAATCGCGGGCGTCCGAAATCCCGGTCATAGTTGGGCCGGGCCCGCAGCAGGGAAGCGCGCGCTTGCGGGTCAACGGCCTGTCGCTGGCGGAGGTCGCCCGCATGATTTCGACCCGTGAGTTGCCGATGGATAAGCTCAATCCGGTAGGGCGGGTTGGCGGGACTGTCGAGCTGGCCTGGAAGCGCACTCTGGCGGAGGCGGAGGCCAACGTTTCGCTGGATGCTACGCCGCCGGCCCAACCCGCCGACAACGAGTTGCCGGTGACCGCAACGGTGCGAGGCCGCTACAGCCTTCGCACCCAGACCATGGAGTTCTCCAGCCTGAATGTGGCGACGCGGCAAACTCATCTGAGCGCGTCGGGGGCATTGGGCTCCAGGTCGGTGGCTTTGAAAGTCGATTTCAAGGCGACCAGCCTGACGGAATTCCAGGCGTTCTTGAGTGCGATGGGCAACAGTCCAGTACCGGTTGAGCTTGCGGGCGAGGCCGAGTTCAATGGAACCCTGGAAGGCAGATTGCGCGAGCTCCAGATAGCTGGACATCTGCAGGCGTCGAACTTCAGCTACGTCTACACGCCGGCGCCCACAACGCAGGCGCTGCCAACCCAAAGCAAGCCGCAGCGCAAATCGTTCTTCCATCGCGCGGCGGCGCCGCCGCCGCAAACGCCGCCGTCCCCTCAGCCAAAACGTATTCACATCGACCAGTTCTCCGCGGACGTGCAGTACTCGCCGTCGGGAGTTGCGCTGCACAACGCCACCATCCTGGAGGGCAATGCGCGTATTACTGTGGATGGCGCAGCCGCGCTGGACAAGGGCAACTTCAGGGAGAATTCAGCATTCCAGGTCCGCGCCGCGATGCATGATGCCGATGTTGCCGCCCTGCAGCGGACGGTTGGTCTCGATTATCCCGTTACCGGCACGCTGAATCTCACTGTGCAGGCTGCGGGTACGGAAGCGAATCCCAGCGGCAAGGGGCAATTCTCGCTGACTTCGGCGCAAGCCTATGGGCGTCCCATCAAATCGTTTACGTCCAATCTTGTCTTCGCTAATCACGAGGCGCAACTCCACGATATTCAGCTACTGGCGGCACGGGGAAGCGTGACTGGATCGGCGGCCTACAATCTCACCACCAAGGCGATTGCTCTTGACCTGAGTGGCGAGAGCATCGACCTCGCCGACATTCGGGAGATACAGACCGAGCGTCTGCAAATCAAAGGTGTGGCCGGATTCACGGCGAAGGGCTCGGGCACGATCGAGGAACCGGTCATCAACGCCCATCTGCAGGTGAGCAGGATGGTCCTGAATGGGGACGCCATCGGCGGTCTGACCGCCGATGCGGTGACTCATGGCAGGCAGCTCAAGCTCAGCGCGCGTTCGGATTTCCCCAAGGCGACATTCGCGGTTGACGGAAATGTCGAGCTGCGCGGCGATATGCCCGCCAGCTTGACCATGCAGTTCGCGCGTCTGGACATCGATCCATTCCTGCGGGCGGAAATCAAGGGCCGCATCACGGGACACTCGTCGATCGCCGGCCATGCCACCGTGACCGGCCCTCTGAAGCAGCCGCAGCTGCTTAACGGCGCACTGCACGTCGACGCCTTCAGCGTGGAAGTGGAACGCGTGCCCATCGCCAGCGAGGGTGCGATTGAATTGAGCCTGGCAAACCAGGTGGTGTCGGTGCAGCGGTGTTCGCTGGTGAGCGGGGACTCGAAGTTTACCCTGAGTGGCAGCGCCAGGCTGGCGGGTGACCACGAGCTTGATCTTCACGCTGATGGCAATGTCGATTTGAAACTGGCGCACATCCTCGATCCCGATATCAGTTCCTACGGGACGATCAAACTCGACATTGCCGCCAACGGCTCAATGGCCAAGCCGCTCATCGTAGGACGCATCGACATTGAACACGGCGGTATTTCGATGATCGATGTTCCCAGCGGGCTCGGCGATATCAATGGCAGCTTCATCTTCAACCAGGACCGTCTGGAGGTGGACCACCTGACGGCGCATAGCGGCGGCGGACTGCTGACCTTCGCCGGCTTCGTTACCTACGGCCGCACCGTGGGATTCAATCTGACCGCGAACGGCACGGAGATTCGTTTCCGCTACGCCGGCATTAGCGTGACGTCCGACCAGAGGCTCCGCCTGAGGGGCACGCTGCAAGACGCTTCGCTGAGCGGCGACATAACGGTGACGCGCTTTGCGCAAATTCCGTCCACGGACTTGAAGTTTGCCGTAGCCCAGGCCAGTCAACCGGCGCGAGTTCGGGACCCTAACTCGCCCTTGAGCAATCTGCATCTCGACGTCCGCATTCTGTCTACGCCGGAGCTCACGGTGCAGACCTCGTTGGCCAAACTGGCGGGCGACGTGGACCTGAGGCTGCGCGGCACTGCGGCGCGGCCGGTACTGCTGGGACGCATCAACATAGCTGAAGGAGACATCAAGATAGGCGGCCAGAAGTATCACCTGGAGCGCGGCGATGTCACCTTCACCGATCCCGTTCGAATCGATCCCGTGCTCGACGTCCAGGCCACGACCCGGGTACGCGACTACGACATCACCATCGGTCTGCACGGCACGCTGGAGAAGCTGAACACCACCTACCGCTCCGATCCGCCGCTCTCCAGCGGGGACATTGTCGCCTTGCTGGCCTTTGGGCGTACCCAGCAGGAGAGCGCCATGGGCACGGCGCCGGCTTCGGGTTTTGCGGAAAGCGCGTCCGGCGCGCTCATGAGCGAGGCCATCAACCAGACGGTGAACAACCGGATGTCGAAGCTGTTCGGCGTAAGCTCGATCCGCATCAATCCTTCGGTCGGCGGCCCGGACAACAATCCCAACGCGCGATTGACGATCGAGCAGCAGGTCTCCAACAACGTGACCTTCACCTATATCACCAACCTGGCGCAGTCGGCGCAGCAGGTCATCCAGTTCGAATACAACATCAACAGCGAATACACCGTTCAAGGCATACGCGATGAGAACGGCGTCGTCAGCCTGGATCTGCTCATCCGCAAACGGAAACGGTGAGAACAGGGAGCGGCGTGGAGACTCTTGTCCAGCAACGCGCGTGGATGGTGCAGGAACAACTGCGCTCGCGTGGCATTCGCGACCCGCGAGTGCTGGCGGCGATGGGCAAGGTGCCGCGTGAAGAGTTCATCGCAAGCGAAAATCTAGACGATGCCTACCGTGATCACCCGGTACCCATCGGCGCGGGACAGACTATCTCGCAGCCCTACATCGTCGCCGCGATGATCGAAGCGCTGGAGCTTCGCCCCGAAGACCGGGTGCTGGAGGTTGGGACAGGCACCGGTTACGAGGCGGCAGTCCTCGCCGAGTTGGCGGCTGAGGTGTGGACGATCGAGCGCCACGCCGATCTGGCCGCCAGAGCGCAAGAGATCCTGGCGAAACTTGGCTATCACAACATCCACGTCGTCTATGGAGACGGCAGCGTCGGCTTGCCGGGACAAGCGCCCTTCGACAAGATACTGGTTGCAGCCGCGGCCCCGCGCATTCCCGACAGCCTGGTGGCGCAACTGGCCGACGGCGGCCGCCTGGCGGTGCCGGTGGGAAACCGGGCCGAGCAGCAGATCAACATCGTGCGAAAGCTGGGCGCTGAAACTGTCGTCACCCTTCGCGAGCTCTGCCGCTTCGTGCCCCTGGTCGGCGCGGAAGGCTGGGAACCGTGATCGCTGCTTAATCAGTGCACCAGGAAGCCGCTGCTGGCCGCTACCAGGCCGACGATGGCGAGGACAATTCCGAAATACCAGTAAGCGCGTTTGTCGGTCAGTAGAGTAATGGAGGTCACGACCAGCGCAATCTCCAGGAACACCTCACCCAGATCGAAGCGGTCGGCGCGATGGCTGGCGCGCTGTACTTCCGCCTCCATTGTGCGCGCTTCCGTCTGGATGTCCTTCTGCTGGTCACGATACTTCTCAATCTCTTCGTGAAAATGTTTCCGCACCTCTTCGGCGCGTTCGGCCTTGGTATTCTGCAGGGCGGTCAATACGTCGTCGAGCGCCTCGAGGTTGTTGCGGCGCATGTTCTTGGCCTGATAGTAGGCCCACTGGTCGGTGGCGCGGGTCTGCATCAGGATCTCTTCGGTGTGGGCGCGGTGGCCCAGCAGCGACACCGTCGCCACCAGCACGGCGAGTATGGCCATGGTCAGGCTTACGGGGGCCAGATCTTTGTTTTCTTTGGCGCGCTCCGCCGCTTCTTTCAGCTCATTGATTTCGTCGGACATGGGACTCCGCTTGGGATTTGCGATTGGAAGCAATCTAAGCTACCTCATAATAAGTCAGACGAGCCTCATCCTGGACCGAAGGCTGCTAGCGGCTGATAGCTGACGGCTGATTGCTGACTGCTGAGCGCTGACTGCTTAGTGCTGACTGCTGAGCGTGCGGGTGCGTAGGACCCGCACAAAATGCGGCTTGCGATGCGCGTCTGCAAATGTTAGGCTTACGCAACTTACCAACCTCACAATGACACTTGGCCGGGCGGCCGGGGCAATTCGAGATCGAGGCTACATCGACTTGGAACTTGCGACCGGCGGCGCTCGAGGGGGCGATGCTATTGTGAGAAATACCGGAGGATGCGTATGCGGGGCGGGTTTGGGCAAGCGGTAAAGTTCTCTCAGTTCGTGATGTGCGGTTTGGTGCTATTGCTGTGCGTTCATCCCACAAGAATGTCGGCCCAGGGCGTTGCTCCCAAGGGACCTCATTGTTTTGCCATTAATATGCATCTCAATGGGCAAGCGATCGACGGGCCTCAGGTGGTCACGTTGAAGACCAGAAAAGCCGAGGACACGGTTTCTCTGGACGAGAAGTGCTTCAAGGTCCCCAGCTCCATGCTGCAGAGTGAACTGATGGAGATCTCCTTCACGCTGCCGGGAAACAAGATCCACATGTCGGACATTCCAACCGACTTCTTCAACGGGTCGTGGGATGTCGAATTGGCCGACAAGAAGTTCGGGAGCGACGTTACCGTTCCCAAGCATGCCAATGTCAGCGGGATCTGTGCGGTGGTCATCCGTGAAGGGGCCGGGGAACAGAGCCTTTCGCAACCGCAGTGCCGCACTCCACTTACAACTCCGGCAACCGCCACCGCAAAGTGATTAGGTCCGCCTTGCGGTAGTGCCGCCGGCTGAAGCCGGCTCCATCCTTTCAAAAACGCGGCGACGCGGCGCTGAAGCGCCGCTTTACCGTTGCCGCTCAAGACAACAGCAATCCGGAAACTCGACTACTTCTTGCGCTGCGGAATCGGGTGCTCGTTGTCGAGGTCGTAGAACTTGCGTGGGCCGTGATCGGATTTGCGGGTGACGGCCAACTCGGGACGCAGCGCGCGACGGCTGAAATGGCTGATCTCCAGCGGAAGCGCGCTGGTAGTGGTGAAGATCGACTCATTGAGCGTCGTCCCGGTATTTGCCTGGGCCACCGCGAAGACACTATAAGCGTGGCCGTTGGAGAAAGCGGTGGCGAAATAGTCGCCGACCATCACGCCCGACGAGGTGTTAGGCAGCCAGCTGAGCGACATTGGGCCGGCGAGCGTGGTTGGCGTGCCCCAACTTGCGCCTCCGTTGGCGGAAGAGATGACACCGACTTCGAGCTGGCACGTCGCCGTGGTGCATTGTGCTGTGGGATAGAAGTAGTAGGTCACTGCCAGCCGCACCGATGCGCCGCTGGTTGTGGGATCGACAGCGATGACCGGGATGAAGTGGTCGACCGCGCTGCTGAGGGAATCGATGGGAATGCCGGCAGGCGCGGTCCAGTTGCTGCCGTCGGACGATGTGCTGAGCACGATGTCGTTGGAGGCGCAGTGGGTGCGGAAGCGGCAGTCCTGCCAGACGACATAGACGCGGCCTGAGGAATCAACCGCAGCCGAAGGCAGCGCGATGGTGCGCATGTTGCCAGCGACAACGTGGTCGCTAATGCTGGAGATCGTCACCGGCGCGTTCCAGCTTGCGCCACCGTCGGTCGAGGTAAAGGCCAGCATCGAGTTGCCATCGGAGCTCATGGTGGGCACAACCACGGTGCCGTTGGGCTGCACGACCGGTTGACCGCCGATGCCGCCAGTGGATCTGGCCGTGTTCACCGCCGCGCTCCAGGTCAGGCCTCCGTCGGCGGAGGTGCTCATCCAGATCAGGCCGTTGGCGGGTGTGCTGGGATCGTCCCACTCCAGGTAACAGCGGCCGTAGAAGGCGCTGCTGGCCGTGTTGTCGCAGGCGATCCACTCCTTGTCGGCGTCGGGAGTTGAGCTGACGATGATCGGCGCGGCCCAGTTCATGGCGTCGGCGGAGCGGCTCACAGAGACGATGTCGTTCGTGGCAGTGATGTCGAGCGTGGCGATGATCCAGACGCCGTGCGACTGGTCGAAGGCGACCGAGGGATCGCTGGCAAACAGATACGTCCCGCCGGCGAACTGTGTGATGCCTTGCAGCAGGCCGCTCGTCCAGCTGGCGCCGCCGTTGGTCGAGGTGGCGAAGCCGATGTCGGAAGCGCCGCCGCCAAATCGGCGGCCGACCTGGAAGGCGGTCACCAGGGTCGAGCCGGAAACAGCCATGCCGGGCTCGACCTCGGTGGCGTGCTGGCTTTCGGGATTGGTGAAGGTGTCGGTGCTGAGACGGGTGAGCGCGATCTGCGGCGGGCTGGGCGAAGGACTGGGCTCAGGCGAACTGGAGCCCCCGCCACAGGAGATCATGAAAAAGACCGGCGTCAGCGCCAGCATAGCGCGCAAAAGGCTTTTCGTCCCGTTGGTTCGCGGCGCTGTCGTCGTCATTCGTCGTACCTCGAGATGGGGAACAGACTTCGCCACTGTTCGCCCGGTGGCGCGGAACCGCTTGCGTGCATCGTGTATCGGATTGGGCGTTCTGTCAACATGACAAGGCGCGGTTGCCGCGCTTCTTCGACGGCTGATAGACTCGAAGGTTTGGTCAGCACGTTGTGTTAGATTCCGTGTCGCCGGGCTGAAGGCCGGCTCCCTTCGGGACGTTCATGAAAGAACGCGACGCTGATGCGCCGCTCTACCCGTGCTAACCGGTTCTTCAAGATGCCAACTACCACCGATATTGCCATTGTCAACGGCGCTCGCACACCCATGGGGCGCTACTGCGGGAAGTTGAAAGATTTCACCGCCATGGACCTGGGCGCGATTGCCGCCACCGAGGCCATGAAGCGCTCCGGAGTCGAGCCTGCGGAAATCGATCATGTTGTGATCGGGAACGCGCAGCAGACGTCGAGCGATTCGATCTACGGTGCGCGCCATGTCGCGCTCAAGGCAGGAGTGCCCATCGAAGTGCCGGCGCTCACCGTCAATCGGCTGTGCGGCTCGGGGATGCAGTCCATGGTGACGGCGGCGCAGATGATCCAGCTGGGGGAATCGAAGATGGTACTGGCGGGCGGCATGGAGTCGATGTCGCAGGCGCCGCACGTGATTCGCGGCATGCGCTGGGGCGTCGGTTTCGGCGAAGGGAAGTTGGAAGACTCGCTGATGGTGGCGCTGCTCGACACCTATTGCAGGCTGTACATGGCCAACACCGCCGAGCTGTACGCCGAGCAGCAGGGCATCACGCGCGAGATGCAGGACGAGTTCGCGCTGCGCTCGCAGAAGACCGCGGACGATGCCTACAAGGCGGGGCGGCTGCAGGAAGAGATAACGCCGGTTCCGCTGCGTAATCGGCGCGGCGAGCCTACGGGAGAGATGTTCACGGAAGACGATCACCGGCGTCCGGAGACGACCATCCAGAGCCTGAAGAAGCTGAAGCCTGCTTTCGGCAAGAATGGCAGCGTCACCGCCGGCAACGCCAGCGGAATCGTCGATGGTGGTGCAGCTGTCGTCGTGATGCCGCTCGACGAGGCGGAGAAGCGTAACCTGAAGCCGATGGGCCGCATCGTGAGCTGGGGCATTGCAGGCGTCGATCCCAAGATCATGGGTTCGGGGCCGGTACCGGCCACGAAGATCGCGCTGAAGAAGGCCGGGCTGAAGCTGGACGACATCGACCTGATCGAAGTGAACGAGGCGTTTGCGGCGCAGTATCTTGCGGTCGAGAAGGAACTGGGACTGGACCGCAGCAAGGTCAACGTGAACGGCGGAGCCATCGCACTAGGACATCCGCTGGGCGCGACTGGAACGAGGCTGGTGATTACGCTGCTCAACGAATTGCGCCGGCGCAAAGCGAAATACGGGCTGTCAACGGCGTGCATCGGGGGCGGGCAGGGAATTGCCCTCATCGTGGAGAATCTTCAGCGGTAGGATTCGATGCTGCGGAGTTTGGCGGCGTGATACTCGAATAACTCGTGGCAAGAGGAGCACTCATGGCAATCAAGAAAGTCGGAGTACTGGGTTGTGGGTTGATGGGCTCGGGCATCGCGCAAGTCGCGGCCACGGCAGGTTTCGACGTGACGGTTCTGGAGCAGGAACAGAAGTTTCTGGATAAAGGCTTCGCGGGGATTGAGAAATCTCTGGCGCGCCTGGTGGAACGCGGGCCGGCCAAAGGCGGACTTACCGCCGAGCAGAAGACGGAAGCGCAATCGCACCTGAAGGGCACCGCCAACATGCAGGACCTCGCGGACTGCGACATCGTCATCGAGGCCATCATTGAGAACGTGGAGGAGAAGCGCAAGACCTACGCGCAGCTCGATGCCATTGTGAAGAAGGGCGCGATTTTTGCGACCAACACTTCTTCCATCTCGGTCACTGAGCTGATGACCGCGACCAACCGCCCGGAGCGCTTTGTCGGTCTGCACTTCTTCAATCCCGTGCCGATGATGAAGCTGGTGGAGGTGGTGAAGACCATCGCGACTTCGGACGAAGCGTTCGAGACCGCGGTTGAATTCGGCAAGCAGCTGGGTAAAGTCCCGGTGCGCACCAGCGACAAGACCGGATTCATTGTGAACCGGCTCCTGTTGCCGTACCTGCTGGACGCAATCCGGGCGTATGAAGAAGGCGTGGGCTCGATTATCGACATTGACGAAGCCATGAAGCTGGGCTGTGGGTACCCAATGGGGCCGTTCACGCTGCTGGATTTTGTCGGCCTGGACACCACTTACTACATCACCCAGGTGATGTATGACGAGTTCAAGGAACGCCGCTTCGCCG